>Ga0193753_10000571_pt1 | contig 35927 bp, 32 predicted proteins | sample H1c2metaG_FD_144925 | JGI IMG/M metagenome (GOLD analysis project Ga0193753, IMG submission 144925) | Soil microbial communities from a riparian zone of the East river system, Colorado, United States - H1c2 | ecosystem: Environmental > Terrestrial > Soil > Riparian zone | place: USA: East...
AAAACACGATCGGGAGCTCGCGTGGTATTTCCGCTACGCGAGGAGAGCATTTGTTCCGGCGCTATTGACATTACGATATCAACTAGTCGAATAATGCGTGCCGCGATGCGATTTATAAATATTTAGCGCACCGAAACGAGGCAGGGAACTGGCATCTGAAAAGGCTTGAGGCGATGGGGTTGCACGCTGCAGGCTACGTGGCCGCGGAAACGCGGCATTCGCGGACGGATGGGGTTGGTTTCTAATGGAAAAACGGTCTACTAACCGTTGCAGGGGGATTAAAAAATGACGACAAGAACAGTGGCGCTGTTGCTTTCAAGCGCAGTGTCCGTGGCATTCTCACTATCAACTCTTGCGGAACCGGCACCCGCACCGGCACCGGCCGCGGCGGCAGCGCCCGGCGACGAAATCGGAATTGCGGAAATCGTCGTCACGGCGCAAAAGCGCAACGAGAGCTTGGAGACGGTTCCCGTCGCGATTTCGGCATACACCGCTAAATCGCGCGACCTGATCGGCATCGAGACGATCCAGGACATGACGAATTTCACCCCCGGCCTGGCGTACTCAACCTCGCTGGACCGCGCCTTCATCCGCGGCGTAGGCCGGGAGACCAACAATCTGTCCACCAACCCGGGTGTGGCGACCTATTCTGACGGCGTCTACAACTCCAGCGTCGTGGCAGCCTCCGGCGATTCGCTGTTTGAGGATCGAATCGAAATTCTGCGCGGCCCGCAGGGCACCCTGTATGGCCGCAATGCCATCGGCGGCACGATCAATTCCATTTCGAAGCGCCCCACGCCGGAGTGGACCGCCGAAGTGCGGGCTCATTTCGCCAATTGGGGCACTCACAATTTCGAAGGCGTCGTGTCGGGTCCGATCAGCGACACCATGCGGATCAAGTTCGGGGGTTATCGCGATGCTCAATCGCAAGGCTACTATCGAAATCTTCTGAACGGCAAAACCGAAGGCCCGAACTTGAGCAACGGCAACCGCTTTTATTGGGAAGGCCAGCTCGAATGGGACATCACACCCGATCTGCAATTTTGGATGAAGGTCTTCCAGTTGGGGTACACCGATGGCTATGTACTCAACAACACCGTCGGTTCGTACGATTACGCTGCCTATCCCGCATCGGCTCTGATGCCGGGCGCCGCGTTCGGCGCTGCCGGCCAGGTCGGTATCGTAAGTCCGCTGCCTCTGCCCGCCGGGTATTTGCCCAACAACGCCCCGCAGTGCGCGACGAATCCGGCCAACAGCAACATCAATAATTTCTGCCAGAACAATGGCAACACCGCAACACTGAGCAGAACCTACTCGGTTACTCCGCAATTGACCTGGCATACGCCATGGGGCGCAGACGTCAAGTACCTGGGCGCCTATACGACGTACTACTACAGTTTGTTCAACGACTACGACAACACGGGAATTAGTTCCTACGTGTTCCCGGTGATCCCTGGAACCCACGGTTGCGTGGTGCCGGGCGTCGGCGCCTTCGATTGCCCGCCGCTCACCGTGTTTCCGCAGATCTTTTCGCAGTACGTTGAGACCAAGAAATACTTCAGCAACGAAATCAACATCACATCGCATAGCGATTCGTCGCTGCAGTGGATTTTCGGTCTGTTCCAGTACAACGAAAGGAATTTCCAGACACCGGGCAACCTGTTCGTGCCCAACCAGCCGCAGCTTGCAACGCCGTCCAATTTGACGGTGTCGGGACCGGCTGCGCCGAATCCGGATCGGGCGATTTATCAGCAGCAGCAGGCGATGCACAACAATTCCTACGCTGCATTTGCGCAGACTGACTGGCAATTCCTGCCGACCTGGAAGCTCACCACGGGATTGCGATTCACCTACGACATACTCAAGGGCAGCGAACAGTTCCGCGAACTATGCTTCGGATTGCCGGCTTGCCTGGGCAATCTCTTCGGCGCCGTTCCCCCCGCCTACATATTGGGGCAATTTACGCCCGTCAATGACATCACTTCCACCATTCCGGCCATTGCGAATTGCCGCACGGCGGCCGGATGTCTGTATCCCGGCGTCAGGGGCGCCCCCTATCTGCAGCCCAACGGCATGTGGAACCGCGATCTGGGCGCCAGCTGGCATGCACCCACCGGCACGCTGGGTGTCGAATGGACGCCTGACCCCAATACGTTGGGCTACTTGAAGTACAGCCGCGGCTACAAATCCGGCGGTTTCAATGCCAGCACGATCTCCGTGAATCCCGAATCCCAGGCGGAACACATCGATGCATTCGAGTTGGGCGGAAAGGAAGTGTTCAACAGGATTCTCCAAGTGAACGCTGCCCTTTTCTACTACAACTACCAGGACCTGCAGATCCCCTTGACTCTCCCGGGAGCCAACGGCGGTCCCAACGTTTCGTCCATCGTCAATCTGCCGAAAGTGAAATCGTACGGCGCCGAATTCGAATCGATCTGGCAGCCGTGGAACGAATTGCAGTTTATTTTTGACTATTCCTATATGAGCGCGACCATCAAGGGCCGCGACGGCTCTTGTCTGCCTCCGAACCCGGCCTCTTCGTGCTATCAGAACGTGGTGAGCGGTGTGTTCGAGAATGTGAACGGCAACACCGTACCTCAATCGCCGCGCAGCAAACTTGCGGTCAATGGGAATTACACCTGGCGTTTCACGCCGGGTTCGTTGAACTACTCGGTGAGCTATATCTACAAGGCAGACACGCACGACAGCATTTTCGGCGAGCAGTATTTCGTTGCGCCCAATTACTCGCAGGTGGATATGCGTCTGTCGTGGAACGATTCGGCTGACCGCTTCACGATTTTCGCGTTCATCAAAAACCTGCAGAACAAGCTGGGGTATGACAACGTCGGGGCGAATGAAGTGCTGGGGGCGGCGCCGGGCACCCAAGCCTGCGGCTTCAACCAGGTCGGCGGCACCCCGCAGCCTTACTTCTGCAACCGGGATTTCGGATTGACACCGCCGCGCACCTACGGCGTGGAAGTGCAGTACCGTTTGAAGTAAGCAAATAACAAGGGATCGATAAGAATCCCGGATTGTCGATGTTGCAAAGGCCCTCTCCAAAGAGGGCCTTTTTTATCAGCGAGTGGTTTTGATGCGCGCCGCGCGCGGCGACATCAGGTCTTATAGGAAGGGTCGAGCCGGTCCAGGCGGCGCAATAACCCGGGCCATACCAGCAGATGCGGCCCCAGATTGTTCGTGACCTGGCGCGCCTGGTCCATCGCCGTATCAATGATGCCTTGTTGAACCGGAACGAGCTCGCCGCCGCCGGCTTGCGCGCGCACCTGGATGGTGCAGGTGGTTTCGAAGGTGTACATGCGCTGGAAGGCCTCGGAGACGGTGCGCCCGGCCGTCAGCAGGCCATGATTGCGCAGCATTAGAAAATTTTTCTTGCCCATGTCGGCAACCAAGCGCGGCTTCTCGTCGTCGCGCAGCGCGACACCCTCATAGTCGTGGTAGGCAAGGTCTCCCAGGACGAAAATGGATTGCTGCGAGAGGGGCAGTACGCCGTTCTTCTGCGCCGATACGGCCACGCCGTTCAGGGCGTGGGTATGCAGCACACACACGACGTCGTGGCGCGCGGCGTGGACTGCACTGTGAATCACGAACCCAGCCGGATTGACCGGCCACGGGCTGTCGCTCACCTTGTTGCCCTGCATGTCGATCTTGATCAGGCTGGAAGCTGTGATCTCCTCGAACATCATGCCGTACGGATTGATCAGGAAGTGATGCTCCGGACCGGGCACCCGCGCGGTGATATGCGTGAACACGAGATCATCCCAGCGGAAATACGCAACCAACCGATAGGCGGCAGCCAGGTCGACGCGAATTGCCCACTCTTCCGGCGAATAGCGAGCGGCGGCGTCGCCGGCAGGTACGGATTTCAACATGGTGCTCTCCGGTAATCGGACTGCACCCGATTCTACCGGAGCAGGGGGTAGCTGGCATAATGTTCACCGGCTAGAGACAGCGGCTGGAGTACCCGTTTGACCCTTGCAGACCCTAGAACGCCCGTCGCCGACGACTGGGTGCAGCGAATGATTGACACACCTGGGCGCTCCGGCTACTTGAAGAGCGGCGAGCATACGACTCATTACTTGGAATGGGGCGATGCATCGAGCGCGCAAGTCTTGCTGTTGCTGCATGGCTTTCGCGGCCATGCCCACTGGTGGGACTTCATCGCGCCCTGGTTCGCAGCGGACTATCGCGTCATCGCCCCCGATTTCAGCGGCATGGGCGACAGCAGCCCGCGGCTCAACTACCAGCGCAGCGATTTCGTGGCGGAAGTGCAGGCGATGCTCAAGATGATCGGACCGAAGGCGGTGACCCTTGTCGGCCATAGCTTCGGCGGCCGCATCGCGGTATTTGCAGCTCACGAATACCCGCAACTCTTGCAGCGCGCGATCGTGATCGACACGAATATCGGATTCGCCGATCAACCCTTGAGAACCCGCTTCGTGCAGCGGCCGAAAAAGATCTACCCTGATTTCAAGACGGCGTGCGCGCGCTTTCGGTTCGTGCCGGACGAACCGCCGATTTTGCCGCGCATCATGCAGCATCTTGCGGCGCACTCGATCAAACAGCAGGGAGGCGGGTATACCTGGAAATTCGACGAAAATCCGATCGGCAGCGGCTGGGAACATGTGGCGGAAGGCGAGTTGCTCGGCGATATCGTTTTGCCGACGGACTTCATCGCCGGGGAATTCAGCGAGGTGGTGCCGCCGGCACTGGCGAATCGCATCGGCAAGGCTTTGCGCCATGGGCGCGGACCGATCGTCATACCGTCCGCGTACCACCATGTTCCCGTGGATCAGCCCCTGGCGTTGGTTGCTGTGCTGCGCGCGTTACTTCTATAAGGGCTTGAAGCCTTCGGGCGCTACATCGCTCGCAGGGCCGCTACACCGCCCGCAGGGCCGTTGCGACCGGCAGCCGTGCGGCACGTATCGCCGGGAACAAACCGCCGATGACGCCGATGACGCACGCCCAGACGATGCCCAAAGCCACGAGCGCCGGCGTCACCGCGAGATCGAATATCAGCTGTCCGCCGAATCCGCCGCCCAACGTGTCCACTGAATGACCGTTGAACATGAGCCACGCGAGCAACGCGCCGATTGCCCCGCCAATCAAGGCGAGGATCAGCGCTTCCACGAATACCGAGACAATCACCGGGACGGGCCCAAACCCAATGGCGCGCAGCGTCGCGATCTCGCGCGAACGCGTGCTGACCGCGGAGTACATGGTGTTGAGCGCGCCAAAGATCGCGCCGATCGCCATGATGCCGCCCACAACGTAGGCGACGATTTTTAGGATCGAGCTGATGGTGGCAGCCTGGCGGGCGCCGAATTCCTTCTCGGTCGACACGTCCACCTGCAGCTGAGGATTCGTGGTGATGGCGTCCTTGAAGGTCTGAAAGCCGCCCTTTGGATCGAGTATCACCCACACGCTCTGTTCACCATTGCCGCGCTGGTAGGCGGAATTCAATGTTTGCTTGTCGGCAATCAGTTCGGATTCCCGGCCGCTGCCGCCGCTTTCGAAAGTGCCGACCACGGTCCAGGTGGCGCCGCGCAGCTTGACCTCCGATCCCACATCGAGGCCCTTGTACAGACGCTGCGCGGATTTGCCGACGATCATTTCGGTCACGCCGACCCGAAACACGTGGCCGCTGGTGATCTTGATTTCCGGATGCACCGCGAACCCATCCTGTGTCAGCCCTCGAAACGGCGCGCTGGCATCTCCGCCGTCCTTCTTGGTCATGTTCATGATCAACAAGGTCTCGGGCGAGGCGAGAGGGCGGCCGTTGCTGCCTTTTTTGACGCCGGCCGAATCCGCAATCGCCAATGCGGCATCGTTCGTCAGGACGCTCACCAGTTCAGTACTCGAACCGGTGCGCACGACAATGGCCCGATTCTCCGGTCCGGTCTGCTCCAAGGTTCTAATGAACCCGGTGGACATGGCCAGCACGGAAATCAGCACCGCCACCACGCCCGCGATGCCGATGACCACGACCGAGGAGGTTCCGATCCGCTGCGGGAGGCTGCGGATGTTCATGGCGGAGACGGCCGCGATTTGATTCAGCGCACTCATGGCGTTCCTTATCGGCCGGCGAGGGCGTCGACGATGTTGAGCCGTTGCGCACGCAGCGCGGGCGGCAGCCCGCTGATGATGGCCAGACCGACGGCGATCAACAGACCGGTGATGACGACGATGGGCAGCAGCGTGGCGGGGCCCAGTACGGAGCCGACAATCTTGATCGCGCCGGCCGAGAGCACCAACCCTAAGGCCGCCGCGAACAGGCAGAGCATCAAGGATTCGATCAGCACCAACACCGAAATGGTGCCGCCGGTGAATCCCAGCGTTTTCAACACCGCCAACTCGGGAATGCGTTCCCGCACCGATTGCATCATGGTGTTGGCGGTCAGGAACAGCAGGGTGAACATGACGGCGCCGACGATGGAATTGGCGATGAAATTGATATCCGCCAGCTGCTTGAGCTGCGACGTCAGTGCTGCGTTCTCCGTCTGCGTACGCGTCTCGTCCGGCGAATTTTCCGAAAGCTTGTCGATTTGCGCGGAAATTACCGGCGCCTGCTTTGGGTCTTCGATTTGCACGATGAACTGATGGACCCGATGATTGTCGAACTTGCGGGCCTCGTCCCAATAATCATAGTTGATCCAGAAGGCGCTGCCCAAGGGTGATTTTTCGAATTGCGGGGTCGGATCGAAAATGCCGACGACGTCGAAGGCCCAGTTGTTGTTGCCGTCGATGTTGGTCCAAATCGTCGTACCCACGGGAATCTTGTCGCCGACTTTCCAGCCATATTTCTTTGCGAGCGGGCGGCCGATGAGCGCTCCCGGACGCGTCGATTTCATGGCCGCGATCTGCGCCGGCGTGATGTTGAGTTCGGGATAGACGATGGCGAGCTTGTCGACGTTGGTGGCGAATGCCGGCAGGGGATTCTTCGCGTCTTGAAAGTAGCCGCCGAAGAAGCTCAGGTGCGTGATCGTGCGCACACCCTTGATGCTCTGCATGCGATCCATGAGGCTGGCGGGCATGGAGCTGACGGCACTCATGCGCGCAGTGGTCCACAGGCGGTTGTTGCCGGTGTCGCCCAATCCGGCTTTGATGCCCTGGTTGATTCCCTGCAGCAGACCGAACAGCAGAAACGCCACGACGATGGACAGCATGGTCAGGATGGTGCGCGTCTTTTTGCGCCACAGACCCGCCCAAATGAGCATCAGATATTTCACGCCGCGCTCCGTACCGGCGAATCGACCAGCCGCCCCTTGTCCACATGCAGCGTGCGCGATGCGTGATCGGCCGCGAGCGGATCATGGGTGACCATGATGATGGTCTTGCCCTGCTCGCGATTCAGCGTCTGCAGGAGCTTGAGGATTTCTTCCGCATTCTCGCGGTCCAGGTCGCCGGTAGGTTCGTCGCAAACCAGCAGCGTCGGATCCGCCACCAGCGCGCGTGCAATGGACACTCTTTGCTGCTGCCCGCCCGACAGCTCGCTGGGCTTGTGGGTTGCCCGATCCGCGAGACCGACGAGTTCGAGGACGGCGCGTACATTTTGCTTGCGCTGCGCGCCTGAAAGATTCGTCAGCAGCAGCGGCACTTCGACGTTTCGTGCCGCCGTCAGTACCGGCAACAGGTTGTAGAATTGAAATACAAATCCGATATGGCGTGCGCGCCACTTGGCGAGCTTGCCGCCGGACAGCTTGTCGATGCGCTCGCCGGCCACGTTCACCTCGCCTTCGGTGGGCTGATCCAGGCCCGCGATCAAATTCAACAGCGTGGTTTTGCCCGAGCCGGAGGGTCCCATCAGCGAGAGAAACTCTCCCTGTTCGATGGACAGATTCACCCCGTGCAGCACTTCGACCGATTGTTTGCCGCGCTGATAGCGCTTGACGACGTTGTTCAGCGAAACCAGGGTGCTCATAAGTGGTCCTTACTGTTTTTCAATGCGGATGCGCGTGCCGTCGCTCAGCTTGCTCAAGTCGCCCAGCGCCACGGTGTTGCCGGGCTCGAGTCCCGCGGTGACGATTTGACCGGCCGTGGTTTTCCCGCCGAGCCGCACCGCGCGCCGCTCCACAGTGGCGCCGTGAACCACGAACACGATACTCGCCGTACCGCTGGTCGTGACGGCATCGGCCGGTATGACCACGCCCGGTGCCGGACCTTTCTCGCCGCCGCCGCCGCTGGCCGGCTCATTGTCGCTCAAAAATGCGACTCGGGCACCCATCTCAGGAATGATGCGCGGATCCTTCGGCGTGATGGCGATCCGTACCTTTACCGTCGCCTTCGCGCGGTCGGCGGTGGGGATCGTCGCAATGACCGATCCGGGAATATCCCAATCCGGATAGGCATTGAGTTTGATGGTCACGGGCTGCTGCGGCCGAACTCGATTGATGAAATTCTCGCTGACGTCCACCTCGACTTCCAGGGAGTCCATGTCGACGATGGTCCCGATGCCGGTCCGCGTAAATCCGCCGCCCGCGGAAATCGGCGAGACCATCTCGCCGGGCTGCGCTGTCTTTTCCGTGACGATGCCCGCGAATGGTGCGCGGATCACCGTATCCTCCAAATTGTGTTGCGCCACTTCAACGCCGGCGCGCGCCGCCTCCAGGCCCCGTTGCGCGATCAGTAGATTGTGATGCGTCACGTCAAACTGCGCCCGCGACTCGTCAAAGCTCTGTGCGCTGATGACGGCCGCGGCCTTCTGCTTTTCGGCGCGCTCAAAAATAGGCTTCGCGTCGTCGAAAGCGGTCTGCGTGGAGGCCACGTTGGCTTCGGCCTGGTCCAGCTGCGCCTTGCTTTGCGCAAGCGTCGCCCTCCAGTTGGCGTCATCCAAGAGTGCGATGACCTGGCCGGCTTCGACCCGCTGCCCCTCCTCGAGCATGACCTTGACGACTTTTCCCGTCACTTTGGAAGACACGGTGGCGCGCCGCCGCGCCACGATATAGCCCGAGGCGTCGAGCAAGGACGTACCGCCGGCGGCTGCCGAGCCGCCCGCCGAGACGCTTTGCGCCACCGCGGTGGTGATCGGCACGCCGGTGGGGCGCATCAGATACCAAATTGCGGAGGCGCCGATGAGAATCACCGCGATGGCCGTCGCCCACCACTTCGCACTGCCGCCCGAGGGGGGCGGTTCGCTGCGATCGATGCGCAGCTGATTGAGCAGCGCGGCTCTGTCCGTCGTGGCGCTTTGGTTGGCTGAGTCTGTCATCACATCCCGGTGGTCGTCTCTTGGCCTCGAACGGGGGGGCCTTGTCCCCATTCTAACGAATGCGAAATAACCTGCCCCCCAAGGTATGATCTAAGCGCGGACAAAAAAGGGGGGATTCAGATGCTCATTCGACGTGTTCTAGGCGCGGCATCGCTGATGCTGCTGGTCATGACGAGTCAAGCCGGCGCGCAGGCGGCAAAGCAACAGCGCGCCGCCGCGACCGGTGAATTTCCGGAAACCAAGCCTGAGCTGGTGGGATTCTCGGCGGAGCGCCTGTCGCGCCTCGACGGTGCGATGAAGGAGCTGGTCGATGCCGGGAAGCTCGCCGGCGTGGTCACCGTTCTCGCGCGCCACGGCAAGATCGTGGAGGAGAAGGCCTACGGCTACGCGGACGTGGCGGGCCAGAAGCCGATGCAGAAGGACAGCATCGTCCGCATCTTTTCCATGACCAAGCCGATCACCGGCATCGCCATGATGATGTTGTACGAAGAGGGAAAATGGAAACCGAGTGATCCCATCGCGCGCTACATTCCGGAATTCCGGGATCTGAAGGTATATTCGGGCGTCGACAAGGACGGTAAACCCACTCTGGACAAGCCCGCGCACGCGCCGACCATGGGCGAGCTGATGTCGCATAGCGCCGGATTTACCTACGGCTTCTTCGGCAGCACACCCGTCGACAAGATGTATGTGGAGGCGCAGCTTCTGAACTCAGCGACGCTGCAGGAATTCATTGACCGCGTGGCCAAGTTGCCCTTGCTCTACCAGCCCGGAGAAGGCTGGGTCTACAGCGTTTCGGTGGACATCCAGGGCTACTTGGTCGAAAAACTTTCCGGCAAACCCTTTGCTGATTTCCTGCGCGAGCGGATTTTCCTGCCGCTCGGCATGAAGGACACCGGATTCTTCGTTCCCGCGGAGAAACTCGGTCGCGTGGCGAGCATTTATCAGGGCGACGCCACGGCTGCGAGCGTAATGCCGAAGGATCCCGGCGTCAGCCAGCCGCCCGGAATGCCTTCGGGCGGCGGCGGCTTGTACTCCACCGCGGGCGACTATTTGCGTTTCGCGCAGATGGTATTGAACGGCGGCGAGTTGAACGGCGTGCGGCTCGTTGCGCCGAGTTCCATCGAGCTCATGCGCACCAATCACGTCTCGGACGAGGTCAAGAACGCCAGAAAGTTCGGCATCGGGCTGTACCAGATGCAGCCGGGTCTCGGCTTCGGCTATGACTTTGCCATACTCGAGGATCCGCTGAAACTCGGCAGCACCGCCGGCAAAGGCACCTTTCTCTGGGACGGCGTGGCGGGCACCTGGTTCTGGATCGACCCGACCAACGATGTGGTTTTCGTCGGCATCATACAGCGCTGGCTGATGGCGCCGGGTGCCCCGGATGTTGAGAACCTGTCCCGCGCTTTGACATATCAAGCGCTGATCAATCCCGCCAAGTAAAAAAGGAATCATCGTGAAAAAGTTATGGTTATCTGCAGTTGCGGCCGGCGTCGTGTTTGCGGGAACTTGCGCAGCCGCAAGCCCGCTCTCCGCGCAGGATTATTTTGAGATTCAACAGCTTTATGCCCGGTACAACATCGCCATCGACAACGGCGACGCTGAAGGCTGGGCCGCGACGTTTACTCCGGACGGCGCGTTCAACACGATGGTGGGCCACGACGCGCTGGTCGGTTTCGTCAAGATGTGGCGTGAGAAACTCAACGGAGCGACGCGCAAGCATTGGAATAACAATCTGCAGGTCACCGGAGACTCGAGGGAAGCGAGCGCCTTCGTTTACCTGATGTTGGTGGATTTCAGCACCAAGCCCGCGACCATTTTGACGACGGGCACCTACACGGACAGTCTGATCAAAACCAAGGACGGCTGGCGATTCACCAAGAGGATCACCAAGGCCGATGTTGCGCCGACTGTTCCGAGCCCGCCGGCCGGCACGCCGCCCAAATAAGCGGCGTCATGGTTCGGGGGCCCGAGCGCACGTGATCGCGCGCACGCTGTTGGCAATCCCGCTGTGCCTCGGCATCGCTGCGTGTGCTTCCTCGTCGCAGATGCTGACCGGCGTGCCTCGCCCGGCCATCACGCCGGCCGAAGTCAGGGTGTATACGATGGCGCCGCCGAGGTTTGAGGAAATCGCCGTGCTGGGCGCCTCACGAAGGAGCGTCTCAACGGCCGGTGGCGAGAGGGCCATTGCGCGGATGATCGAATCCATGCGCGGGCAAGCCGCGCAACTGGGCGCAAACGGGCTGCTTCTCGAGGATTTTTCGGACTCGGATCCGGTTTCGGTGGGTAGCGGTGTCGGATCCCAAACCTATACGCACAATGCGTCGATCAGCGTGGGCGTAGGAGGTTCCCTGGGGGTGGTCAAGAAGGCCGTCAAGGCGCGGGCGATTTTGGTCGCACCTTAAGCTTTTGCACCTAATTCCGAATCACGCAGGGTGGCGGGGTTCCGTCGCGGCACAGGGGCGCACCCTCATTGTGAGGTGTGGATCCCGCGCTGTCTTCGTGAGGAATATTGCCGCCGTTACCCAGGCATCCGGTTACGCATGCCGCGAGCAGAATCGTCATGACAAGTTTCATGGTCATTCCTTTGCGCCGGCGCGCATTCTGGGAAGTCAGCATGCGCGCCGGCGTGCGCGCGGTATAGTGGGCCGACCCCATAGCGTCCGTCGGTCAGAGTCCTACAGTCGTGAGCGCAATGATGGAAGACAGAGCTTCGGTGGCCGTGACAAACGCAGCGCGGGCGCAGGCGTCCATCATTCAAAACCTGATGCAGCTGTACACCCATGATTTCTCAGAATTCTGGGGCGGGACGGCGCGGGGCGATTTGAACGCGGAAGGCCTGTTTGACCCTTACCCCTTGGATGAATACTGGTCTCGGCCAACCTGGTCGGCGTTGTTCATCTGGTGTCGAGGCGTCCTCGCCGGCTTTTCCCTGGTCAACGATGCGACCCACTCGGGGTTGGCCGCAAATCGAAATATGGGCGAGTTCTTTGTTTCAAGAAAACACCGTGGCCGCGGGGTGGCCCAGTTCGCCGCCGAAGCCATTTTTTCGTTGCATCCCGGCTCATGGGAAGTGGCCGTGACGCGCAAGAACGCGCGAGCACGGGAGTTCTGGCGCAAATCCATGCTCCGTTCGGGCAGAGCCTCAAACATTCAGGAGCTGGACCTGCAAAATGCACAATGGAACGGGCCGATCTTCCGCTTTGACTGGCGCGGCCTCACGTGATCTCCGCCTCCAACAGGCACCCAAATTCTCTCGCAAAGTCCACCGACACACGTGCGTGCACGGCGCCTTGCTGATCGAAGAAGCGTTGTGTTCCGCACAGCGTAAAAACACCGTCGTGCCAAATGTTGGGGTGTATATACAGGCCCTGCGTGCCGTCAAAGCGAAAGCAGACGAATCGTTGGGGTGTGACGTCGTCGCCTCCGAGGGCCAGGGGAACATAGAACGGTACGCGGTCGATCGGGAAGAACAATTGCCCGCCATCAGGATGGTAGTTGGCATGCCAGAGCAGCATTCTGCGCGGCGGATTGCGGTGCTCGGTGTTCGCGATTTCCGGAGGGCATGCATAGGCAAGAACGTAGTGCCCATCCACGGCTTCATTACGGCCGTAGAGCACATCGCCGCGCCATTCACTGGTGAACACGCCCTCGGTCGTACCACCCTGATCGCCCGTATCCGCATCGATCGGGCGTGTACCTTGTGCCGGCCAACGCACGATTTCTATTTGGCAGTCCGCGGGGTCGGCGACCAAGCGCCCGTAGCCTTGCAGCGTTCCGTTTGACGCATCGATCACGGGCATTGCCACACGCGCAAGCGCTGCCGGCAAGTTGGGACTCAGGAGGTCAATCGGCTCCGGCACGGCCTAAGCGTAAGTGTCGATAATCGCCGTTCTAGAGTTGCCGGCCGCCAGCGCTTGGGTGCGGGCATAGGCGCCGGCGGCGCCGTACGAGATGTTCTGTTGGAACGAGAAAGCGGGAGCGGGCTGGAGCAAGGCGCCGTCAGAACTCCCCGACACCTCATCGCCATGTGCCAAAAGCAACGTCACATCCGCGGGGGTGGCGACGATGGTAAGCGGGCGCAGCACGGGTCGCCGCGGAACCGCCTCGCCGGCCAGGATCAACGTCTGGTTTTCTGAGCTCACTCTCACAGCGTTTTCCCAAAGCACTCATTGCTTTAGCAGAGCGAACCTTATCAGAGCTCGTCGGTCGGCACATGACTGATCGCTCAGATGCGCCGGTCAATGTCGATTCCACAAGAAATAAATGTTATAAAATACTGAAATATAACATTATTGCAGGGTTCGGCTACTTCAAGTCTCCGGGAGCCGAATTGCCGTGTGCTGAATATGATCCGCCCCGCGCTCCGCCGGGTCAGCAACGGCTACATAGAACACTTCGGGCCGATGTCTTGCTGCCCGAGGCAGCAGTTTCACGAAAAAGGTCATCGAGTTCTTGCCCTTTGGAAAGGCCTTCTCGACTTTCGACTGCTGCACATAGTCGACACCGGGCTTGGCCGATGCTGCCTCCGTCCACCACACCAGCGGCTTGTCACCGCGCCAGTTCGCAGGCCGGTGAAAACGAATCTCCGCAAAGTGCTGCCCCGGCTGGACTTGATAGGCACTTGGCGACAGCGCCACGGTGCTGTCCACGGGAGACATCGCCGAAGTGGAGGATTGTTGCTGCCCGCGTGGTTCAAGGGGAGCCGCGGGCACCGGTGCCGCAAGAGTTGTCCTCGCCGTCTGCTCGCTCGTGGCCTTGGAGAGCGGTGCGCTGCTTACCTTCCCGCCGGGCGCCATTCGAACAAAGAGCATCCAAATTGCGGCCGTGATGATCAGGAGGGTGAGAACCGCGGACGCCCTGAAGGTCGGTGCCCGCTGCGCCTTGACCGGTGCGGGCGTCAGATTGCCGATCGCCGGCAGGCGCTGCGCCTGGCGACGCGGTTGCAGCCCCTTGTACCAATCCTGCACCGACATTGACCTGCCTGCGCGGTGCCAAGACAAGGACTTCGACAGGACCAGCCACTGGCGCCGGCTCAACCCCGTCGGCCGCACCGGCACCACGCCAAAATCGCGCGCATCGTTGGCGCGTCGGCGCTGAAAGGGGTGTTCACCGGTGAGCAACTCGTGCGCAATGCACGCCAGCGCGTACAGATCATCTCGCGGGTCCGGCGCACGGCCGTCCAAGAGTTCGCAGCAGGCGTAGGCCGACGTGACGGATGATGCCGCGCGCGAACCGGGCTGCGCATGACCCTGGCTCGCGAGCGATCGAGAGGCACCGAAATCGAGTATCCGCACCTCGCCCGCATTGGTAATCATGATGTTTTGGGGCTTCAGATCCGCATGAACGATCTGGTGCAGGTGCGCCTGCGCCAGGCCGGATGCGATTTGTCCGATGATGGTCCAGGCGTGGGCGCGCGCCATCGGCAGGGGGTGAAATCGCGCCATGAGACTGCTCAGCAGCTCGCCTTCCAGCAATTCCATCGTGAAGAAATCGAGGTCGCCATCCCGGTCGAAGTCGAAGACTCTGACGATATTCGGATGCGTCAGCATTTGCGCGCATTGCAGCTCGCAACGCACGTTGTCGCGAGACCCTGAACAGTCATGCAGAACTTTCAATGCAACATAACGCTGGGATAGCGGCAAACTGCTGCGGTAGCGGTCCAAGGCCCGGAACACGGTTCCCTTGCCGCCGTACCCCAAGCGCTGTTCGATCACATAGCGGTCGCGCAACACCCGGCCGGGCTCGATAAGCGGGGGGGCGGGGCCTCCCACCAGAAGATTTCTGCGCTCACCGTCCGGTCTCAAGTCGATCGCAACGTCCTCATTGGTATTGCGAGGTTCTCCCCTGGAGATCCTGGCTTCCAACGCTCTGACGATGCCGAGCGAGATCTCGCCGCGCTTGTAGAGCCGATTGATCAGTCCCATGACGCTGGGTGTGGATTCCGGTGCGGCACGCAGCTGCTTCGAGACGGCATCGATGAACTCCTGTTCCGTGCACGTTCCGCGGATGGCATCGACAAACTGATCATCGTTGAATTGACCGGTCACTCGGGCGTACAGGCATTTGTGGAGGACGTACGCCGTGTTCGATGAATCGTGCGAGCGAACAAACTCCGAGCTCCCGGGAATCGCAGGGTTCGACGACATTTTCTTTCTAGCCCTTTGAGTCAAGACCGACCATTGCTGCCTTAAATTGCTGATCCCGCGTTGGCAGTTACTATGGTGTCGTCACAGCCGTGTGTATGTCAGAAAAAGCCCGCACTTCGCGTGATCCTTCCCTTGCATAACCGTGCATTACGTGCGAAATCTCCGTCGCGCGGATGTTCTACGTAACCAGCGTCGCTTTTCACCGACGCTTGTGCGGCGGGCTAAAACCAACCAGGCAGCAGTGGTCGTCCTTCAATTGCTTGGATGAACAGCGCGACGGCCAACAGGACATACGCCAGCGATCCGCCAATCAATGCCGGCCATCGAAGCCGCGCGGAGAGGTGACCGATAAATACACCGAGTAGGGGTATGGCCTGCTGCGCATGGATTCCCAGAAAGTGCGCGATTCGAAGATCGCCGCCCGCTCGGTTCCAACCAAAAATCGGTGCATGGCCTTCGGCCAGGCCGACGGCATGACCGTATTGCTTCGACATGTAGATGCCGAATCCGCCGCCCAAGGCGCAACACAGCACGAGACCGATCACCACCGCCGCAACAAACTCCGGTCGCAAGCCCGGCGCCGGCCGACGCCATATCTGCCACGCCAGCGGCAGGGTGCTGGCGACCAGAAGTACCGCGCCCAGGCCCATCAAACCGTACATGATCTCGAAAAACACAGTCGAGTGATTGAAGTGCGAAGCCAGGCCGTGACCCGCTTGCCAGGAGATGTAAATGATTTCGAAGCTGCCGGCCGCGATGATCACCCCGACGCAGGCGCGCAAGCTCGGCACGCCACGGCGCTCGGGCCGCACATACCCAAAGAACCAGGCGGTCGTCAGCGCGAACACGGCCACGGAGACCACGAATTTCGTGGGCTTGGCCCACACGTCGACGCCGTCGAAGGTGCGAAGATCGAACAGCTGCATGACCAGCATGAACGGCGTCAGCGCGAGCAGCAGCGCACCGTAGGCTGCCAAGGTTGGCTGCCGACGCATGAACTCGGACGCGATTCCGTGCCGGCCAGTTTCCCAGGACAGCTCACTCATGCCGATTCTCCCGCGCTGCGTCGCGCAAATACAGTCCGTTCGACCCAATACAGCAAGAATCCCACCGGACCGAACAAAAACGTAAACGGTAGACAGAGCAACAGCAAGACAGGATTCAAGCGCTCCCTTATGCCTCGCCGCACAATCCAGGTGCCCACAAACAGGTCGAATGCCAGATAGTGCAACCAGCCCGCGACGAGTGCCGAGTCATTGCCGAACAACGCGCGCACGCCGCCGATGGAGCCGAAACCGCCGTCCCGGCTCTCGGCAAATCCCTTCCCAATACAGGCTATGTAAACCACGGCGAATAGTACCGGGACGACGAAGCCGGTGAACCGTGGTATCCAGAGCTGTAAGCGAGGCGCGAATAGGCAAATCGCCAGGGCGGCCCAGCACAGCATTGCGATGCTGTTGGCCGCGAGGAATATCTGCGCGGGTGCAATCATTTGAGTACCTCGGCTGGTGTTTGTTCTTCGGGGCCGGACCCCATGGTATTCTCTAAGCCAGTGCAAATTGGCGCGAATTAGGAAAACAATATGCGTAAGCTTGCGGCCCTCGTTGTGTGCGCTGTTGCGGCTGGTTGCGGAGGGAAGGGGGATGCACCGCCGCCCCTGTCGGCGGAGGATGCGGCATTCCAGCAGAAGCTGCAGGAACAATTCCTCGATGCCAAGGAGGGCACCGTGATCGAAATTCCCGCCGGCAAGCACGCGCTCGACCGCGTTCTTACCCTGCGCGCGAACGGCGTGACGATCCGGGGCGCCGGCTCGCAAAAGAGCATCCTTTCATTCAAGAACGAGATATCGGGCCCCGAAGGCATGTTGGTGTATGCCAGCGACTTCACCATCGAACATCTGGCCATCGAGGACAGCAAGGGCGACGGACTCAAGATCAATGACGGCGAGAACATCACGGTCCGCGATGTGCGCGTGGAATGGACCGGGGGCCCCAAGACCACGAATGGCGCCTACGGCATTTATCCGGTCAAGAGCAAGAACGTATTGATCGAAGACTCCGCGTCGATCGGCGCTTCCGACGCAGGTATTTATGTCGGTCAATCGCAAAACGTGATCGTGCGGCGCAATCGCGCGGAGAAAAATGTCGCCGGAATCGAAATCGAAAACACCATCGGTGCCGACGTCTACGAGAACACGGCAACCGGCAACACCGGCGGCATATTGGTGTTCAACATGCCGAACCTCGCGCAGCCCGGCCATTCGACGCGAGTCTTCAAAAACACCTCGGTCGACAACAACCTCGCTAATTTCGCGGCCAAGGGTGCGGCTGTGGCCAGCGTGCCGGCGGGCTCCGGCGTCGTGGTGAATTCGAACCCCAAGGTGGAGATTTTTGACAATGATATTGCCGGCAATAAGACGGCAAACCTGATCATTTCCAGCTATTACTCGACCAACTACTACAACACCAAGGGTGTCGACCCGAAGTACGATCCCTATCCGCGGTCTATTTTTGTTTATGGCAACCGCTTCAAGGGCGGCGGCGATTCACCCGACGGCATGGAATTGAAGACACTCAAGGTGGCGATGTTTGGAATCAATGGCCATTTTCCGGATGTGCTATGGGATGGCTATCTGGATGCGGCAACGCTGGTCAATGGCATGCCGCCCGCCGGCGACCGGATCTGCGTGCAGAATGGCGAAACCGAAGTTCTGAATGCCGATGGTCCGCATAAGTACAAAAATCCCAAGGTCGAAAAGACTCCCTTTCAATGCGAGTTGCCCAGGCTCGCAGCGATCGATTTACCGCACAGCTGAAAGGCTAGTGCGATGCTAGATCGCCCCCGCTGGGTGCTGCGCCTTTGTACTTGCCTCGGCGCGCTCGCGCTCGTCGCGTGCACTCGTGCCAAGGACCCTGTGCATTTCTTTCCCGACGGCAGACCTCCCAAACTAAGCGATTGGCACGTGGTGTATGCCGATGGCGGTAAACTTGCGCTGAACGTCGGGGTCGTTCCGTACGATTTGAACACTCCGCTCTTCAGCGATTACGCGCACAAGCTGCGCACCGTATGGATGCCGCCGGGCGCGGCCGCCCGCTATGACGCCGACGCAAGCTTCGACTTTCCGGTCGGCACGATTATTTCCAAAACGTTCTACTATCCATTGCCCAAAGGTCCGCGGAGTTCAAATTCAGTGGCGCGCTCGGATTCGCAGCCGAGCGGCCCGATCAAATTGGCGAATGCAAGACTCGTGGAAACCCGCCTGCTGGTGCGCCGCGAGGGCGGCTGGCAGGCATTTCCTTATGTGTGGAATTCCGCACAGACCGATGCGAATCTGGCGCGCACCGGGGATGCGAAGTCGCTCGAGTTGGTATCGGAGGATGACGCGCGCGAGTCCTTCACCTATGTGGTTCCCAACGAAAACCAGTGCGCGGGGTGTCATGTCGTGGATCTGAAAACCAAGCAGATCGCGCCCATCGGCACCAAGGCGCGGCACCTTAATCGTGTCTACGCGTATGACTCGGGCAGCGAGAATCAGCTAAGTCATTGGACTAAGATCGGCTATCTCTCCGGCATGACTGATGACGCGCACGCGCCAAAAAATGCCGACTGGCGCGACGCTCATCAGCCGCTCGATGCGCGTGCCCGGGCATACCTGGACATCAACTGCGGCCATTGCCATAACCCGAAAGGGCCCGCAAACACCACGGCATTGGATTTATCGATCTTCGCAAATGCCGATCGCTACCTCGGCCTTTGCAAGCCGCCGGTTGCCGCCGGCCGCGGCACCGGAGATCACTTTTTTGATCTCGTTCCAGGGAAACCGCAGGACTCGATCCTGCCGTTTCGTATGCGATCGAGTGAGCCTGGGGTCATGATGCCGGAGCAGGGCCGCTCGACCACCCACCGCGAGGGCGTTGGCTTGATCGAGGAATGGATTTCAGCGATGCAAGGGCCGTGTACATCCCCCGAACAAGCCAGCCAAGGGTAGGTTCAGCCGCTAGTCGCGGCTCTTCCCCGACAACACTTTGATGAGGCGCGTCTGTCCGCTGCCGACGTAGGTTTGCTCCCGATAGATCACGGTGCTGCCCGCGCGGATTTCCACCACATGTGCACCCGCAGCTACGCTCAAAACCTGTGGTTTGCCGTTCACTTCCGCGGTTTGACCGTTTTTAACATCGTCGACAAACACGTCGGACCCGGCAGGAGCACCGGTCACAACAAGCTGAGGCGAATCCGGTACAGGCTTGGCGCGGTGAAACCAGCTGCATCCCGATAGGCCGAGCAATATCAGCAAGAGGAAGGTCTTCAATCGAGGCTCCTAAGCTTGGCAAGCGTAAAAACAGCGTACCTTACGCACGACCCGCGAGTCATAGGCTATTTCACGCTTCTGCGGATGTCGCGCTTCGGATGTCGCCCGATTGCGACCGGTCAATGCCGGTACCAGTTAAGTACTCGCAGGGCACGCAGCGTGTTCCAATGGCTGGCGCGGCCCACACCGGGTTCCATTTCGAACGGAATCAGGTGCGCATGGGCGTAGTTGAGCGGCCACAGTCCGTTTTGATGCCGCCGCTTGGTCACCACCTCGATCGCCTCGGCGGCTCGTTTATCCGGCTTGACGCCGGCCCGCCGCAGGTAATCCAAGCCCCTCAGCACGTCATACCAGCACCGGGTGGGAAAGGCGAAGCGCATCCAGCGTCGATTGATGACCTCGCCGGAGCTCAACGAGCGCAGCATGCGGCGCGAAAGCAGATAGTTTTCAGCCCGGGTCCGAGCCTTGCTGAGGGCGGTCGAGGGACCGCATGCCTTTTCGTATTCCAACAGCCCCTCAAGGACACAAATCGTTGAATGGAACGACGAACGCGTGCTCTTTGGCGCCTCGCAATTCCAACCGCCATCCTCGAGTTGCTCACGGAGAAGACGGTTGAGCAGGTGTTTACTGGGCTCGCCAAAATAGGCGCCGCTGGCCAGGATTGCCCCATTGAGACAGGGCTCCGTTTCACCATCGAAGTAAGGTCCGCATCCCGGGAATCTGTCCCACGTGATGTGCTTTCGCACCCGGCTGATGGCGCGACGCACTTCTTTGCTTTCGGGGTCGGCGCCGAGTTCCTTGAGCAGCGCAAGGCACCAAACCGTCGTCATCCAGCCCGGATCATCACGGCCGCCCCAATAACCGCGCGGAGATTGACACGCCAAGAGCCGGGCTCCCCATCCCTCGGTGGTCACTCGCGCGCGTTCGGCAGCGACCGCCTTTTCATCCGAATCGGTGAGATCGCGCATGGCCTGCCATCGAATGGCCGGATCCGAATCCAGCAACCAGCGCATGACGTTCATGGGCTCAATTTAGCAGCATATTACCAAGCGGATTCAAGCGGCCAGCTCCGCTGTGCTCGCGCAAAGGGCTGCGAAGAAGAAGTAAAACTCCGCGCTGAGGACGTCATGATTGACAATCATTGGGCGCGACCTTACATTGCGAATGCGAACTATTCGTATTTCCATTAAGGTCTGCAATGAGTCAAATGAAACCGCCGCGACGAATTACTCCTACGAAAGCAGGAGTGGGCTCGATCGTCTGCCTGGCATCTTCCTTCGGCGCGCATGGCGCGACCACTGCGGAAGGCGCTCCGGAAGGCGCCACCGACGACCTCAAAGAAATCGTCGTCACCGGCCACCCGTCAATCAACGAACTGGGCAGTTCGCTCCAAGACACGCCGCAAAACGTCACGGTGATTCCGCAGCAAGTTTTGTCGGAACAGGCAGTCAACAATCTGCAAGACGCGCTCAAAAACGTGCCGGGCATTACGCTGAACGCAGGCGAGGGCGGTACCCACGGGGATAATATCAACCTGCGGGGATTCGCGGCCAGCGACGATTTCTTTCTGGATGGGTTGCGGGATACGGGGTTTTATACCCGTGACAGTTTCAATCTCGATGCCGTCGAAGTGTACAAAGGACCTGCATCAACTTTGTTTGGACGCGGCTCGACCGGCGGCGTCGTCAATCAAGTCAGTAAAGCACCGCAGCTGGATAATTTCGTGCGTGGCACCGTCGTTGGCGGCACGAACAGCGAACTGCGGGGCACGGCCGATGTGAACTATGCCTTTGGGGATAGTTCCGCCTTTCGGGTCAACGCCATGGGGCACAAGTCAGAGGTGGCGGATCGCGATTTTGTCGACAATCGCCGCTGGGGCGTGGCGCCCTCACTCTCGTTCGGTCTCGGCAAGCCGACGACGCTGACGTTGGAATACCTGCACCAGGAACAGAACGACATTCCGGATTACGGCATTCCGTTCGCCTTCGGCAAACCGGTCCCGGTTCCGCGCAACACTTACTATGGCTTGCCCTCCGATGATCGCACGCGCTCCCGAGTCGATGTCGGCACGGCAATTTTCAAGTCCATGTTCAACGACAATTTTTGGCTCACCGATACGGCGCGCGCGGGCAATTATTTCTTTGACAGCCGCGAAACTGCAGCGCATTACGGCGCGAGTCCGCCTCCGCCGGGGACCCCGCTGGACACCGTGCTGACTTTCCGGGATCGCCCAAGCGTGCAGGGCACGGTGAGCACGCTGATGAATGATACGAGTTTGCATTTTCGCTTTGCGACGGGTTTGGTGCAGCAACATGTGATCGTGGGCGTTGAACTCGATCGCGAAGAGGCCGACCTGACGCGCTTCGCCAATCAGCTGAACGTGATCCCGGGCACACCTGTATTGAACCCCGATCCGTTCGAGCCGTTTCCCGGCCATCAAACGCAAGTCACGCAGACGCCGGACACCGTCACCAAGACCGCCAGCGGGCTGGTCGAAGATATTCTCGATTTTGGGCCTCAATGGGAGGCAACCGTCGCCGTGCGGGTGGACCGATTCAATGCCGAGTTCAACGAGCCCGTCACGAACGCGCATTTTGAGCACACCGACACCATCGGCAGCCCGCGCGCATCGCTGGTCTATAAACCCATACCGAGCGTCAGCCTCTACGGCTCGTACGGAACCTCTTACGATCCGTCCGCGGAAAACTTGTCGCTGAGCGCGAAGACCGCTTCTCTCGGACCTGAAAAGGATAAGACTTTCGAGACGGGTGTGAAGTCGACGGTGCTCAACGGGCGTCTCGCGCTGCAGGCCGGAGTCTTCCAGACGGACATGACCAATGCTCGCGTCGGAGATCCCACGAATCCGACCGCGCCGCAAATTCTCGCCGGCAAGGAACGCGTTCGCGGATTCGAAGCCGACGCGATCGGCTACCTGACCGACGAGTTGGAGATCACCGCAGGCTACACCCATCTTAATTCGGAGACCCTCAAGTCGTCCGATGCCAACTCCGTGGGCGCGCCCTTGCTCAACACGGCGCCGAATCAAGCCAACCTGTGGCTGACGTACGAATTCCACAGCCCCCTCAAGGCGGGCGTCGGCGTCAACTATCTCGATCGTCGTGCCGCCGACATCGATAACACGGCGCACGTACCGGGTTACGTTACCTACGACGCTATGCTGGGGTTTCGCATCAATTCCGCTCTGGCGTTGCAGCTCAACGGCTACAACTTGACCAATAAGTATTATTTCGCGAATTCCTACTTCAGCTCACCCGTGGAAAATCATGTGGTGCCCGGCGCGGGTCGAACCGCGCTGCTGACATTGTCGTTCGCTTATTGACCCAAACGACGTACTGAAGCGGTCGATCTAGTGTAACGCAGCGTCAACCGCAGCACGGGCGAGAAGGCGCGTGGAATCCAGTGCGGGCAATGGACAATCGTCCGGCCGGACGAGCAGAGGAATCTCCGTGCAGCCCAGGATCACGCAATCGCAGCCGCGTATCTTCATGCGGTAGATGATTTCGTTATAGCGAAGTCGAGAGGCCTCGCTGAAAATTCCGTTGACGAGTTCCTTGAAGATGATGTCATCGACAATCTTCTGGTCTACTTCGGCAGGCGTGCTGATCTTCAGGGAGTGCTTCTCGAACATTTCAGGATACACAGGGCCGGTCATGGTGAAGCGGGTGCCGAGTAAAGCGGCATGCCCGTAGCCACCGTGCACCGCAGCCTTCGCGACTTCCTCCGCAATGTGCAGCCAGGGGATGGGTGACTTTGCCGCGACATATTTGAATGCCAGGTGCGCCGAATTGTCGGGACAGATGGCGAGCTGCGCGCCGGCTTTCGCAACGATCCCGGTTTCGCGCAGCATGAATTCCGCGACACCCTCGTAGTCGCCGCGGTTAAAAGCGGGCATCCATTCGCCCATGGCGATGCAGCTGAGCGTCACCTGCGGGTGCATGTGCTCGCCCATGAGTTTGAGCGAATACGCGGCGATTTCGCGAAGGCACAGCGCAGCGCCCTCGACGCTGCACGCCACGATACCGATGTGTTTGGATTGAATCGCCATGCTTACAGTTCGCGGATGCCGGCCGGTTCTGCTTCGGCGTCCGGCAGTACCCGATGATAAATTCCAATGCGCTGTACCAGCGAAGCAAACCGCGGGTCTGAGTGAAGCGAATCGAACATCGGATCTTGCGCAAGGAAATTGATCAGCGTCGATCGATCCTGGATGGCTCGGTCGAGCCACAGAAAGGCGTTTTCAGTGTCCAGCAAAGCAGCGTGGATCAAGGCGATGTCGTATGGGGAGACATATCGCTTCGTTGACAATTCCAGCACTCGATCCAATTCGGTGAGCGCCTCGGCGCGTCGCCCGGATAAAGCGAGCGCTTGCGCTCTGAACGAATCGCTGGCTGGCGTCCGGATGAATCGCTTGTCGACCTCGGTGAGCGCGCGTTGGTATTGCCCCTGGGCGATGAGGTTGCGAATCAAGGAGCCGCGGGCACCGTCCGAACGGTCGTCCAGTGCGAGCACTCGCTCGATGAGCTTGATCGACTCGCTGTAACGTCTCGCGTAGTAGTTGAAATTGGCGGCTGCAACCCGTGGTGAGAGCCAAAGCGGGTCGAGCTGTTGTGCCTGTTCAGCATCGGCAATGGCGCGATCAATATTTCCCTGCATCGCGTGCAGGAGGCCGCGCCGATGGTGTGTCAGTGCCAATGAGGAGTCGAGCTGCAGGGCGAGTGAATACTCCCGGGCCGCGCCGTCCCAATCATGCTCGTACTGCACCTTGACGTGTCCAAGTGCACAATGCGCTGCCGCGAGATTCGGATCGATCGACAGCGCCTTGTCCGCCGCAAGGCGCGCCTTGGGGAACACTTCGTTTGGAGCGCGTATCCCAATTACTCCTATCACGGCCAAACTATCTGCAAGACCGGAGTAGGCCAGTGCGTAATTCGGGTCCCTGGCAATCGCCTGCTCGAAGAAATCGATTGATTGCAACAGACTCGGGCCGGTCTGCCGCGTCCAGGCAAAACGGCCGCTGGCGTAGAGTGCGTACGCTTCCGGATCGGCGGTGTAGGGAGCCCCGCGTGATGACCCGCTTCCGACCCAACCCACGGCCAAGGCTTGGGCAACCCTTCCGGCAATGATGTCCTGGACCGCAAAGATTTCTGTGAAGTCCTGATCGAAGCTCTGCGCCCAAAGTTGCCGTCCGTCTGCCACTCGCAATAGGCGTACCGACACGCGCAGGCGATTGCCCTGTCGTTGCAAAGAACCGTCGAGCACGTCGTCGACCCCTAAGGCGCGGCCTGCCGTCAGGGTGTCCTGGTCCAAGGCGGCGAATCGGCGCACCGAACTCAATGGACTGATTCCGTGCCGGCTGTGTTGACCCAGATTTGCGATCAGAGACTCCGTCATGCCCAGTTCCAAAGATTCATTTCGTTCGGCCGGCAGCAAAGGTTTGAAGGGAAGGATGGCCAGGGTGGGGCCAACATGCTCGGACCTGTGGGGCCGAACGGGGATCAGCGACCAGAAGATCAATGCGACGATGGCTACGAACACTACGGCTGCCGCCAGAATCAGCCGCATTCGTCCGCGCTTGGCGAGCCCCGGCGCAACGGACGGCGCCGTGACTCCGGCCTCCGGGGCTTCGGCCAGGACAGGCTCTTCATCCCGCCGTGTGACTTTCGCGACAAATCGATACCCTTTGCGGGCGATGGTCGCGATATAGCGATTCTCGCCCCGCGTCTCGCCCAGCACCTGGCGCAACGTCGACACGTTTTGCGTGAGGCTGTTCTCCTCGACGATGACGCCCGGCCAAATCGCGCGCAACAGCACGTCCTTGTCGAGCGTCTCGCCGGCGTGTTCCACGAAGAAGGCGAGGGTGTCGAACGCCTTGCCGGTGAGGGGGATGGCTTCCCCGGTAGTACGACGTAGCAAGCGCTGCTGGGCGAGATCCAGGGCGAAGTCGCCGAATTCGTAGCGCACGGGCGTGCCGGTCATGAGCGATAGGGCCCCAATCAGAACAAATCACAATTTTTCAGCAATCCGCCAACGATTCTTCCACAGATCTCGAGCCACAGTCACCCCGCAAAGCACGGGCGCGGATAAATAGCTGCCCGTCGAGGTTATCGACCTAATTTCAGGGGTAAACAATGAACGGGATACAAATTGTCGCGCGGATGCTCATTCTAGGTGTGTCGTTGGCGAGTCCCTGGGCGTGGGCCGACTCGCCGCATGGTAGCGAAGCTGACCATCGCTGCGATGGCGAGTCTTGCGCGGCGGTCCTGCGTGGGCTGTTCGCCTTTTTTGACCGCGACTTGCACGGATTGGATGGCAACGGGCGCTCCTGCAACGACTGCCATATGGTGACGGAACAGTTCCGGCTACCTCCCGCCGCCGTGGAGGATCGGTTTCAAAAGCTTCAGGAGCGGCGTCGCCATCATCCCAATGCCGATGACCCGCTGTTCCGGCCGATCGACGCGGATGACTTTCGCGTCAACGGCGAGCACGCAAGTGACTATAGTAATCTGCGTCAGAACGGTTTGATTCGCATTACCTTCGCACTTCCGCCCAACATGCGGCTGATCGATCCGGTCACCCAACAAGTTTCCGACGAGACGACGGTCGATGTTTGGCGCATGGTTCCCGGCGTGGCAGACGTCAAGATCACCGGCCCGGATGGACTCAATCCCTGGCCGCGCGGCCCCAATACCATGGGCGGGTATCAGCTCGACGGACGAATCGATACGCTGCAGGAGCAAGCGCTACAGGCACTGCTCAACCATGCTCAGGTTCAAAATCCGCCGAAGCAGCGGATGCTTGACGATTTAACCGCGTTTGAGCGGGTGATCTTCACCAATGAACGCGTGCGCGCGCTATCCGATGCGATCAGTAATGGGGTAGTGCCTTTGCCGGATGCCGATCCGCGCCTCAATGCGCTCGAGCAGCAAGGCAAAACCGTCTTCACTCGCGCCTGCGCCCAGTGCCATGGTGGGCCGGCACAATCTACGCCGCAAGCCCCGGTGGTCCGTTATCACGACATCGGCTCGCAATGCCCACGACAGGTGGATACGATTTCGCCGCCGCGGTTCCAGTTTGTTCCTTGTCCGCCCCGGCTCGATCGCAACGCGCGCACCTATCAAATCACCATGGCGAACGGTACGACAACAACCCGAACCAGCTCGGATCCCGGGCGCGCGCTACTGACAGGGTTTGTCGGTGGGCCACCGGGACAAGACGACTGGAACAAATTCGATATACCCGCTCTTCGCGGCTTGCGGTCCACCGCGCCCTATTTCCACAACAACAGTGCCGACACACTCGAGGATGTGGTTGCTCACTATGTGCAATTCTTTGAGCGCGTCAGGGCAAACAGCCCGCCTGGCGTGGCCCCTCCGGCGGTATCAACTGATGGGGTCCATTTTGACAGGAAGCCGCAGCCCGAGGAGTTGCCGGCACTGCTGGCTTATTTGCGAAAGCTCTAGCGAACGAAGGTCATGTGGGGTCGCGCCGTCGTGGGCCGACTCCACATCGCCGACGCGGGGCGGGCGACCAAGCGGTGCTCTCTCAGTAGCGTCTGAGCAATTGGGCCAGCTTTTGGATTGCCTGTGCCATGGTGTTCGTCCAGGGATGTCCCGTATTGAGTCGCAGATAATTTTTGAATTGCTGGCGGGCAGAAAATATGGGTCCCGGCGCGATTGAGATGCCCAGATCGAGCGCACGTCGATGCAGATCCAATGAATCAACCGAGGCGGCGCATTCGACCCACAGAAAATACCCGCCGAGGGGCGCTGCCACTCGATAGCCGGCCGGAAAGTATCGTTGCAGTGAGTCCAATGCGGCGCGTTGCGATATGGCTAAACGGCGGCGCAGCCTGGTCAGGTGGGCATCGTAGCCTCCCGTACGGAGCATCTGCGCAATCCCCTGCTGCACAGGAAGGCTGGTGGCGATCGATGCCTCCATTTTGCGCCGTGACAAGTCTTGCGCATAGCGGCCGGCTGCAACCCATCCTAGGCGATAACCGGGAGCCAGGCATTTGCTAAATGATCCGCAATGGAGGACGTAGCCGGTCCGATCAAAGGCCTTGGCAGGCGGCTGCGCTTTGGCAGCGAATTGTAGTTCAGAGTACGCATCGTCTTCGATGAGTGGAATGCCGTGGTCGGCCAGCAATCGCACCAACTCGGACTTGCGTGTCTGCGTCAGAGTGGCGCCGGTCGGATGCTGCAGAGTCGTCATGAACCAACAGGCGCGGATCGGAAACTTGGCGATGGCCGCTTTGAGCGCTTCAATATCGAGACCGCTGACCGGATGCATCGGTATTTCAACAACGCTAAGGCCCAAGCGCTGTGCGGCCTGCAGGCATCCGTAGAATGTTGGCGATTCGATCGCAATGGTGTCGCCCGGACGGGTTACGCACTGCAAAGCGAGGTTCAGTGCCTCAAGCGCCCCCGCGGTAACGATGATCTGGTCGATCCCGATCGACATTCCAAGGCCCAGGTATCGCTTCGCAATCTGTCGTCGAAGCTCGACGCTGCCGGGCGGCAGACTTTCGACGGTGGACCAAGGGTCCAGATGCCGAGCGCTGCTGCCCAGGCATCGCGCCAGTTTTGGCCAGGGAAATTGAATCGGACTTGGAAAGGCGGAGCCGAGAGGCACGACTTCCCGATTTCGTGAGGCCTCCAGCGTTTCGAAAACAAAATCGCTCACCATGAGGCGGGTGGAACTTGTCCTCGGCCGAGAGGTCCGCGGCAGCATCGGGAGTACTTGGAGTTCACGGACGTAATAACCGGAGCGCGGACGCGCCTCGACGAGGCCACTTGCCTCGAGTGCCTCATAGGCCTTCAATACGGTTGCTGGGCTGACGTTGCGCGACTTCGAGAGTGCCCGAACCGAGGGCAATTGATCCCCGGCCGTCAGCGACCCGTCGCGAATCATGCCGCCGATTTCTTGTGTTACGGTCCTATGAAGCGTCACACCCAACACGATACGGCCGAAGCAGACCCTCCGCCAGTAGCGGCGTCAACGCAGCGTATTGGGCGCAATCCACCCCAAGTGATAGCTAAGAAGCAGGGACACGAACAAAGCCACCGACAACCCAATTCGCCAGCTCAACGCCTGGACCACGCGTGCCGCGTGCTCCGGACCTGATGACATTGAAAAGAGTGCTTTTCCCAGGCTCGCGACAATGGCGAGCAGAGTCAACACGATTATGGGCTTCATACAGACCTCGTTTTGGATTCGCGCTCCTCGCGCCGAATGGTTGCAATGACGGTACCGAACCCAGCCGCCACGACACCGACCATTGCCACCATCAAAAACAGCAGGCCACCGGCCAGCTTGTAGCATTCATAAAAACCCTCCAGCAAACCCAGCGGCGTCGTAATCAGGAGCAATGGTTTCGCAATTCGCATGAGCCTTCCTTCCGCTTCCAGCCGCGCACAAATTGATACGCCACCCATGCTACTAGGGCGACCAAGAAATAACAGATACACCTGGCGATGAAAAAGTGCAGTACAGAGGATACGGGCGGGGCCCTGTCTGGCGCGCAGAGATCGCTTGTCGCGTAGGGTACGCTACCTGCGGGTAAAACTAGTTGCCGATCCCAGCCAGACGCAATCCGTCATACAAGGGTTCGAAATCTGCGAGATCTGCAGACGGGTGCAGCCACTTTTTGATGGCGGTAATCGTCTTGACATCCGGCAGCGTCGTCGTGAAATCGCCCAGCGCGATCTTGGCCCTGTCGTAGTGGCCGAGGCGTGCCTCTGAGGCGATGCGCGTGAGTTGTATGCAACCGGAGACTCGATCGCGCAGATCCGTTTCGCGCATCTGCGCGGCCGCTTTTTGCGCCAACTGTGCGGCACGCGCGTAATCGCCCTGCGCGAAATAGATATCGGCTACCGTGGACTGATTCACCCAATCGCTGGGGTTGCGGGCCAACAGTCCCTCGGCCAACGCCTGGGCGTCATTGAGCTGTCGCAAGTGCAGCAGAGCCGTTGCCTTGAGGGCAATCGCAAAACCATTGCCCGGCGCGCGTGCCAGCATGGCATCGGTTATGGCCAGCGATTCTTCCCAGCGCAAGCGCAACTGGTACAGGCCTGCCTTCTGTCCCAACATGTACACCGAGTCAGGATCGAGGGCCAGGTACTTTTCCATGGCGGCGGCGCCAATGGCTTTTTGCTCGTCCGGATTTTTTGACCACGCGTTGACACAGTCGCACAAGTTGACCGTTGTACGGGTGCGCAGCGCATACAGATCATTGGGGGCTATCGCCAATGCACGATTGAGCAGTTCGTTTGCACGCGCATTCGCCGCCTTACCGTCGGCATCGCGTTGCGCGTGCCAATCGACCGATGCCCGAAAAGTGAGATCGCGCACATCCAGTGCGTCGTCGGGTTTGTCCCTGGCGCGCTTAACCTCCGTGTCGATGCCCGCAGTTAAAAGCTCCTGAACGGCGGCGAGCATTTCATCGCGCCAATGCGGAGTCAATTCATCGTTCGCGACTTTTAAGGATTGGGTGGCCAGCACCCTCTCAGTGTCGCCGTCCACTCCAACGACCGTGACGCTGTAGCCATCTGCGCTGCGCGCCACCGTGCCGCGAACCAGAAAATGTACGTCCAATTCCTTGGCCAGCTTCTTCATGCCGGACTCCCGCGCGCCAGCCTGCTCCGCGCTGGCGCGGGAAACTACGCTGATCAATTCCCTTCGAGTCTCGAGCATGGTGCGGATCTCATCGCCCGTGGCTTTGGCGACCTGCACACCGTGTGCGTCCTCGATGGCTGCCTGGAATGGCAGCACGGCGTAGGTCATGCGCCGATCCTCGTGAGAATAGGCGACGACGGGTGCCGGATGAAGCCAGGCGTGCCGGGTTGCCCATGCGCCCACTCCGACGAGCAGCAGCACTGCAACTGCTGCAAACCACACGATGGGTGAGCGCCGCACTCGTGTCGGGGAGAGGAGGCGCGCGTCCTGACTCGGGCTGGAGAGCTTCCCTACCGACGGTGCCACAGAACTTGCGATGCTGCTCTCTTGCTCCAGCAACTTCGCCATTCGTGCGACAAATGCGGGAGTCGTGACGCCATTCGGCAAGCGGCTCCACTGCACCTCGCGAAACTTGTCGGGTACTCGCTCGTCGCCCTCCTGCGTGTCGTCGATCACCACCGGTATCAGGAACGGACGGTCTTGCGACATCAGGTGCGACCGGTCTATTGCCAGCTTCCACTCCAGACGGAAATAGCCCTCGGCGCGTCCCTGCGTGTTCGCCGAAATGACGGGAATGACCAAAGCGCAGGTCTTGATTTGCCTGCGGATGGCAGCGTCCCACGCATCGCCGCCCCGTAGTTCGCTTTGATCGAACCAAACCTCGAGACCCGCTGTGCGCAAAGCATCGCATATTCTGCCCGCTGCTTCGGCATCCTGCTTTGCGTAGCTTAGGAAAATAGCTCTGTTCGATTCGGCCACACCCAATCCCCGAAAGATGCTTGTTATCCGACTTCGCTAGTATGGCACGCCGAAACCCCGTCGAAATGAGCAGTTCGTGGCAATTTCCGATGGGGAGGGTGGGCCAGCGGCCTCGTGTTTTGACCCGGTAGTACCGGCTTCTTCATCTGGATTGTCACGGTCCTCAGGTCGAGGGATATAGTAGCGTTCGACGGTCGAGTATGAGGAGCTGGAAATGAGCAAGATTACGTATGAAATTGTTCGACACGATGGCGGTTGGGCGTACAAAGTCGATGAGACATTCTCGGAAGCCTTCCGGACCCATGATGAGGCGCGCAAAGCCGCGGAGCTGGCGGCGAGAGAACAGGCGGAGCCGGGGGAAGCGACAGTTATCTCTTATGAGGACAAAGAAGGCCATTGGCACAAGGAAAAGTCTGCGGGAGATGATCGCCCGGACGCGGAGGTCGATGGTTAGAGGCGCGTTGCCGTGGGGGCCGACTGCTCAGCTAATTTGGGATCGACGAATAGCCAGCGCCGGCGCGACTTGCGCCGCGCGCATGGCTGGCAATAGGACCGCGATTTGACCGAGCAGCAGCATGAACAGCCCGCTCCCGATCAGGTAGGCGGGATTCAGACGGGTCATTTCGAAGCGACCCACCAACCAAATATTCAGGGCGACGGCCAACAGGCTGCCGGCTACCACGCCACTTAAGGCGATCAAAAGGTTTTCCGTCTGAAAAAATCTCAAGATCGTCAGCCGGGTGGCCCCCAGCGCGCGTCGAATGCCAATCTGCCGGCGTCGCTCCGCGACCCAATAGCTCGTCAAGCCCGCCATGCCGAAGGCGGTGACCGCCACCAAAATGAATGCCACGGCGCCGAGTATGAGGGTTAGGCCTCGATTGCTGCGATAGGCTTTCGCGCGTACCTCACCCATGGAGTGCGCGCTAATAATGCGGCTGCCATTGATGCCTTCGAGTTTGCTCTGCGCTGCCTTCAGTACTTCGTTGATCCTTCCAGGCTTGCTGCGGACCACATAGGTTGAGGAATCACCTAACGGACGGAAAGGCGCCAGCGCGGAATTCTCGGTGAAGGTGCTCATGAAGCCCGTCGCGGCAACAAATGGTCCCTGTAGTCGATCAATGATGCCGATAATAGGCGAGGGATCCTTGGTTTCAGTGTAAATCGATTTACCCAATGCGTCCCCGCGAGGGAACAATCGCTGCGCGAGGGCCCGCGTGATAATAATTCCCGTCGCGGGCGTGGCGCTGCGGCCGTCTCGATCGAGGATCTCAGACGGGGTGAAATTGCGCCCGGCGACGAGTTTTACACCGAGGGTGTCGAGCGCCTGTTCGTCGCCAAAATACAAGGATATCTGGGCAGAGGGCGTCTTCTGGTCCGGTTCTAGATCGGCGCTCATCGACCAACCCCCTCCTTCGAGAGGAAAGGAATTGGTCGCATATGCGTTGGCCACACCATCCACGGAGTGCAGCAGGGCAAGATCAGATGTCTGCAGTGTCGTGAAGCTGGCGGGTTTATCGACACTGGTCGCGTAGATGTAGAAGATATTGGCTTCGTCGATGCCGGTCACCCGCGCGCTCCACGATAGACGGTCCACAATTAGGCTTAAGGCATTTGAGAGAATCGCCAAGGTAACGGCAATTTGTATTGCGATGAGTACCACGCCGGCTTTCTTCCGGTAGACGGCGAAACGGGCGGAAGGGGATTTCAAAAGCGGCTACTCGGCCTTCAATTGCAATGCAGGTTCGACATGCGCGGCACGCCAAGTCGGATAGAGTCCGGCGGCGATCGTTGCAGCAAGCGCCAGCAGCACTTCAATGCCGATGGCCTTTGCGTTTAGATACGCGAGTGCCGCGAAGTCATCTGCCAGCGCGGTACGCATGGCGAGCACTCCCAACAGAGTCAGCAGAAGTCCAAGGATTGCGCCCAGGACGCCAATGACTGTGGTCTCAACCAGGCACTGGCTGATGATCGCCGTACGGCTGGCACCAAGGGCCCGCCTTACGCTTATGTCCTGTGTCCGGCCGATGATTCTGGCGAGCATTAGCCCCATTGCATTCATCAGGCAAACCAAGAGGAATCCGAAAGAAGCGAGCACCAGAAGGCCCAGTTCATTGGGAACGATATGACGATACTGGAGCCATTGCATCACGTCGCGAAGTTGCGTATGCGGCGGCCAATGAAAACGGCCGGTTCGCTGCTGATCGAGAGCATAATTGTCCAGGACAGTTCGATATTTAACGACATCGGCCGCCGCCGGTAATTCCACCCATAGCTGAATCCAGAGGCATTCAGATCGAAGCCGAGCCTCGAAACTCGCAGTGGTGGTCTCCTGGCAACTCATGCCGGAAGTCGTCTGGGCTTGCGCCTTGATTGCGCGTGTGAACGGGATGAAGATCTCGTCGATCTGCCCGTAAGGGCGAATATGCAGGTTGTAAAACCGCGGCACCAAAGGCCAATTGTCCAATACGCCGACTATTCGGTAACTATCGCCGTCCAACGCCAAGGTTTTTCCGATGCTATTTGCGCCCGCGAAGAACTGATCGTTCAATTTTCGCGAAATGACCACCACGGGGTTGCCATCTTGATCGTCGGATTGGGACCAGGGAGAGCCAAATCTAAACGGGGCGTTAAACATCGGAAAGAAGTCGGAGTCGACCGCCGGAACGATCATGCCTACCGGCTTGAGCGTTGGATCCGCGGGTCGTGCATTCAGATAGGCAGAGTAAATGCGCGATTGGCGCCGCGCTGCGTGTAGATTCCTGAGCGCCATCGCATCGATGTAACTCAGGTTCTCGTCAAGCCCGTCCTCGTTTCGTTCGCCACGTTTGTCGGGTCCCCAGCTGTCAATCTGCACCATGAACAATTGCTGCGATTTTTCCGGAATAGGATCTCCCGACATTGCCCGAGAAACGGAGAGTGAAGTCATTGATGTGCCGATCCCGAAACCAATAGCGGTGATCATCAAGCCTGTGAGTACAGGGTTGCGTTTGAGACTTCGGAGCGCTAGGTCGAGGTAGTAGCCGAACACCGGAATTTCACAGTTGGCATTTCATTTTCTGTCGTTTGCGATCAGCTTCCCGGCGGATCTGCGACGAACCTCGGGTAGCCCGGTTGGTTGGCAAATTCCCAGCCCGACAGGTATGAGAGCTGCAGGATCTTGAGCATTTTTGGATAGTCGATCTTGTCCGGCGTGTCGGTCGTATGGTGATAGTCGGGATGAAAGCCGGTGAAAAACCAAAATGCGGGAATGTTGTGTAGTACGAACGGAAACTGATCGCTGCGAAAGAATGTATTCAAGGCATTCTCATGGTCAAAACGGTCGTCCAAGTCCAAGCGGACAAGGCGGTTGGCTGCCGCGACAGTGCTCTTGAAGTCCGGGCTGTAGGCGGCGCCGATGAGGTTCAATCGATTGCTGGTATTCGCCGGTATGTCAATCAGTCCGTCCGTTTGGTCGCTCTTCGCTTCATCGCGTCCGATCATGTCGAAATTGATCATGGCGCGGGTGCCGACGAGCGGCCTCAACGGATGCGCAGCCATATAGTAAGAACCCAGCAGACCGCGCTCCTCCGCAGCAAAGACCACGAATAAGATGGAGCGCTTCGGTCGCACCGGGTTCGCGGCGAACGCGTGCGCCAATTCGACGACGCCCACCGTGCCGGAGCCGTTATCATCCGCGCCATGCCATACATCCAGGTTGCCGCCGGCGCCTGGCGAGGCGCCATCGTGGTCGTGGTGCCCCGAAATAATGATGGTCTCGATGGCCAGGGTCGGATCGGTGCCCGGCAACAATCCCGCAACGTTGTAGGTTACGCCGGAATTGCGGGACTTGTTTTCGAAGTGAAGCGTCACTTCGCTATCCGGCAATGCAATGGAGTGATTCGACAGATCGTGATCGATCGCTGACTGCAACGCCTGCGGCGTGGTGCCGGCAGCGGCGAGCAGCTCCGTCGCGATTGCATCGCTCACAGTGGACACCGGAATCTGCAGCTCGTCATTGACGATCGCCTGGGAGGGCAGGGGAATCGTCCGAGTCAGGCTGCCGCCGATACGATTCACCCGTTCGAGATTCGACGGATGTTTGCGATTTGGTTCAGCCATAACGATGACCGCGACGGCGCCGTGCGCTTGCGCATTCAGGGCTTTGACGCGATTGGTGGCGTAGCGTGTGTTGCCCGTGCCGTTGAAAGGCGAGTGAGGATCGGTTTCCTGTGGCTCGTGCTCGAACACCGCGACGATTTTGCCCCGCGCGTCGATGCCAAGATAGTCATCGTAGTGCATCCCCGGAGCGGTAATGCCGTAGCCGGCGAACACCAGAGGTGCCGTGACCTCAAGGTCGTCGTGAAAGCCGCCGATGACGTCCGGTGCATGCCACCGCGAGGTTTTCTCGCCGCGCTTCAACCTGACGAAGCTTGCGTCGCGATCACCCCGATATTCGATTAGGGGCACCGCCTGTAGATATGAGGAATTGCCCGCTGCCGGTTCAAGTCCCGCCTTGGCAAATTCCGCTGCAACCCACTGCGTTGCTGCCTCATCGCCGGGCTGCAAGGACATACGGCCTTGCAAGGCATCCGATGCCAAGAAATAAAGATCCGCCTTCAGGTCCGCGGCGCGAAGATGTTGGAAGCCCGGCCGTTCAATCGACGGAACGCCGACCGCGGCGGGCGCGGTATGTGCTGCCGGCGAAACGGTCATCGAGGAGGCGAGCGCAGCGATTATCTTCAGGTTCATGGAGTCCGCCTTGACGGTTCAGAAATTCGCTTCAGTTTACGATACTTGCGGCGCTCCGGTA
>Ga0193753_10000573_pt1 | contig 35801 bp, 32 predicted proteins | sample H1c2metaG_FD_144925 | JGI IMG/M metagenome (GOLD analysis project Ga0193753, IMG submission 144925) | Soil microbial communities from a riparian zone of the East river system, Colorado, United States - H1c2 | ecosystem: Environmental > Terrestrial > Soil > Riparian zone | place: USA: East...
TCACTGGTGGATCACCGGCCGGCGCACGCGGCTGTTCGCCGCCGCCAGCGAGGGCCTGCCGCCCGCCGACGCCGCCGACCTGCCGCCGGTCGCCGATCCGGTCGGCGCGCTGCTCGACGCGATGGGGTCGGTGCGGGGCGAGCGGCGCCGACTCGAGCCGTCCACGGCGGCCGAGCGGGCGGCGCTGTCCAGCGCGACGGCGCGGGCCGAGGCCCTCCTGGTCGCGCTGCGCGGCGCATGGATCGACGCGCGCTCCAGCCTCCGCTTTCCCCACCGGCTCGAGCCGGATCCGGTCACCGGCGAGTTCCTGCCGCTGCGCGGCGCCCTGGCCGAGCTGCTCGGGCCGCACGGCTACCGCGTGCGCTCCAGCCGTCGCCCGCACCCGGGCGGCATGTGGATCCTCCACAAGCGCACCGCTCGCGCCAACGAGCTCGAGCTCCGGGTCGATCGCGGCCCGATCAACGGCCGCCTGTCTGCGCGCCTGATCCTCGGCGGGCCGCTCTGGCGCCACGACCTCGGCGCGGTGCCGCTGTCGCCGGATCGCGTGGAGGTCGAGGTCGCAAGCGAGGCTAGCGCCCGCCGCGCCCTCCTCAACCTCGCGTTCGCCGCCGGCGCGGCCGAGCAGATGCTGGTCCCGCCGCTCGAGGAGATTCACGGCGACGGGTTCGCCTGGCTGTGCCGCTGAGCGATGATCGAGGCAGCGCGCCGGATCAGTCGCCGACGGCGGCGCCGATCCGGTGGCCGACGAACGGGGAGGGCAGCGGCACCGCGCCGACCCCGTCCACCTCCACCGTGCACTGCCAGTTGCCGCTCTCGATCCGGTCGACCAGGCCGTCCTGGGCCCCGCCGTCCTCGCCCGCGTCGCGCAGCACCGCGTCGCCCTGCGAGAAGCGCATCTCGGTGAAGTCGATCGACGTGATGCGCTCCTCGATCTGGGCGACGACCAGGTCGAGCCCGCTCTCGCAGACCGCCTGGACCTCGTCGCGGTGGCCGACGCAGATCGGCCCGATGCAGCGCGTCGCCACCGACTCGGCCAGCCCGGGGCAGTCGACCACCGCGCCGAGCGCCGCGCGCAGGTCCTCGACGCCGAAGGTCTGCTGCACCGCCAGGTCGATCCCGATCACCGCGAAGTCGCCGAGCGGCAGGTGGAAGGCGTGGTCGCCGAGCTCGAGGACGCCGTCGCCGCCGCCGAACGTGGCCGAGCCGGCGACGTCGCGCGCGATGGTGAGCTCGTCGAGCAGGGCGGGCGTGTCGACCAGGAGGCTGTCGCCGCGCCAGCCGAACCGGACACCGGAGAGCCGGTGGGTGCCAGTGCTGACGCCGTCCGCGTCCATCGGCGACAGCTCGAGCGCGCTCACCACCTCGAACTGGGTCAGGATGCCGGCGAGATCGGCGATCAGGTCGGTCATCACCTGCGTGGCCGGGATGCCGTCGATCAGGCGGTCGAACACGAAGTCGTTGATGAACCCGGCGAGCTGATCGACCAGCAGGTCCGGCAGCACCGCCAGCAGCTGATCGAGGACCGGCAGGTTGGCCTGGTCGAGCACCGCGATGAACGTGCCGGCCGGGTCCTCCGAGAGGCTGGTCAGCGCGGACAGCGAGCCGCCGATCACGCCGGGCAGGAGCGGGCTCGAGGCGACGTCGTAGGTGGTGACGATCTCGTACTGGCCGGCGATCGGATCGGGCGCCACGGCGCCGTCGTCGCCGGACTGGTCACCGCTGTCGTCGCCGCCCTGGTCGCCGTCCCCGGTGTCTCCACCCCCACCGTCGCTGCTGTCGTCCCCGGCGCTGCCGCCGTCGTCGTCACCCGGCTGGTCGGGATCCCCGGAACATCCGGCCAGGAGACCGCAGAGGACGGCGGCGGGGAGGGCCAGGCGGAGGCGGGCTCGCATGAACCCTGGTGGAAAGCAAACCACGTGCCCTCGAGCACACCGTTCATCCAGGCGACTTGGGACCACCCCGGGCCGGGCTGATTGCCCCCTGCCCACGACGCGCTGCGGTCAACACACCGCTTCACCCACCCGGAACCAGGTGGAGTCTGGTCTAGACTTCCGGCCCATGTCCTCCTTCGTGGTCGGCGCGACCGGGTTCACCGGTCGGGAAGTGGTGCGCGTGCTCGCGGGTCGGGGCGAGCCGGTGGTGGCGCACGTCCGCTCCGACTCGAGCCGCGCCGACGAGTGGCGCCAGCGCTTCACCAGCATGAGCGCCGAGGTGGACGACACCGCCTGGGAGGTGGAGGCGATGACCGCGACGCTGCGCCGCCTGGCCCCGTCGCTGGTGTTCGCGCTGCTCGGCACCACTCGCAAGCGCGCGCGCGGCGAGGGCATGTCGCGGGTCGAGGCGTACCAGCGAGTCGACGTCGGCCTGACCCTGCTCCTGCTCGACGCGGTGCGCGCGGCCGGCCTGCACCCGCGCTTCGTCTATCTTTCGTCGGTGGGGACCAGCGAGCGGTCCGGCTCGGCGTACCTCAAGACGCGCGCCCAGGTCGAGGCGGCGCTGCGCGCCAGCGGCGTCCCGTTCACCATCGCGCGCCCGTCGTTCATCAGCGGCTCGCTGCGCGACGACGGGCGCCCGTTCGAGCGAGCCGGAGCGGTGGTGGCCGACGGCATCATGGCGGCGATCGGCGTGCTCGGCGCGCGCCGCCTGCGGGCCAAGTACCGGCCCACGACCGCCAGCGCGCTGGCCCAGGCGCTGGTGCGCGCTGCCTTCGATCCGACCGCCGAGGGTCAGGTCCTCGAGGGCGAGGCGCTGTTCCCGCCTCCGCCGCGCTGATCGCGCACCGATTGCGGCTCGCGCGCACCTCGCTCCGTTTCGCGCGTGTCGCCGCGCACGCGCGCTCGGGGTGCCGATCGATCTCGCGCGCACTGCGGGGCGCGACCCGCGGTGGGTGCCGCGATCGCAAGCGCGACCTTGGTCCGGATCGCGGGGCGTGTTAGGCCATGGTGATGGCGCACTCGGCTCCGGTCCTGGTCGTCGAGGACGACCGCGACGTGCGCGAGTCGCTCGTGGCGGTGCTCGAGGACGCCGGCTATCGGGTGATGAGCGCCGCCGACGGCCGCGCCGCGCTGGATCTCCTGCGCGCCGGCCCGCGCCCCGCGGTCATCCTGCTCGACCTCATGATGCCGGTCATGGACGGCTTCGAGTTCCGCGCCGAGCAGGTCCGCGATCCGTCTCTGGCCGACGTCCCGGTGGTGGTGTTCACCGCCGGGTGGTATCCGGTCGAGCTGGGCGGACGGCTGCAGGCCGACGGCTACCTGACCAAGCCGATCCGGGTCGACGCGCTGCTCGACCTGGTCTCTCGCTTCCAGTGAGCGCGGCGGTCAGAACGTGCGGCCGGAGACCGACATGACGATGTGGACGTCGGGGAAGCCCGGAGGGACCACGGCCAGATCGGTCGGCTCCACCAGATCGCATCCGGCCGCCGGCGCCCGGATGTAGCTCGGCCCGCGCTGGGGCTGGTCGTTGGTGCCGATGAAGAAGAGGCGGCCCACGTCCGAGTCGGGGACGAACAGCTCAACCGCCACGCGCGAGCCGGCCGCCACCGTCGCCTCGATCGGCACGTCGATCGTGCCTCCGCCCTGCGACTCGATGGCGACGTCGACGGTGGCCAGCTGGGTCATGTTGGCGAGCTCGAGCTCGCCGGCGACCGCGTGCAGCCGCACCGTCGCGGGCTGCGCGGCGCCGTCCTCGGTGCTGGCCGACTCCACGCCGATCCTGACCGAGCTCACCTCGAGGTCACCGGTGATCCCCTCGGCGGTCAGGTCGAACATCCGGTAGTAGCTGTTCTCCCGGTTCTGCACCGGGTTGCCGTCGTCGTCCTGCTCGACGCAGCCGATCGAGTGGAGGTCGAGGATCTCGTCGCTCTCGTTCTGGCTCAGCGTGACGTCGTCGGGGCCGGCGTCAGCGGCTGGCTCGACCGGGATGGAGGCGTCGGGTCGGGTCGGCGGCGGCGGCTCTCCGACCGCCGCGTCGGGCATGGCGACCCCGCCACCGATGTTCGGGGCATCGCCGATGGTCGGCTGGCAGGCGACCAGCACGGCCGCGGCGACCGACAGCAGCATGCTCTGGCGCGCACCCATGACCCCACCCCCACGCGGAGCAAGCGCCAGGCCACCTGGCGCGGGCCTGCCGTCCTGCCAAGCCCGCGACTTGTCGATCGAGCCCAGGGCCGCGCCTGGGACTCGACTTCCTCGCCTGATGCATCCAAGGACGAACACGGTCGCGCACCGAGGTAGGGAGACCGGCGCCTCCCTCGCACTCGGACACATGTTACCTCAACACAGGGACCAGGCGCGGTCGACCGACGCGAGCAGGCAGCCGAGGTCGCTGGTGGTGCCGAACCACCAGTTGAACTTGCGCGACGGCGACAGGCGCCACTCGCTCTGCCCGCTCGCTGGCCCGTCCGGCCAGTGCCACGAGTCGAGGTTGTACTCGCACGAGCGGAGCAGCTCGGCCGCGGTCTCGCCCAGCGAGGTCGCGTCGTCGCCGCGCTGGCGCTCGGCCCGGGCCGCGCGCACCACCATGCCGCCCACGTCGCAGGTGTGCTCGATGTCGCCGGACGGCCCCTCGTCGGAGAGCTGCATCAGGCTGGACGACAGGTACCAGGGCACCAGGGGTCGCGGCCGGCGCCGCGCAGTACTCGAGCTCGCCTGCCGGGCGCGGCCGTCGCTGCGCGTCAATGGATGCATGGGCTCGCTGGCCGGCCAGACGAGGGCAAAAGCCGAGTGGGATTAAATTCTTGGGAGAGATTGTGCGTGCCGGCGTCACGGCTCGGGACCGTGCGCTCGAACGCGAGATCGCCCGGGTCGGGCTTCACGGGTACCTTCGTGGCGGCCCATGCGTCGGATGCTCCGCCTTCACAACCCGGTCCAGCGCTACGCGTGGGGGTCGCGCACCGCCATCCCCGCGATCCTGGGGTCGCCGCCGGTGCCGGACTCGGAGCCGCCGGTGGCCGAGCTGTGGATGGGCGCGCACCCGCGCGCGCCGTCCCGCGTGGCGTGCGCGCCCGGCGACGAGATCGGCCTCGATCGGCTGTTCGCCGAGGATCCCGCGCTGCTCGGCGCGCGCGTGTCGGCCGCGTTCGGCGGCCGGCTGCCGTTCCTCTTCAAGGTGATCGCCGCGGCCCGGCCGCTCTCGATCCAGTGTCATCCGGATCCAGCCGCGGCGAGGGCCGGCTTCGAGCGCGAGAACCGGCTCGGCATCCCGCTCGACGCGCCCGAGCGCAGCTATCGCGACGCCAGCCACAAGCCCGAGCTCCTGGTCGCGCTCGGCCGGTTCGAGGCGCTGGTCGGGTTCCGCCCGCCGCGCGAGATACGCGACCGCCTGGCCGCCGCCGGCGCGCGCGCGCTCGACCGGGCCGCGGCGGGGCTCGAGCGGCCGCGCGGCCTGGCTGATTTTCTGGCCTCTCTGCTCCGCCTCGACGACGGGCAACGGCGCGCGCTCCTCGAACAGGTCGCCGCCGGGCTGGCCGGCGACCACGGCCGCGAGGCCGGGTGGGTGCGGCGCCTCATGGTCGACTACCCGGGTGACGCGGCCGCGCTGGCCCCGCTCTTCCTCAACCTGGTCGAGCTGTCCGCCGACGAGGGGCTCTACCTCGGCGCCGGCGTGCTGCACGCCTACCTCGACGGGGTGGGGCTGGAGATCATGGCCAGCTCGGACAACGTGCTGCGCGGCGGGCTGACCGACAAGCACATCGACGTCGACGAGCTGTGCCGCATCGTGCGCTCCGAGCCGCTGTCGCCGGCGGTGCTGACGCCGCAGCCGGTCGACGCGCGGCAGCGCGCGTATGCCACGCCGGCGCCGGAGTTCCAGCTCGGCTTCGTCGACCTCGCCGGCGGTGCCCACGAGCGCGTTCGCACCGCGCAGGCCGGGCCGGAGATCGCGTTCAGCCTTGCCAGAGATTGCCGGCTGAGCGATCCCGTGAGCGGCGACGAGGTCGTGCTGGAGCGCGGCTCGGCCGCGCTCGTCACCGCGCCGGTCGAGGCGTATCGCGTCGAAGGCGAAGGCGGTCGAGTCTACTTCGCGGATGTTCCATGAGCGCCCCAGCTCCCGGCCGCGCGGGCTCCATTGGCGTGGACGGATCGGGGATCTCGGATGATACTGACCGGTATATGCCCCCCAAGCGCACTCTCTTGTCTACGATCCTCGGTGCGGCGCTCCTCCTGCCCCTCTTCGGTGCGACCACGGGTTGCCTCGTCCGCACCGAGCCGCACCGGCACTACCGTCGCGACCGCGACCGCGGGCACTACCGCTGCCACCAGAACGACGGCCCGCATCGCAAGCGTGTCTGTCGCTACGAGCGCTACTGACCGGACGTGTTCGTCCCGGTCCTCAACATCGCGATCGGCATCGGCATGGTGCTGGGTGGGGTCAGCGGGAAGCTGGCCCTCCTCGGTACCGGCAGCGCGACGGCGCTCATCGTGGTCGGCGCGGTGTGCGCCGGGCTCGGCGTGTTCCAGCTGGTTCGCGCCGCGCGCGGCCGGTGAGCGCTGCGACCCGGCTCATCGCCGGGTGGTGGCGACCTCGATCCATCCGTTGGCGTAGCCGGTGACCACCACGGTGCCGTCCCACGACGTGGCGTAGATCGCCGCGCTGAGGGTCTCGCGGACGAACTGCGACTCGGTGCCCTTCCACGCGCCGCGCTGGCCGATCCACACCTGGATCGGGCGCGGCCGGGTCCCGCTGACGCCCACCTTCGGCTGGAGCAGGTGGTCGATCGACACCTGGCTCGGGTGGCCGAACGCGCGCGCGGTGTACTCCTCTTCCTCGCCGAGGTGCCGCTCGTAGGGGCCGGCCGAGATCACCGCGACCTGCGGACTGACCCGCGCGACCAGCTCCGCGGTGCTCGAGTGGCGCGAGCCGTGGTGAGGCACGACGTAGACGTCGGCGTCGAGGAGCCTCGGGGCGGCCGCGTAGCGGGCCAGGAGCCCGGCGATGCCCTTGACCTCGATGTCGCCGGTCAGGAGGAACGACGCCTCGCCGAAGTCGACCCGCAGGATCACGCTGTCGTCGTTCGGATCGTGATCGGCTGTCTCGCGCCCGACGTCGCCGCTCCACAGCGCGCGCACGACCGGATCGACCTGGGACGCCGCGCATCCGCCGATCGGATCGACGATCGGCCCGGTGGCGCCGTTCCTGGGATCGATCTCGCTGCGGGTCAGGTCCAGGTGACCGACCTGCGGGTGGCGGCTCAGCCACTCGTGCATGGCCAGCTGCGGCCGCCCGCCCTCGTCCTCGCGCACGTCGCCGTTGTCGATCACGTTGCGCACCCGGTAGCGGGCCAGCACCGCCGCGATGCCGCGCGTGTGATCGATGTGCGGGTGGGTGACGACCAGGAGCGCCAGGGTCCGGTCGAGGTCGGGCCGGCGGGCGAAGAAGGCGTCCAGGTAGGCGATGAGCGGCGGCTCGCTGTCGAACAGGCGGTTCTTCTCGCCGCCGGTGTCGACCAGCACCGCGCCGCACGGGAACTCGAGCAGCGCGGCCGCGCCCTGGCCGACGTCGATGACGTGGAGGCGCATCGCGTCCGCCTCGCGGGTGTCGGCCGGGCGGCGAAGCCTGGCCGGCTCCGCGACCGCCAGGTACTCGTCCATGGTCTTGCCGCGCGGCGGCGGGGCCTCGTCGCGGGTCGACGCGCGGAAGCATCCGCCGGTCGCGGCCAGGGCGCCGACCAGCGCGGCGACCCAGAGCAGGCGCGGGCGCATCGGCGGGCTCATTCGCGCCGGCGGCCCGGGCTCCAGTCGACGATCTGATCGACCCGGGTCTCGAGGAAGCGGGCGAGCCGGTGAAAGTCGCTGCCGTGCTTGATGAAGCGGACCTCGGTGCGGAGGTTGTCGGGGTGGATCAGCTCGGCGAACGGCACGTAGCGGAGGTCGAGCTGCCCGGTGACGCTGACCATGTGGCCGTCGAGGTTCTCCTCGACCAGCGCGCGGTACGCGCCGATGCCGAGCTGGCTGCCCAGCATCACGTCGAACGCGTGCGGCGGGGCGCAGCGCGACTCGTAGCCGAGCTGGACGCCGGCCAGCTTCTTGCGCCGCCCGGTCCGCTTCTCGTAGCGCTCGGCCACGATGCGGGCCATCAGCTTGCCGAGGTCGATGCGGCCGAGCGAGATGTGGCCGTGCTCGTCGCGCGGCAGGTTGTCGAGGGTGTTGGTCGGCAGGAGCTCGGCCAGCCCCTCGGCCAGGACCACCGTGCCGTAGTACTTGCCGCGCCGCTCGCGGGTCAGGATGAGGTCGACGATCCGGTCGGCCAGCGCCTCGAGCGAGAGGCGCTTCTCGACGGTGGTGGAGCCGGGCGGGCACACCTCCTCGATGACCAGCTCGTCGCGCACGTCCTCCGGCGCGACCACCAGGTTGGCCTCGCCTGCGATGGCCACGCCGTACGACAGCCAGCCGGCCTTGCGCCCCATGGTCTCGATGATGAAGTAGCTGCTGGTCGCGATGGCGTCGGCGCGGAGGTTCTGCACCTCCTTGGCCATCACGTCGACCGCGGTGAAGAACCCGAACGTGAAGTCGATGCCGCGGTAGTCGTTGTCGATCGTCTTGGGCAGGTGGATGATCTGCACCCGCCGCGCGTCCGGCTCGAGCTTGCTCTGGTACATGTAGAGCAGGTTGGCGGTCTTCAGCGTGTCGTCGCCGCCGATCGAGATGAGCGCGTCGATCTCGAGATCGACCAGGCCGTTGTAGACGTTGCGCAGGCGGGCGGTGCGCTTCGGATCCTCGAAGTCGTCCGGCGAGCGGATGTCCTTGCCTGGGTTCGAGCGCGCGGTGCCGATGATGACCCCGCGGCTGTTGCGCAGCCCGCGCAGGTCGCGCTCCTCGAACACCCGGTAGTGCTCGTCGGGCAGGAGGCGGCGGCTGACCGGGTGATAGTCCTGCAGGTTCGAGTAGCCGTGGAAGAAACCGACCACCTGGCGGCCGTCCTCCAGGAAGGACGTGGCCGCGGCGGTGATGACCGCGTTGGCCGACGGGGCCGGGCCACCGGCGAAGAGGATCGCGGCGCGCTTGACGTGGTCGCCCTTGGGCGGTTGAGGACGGATCACGGTCGGCAGGCTACCGTAACCGACACGATCACGCGAGACGGCGACGCCCGCGGACGTATCGACTGTAGGGCCGCTCACACCGATTACCAAGTGTGCGAAATTCAACGCGACTTCGTCAGGCATTCGCGCGACTCTCCCGCTGATGCACGGGAAGGTCGTCCTGGTCTGCACCGACCGGACGCGCACGTGGCGGCAGGTTACCCCGCCGCTCGCGGGCGCCGGCAACCAGCTGGTCCATGCCGAGAGCACGGAACGCGCGGTGTCGCTGCTGCTGACCGGGGTCGTCGACCTGGTGGTGGTCGAGTGGCCGAGCGGCATCGAGCTGGACCCGCTGCTGGAGGCTGCCGATCGGATCCCGGTGGTCGTCCTGGTCACCGAGACCGGCATCCGCTCGCTGGAGGAGCTGGTCTGTCGGCGCGGGATCTTCCACATCTGCGCCGCGCGCCCCGATCAGGAGGCGAACGCGGCGCGGGTGGCCGACCCGACCGAGCTGGTCGTCACCTGCGAGAAGATCCTGCGGCGTGACCTCTTCGGCCTGAACAAGTACCTCGCCTCGTTCGGCCTCGAGCGGCCCAGCCGGGTGGTCATGCACGCCAGCGAGCGCGACGGGCTGGTCGCCGAGCTGGGCGACGCGGTGCGCGTGCTGGGGGCCGGGCGACGGGTGGTGGAGTCGGTGACCCTGGTCGGCGACGAGCTGTTCACCAACGCGGTCTACAACGCGCCGCGTGACGGCGACGGAAAGCCGCGCTACGCGCACGTGAACCGGCGGGAGAAGATCGCCCTCGACCCGTCCGAGTACGTCGAGGTCCAGTTCGGCTCCGACGGGCGGATGTTCGGGCTGGCGGTCACCGACCGGTTCGGCGGTCTCGCGCCCGAGTCGCTGCGCAGCGGCATCGAGCGGTGTGTGTCGCGCCACGACCCGATCGAGCACAAGGAGGGCGGGGCGGGGATCGGGCTCTACGCGGCGCTGTGCCACGCCGATCAGCTGATCTTCAACCTCGAGGCCGGTGTGCGCACCGAGGTGATCGCGCTGTGGAGCCTGGCCCGCAAGAGCGGCGGGCGCGGCGCGGGGGTGGCGTCGCTGCACGTGTTCGAGTCGGGCGGCGCTGGCGGCGAGGCCGAGGCCGAGGAAGACGACGGCCCGGCCGACGGATCGCAGGTCAGCGTGCAGCTGTCCGACTCGGTCAAGAGCGAGGTGCTGTCCGCGTTCGCCGCCGAGGGCGGCCCGCGAACCGGCGGGCGGATCCGGCTTTCGGCCTCGGCGGCGCGGGCGGCGGCGCGGGCGGCGGCGCGGGCGGCGGCAGACCAGCCGATCGACCAGCCGGCCGACCAGCCGGCCGAGCACCCGATCGACCAGCCGGCGATCCTGGCGGTGGATCCCGACGTGGACACCTCGGTCAGCGAGATGTCCGACGGTGCTGTGGCGGATGGTGACGCCGACTGGGACGGCGCGGCCAGCGAGCTGGGCATGACCGAGCGCACCGAGACCGAGATCCTGCTCGAGGTGGAGACCGGCGAGGTGCTGGCCGCGCCCGACGAGACGCCCGCGGCGGGGACCCACGATCCGGACCGGGAACCGTCCCATCGCCGCGACAGCGAGCCGACCCTGGACGGCGACGGGGCCGATGAATCGAGCCAGGGCCGCGAGCTCGCCGATCTCTACGAGATGGCCACGGTGATGGAGGCGACCGGACTGCTCGACGCGCCCCATCCGCCGTGGGTCGGGCCGCTGACCTGTCTGCGCGGGGTCCAGATCCCGCGCCGGCCCGACTCGGTCGCGCTCGACGCCGCGCTGGCCAGCCTGCGCGGCGCGGCGACCCTGGCCGACGCGATCGAGGTGCTGCTCGCCTACCTGGTCGCGGAGTGGTCCGCCGCGATGCTCCTGTGCCGGCTCGGCGACTCGCTCATGCCGTGGACCGCGGCCGGCGACGTGGACAGCTGGGAGGAGCTGTGCGAGATCGAGGTCCCGCTCCAGCCCGGCTGGCTGAGCGCGCGCACCCGCTCGCCCGGCGTCACCCTGGCCGCCCTCGACGACGATGCCAGCGCGCGGCGGCTCGGCGACAGCCTGACCCTGCCGCGGGTCGATGACGGGCTGGCGATCTCGTTCGTGCTCGACCAGGCGGTGCTGGTCGTGTTCGCGTGCCGGCCGCGCTCGAGCGGGCTGAGCGACGAGGTGCCCGGCTACGAGGAGCTGCAGCGCGAGCTGGCCGAGCTGACCGCGCGCATGGACCGCTTCTCGCGCCAGCCGACCGCGCGCCGCCAGTCGGCCCGGGCCGGGGCCTGGTGAACGCGCCGGCACCGGCCGGACCGGTGCCGATCAGGGGATCAGGACGGCGGCGCCGTCGAGCGCGCCGGCCCGCAGATCGGCCAGCGCGCGGCTCGCCTCGGCCAGCGGGTAGCGGGTCACGCGGGTGTGAATCGGCGCGCGAGCGGCGAGCGCGAGGAGCTCGGCGCCGTCGCGGCGGGTGAGGTTCGCGACCGAGACCAGCTCGCGCTCGCCCCACAGGAGCGCGTACGGGAACGAGGGGATGTCGGTCATGTGGATGCCGGCGCACACCACCCGGGTGCCCTTGTTGGCGCAGGCGAGGGCGGCCGGCACCAGCGCGCCGACCGGGGCGAACAGGATGCTCGCGTCGAGCGGGGTCGGTGGCCGCTGGTCCGAGCCGCCCGCCCACGCGGCGCCGAGCTCGCGCGCGAACGCCTGCGATCGCGTGTCGCCGGGCCGGGTGAAGGCGTGGACCTCGCGCCCCTGGCCGACCGCGATCTGGATGACGATGTGGGCGGCGGCGCCGAAGCCCCACAGCCCGAGCCGTCGGCCGTCGCCGGCGGCGCGCAGCGCGCGGGCGCCGATCAGCCCGGCGCAAAGGAGCGGGGCCGCGCTCGCGTCGTCTCCGATCGCGCCGGGCAGCGGCAGGGTGAAGCGCGCGTCGGCGACCGCCAGCTCGGCGAACCCTCCGTCGCGGGTGTAGCCGGTGAACAGCGGCTGGTCGCACAGGTTCTCCCGGTCCGACCGGCAGAAGCGACACGAGCCGCACGAGCGCGCGAGCCAGGGAACCCCGACCCGGTCGCCGGGCGCCAGGTGATCGACGCCGGGACCGATCCGGTCGATGGTCCCGACGATCTGGTGACCGGGCACCAGCGGCAGCGCCGGATCAGGCAGCTCTCCGTCGACCACGTGCAGGTCGGTGCGGCACACGGCGCATGCCGACACCCGCAGGCGCACCTCGCCGGGACCCGGTTCCGGATCCGGCAGCTCGCGAGGGCGAAGCGGTTCGCCCGGGCGGTCGAGGACCATGGCCAGCATGCGGCGCTCACCGGCGAAGATGACACGGCGGATCGCGCGGGGCGAGCCGACCCGGCCAGGACGCCTCGGCGCCCGGCCCGGCTGGCCGCCCGGCTCGCGGCGAGGCCGACGCGGTCGTGTCATGATGCGCGCTTGGTCGCCCTGTGGCTCATCGGCGCGTCCGGCAGCGTCGCCACCACCGTGGCGGTCGGGCTGGCCGCGCTGCGCCGCCGGCTCTCCGAGCCGATCGGGCTGGTCACCGAGCTGCCGGTCCTGGCCGGGGCCGGGCTGGCCGCGCTCGAGGACATCCAGCTGGGCGGATGCGACCTGCGCCCGCCCGACGTGGTCGCGCGCGCCCGCCGCATGGCCGAGGTCGACCGGGTGCTGCCCGAGCGGCTGATCGATGCCGTCACCGACGATCTCGAGGTCTACGCCGCCGCGATCCAGCCCGGCGCCGCGGCCGCGACCTGCGCCCGCGATCCGGCCGCCGCGCTCGCCGCGATCCAGGCCGAGCTGCGCCGGTTCGCCGCGCGATGCGGGGTCGACCGCGCGGTCGCGATCAACCTGGCGTCGACCGAGCCGCCGTGGGACGGCGAGGTGCCGGCCGACGCCGACGGCCTCCTTCGCCACGTCGCGGCCGGCGGCGCGCTGCCGGCCAGCGCGCTCTACGCGCTGGCTTGCCTCGACCTGGGCTGGGGCTACGTCAACTTCACCCCGTCGGTGGGAGCCAGCCTGCCCGCGCTCGACCAGCTGGCCGGACGGCGCGGCGCGGTCCACGCCGGGCGCGACGGCAAGACCGGCCAGACGCTCATCAAGACCGCGCTCGCCCCGCTGTTCGCGTCGCGCAACCTGCGCGTCCTGTCCTGGTTCGGCCAGAACCTGCTCGGCAACGACGACGGCCGCACCCTGTCGGATCCGGACGCGCGCCGATCCAAGCAGCGCAGCAAGGGCGAGACGCTGCCGGCGCTGCTCGGCTATCGCCCGGCCGCGCCGGTCGAGATCGAGTACCTGCCGCCGCTCGGCGACTGGAAGGTGGCCTGGGACCACATCCTGTTCGAGGGCTTCCTCGGCACCCGCATGACGATGATGACCACCTGGCAGGGAGCCGACTCGGCCCTGGCCGCGCCGCTGGTCATCGACCTGGCCCGGCTGTGCGATCGCGCGCTCCGCCGCGGCGAGCGCGGGCTGCTGTCGTACCTGGCGATGTTCTTCAAGGAGCCGATGGGCGCGACCGAGCAGGCGCACGAGCGGCAGGTGGCGCTGCTCCTCCGCCACCTGGCCGCCGCCGAGGAGACGCCATGACCTTGCGCGCGTTCCTGTCGCTGTGTCGCATCCCGAACGTGTTCACCGCGTTCGCCAACGTCGCGGCCGGCGCGCTCCTGGCCCGCGGTCACTTCGAGGAGCGCGACCTCCTGCTCCTGGCCGCGTCCGGTTGCCTGTACCTGGCCGGCATGGTCCTCAACGACTACTTCGATCGCGACATCGACGCGATGGAGCGGCCTGGCCGGCCGATCCCGGCCGGGCAGGTGTCGGCCGGGTCGGCGCTCCTGCTCGGGCTGGCGCTGGTCGGCGCCGGCGTGGGGCTCGCGGCCAGCTTCTCGCCGCTCGCCGCGGCGGTGGCGGCCGCGCTGGCCTGCGCGATCCTGCTCTACGACGGCGGGGCCAAGGCCGGCTCGATCGGCCCGCTGGTCATGGGCGCGTGCCGCTTCCTCAACGTCTGTCTCGGCCTGACCGTGGCCGGCGCGGCGGTTCCGGCCGGCTGGATGTGGATCGCCCCGCTCACCATGGGCGCGTACACCGCGGCGATCACCTACCTGTCGCGCGACGAGGTGGGCGGCTCGAGCGCGGCTCGGGCGCGGCGCGGAGTGGCCTGGGTGGCCGTGACGCTGATCGGCGCGCTGGTCGCGCTGGCGGCGGCCAGCCCGGCCAGCGGCCTGGCCGGCTTCGCGTGGCTGACCCCGTTCGCCGGGTTCGTCGCCTGGCGGGCGCGCGCGGTTTTCGGGCCGGCCCTGGCCGCGCCGACCGGCCCGGCGATCGGGCGCGCGATCGGCGGCGGCATCCTGCTCATGCCGGCCATCGACGCGGCGATGGTGGCGGCGTCCGGGCTGCCCGGCGCCGGCCTGGCGGTGCTGGCGCTGATGCTGCCGGCCTGGATGCTGAAGCAGCGCTTCTACATGACGTGACCGCGTGCGGCTCGGCTACAACACCAACGGCTTCGCGTCCCACTCGCTCGCCGACGCGCTCACCGTGCTCGGCGGGCTCGGCTACCGCTCGGTCGCCATCACCCTCGATCACGCGGCGCTGAACCCGTACGCGCCGGCGGCGGCTCTGGCCGCGGCGGTCGACTCGGTCGCCCGCCAGTGCCGCGAGCTCGATCTGGTGCCGGTCATCGAGACCGGAGCGCGCTTCCTGCTCGACCCGTGGCGCAAGCACCGCCCGACGCTGCTCGAGGACGACGAGCCCGGCCGATCGCGCCGGCTCGACTTCCTGGCCCGCGCGATCGACCTGGCCGCCGCGATCGGCGCGCCGGTGGTCAGCCTGTGGTCCGGCGCGCGCCCGGACGGCTCCAGCGCCGCGCCCGGCGAGCTCGACCTCCGCCTGGTCGACGCCCTCGAGCGCCTGTGCCGGCGCGCCGCGGCGGTCGGCGTCCAGATCGGCTTCGAGCCGGAGCCGGGCATGCACATCCAGTCGATGGCCGACTTCGATCGCATCGCCGCGGCGGTGAATCACCCGGCGCTCGGCCTCACCCTCGACGTCGGCCACGCCCACCTGACCGAGGACTCCGCGCCCGACACCGTGCGCCGCCACGCCGCGCGCCTGGTCAACGTCCACCTCGAGGGGATGCGGCGACCGGTCCACGACCACCTCCTGCCGTGGGAGGGAGACATGGACCTGCGCGGGGTGCTGGCCGCGCTCGACGAGGTCGGCTACGCCGGGCCAGCCACCTTCGAGCTGTCCCGTCACTCGCACGCGGCGGTCGAGGTCGCCCGCGCCGCGCTCGCGTTCGCCGCGTCCCCGGCTCAGCCGGCCAGCTGATCGAGCAGGAAGTCGCGCACCGCGGTCATCGCCATGCGGTCGACCGCGCCGCGCCGGTTCGAGCAGATGAGGAGCGGGCCGTGCTGCGGGTCGACGTCGGCGCGCCCGTGCGTGCCCTTGACCAGATCGGCGCGCAGCGGGATCACGTCCATGAGGTAGCGGAAGCCGGCCTTCTTGCGGGCCAGGTTCCACAGCACCCGCCCGGCGATGAGCGGGCGGTCCGGGTCGAGGAACAGCTCGACCGGGTCGTAGCCGGGCTTGCGGTGGATGTCGACGGTGCGGGCGAAGTCGGGCGCGCGCGCGTCGTCCAGCCAGTAGTAGTAGGTGAACCACGCGCCCGGCTCGGCCACGGCGACCAGCTCGCCCGACCGCTCGTGGTCGAGGCCGATCGCGCCCTGCGCCTCGCGGCCCAGGACCCGGGCGACGCCCGGCTGGGCCGCGACCAGCGCCGCCACCCGGGCGAGGTCGGCCGGATCGGCCACGTAGACGTGGGCGACCTGGTGATCGGCGACCGCAAAGGCGCGCGACGCGCCGGCGTCGAGCATCTCCCAGCCGAGCGTGTCGCGCACCGCCAGGAGGCCGGCGTCGCGCAGCGCGCGGTTGAGGTGGACCGGCGTGCGGGCCGGCTCGATCCCGTACTCCGACACCACCACCACCTCGGCGCCGTCGCCGCGGACCGCGTCGATGAGCCCGCCGGCCACGCGGTCGATGGCGCGGATCTCGTCGCGGATGCGCGGATGGTCGGGGCCGAGCCGCTGCAGGTCGTAGTCGAGGTGGGGCAGGTAAACCAGCATCAGGCCGGGCCGCTCGCGGCGGAACAGGGAGGCGGCCGAGCGCGCGATCCAGTCGGACGACGGCAGGCCCGATTTCGGGCCCCAGAACTGGAAGAACGGAAACGGACCGAGCTCGGCCTCCAGCTCGCCGGACAGCGCGGCCGGATGCGAGTAGAGGGCCGGGATCTTGCGCCCGTCGGCCGGATAGATCGGCCGCACCGTCACCGAGCGCTCGGCCGAGCCGTACATGTTGAACCACCAGAACAGGACCGCGGTGGTGAGCGCCGGGTCGCGCCGGCGCGCCGTCTCCCACAGCTTCTCGCCCGCCACCAGCCGGTTCGACTGCCGCCAGAACATCACCTCGGCCTGGTCGCGGGTGTACCAGCCATTGCCGACCACGCCGTGCTCGCGGGGAAGCGCGCCGGTCAGCATGGTGGCCTGCGCGGTGCACGTGACCGCGGGCAGGACCGGATCGAGCGCGGCGCGAAAGCCGTCCAGCGCCAGCGACGAGAAGCGCGGCGTGTCCGGCCCCAGCATCGACGGAGTCAGCCCGACCACGTCGATCACCACCAGCGGTTTGCTCATCCGGCGCCCAGCTCCTTCTCGACCCAGCCGAGCTCGGCGGCGATCCCGGCGGCCAGCGACGCCGCGTCGCGCGGGCGCTCGTCCTCGGGCAGGACCGACCAGGTGTAGGTCTCGACCTCGAGGTGGGGCAGGGCGCGCCCGGGCGCGCGCAGCCAGGCCAGCGCGTCGCGCAGGAACTCGCGGGTGGTGGAGACCTGGCCGACGTCGGCTCGGTGGATCGGCACGTGGAAGTGGACCCGCCACGCCCGGTCGACCGGCAGATCGTCGACCCGGTCCAGATCGTCGGCCGCCGCCAGCCCCGCGCCCGCCCGCGCGCGGACCTGGTGCAGGAAGCGCGGCTCGGCGAAGCGCTCGCGCGCGGCCCGCCCGGCCGGCGAGCCGGGCGCCGGGATGACCAGCGCGCTCGACAGCTGCATCTTGCCGACCGGCACGCCCGCCGCGGCCAGCGCGTCGAGGCTCTCGGCCGCGTCCTCGAACGCGACCGCCTGGTGGCAGGTGTCGAAGCAGATCCCGAGGTGGGCCGCGACCTGCGCGCGGTCCACGCCGGCCCGTCGCGCGGCGTCGACCAGCGCCCCGGTCCACCACGCGATCGCGTCGGCGGTGGTCTCGAGCAGACAACCCGGCTCCGGCTCGCACAGGACCCGCACGCGCCGCCCGGTCCGATCGGCCAGCCGGGCCAGGTCGGCGGCGAGCCGGCACAGCTGCTCGCACGCGGCGGCCATCGCGGCGTCTGCGTCAGCCACCTCGCCGCGGTGGGCGAGCGGCAGGGTCGAGATGGTCCCCTCGGCCACGTCGCCCGGCATCACCTCGACCAGGACCTCGGCCAGGGCGAGGGTGTAGTCGCGCCGCTCGGCGGTGGTCCAGTCCGGGTGATAGACCGCGCGCTTGACCACCGGGGCGTGGAAGTTGCCGTACGGGAAGCCGTTCAGGGTGAAGACCTCCAGCCCGCGCGGGACCAGCTCGTCGCCGAGGCGCGCCGCGCCGCCGGATCGGCCCAGCTCGTCCAGCCCGGGCCGGCTCAGCCACACGCCCAGCGCCATGCGGGCCAGCCCGAGTCGCTCGCGCACCGCGCCGGCCGCGTCGAACGCGGCGAGCAGCTCGGCCAGGCTCTCGCCCGGGTACACGTTGGCGCAGTAGGTGAGGAGCGCGGTGCGCTGCGCGTCGATCGCGACCCTCACCGTCGGGCTCCGGGGCTCACGCGCTCTTGACCGGAGTCTGGCCGCGCAGCACCGAGTTGCCGGCGAACAGCTGGCTCTGGTCGACCTCGACCCCGTCCAGGAGCGCGCGGTCGAGCCGGCCGGACTGCGCGAAGAACTCGATCGGATTTCGCCACACCACCCGCTCGATGTCGTCGTCGCCGAAGCCGGCCCGCGCCATCGCCTGCGCCGTCTTCGGCACCTTCAGCGGATCGCTCTTGCCCCAGTCGGCCGCGCTGTTGACGATCATGCGGTCGACCCCGAACTTCTGCAGCAGGGCGACCATCCGCTCCTCGGTCATCTTGGTGTCGGGATAGATCGAGTGACCGGCCCAGCAGCCGGTCTCGCGCACCAGCGGCAGGGTCTCCTCGTTGTTGTGATCGATGAGGACCAGCCGCTCGTCGATGCCGATCTCGCGGACCAGGGCCAGCGACCGCTCGGTGCCGCGCTTCTTGTCGCGGTGCGGCGTGTGGATGAGGGCGGGCAGGCCGCGCTCCCTGGCCAGCTCGAGCTGGGCCGCGAACGCCACCTCCTCGGCCGGGGTGACGTCGTCGTAGCCGATCTCGCCGACCCCGACCACGCCGTCCTTCTCGAGGAAGCGGGGCAGGAGCGCGATCACCTCGTCGCGCAGGCGGTCGTCGTTGGCCTCCTTCGGGTTGAGCGCCATCGTGCAGAAGTGGGCGATTCCGAACTGACGGGCGCGGAAACGCTCCCACCCGACCAGCGACGCGAAGTAGTCGCTGAAGGTGCCGACCTGGGTGCGCGGCTGGCCCAGCCAGAACGCCGGCTCGAGCACCGCGGCGATGCCGGCCGCGGCCATCCGCTCGTAGTCGTCGGTGGTGCGCGAGGTCATGTGGATGTGCGGGTCGAACATCTTCACGGCGGGGTCTCCTCCAGCGCCCGCGCGATGGCGGCGCGCACGGCGCTGTCCGGTTCGATCGCGGCCCGGTCGATCAGGAACGGGCGGGCCCGGGCGCTGCCGGCGCGGCCCAGCCCGCGCGCGGCGCCGCCGCGCACCTCGGCGACCGCGTGGTTGAGGTAGCCGATCATGCGGGCCAGCGCGGTCGCGTCCAGGTGGGCCGAGGCGACCAGCCAGATGTCGGGCGGGAACCGCCGCCCGGCCGCCTCCTGCTCCGACACGAAGTCCATCGCCATGCGGGCCAGCTCCGGGTTGGCGCGCCGCTCGAGCCCGACCATCCGCGCCAGCGGCGCTCCGATGAACGCCGCCTTCATGACCAGCTTGTTCCACTCGAGCTCGCCGTGGTGGCGGGCCGGAAACGGGTTGGCGCAGGCCAGCGCGGCGAAGAGGTCGCTCTCGTTGGTGCGGCCGGCGTCGAGCGCCACGCCGGTGAAGCGACCGGCGCCGGGCAGGAGCGGCAGGGCGCGCACCACCCCGCGCTTCTCGCGGCTGTCGCCGCCGCGGTAGAGGTCGTCGACCAGGTCGACCAGATCGCCGGGCGAGCCGGCCGCCGCCGCGACCAGCAGCGCGGCGCGGGCCGCGTCGTCGATCGACCAGCCGTCGGTGGCGACCGGATCGTCGGGCCCGGGCAGCGGCTCGCCGGCGGCCAGCGGTCCGCGGCCGAGCCGCCGGCCCGCCGCCACGAACGCCGGCGCGCACATGTCCGACGACCGCGCACCGCCGGCCAGCGCCTCGGTCGCGCCGCGCAGCCACGCCATCCCGTCCGGCGCCGGCGAGCTGCGCTCGATCCGCTCGCACAGGTGGCGCGCCGTGGCCGGGACCGACATTCGCCTCAGGATAGGCCGCGAAAAAAAGCGGTGTCAAACCGCACTGCCGGGCCGACATTTTCGCCGGCAATCGCTTTCACGATCGCCTGCGAGTCAGCATCACCGACGGGCGCGCGCCCGCGAGTGTGCGCAGCCTTGCGCATGCCGAGCAGCCAGAAATCCAGCCAGCGACGCGCCTGGCGACGCCGACCCGGGCGGCTACACTGCGACTCCAGACAAGCAAGGAGGTCGAAATGACCGCGAGGAAGTGGCGAACTGGTTCTCTCGTGATCGGTGCCTGGCTCGTCATGCTGGGCCTGTCGGCGACGGCCGCGCCGAGCATCGCCTCCGCCGGTGAGAAGGAGTGCACGCCTTTCTGCTACAAGCACCCGGTCACCGGCGAGATCATCTGCACGCCGCCCTGTCCGTGACCTGACGTCGACGCGGCCCGGCCCGGCTCGTACCGCTCCGGGCCGCGCCTCGTTGACATCGGTGGCACCGCCGGGCACGGTCGAGGTGGTGCGCCTCCTCCTGGTCCGCCATGCCGACGCGCTGCCCGAGAGCGCCATCCTGCCCGACGAGCACCGCCCGCTCTCGCCCGCGGGTCGCGATCAGGTGCGAGAGCTCGCCGCGCTCCTGGCCGAGGCCGGCCTCGAGCTCGGCGCGGTGGTCACCAGCCCGCTGGTCCGCGCGGTGCAGACCGCCGAGCTGCTGGTCCGCTGGCTCGACTGGCCCGGTCCGGTCGATGTCACCCATCACCTGGCGCCAGCCGCGGTCGCCCCGAGCGCGGCGGCCGACTGGCTCACCCGCACCGCCGGGTCGCTGGGTGGCCCGCTCCTCGCCGCGGTCGGCCACGAGCCGTCGATCGGTCACCTCGCCCGCATCCTGTCCGGCGACGCCAGGGCTCCCTCGTTCGACAAGGCCGAGGCCTGCCTCATCGAGGACGGCGCGATGCGCTGGCGCCTGCAGCCGGACTGAGCCGCAGCAGCAGGCTCAGGACAGGCGGTTCTTGTAGTCGTCGTAGCCGAACCGCCGCACCACGCGGATCGAGCGGTCGGCCGGGTCGTGGATGGCGATCGATGGCAGGCGCACGCCGTTGAACGTGGTGTTCTTGACCATCGTGTAGTGGGCCATGTCGCGGAAGACCAGCTGGTCGCCGATCTGCAGCCGGCGCGGGAACGAGTAGTCGCCGATGACGTCGCCGGCCAGGCAGGTGAGCCCGCCCAGCCGGTAGGTGTGCGCGTGCTCGCCCGGCTCGCCCGCGCCCTCGATGACCGGGCGGTACGGCATCTCGAGAACGTCCGGCATGTGCGCGGTCGCCGAGGTGTCGAGCAGCGCGATGTCGACGTCGTTGTGGACGAGGTCGAGCACGCTGGTCACCAGCACGCCGGTGCCGAGCGCGATCGCCTCGCCCGGCTCGAGGTAGACGTCGACCCCGTGGCGGGCGCGGAAGCCGCTCACCAGCCCGACCAGCAGATCCAGGTCGTAGCCGGGCCGGGTGATGTGGTGGCCGCCGCCGAAGTTGACCCACTCGACTCGCGCGATCTCGCGCGCGAACCGGTCCTCGAAGACCGCCAGGGTCCGCTGCAGCGCATCGGCGCCCAGCTCGCACAGCGTGTGGAAGTGCAGGCCGGTCAGCCCGTCCATCAGGTCGGGGCGGAACCCGGCGTGCGGCACGCCCAGGCGGGAGCCCGGCGCGGCCGGGTCGTAGAGCGGCACCTCGACCTCGGAGTGCTGCGGGTTGACTCGCATGCCGGCCCGCACCGCCGGCGCCGCCCGCACCATCTCGCCGAGCCGCTCCCACTGCGAGAACGAGTTGAAGACCACGTGGTCGACCAGCGTGAGGATCTCGGCCAGCTCGGCCGGCGAGTAGGCCGGCGCGTACGCGTGGACCTCCTTGTTCATCTCCTCGCGCCCGAGCCGCGCCTCGGCCACCGAGCTGGCCGCGATCCCGCTCAGGTACTCCCCGATCACCGGGAACAGGCTCCACATGGCGAAGCCCTTCAGCGCGAGCAGCACCTTGCACCCGGCCTGCGCCTGCACGTCGGCGAGGATCTGGAGATTTCGGCGCAGCGCGCCGAGGTCGACGATGTAGGCCGGCGTGTCGACCCCGGAGACGTCGATGTCGAGGGGGCGCGTCGCCGGTGGCGCGTGCACCACCCGGGTTCCGGTCATGGCCGTGGTCCGGCTAGTGCTCGGTGACCTGCCACGGCAGGCCGTGGCGGCCGAGCGCCTCGAGGAACGGATCCGGATCGAGCTGCTCGATGTTGAAGACGCCCTCGCCGCGCCACTTGCCGGACAGCATCATGAGGCCGCCGACCATCGCGGGCACGCCGGTGGTGTACGAGATCGCCTGGGCGCGGACCTCCTCGTAGCAGGCGGCGTGATCGCTGACGTTGTAGATGAAGACCTTGCGGCGGGCGCCGTCCTTCTCACCCTCGATGAGGCAGCCGATGACGGTCTTGCCCTCGTAGCGCTGGCCGAGGCTGGACGGATCGGGCAGGACCGCCTTCAAGAACTTGAGCGGCACGATCTGCTGCCCCTCGAAGTCGACCGCATCGATGCGCGTCATGCCCACGTTCTCGAGCACGCGCAGGTGGGTGATGTACTGGTCGGAGAAGGTCATCCAGAAGCGGATGCGCTCAAGGCCGGGGATGTTCTTGACCAGCGACTCCAGCTCCTCGTGGTAGAGGAGGTACGCCTTGTACGGCCCGACCTCGGGGAAGTCGAACATCATGCTCTCGGACAAGGGGTCGATCTCGCGCCACTCCCCCTTCTCCCAGTAGCGGCCGCGCTGGGTGATCTCCCGGATGTTGATCTCCGGGTTGAAGTTGGTCGCGAACGGATGCCCGTGCTTGCCCGCGTTGCAGTCGAGGATGTCGACCGTGTGGATGCGGTCGAACAGGTGCTTCTGGGCGTAGGCGCAGAAGACGTTGGTCACCCCGGGGTCGAAGCCGGAGCCGAGCAGCGCCATGAGACCAGCCTTGCGGTAGCGCTCGTGGTACGCCCACTGCCACTTGTATTCGAACTTGGCCACGTCGGGCGGCTCGTAGTTCGCGGTGTCCAGGTAGTCGACGCCGGTCTCGAGACAGGCATCCATGATCGACAGGTCCTGGTAGGGCAGGGCGGTGTTGATGACCAGCTTGGGCTTCACCCGCCGGATGAGCTTGACCGTCTGGGCCACGTCATCGGCGTCGACCTTCTCGATCTCGATCTCGCGCCCGCGCATCTCGCGCACCTGCTTCTGAAGCGCCTGGCAGCGCGACAGCGTGCGGCTGGCCAGCACGATCTCGCCGAACACCTCGGGCACCTGGGCACACTTGTGTGTGACCACGCCACCGACGCCGCCGGCGCCGATAATCAGGACCTTGCTCATCGCCACGCAACCTCCGTAAGGGCGGGCGAAGGCTAGCACAGCCGCGACGGGGGGTGCTCCGACCTCAACGCAAAGTCGGAAGTCGGAGCAACGGCCTCTACATCAAGATCTCACCGGCAGATCTACACCGGAGAGCGACCGATCAGAGAGAGCGCTTGCGCGCGCGCAGGCCGCGGCGACTGCCCTTGCTCTTGAACCGCCGCGGAGCCGGAGCGTCGGCACCGCCGCTGCCGCCGGTGGGAGCGCCGCCGCCGCCGCCGCCCTCCTCGTCGGGCTGGTACCGACCGCCCTCGAAGCCGAACGGGGGCTCCTCGGTCGGGGGCGCCGCGAAGCCAGGCGCGCCGCCGACACCGAAGGGCCGACCAGCGCCGCCGTAGCCACCGCCGCCGGCGCCGAAGCTGCTGCCACCACCGCCGCCGCCGAAGCGCCGAGCAGGAGGTGCGCCGCCGCCGCCGCCGTAACTGGGCCGCGGAGCACCGCCGTAGCCACCACCTTCACCAGGCGGTCGACGAGGCCGCTCTTCGGCCTGGTTCACGTTGAGCCGGCGACCACCGACGTCGCGCTGATTGAACAGCGTGATCGCCTTGCCGGCTTCCGCCTCCGACGAGAACGTGGCGAACGCGAAACCTCGCGGTCGACCTGTCACTCGATCGGTGGGGATGTATACATCGACGACCTGTCCCGCTTCCGAGAGAACCTGAGTCAGCTCCTCTGCTGTCGTGTGATAGCTCAGGTTCCCGACAAAGACCTTGGCAGAAATGGCAACACTCCTTCTGGCTGGCAGTTGACAGGGCCACCCTCGCAGAGGAGTGTGTGGCCGCTACCACGAAGCTACCAGGAGCTAGCCGAAAGCGCCTCTCAATTCGGATGCAAATGACCAGGCTGCCTGAACCCGTTCGGCGAAGGAGAACCTTCGCCATCATCTCTCACCCCGACGCGGGAAAGACCACCCTCACAGAAAAACTGCTGCTTTTCGGAGGGGCTATCCAGCTGGCAGGCGCGGTCAAGGCGCGAGGCGCAGAGAGGCGCGCGCGCTCCGACTGGATGAACATCGAGAAGGCGCGCGGCATCAGCGTGACCGTCTCGGTGATGACGTTCGAGCACGGCGGCTGCACCTTCAACCTGCTCGACACGCCCGGCCACGAGGACTTCAGCGAGGACACCTACCGCACGCTGACCGCGGTCGACTCCGCGATCATGGTGCTCGACGCGGCCAAGGGGATCGAGGCGCAGACCCGCAAGCTGTTCGAGGTCTGCCGGCTGCGCGACGTCCCGATCATCACCTTCATCAACAAGCTCGACCGCGAGGGGCGAGAGCCGTTCGAGCTGCTCGACGAGATCGCGTCCGGCCTGGCCCTCGACGTGACCCCGGCCAGCTGGCCGGTCGGGATGGGCCACGACTTCCAGGGCTGCTACGACCTGCGCGCCGACCGCCTGATGCTGCTCGACCGAGGGTCCAAGTCGGTGGTGAGCGAGGGCGAGACCGCCCACGGGCTCGACGACCCCCGCATGGACGAGCTCATCGGCCAGCGCGCCGCCACCCGCCTGCGCGACGAGGTGGCGATGGCGCGCGGCCTGTGCCCGGCGTTCGATCTCGACTCCTATCGCGAGGGGCACCTGACCCCGGTCTTCTTCGGCAGCGCGCTCAACAACTTCGGGGTCGGCGAGCTCCTGGCCGGGCTGGAGGAGCTGGCGCCGCCGCCGCGGCCGCAGCGCGCCGCCAACCGGATGGTCGACCCGGGCGAGCCGGAGGTGTCCGGGTTCGTGTTCAAGATCCAGGCGAACATGGATCCGCGCCACCGCGACCGCATCGCGTTCGTCCGGCTGTGCTCGGGCCACTTCAAGCGCGGCATGCGCCTCACCATCAGCCGCAGCGGCAAGAGCCTGGCGGTCGGCAACGCGGTGCTGTTCCAGGCCCGCGACCGCGAGCTGGCCGAGGAGGCGTTCGCCGGGGACATCGTCGGCATCCCCAACCACGGCATCCTCCACATCGGCGACACCCTGAGCGAGGGCGAGCAGCTGCGCTTCCCGGGCGTGCCGCGGTTCGCGCCGGAGCTGCTGCAGCGGGTCCGGCCGGACGACCCGCTCCGGGCCAAGCACCTCGGCCGCGCGCTGTCGGAGCTGGCCGAGGAGGGCGCGGCCCAGGCGCTGCGCCGGCGGATCGGATCCGAGTGGGTGGTCGGCGTGGTCGGCCGGCTGCAGTTCGACGTGCTGGCCGACCGCATCCGCACCGAGTACGGGCTGCCGGTCCACTTCGAGAGCGTGCCGTACGTGACCGCGCGGTGGGCGGTGTCCGACGACCACCGCCTGCTGGCCCGGTTCTGCAACGCCCACGAGCAGCACATCGCCGACGATCACACCGGCGCGCCGGTCTTCCTGGCCCGCAACGACTGGCAGCTCGAGCACGCGTGCGACGACTTCCCCGGGGTCAAGCTGCTCGAGGTGGTCCAGCCCCACGCCGCCGCGGTCGACGCCCACGCCGCGATGTGAGCCCGCGGCCCGCGCGGTAGACTCGCCCCGTGGAATCGGTCGAGTTCCTGGTCGTCGGCGCGGGCGTGAGCGGCCTGTCGTTCGCCTGCTGGATGCGCGAGGCGGCCGCGGCGCGCGGCGCGCGCCCCCCCGAGCTGCTGGTGCTCGAGGCCGAGGCCGAGCCGGGCGGCTACTGCCGCACCGTCCGGCGCGACGGGTTCGTGTGGGACTACTCGGGCCACTTCTTCCACTTCCGCCGGCCGGAGATCGAGGCGTGGCTGCGCGAGCGCATGCCGGGCGCCGACGTCCGCACCGTGGTGAAGCGCTCGTTCATCCGCTACCGCGGGCGCGACGTCGATTTTCCGTTCCAGAAGAACATCCACCAGCTCGACCGCGACGACTTCATCGACTGTCTGGTCAGCCTGTACTTCCGCGACCAGGGCAGCGCGGGCGGGCCGCGCTCGTTCAAGGAGATGCTGGAGCAGCGGTTCGGGTCCGGCATCTGCGAGCGCTTCCTCGTGCCCTACAACGAGAAGCTGTACGCCTGCGACCTGGACGCGCTCGACCCGGACGCGATGGGCCGCTTCTTCCCGCACGCCGATATCGCCGACATCCTGCGCAACATGAAGCGAGCCGACAACGCCAGCTACAACGCCAGCTTCACCTACCCGCGCGAGGGCGCGTTCGAGTACGTGCGCGCGCTCCTGCACGACCTCCCGGCCGGCGCGGTCGCGTGCGGCGAGCCGCTGGTCGGGCTCGACCTGGCCGAGCAGGTCGCCACCACCCCGTCGCGCCGGATCCGCTACCGCCGGCTGGTCAGCTCGGTCCCGCTGCCGCACCTGTGCCAGCTGGCCGGGCTCGAGCACGACGCGGCCGCGTTCACCTGGAACAAGGTGGCGGTGTGGAACCTCGGCTTCGATCGCAAGGGCGATCCGGCCGCGCACTGGATCTACTTCCCGGACCGCGCGCTGTCGTTCTACCGGGTCGGCTTCTACGACAACATCCACGGCGGCGACCGCATGTCGCTCTACGTCGAGGTCGGCGCGCCGGCGGCGGCGGAGCTCGACCTGGAAGCGCTGCGCGCGCGAGTCCTGGCCGACCTCGCGCGCGAGCGGATCGTCGAAGCGCACCAGCTGGTCGCGTGGCACAGCGTGGTGCTCGACCCGGCCTACGTGCACATCACGCGGCGCTCGCTGGCCGAGACCGCCCGGGTGCGCGGCATCCTCGAGGCGGCCGGGGTCTACTCGGTGGGCCGCTACGGCGGGTGGACCTACTGCTCGATCGAGGACAACATGATCGAGACGCGCGAGCTGGCCGCCCGCTTCGCCCCGCTCTCGCGCGGCGCCTGATCGGGCCGGCCGATCCGGCGGCTTCAGGCGCGCGGCAGGCGGACCCGGAAGGTCGTGCCGCGCTCGGCCTGCGAGTCGGTCTCGACGGTGCCGCCGTGGGTCACGGCGATCTGCTTCACGATGTAGAGGCCGAGCCCGATGCTGCGCTGGCTGGTGCGCCGGCCCTTGCCCCGGGAGAACGGCTCGAACAGGGTCGGGACCAGGTCGATCGGGATGACCGGACCGACGTTGTGCACCTCGAGGGCGACCCAGTCGCCGTCGCCCGCGGTCCGGACCGCGATCGGTGACCCGGGCGCGCTGTACGACAGCGCGTTGGAGACCAGGTTGGTGACCACCTGGGCCAGGCGGTCCGGATCCCATGATCCGCGCCCGTCGCCGCTGGCCTCGAACAGGACCGTGCGATCCGGCGCGCTCATCTGCACCTCGCCGACGGTGTGGCGGGCGACCTCGTGCAGGTCGACCGCCCGCCTGACCACCGGCAGCCCGCCGCCGGCGCGCGCCTTGGTGAAGTCGAGCAGGTCGCCGATCATCCGCGCGGCGCGCTCGCCGCTCGACAGGATCCGCTCCAGCGTCCTGGCCAGGGCCGGATCGACCCCCTCGCGCATGAGCGCGGCGTGCGCGCCCATCATCATGGCCTGGAGCGGGTTGCGCAGGTCGTGGCTGACGATGCCGACCAGCTGCTGCTCGAACTCACTCTGCCGGCGGGCGCCGTCCTCGTAGCGCTTGCGCGCGCTCACCTCCTGCACGGTGCCGATCAGCCGGCGGGCCGAGCCCTCGCGGAAGAACACCCGCCCGGTGGCGCGCACCCACCGCTCCGGCTGGCCGGACGACTCGCGCAGGCGGTACTCGACGTCGCAGTCGCCGCCCGAGGACGGATCGAGCGCCCACTGGATCGCGTCGTGGGTCGGATCGCGGTCGTCCGGGTGGAGGCTGGCCAGGAACAGGTCGTAGGTCAGCGGCGCGTCGGGGGCCAGGTCGAACAGCGCCTTGGCCCGCGGATCGGCGTCGATCGCGCCGGTGCCCGGGTGGTAGTCCCAGATGCCGAGCTCGGTGGCGTGGAGCGCGACGCGCAGGCGCTCCTCGCTGTACTCGAGCGCCTTCTGCGCGCGGGCCGCGTCGCGCTCGGCCATGTGCACCCGCATCGCCGCGCGCACCGCCGCCACCAGCCGGTCGCTCGACAGCGCGGCCTTGGCGAGGTAGTCGGCCGCGCCCGACTTCATCGTGCTGACCGCGGTGTCCTCGTCGCCGCGGCCGGTCAGCATCACGATCGGCGTGTCCACGCCGGCCGCGCGCGCGGCGCGGAGGAGCCACAACCCGTCGCGGCCGGGGATCTGGTAGTCGAGCAGCGCGCAGTCGAACCGGCCGGCCACCAGCGCGGCCAGCGCCGCGTCGGCGTCGCTGGTCTCGGTGAGCTCCGCGTCGAGGCCGCCCTGGGCCAGGGCCCGGCGGACGAACCTCCGGTCGAGCTCGTCGTCGTCGACCAGGAGCAGGCGTACCGGACCGGGGGCGGGCGCGTCGCTCATGGCAGCTCGGCCAGCGTCCAGTACCTGTCGAGCGTGGCCATGAGGTCGACGAAGTTGGAAAAGGCGACCGGCTTCAGCAGATAGCCGGCCACGTTGAGGTTGTAGGCGTCGATCTTGTCGCGCTCGTCGTTCGAGGTGGTCAGCACCACGACCGGCAGGTGGGCCAGCTGCGGGTCGGCGCGCAGCTCGCGCAGGAACTCGATTCCGCTCATCCTCGGCATGTTGAGGTCGAGCAGGACGATGCGGCGCCGGGCCGGCACCTTGCCGCTGCGGAGCGCCTGCAGCGCGTCGAGCCCGTTGGAGGCGACGTGGACGGAGGTGGTGATGTTGTTGCGCTCGAACGCGCGCCGCACGTTCATCACATCCACGTCGTCGTCGTCGACCAGGAGGATGTGGAGGGCGCGGTCGATCATGGTCGATGGAGGAATAGCGGATCGCCGGGGCGGGCGAAAGAGAATCTCACGCGGCCTCCCGCTCAGTCGATCATGCCGACCGGGGCGTCGCGAAAATCGCGCGCGGTCTGGTCGGCGTCGTGCTGGTGGCGGAAGCCGGTGGCGGCGCGGAACGCGGATCCATCGATCACGACCGGGTACTTGACGTGCATCAGTGCGCCGGGCGGGAGCCGGGGCAGGCCGAAGCGGCCGAGCAGGAGGCGGAACAGCAGCTCCGGGATCGGCACCTGGCTGCGCCCGCACAGGTCGATGAGCAGGGACAGGGGCAGCGGCTCCGGTCCGGCCACGTTGAACACGCCGCGCAGGCCGCGCTCCTGCTCCAGCGCCAGCGCGATGGCCTCGGCCGCGTCGCGCTCGTGCAGGAACTGGAACAGCGGGTCGAAGCCGAGCAGGGTCGGCACCCGCCGGCCGCCGAGGAAGCCGGCCAGGGTGCCGGTGCGCGACGGGCCGAGCGTGTAGCAGATGCGCAGGACCGAGGTGTGGATGTCCGGCATGCGCCACAGCGCCGACCCGGCGTAGAGGTCGGCCGCGACCAGATCGGCCAGCTCCGGGAAGCTGGTCACCGCCATCGGCGGGTCGTCCTCGCGGTGGTAGAGCGGTGCGTCGTGGGCCGCGCCGTAGTAGGTGTGGCGCCCGACGAACACCGCCCGGCCGACCCCGTACTGGTGGCAGCACTCCCACACCGCCCGGGTGCCGTGCAGGTTGATGCGGTCGCGGTCGGCCGAGCGCTGGGTCAGGTGGGTGACCGTGGCCATGTGCACGACCGCGTCGGGGCGGCCGGTGCGGAACACGTCCTCGGCCGCGCGCTTGCGGATGTCGACCTGGTGGACCTCGACCCCGGGCGGCGCGTCCGGCCACGGGCGCCGGTCGATGCCGATGACCCGATGGCCGCTGGCGACCAGGCGCAGCGCGACCAGACGACCGACCTTGCCGGCCATGCCGGTGATGAGGACCTTCACGCCGCCACCTCCGCGCGGGTGCCGCGCATGATCATCTCACCGCCTCGCCGCGGCCGCGGCGGATGCTGGCGCCGGTCTCGATGAGCGCGGCGATGCGGTCCTTGATCCGCTCGACGTGGCCGTGGATCACCTCGTCCTCCTCGTTGCCGGTGCCCTCGAGCAGGAACGGCTCGTCGTAGTAGATCTCGAGCCGCACCGGGCGGGGGACCGGCAGGAGCCACGGCGTCACCGGGACGTAGGGCGCGCCGAACAGGTGACCGAGGCGGACCAGGTTGACCACGGTCGGGATCGCGTCGCCGCCGCCCAGGAACGCGAACGGGATGATCGGGGTGCGGGTGCGGAGCGCGAGGCGGACGAACCCGGTGCCGAACTCGACCAGGCTGTTGCGGTCGCCGTAGAGCTTGGCGGTGCCGCGCGCGCCCTCGGGGAAGACCATGAGCAGGCGCTCGTCCTCGAGCAGCGAGAGGGCGTGCTCGGGCAGGCCGGTCAGCTGGCCCAGCCGGTTGGTCCAGGTCGACGCGAACGGGACCCGGTTGAGGAACTTCTCGGCCATTCCCTGGCCCAGGCGAGGCGGGTCCATGTCGAGGAACAGCGACGCCAGCACCATGGCGCCGTCGAGCGCGACCCCGCCGGAGTGATTGCCGACCAGCATGGCGCGCCCGCGCGGCGGGACGTGGTCGATGCCGTTGACCGTGGTGTCGAAGTAGCGGCGGTAGAACCAGCTCAGCACGGTGAAGAAGCGGGCCAGCGGGCGCTGCGAGATCCCGAACCGGTCGATGCCGTGGCGGTCGAAGGCGATCTCCAGGCGGCGGACCCGCTCCTCGACCTCCGGGTTGATGAGGAACGCCACGGTCAGCTCTTGCGCGCGCCGGACAGTGACATCGGGATCAGGCGCAGCGCGTCGTCGGTCAGGGTCACCAGGGTGGGCGCGCCGGCCCACGGCACCAGCCCGACCAGGCGCTGGCCCCTGGGCAGGCGCGCGATCGCGACCGGCGCGAACGGCTTGCCGCGGTCAGGATCGCCGCTCCACACCACCACCAGCCCCTCGCTGGCGAACGCGATCAGCGGGCCGTGCTTCGGGTCGAGCGCGAGGGCCGGCTCGGCGTCGCGCAGGCCGGGCAGCGCGGCCGACTTCGAGCACCCGCCCGGGCGGCAGAGCAGGATGCGAGCCGTGCCATCGGGCGCGGTGGCGATGGCGACCAGGCGATCACCGGCGCAGCGCCACGGGCCGGCCAGATCGGCGGCGCCCGGCACCGGCTCGGCTGGGCCGTCGGCACCGGCCACGTGGAGGACGCCGTCGATGTTCCACCAGGCCAGGTCGCCGGCGACGCACGGCTCGGGCAGGAGGGTGGTGCCCGGCTCGAAGGCGCCCCCGCTGACCAGGATGCGCGGCGCGAAGGGCCCGGACAGCCGTCCCGGCGCGAGCGGCAGCCAAAGCAGGCCGCCTGCGGCCGGCGCCCACACCAGATCGATCCGGTCGAGCTCGGGCTGGGCGTACCAGGCCAGCACCTGGCTGGCCGGCGGGGTGACGAGGAGCCGCTCCGGCCAGGTTGCGCCGTCGACCGAGCGCGAGATCCAGTGGCGCCGGCCCTGCGGTCGATCGGTCGGCCCGGTCTCGTGCAGGACCACGCGCACCGGTCCGTCGGTCAGCGCGGCGAGCGGCAGCGAGCTGGCGCCGCCGGGGCCGGGCGCGGCCAGGAGCGCGCCGTCGGTGGCCGGATCGCCCACCGCGTCGAGCGGACCGACCCGGAGCGCGCCCGACTCGCTCCATGCCCCCCAGGGCTGTCCGCGCGCCGCGACCACCTCGGGCCCGACCGCGGTCAGCTCCGGCGCCGCCGCGCCCGCCTGGCGGATGATCCAGATCTGCCCGCCGACCTCGCCGCGCGCGACCAGCGCGCTGGCGCCGACGCGCAGGTCGAGCGGCTGGATGGTGCGCCCGCGCGGATCCGCGAGCGGGCGGCCGGCGGCCAGCTGCTCGAGCTCGGGTCCGGCCGGCGGGTCGGTGGTCATGCCCGCGGACTCGCGCAGGGCGACGTACGCCTGATCGAGACCGGCCACCGCCTGACCGAGCGCCCGGCGCAGCTGGGCCGGCTCGCGGTTGGGCCGCGGCGAGACCCGCCAGGCATGGGCCTCCGCCACCGCCGCGACCTTGCCGATGACGGCGGACCACGCCTTCTCCAGCGCGGCGCCGGTGTCGATGCTGTCGGGCCCGACCTCGCGGCGCAGCTCGCGGAGCCCGGGCTGGCAGGCGCGCAGCGGGGCGACCAGATCGGCGTCGGCGATCATCTCGCGCAGGATGAGCGCCTCGAACCCGTCGACCGAGCGAGGCGCGTCACCGACCAGGCAGCGGCGCGCGTCGTGCCAGCGCCCGCCCCAGCGGTCGATCTCCGCCCGCACCGAGGCATCGCGCGACCGCGGCGCCACGACCTTGAAGTAGATCCCGGCGAGCGCGGCCGCGCTGGCCACGCCGACGCCGACGACGACAAGGAGGCCCTTGTTCGAGGCGCTCATGCCGGCTTGCTGGATCGTTCACCGCTGCCGACGGGTGAGCGCAGAATGTTCGGTTCGGTGACGAGCAGCACGGCCAACGGCTCGAATTGGTACCACATGTCGCGGACCGCTCGTCGGCGAAAGCGGAACCGATTGCGCGGGCGCCAGGCCGCAGGCCATTGTGATTGGATGGGGATGGGCGAGGCCGCGGTGCGATGAGCTCGCGGCCTTTGTTCGTTGCTGCGGGCGATCGCCACTCCCGGACGCGTCGCCCCCCGACCACGATTGGAAAGCAGAGGACGACCATGCGGGCGGTCGGGTGGAGCGTGAAGGGGCTCGGGCTGGTCCTGTCGGGGTTCATCCTGGTCGCGTGTGGCGGCGACGACGACCCGCACGGGGCGGACGCATCGCCCGGCACCGGGGCCGATGGATCCGTCGTCGACGCATCCGTGCTCGACGGGTCGGTGATCGACGCGGCGCCCGACGACAGCGGGCCGGGCGACGCGGCGCCGGGTGATGACGGCGGGGCGGCCTTCGACGCGGCCCCGCACGGGGACGCCGGCCCGGGCGGCGTCGCGATCGACGCGGTCGTCACCAGCGACGGCTTCACCCAGATCCGCCAGGGCGTCCTGGCCCGGCTGATCATCACCGGCAACCAGCTGGAGGAGATCGACAGCGTCGCGCTCGGCGAGCTGCCCGCGACCGTGGTCAGCACATCGCCGACCGAGGTGGTCGCCGACCTCGGCGTCCCGCACGGCACCGCGCCGGGGCCGCGCGCGCTGACGGTGTCGGGCCCGGCCGGCTCGGCCACGCTGGCCGACGCGATCGAGACGACCGTCTACATCATCGCGGCCGGCGCGGCGCCGGGCGGGCACGGCACGTTCCAGTCGCCGCTCCAGCTGTGCGAGGAGGAGACCACGACGGCCCGGGCCGGCGACACGCTCTCGCTCTTGGCCGGCGAGCACGTGTGCGACTTCGACGAGCAGCTCTCGCTGGTGGGAGGATTGACCGTGGTGGGGCAGGGCGCCGGCGTCACCATCGTGCGCGGCGGCGCGGTCCCGTTCCAGGGCATCGACGTGGTCGGGACCGCCGGCGACCCGCCGACCGTGTTTCGCGCCCTGACCGTGGTGGGCGTGCCGTCGGGCCCGAACGCCATCCGGGTCTCCGTCGGCGGACCGTTCGTCGCGGACGATCTCGCCATCGAGGGACCGGGGCTACTGCTGCTCGGGGCGGCCAGCGCCACCATCACCGGCTTCGCGCACAGCGGGCCGGGGATCGGGATCGACGGGGGCCTCGTCTTCCTCGACGTGTCCGGCTCGGGCTTCACCTCGAGCGACACCGGCATCGTGGTCGGCGCCGGTGGCGCGATCATCGACGACTCGGTGTTCGACGGCTGCGGCGTGGGCATCCAGGTCGGCAACATGGCGCCGTTCACCTCGCCGAGCGCCCAGGTGGTCGGCTGCGAGCTGGTCGACAGCGCCGAGGGCATCGTGGTCGCGAACGCCTCGGTCGAGGTCACCGACACGGTGATCCGCGACATCGAGGTGACCGAGCCGGCCAGCCTGGCCGGCGTCCGGGTGATCCGCGGCGTCCTCACGATGACCGGCGGCGAGGTCAGCGGTCAGGACCAGGTCGGGATCTCCGTCGAGGGCAGCTCGTTCAGCGAGGGCGGCGCGGTCGCCTTCCTCGACGACGTGCTGGTCGTCGGCGGCCCGATCGGCGTCGATGTGACCGGCTTCCCGGACAACGAGCAGGTCCGCATGCGCGACTCGATCGTCCGCGACCAGACGGTGGCGGCGGTGCGGATGGTGGCCGACGGCGCCAACGCGCGGGCCGATCTCGGCAACGGCGGCGGGCCCGGCGGCAACCAGCTGTCGGTGGTGAGCGGCGTGGCCCTGCTCGACGCGCGCGACGAGCGGACCCCGTTCGATCGCATCATCGATTGCGCCGGCCTGACCCTGAACGGGCGCTCCTACGCCGGGCAGCTCGTCGAGGGGCCGGCGAGCCTCTTGCCCGACTACCAGATCATCGCCGCGAACGCGCTGCAGTTCTGACTACTGCAGGGTGACCTGGACCTGGCGCGGCTGTCCGAACCAGCGCGCCACCGCGCGCACCTGGCGGTCGCGATCGCGCACGAAGAAGGCCTGCACGTCGAGCGGCAGCGCCTCGAGCGCCGCCTTCATCTGAGCGGTGCGGACCGCGGGCGGTAGCTTGACCCAGCCCTGGTCGCGCAGATCGCCGCTGACCTCCGGTCCCTGTCGCTCGGCGGCGCCGATCGGGATGTCGCCGGCGAAGCGAGTCGACATCTCCTCCCACGAGGTCGTGCTGCAGCTGTGCTGGAGCTGGAGCCCGGCCAGCGAGAAGCCGGCCAGGCCGAGGACCATCGCGGTGATCTCGAGGGTCCGGCGCTGGCGGGGGGTCAGGCGGCGCAGGCGCCGGGTCCGCGTGGTCTGCGGCACCGGCTCGGGCACGTCGGAAGGGCGGGACGGCGCGCGGGACGGCGCGCGCGACGGCGGGCGGATGGTGCCCTCGCTGCGATCGACCGCCGCGGCCTCGGGATCGTCGGGCGGGACCAGCGCTCCTCCGAAGACGCGGCGGCGCTCGTGCACCGGCACATGGACGTGGGCAGCCAGATCCTTGATCTCGAACTCGTTGAGGCCGGTCATTGACTCGGGCATGCGCACGGTCACGCCGAGGTGCGCCTCCCAGGTCTTGAAGCGACACAGCGCCGGGCGCACGTGCTCCGCGGCGAAGCCGGGCTGCTGGGCGAGGAGCTGCCACACCGGCTCGAGGTCGAACGTGCCCTCGTGGAGGAGCTCGCGGTACTGACCGGAGAGCACGCTGCGCAGCGCGTCGGTCCCGACCAGCGCCTTGGCGCGCGAGTGGGCGAACGAGAGGATCAGCGCCTCGAGTGGCACACGACCGCTCGGTCCAGCATTCCCCATGGGACGGCTCATTATCGCGGGCGAGCCGCAGCCGGGTCAAACGGGGCGCGTCGGGATATGCTGCGCGCCATGAGTGAGCGCGCCCATCCGCTCCGCGGACGCACGGTGGTCGTCGGCGTGGCGGGGGGCATCGCGGTCTACAAGGCGGTGGAGCTGGTTCGACTCCTCACCAAGGCAGGCGCCACGGTTCGCGTGGCGATGACAGCACGTGCTCGCGAGTTCGTCGGGCCGCTCACGTTTCAGACTCTGTCCGGTCGGCCGGTGATGACCGACCTCTTCGACCTGACGCAGGAGTCCGAGATCGGCCACATCCAGGTGGCCGACGGCGCCGATCTGGTGATCGTCGCACCGGCCACGGCGAATGTCATCGCGCGGATGGCCGCCGGAATGTCGGATTGCCCGGTCAGCGCGGTGGTGCTGGCGACGACCGCGCCGGTCCTCCTGGCGCCGAGCATGAACGTCAACATGTGGAACAACCCGCTGACGCGCGCCAACCTGCGCCGCCTCACCGCCGAAGCGGGCATGAACGTGGTCGGTCCGGGCGACGGCTTCCTCGCCTGCCGGTGGACCGGTCCGGGGCGACTGGCCGAGCCGGCCGACATT
>Ga0193753_10000574_pt1 | contig 35774 bp, 33 predicted proteins | sample H1c2metaG_FD_144925 | JGI IMG/M metagenome (GOLD analysis project Ga0193753, IMG submission 144925) | Soil microbial communities from a riparian zone of the East river system, Colorado, United States - H1c2 | ecosystem: Environmental > Terrestrial > Soil > Riparian zone | place: USA: East...
CCAATGGCCGATGCCGGACAGGTCCTCTTCCTGAACGGCCACCCTTCCCAATACCTTTTCCTGCACACCGGCCTCGCTCAATAAATGCAGGATATTTTCGAACTCCGGTTGGGTGCCCGCTATGAGCGTATCGGCGTGTTCCTGTCTCATCTTGTTATCATCCAGCACTTTTATTTTCACCAATGCCCAACGCAACAGGCTGATCAGGATGAATGCAAGCACCACTCCAAAAAGGATGATACCCCGCGAGAACCGATATCGTTCCGGCAGCAACGAATAGGCGGCGAGAATGACGATGGTCGCGATGAGCGTCGATCGTATGAGCTCCGACCTTTTATACCAGCGGTCATATAACCCCGCATAATAGGCCGTCACCAGGTAGGCCACCGTGAAACAGGGGAAGACGATCCATAGGATCCTGGTTTCATATTGCGTATCGGGCCGTATATAGGTATTCCAGAAATTCTTAATGATCCAGAAAGAGAGAAGAATAAAACCGGTATCGATCATCGGCAGGCCGAGGCGGCGAATGAAACTCCCGACAGCCGTCATTGCCGCACGGATCCAGATTGCCAGGTGGATGAAGAAATTAAACAGGCCTGCGCGCGTGCCGCCATAATGCTTCTTGACGAAAAGGCTCATGGCATTGTAGAACATGCGCACATAGTTCATGCTTCCCCTCTTGGTACTTTCTCCTTTGAAATGGATAATGCGGCTTCCTGCGAAGTAATAATTCTTGAACCCGCTCTTCTGTATCCGGTAACTGAGGTCGATATCCTCTCCATACATGAAGAATACTTCATCGAAGCCGCCCGTCTTCTCCAATACCTCGCGCTTCACCATCATGAATGCTCCCGCAAGCACATCCACTTCGTGGCTCTCATTTTCATTCAAATGACCGAGATGGTATTTGGCGAATGTCTTCGAATGGGGAAACAGGCTGGCGAGGCCAAAGAGTTTGTATAGCGATGTCAGGGGCGATGGAAAGGAGCGCTTCGATTCTTTGAGGAACCGGCCACCGCCATCCAGCATCTTTATTCCAAGTGCGCCGGCATCGGGATGCGACCGGAGAAAGGAGATACATGCCGTCAGGCAATCCTCGGGCAGAATGGTATCGGGGTTCAGGAAAAGGATATGATCACCGGTGGCGATCCTCAATCCCTGGTTACAGGCCTTGGAGAAACCGGCATTTTCCTTGTTGCCAATAAATCTTACGTGGGGAAACTTGGGTTGCAGGTAATCGAGGCTATCGTCCATCGAATTGTTATCTATTACGATCACCTCCGCGCCTATCGTCGCGATAGCCCGCTGCACGGAGCTTAGGCATTGCTCCAAAAAGTGTTTTACATTATAGTTAATTATGATTACCGATAAGTCCACTGAACGAATTAAGGCGTTATTTTAAGGATAATGCAAAGAAAGGAAAAAGCAAGTCGAACATTCACATTACGCGCATGTTATTCTAAATATTACCTCTCCGTTCATTCTTAAAACATTTTATCATGAAAAATAAAAATCTCGGCTCGCAGGGCCTGCAAGCCTCCCAGCTTGGTCTTGGCTGCATGGGCATGAGCGATTTCTATGGTGCGCACAACGACCGGGAGTCGCTTGAGGTACTGGATCGTGCAGTGGAGCTAGGCATCACTTTCTGGGACACCGCCGATGCGTATGGACCCCATACTAATGAGGAACTCGTAGGGAAGGCCCTGAAGAAACACCGCAGCAAGATCACCCTCGCTACCAAATTCGGCATCGTCCGCGATCCGAATGATCCTTCAAAGAGAGGCATCAATGGAAGACCCGAGTACGTGAAGTCGTCGGTGGAGGGAAGCCTGAAGAGACTCGGCACTGACCAGATCGATCTCTATTATCTGCACCGGAAGGATCCGGCAACACCTATCGAGGAGACCGTTGGCGCCATGGGCGAACTGGTAAAGCAGGGAAAGATCAGGGGAATCGGGCTTTCAGAGGTGTCGGCAGAAACGCTTCGTAAGGCACATTCCACTCACCCTATTACCGCCATTCAATCGGAGTATTCATTATGGAGCCGTGAGCCGGAGGATGAAGTGCTGAAGGTGTGCAAGGAACTGGGCATCGCCTTCGTGGCATATAGTCCGCTGGGCAGGGGATTTCTCACCGGTCAGATCAAGACGTTTGAGGACCTGGACCAGGACGATTACCGCCGCCTTTCTCCGAGATTCCAGGGTGAGAATTTTCAGAAGAACCTTGACCTCGTGAGTAAGATAGAACAGCTGGCAGAAGAAAAGAATTGCAGGGCGTCCCAGCTGGCATTGGCCTGGGTGATGGCACAGGGAGAGAATATTTTTCCAATCCCGGGTACCAAACGCATAAAATATTTAGAGGAGAATGCCGGTGCACTCGATGTGTCTCTTTCCCAAAAGGACCTGGAGGCGCTGGATGCCATTGCTCCCAAGGGCGCGGCGGCGGGACTACGCTATCCCGAGGCGATGATGAGTATTGTCAATGCCTGATGGTCCTTCCATTTTATGCAGAATATTTTTATGAAAGCCCGGCGTGGTTTGTCTCCCGCGCCGGGCTTTCATTGGTTATCTTTGGGCATGCTTAAGTCAACACTCATAGAAGCCGCGAAGGCCGGCGCTGCTGAGATCACACGTTTTTTCAATACAGATTTCAAGATCACGAACAAAGAGGGCATCAACAACCCGGTTACGGAGGCAGACCATGCCTCGGAGAAGGCGATCTTCGCCATCATCAGGAACAAATTTCCCGACCATTATATTTTGAGTGAAGAGGCGGGCGAGATCATACAGGACTCCACTTATAAATGGATCATCGATCCCATCGATGGTACGATCAATTTTGCACACGGGATTCCATTGAACTGCGTCTCGATCGGGATAGAAAAGGATGGAGAAATGATCCTCGGTGCGGTGTACAATCCGCATCTTAATGAATTCTTCCTTGCAGAGAAGGGCGGAGGCGCCACATTGAATGACCGTTCCATTCACGTGAGCAGCCAATCCGAGACCATTCACGCCTGCCTGGTCACGGGCTTTCCTTATACTTATCTCAATATGGCGAACGGACCATTGGAGATCTTCGAACGGTTCATCCGCAAGGGCGTACCCGTTCGCCGTCTCGGCTCGGCCGCCATCGATCTTTGCTGGGTTGCCGCCGGTCGCTTCGATGGCGGCCGAGAGCACAAGCTTGAAGCCTGGGATAGTGCGGCAGGTTACCTGATGGTGGAGGAGGCTGGCGGTCGCGTAACCGACTACGATGGCAACAAATATTCTCCTTACCAGCACCGCATCCTGGCAACGAATGGCAAGATCCATGATGAGATGCTGGATGTAATCAATAAAAGAAAAGAATTATGACCAATGAAAGGATAGAGATCTCATCCCTTGGGGAATTCGGCCTCATCGAGCATCTCACGCGTAATATCGAATTGCAAAACGCCTCATCGCTGCTGGGTATCGGCGACGATGCGGCGGTAATAGATCATTTCGGCAAACAAACCGTTATTACCACCGACCTCCTCATTGAAGGCGTCCATTTTGATCTGATGTACACTCCCCTGAAACATCTCGGGTATAAAAGCGTGGTGGTGAACCTGAGCGATCTGTATGCGATGAATGCCATCCCCACACAGATAGTCATTGGCCTCGGCTTCAGCAACCGTTTCAGCGTACAGGCGCTTGATGAATTTTATGAAGGAATATATGCCGCCTGTGAAAAATACGGTGTCGACCTGGTAGGGGGCGATACAACCTCATCGCAAAAGGGATTCATCATCTCCATCACGGCGATCGGTGAAGTGACGCCCGGCAATTTTGTAAAGAGAAGTACGGCGCAAAAAGGCGATCTCCTTTGTGTGAGCGGCGACCTGGGTGCGGCTTACCTGGGCTTGTTGTTCCTGGAGCGAGAGAAAAAAATATACCAGGAGAGCCCGGGTGTACAACCCGACCTCGAAAGCGAAACCTATGTGATCGGTCGCCTGCTGAAGCCGGAGGCGAGGCAGGATATCATCGAATTCTTCGCGGCCTCCTCGATCGTGCCGACGTCGATGATCGATGTCAGCGATGGCCTGAGCTCGGAAATACTTCACCTGTGCAAGGACAGTTCGCTGGGTTGCGTATTGTATGAGGAAAAGATCCCCGTATCCGAAGACACGAAGAAGGCCGCATTTAAATTCGAGATCGACCCCACGGCCTGCGCTCTCAGTGGCGGCGAGGACTATGAATTGCTCTTTACGCTTGCCCAATCCGAGTATGACAAGCTAGTGTTGAATGAACAGATAAGTGTTATCGGATATATGACGGAACCGGAGCAGGGAGCTCATATCCTGACAAAGGGCGGCAGCAAGCACCCGATCACGGCGCAGGGATGGAATCATCTCCAACAATAAAAACAGGCTTTGTACGATTATAATGGCTATATGAGGCGACTATTGATCTTTGTGCTGGCATTGGAGTTTTTGGTGGGCTGCGGTTCCAGCAGATCATCCTTTTCGGCCAGCCGTAAATATTCGCCCGCCATTCTTCAAAAGGACTATTCCATCTATCAACAATTATTGGAAGAGGCACATCCCAGCCTGTATTGGTACACTTCGAAAGATAGCATGGACCGGTACTTCGAATGGGGTAGGGAACAGTTGAAGGATTCCCTGACCGAGCCTGACTTCAGGAAGGTATTGTCATTCGTTACCGCCAAGATCGACTGCGGTCACACTTCTATCCGCGCCTCGAAGAAATATACGAGGTACCTCGATACGGCCCGTATTGCGAGGCTCTTTCCGTTGAGTTTGAAGTTGTGGGATGATACTGCCGTTGTTGCCGCCAATCTCAACCGCCGCGATTCAATGTTGAGAAGAGGTACGGTGGTCACGAAGATCAATGGTCTGCCTGTAACGAAGATCGTCGACTCGCTCTTCAATTTCATTGGAACGGATGGCTACAATACCACGCATAAATACCAAACCCTGAGCAACCGTGGATATTTCGGTGCCCTCTATACTTCGGTCTATGGTTTTTATTTCAACAATACCATCGAGTACATCGATACTACCGGGCAGCTGAAGACCACGATCATCCGTCCCTTTTTTCCGGGCCCCGATACGGTGACCAGGGGTTCCGTGATCACGATGCCCCGCGTACCACAGCCATCCCGGAAGGAGAGAAAAAATTTGCAGCGCAATTCGGTGCGTCTCTTGAAGGTGGATTCGGTGAGCCATGTGGCCATGATGGATCTTAATTCTTTTGGGAAAGGATTTGGGTTGAAGGGATTTTTCCGAAGATCTTTCAGGACCCTTCGGCGCAATAAGGTCGATCATCTCATCATCGATGTGCGCGGCAATGGCGGTGGAAGCGTCACCAACTCCACACTCATTACCCGCTTCCTCGCCGATCAACCCTTCAAGGTTGGGGACTCATTGTATGCCGTTGCGAAGAAGAAGAAATACAGCCGGTATGTTCAGAACGATTTCCTCAACCGGCTATTCATGACCTTCTTCACGAAGAAGAAGAGCGATGGGTACTATCACTTCCATTATTTTGAACATCATTATTTCAAACCGCGCAAGCAAAATCATTTCGACGGCAAAACCTATATCCTCACCGGTGGCAATTCCTTCTCAGCAACCACGCTGTTTGCCGGTGCATTGTTAAAACAGAAAAATATAACGGTGGTGGGAGAGGAAACGGGCGGCGGCGCCTATGGCAATTCAGCCTGGCTTATCCCGGATGTGACGCTACCGGGAACGAGGGTAAGATTCAGGTTGCCTCTTTTCAGGTTAGTGATCGATAAGAATGCGCCGAAGACAGGAAGAGGTGTTCAGCCGGAAGAATTCTCCGGGCCGAGCTCCGAAGCCATCCGGCGCGGTGCTGATTACAAAGTGGAGAAGGCGCTTGAGCTCATTAAGAAAGACAAGGACGTAGATTTGGGGGGATTAAGGAATTAATTGGATGGGTGAATAATGTTTAGTAGTTCCTATCCATAAATTTTATGAAGGGTCTTCCTGTAACAACTGGAAGCTATCTCCATCCTTCCAGAAAGGAAGCTTCGCCCTGACCTCTTCGAGTTGCGTCCTGTCGAGCGTTACTGTAAATATTTCTTCTTCGCTTTTCGCCTGGTGTATTATTTCACCGAGTGGGCCGACAACCATGCTTTCGCCAGTATGATAATTATTATGTCCATCATGTCCCACCCGATTGATGCCAACAACGTAGCATTGATTTTCTATAGCACGTGCCTGCAATAGGGTCTTCCATGCGTTTACCCTGCGTTCCGGCCAGTTGGCCACATAGATGAGAACATCGTACTCCGGAGCTTCTTCCTGCGATTGCTGGCGGGCCCATACGGGGAACCGTAAATCATAACATACCTGCAAATTGATCTTCCACCCCTTCACCGAGGCGATCAACCGCTTATTTCCTGCTGTGAATTCCTTGTCTTCTCCTGCATATGCAAACCGGTGCCGCTTGTCATAAAATCCGTATTGGCCATCTGGCTGCATCCATACGAGACGGTTGTAGTAGTGCTTCTTTCCTGCCTGGTCCTGTTCTTCGATGATGAGGCTGCCGGTGAGGATCACTTTTTTCTGTGCGGAGATTTTTTTCATCCACTGCATGGTGCGTCCCTGCATGTTCTCGGCAAGTCTTGCCGGCTGCATACTGAACCCGGTGGAAAACATCTCGGGAAGCACTACCACTTCGGTGTATTGCGGCATGGTCAGCACTTTCTTCCCTAGCTCCTCCAGGTTTGCCGGGATATCCTCCCATTGAAGCTCGGTTTGAATGCCGGTAATTGTGAGGGATGATGTCATAGGCTAAACATAAATAAATATTTTGTGTGGATATTTTTTCCCTATAAAGATACGGAGCCGGCGTCGCCCGGGCGCTCATGGTTCGGACGATAGTGGCCGTAACCCGCGCCCTGACATATGAAAATTAAGCTGTAAGCGAAAATAGCCTGGGGCAGAATCCATTCATTAGCGGGATCGGGCATTGAAATTGGATTTAGTCTTCTAAATAAAAATCTATGAAGACTAAAATTTTACGCTTTCTGGGCCCGGCGGCCTTGATCATTGTGGCCATTTTGTTAAGTCCTGCACTCTATTCCCAGCCAACGATTGCCTACGCAACGGTAACCGGCGGCCTTTCTTCCCCCATTGAAATTGCCTCGCCTAATGATGGTTCCGGCAGGTTGTTCATAGTACAACAACGGGGCACTATCCGCATCTGGAATGGAACATCTTTGTTAGCTACTCCCTTCCTCGACATCACATCGTTATTATCTACGGGAGATGAGCAGGGCCTGTTAAGTATGGCTTTTCATCCAAATTACGCAAGCAACGGGTTGTTCTTCGTGTATTATACCAATACCAACGGCGATATAACTGTCGCGAGGTATTCTGTCTCTGCAAACCCCAACGTAGCGAACCCTACCGCTAACCCGGTGGCTCCGCTCATTACTATTCCCAAACCATTTGCCAATCACAATGGAGGACACCTGCAGTTCAAGCCGGAAGGAGGAGTGAATTATCTATACTTCGGTACGGGAGATGGAGGAGACGGAAACGATCCGAATGGAAATGCCCAGAACGTTAACTCACAGTTGGGCAAGATGATCCGGATGGATGTGGATGCGGGAGTGATCACACCGGAGACATGGGCCATCGGCCTGCGGAATCCCTTCCGCTGGAGCTTCGACCGGGTAACAGGAGATATGTGGATCGGTGATGTAGGACAGGGATTGCGCGAGGAGGTTGATTTTCGTGCAGGCGGAACCTCCGGCGCCAACTATGGCTGGCGCTGTTACGAGGGAACGCTACAGAATATGGACATCACTCCGCTTTGTGCTCCAACCGGTACGGTGGTTCCTGTACTACAGTATCCAAACCCCGGGAATGGCGCCTCGGCTGTTACGGGAGGATATGTCTATCATGGATCGGAATTTCCTGCGCTCCAGGGTTTTTATATAGCAACGGATTTCTATTCGGGACAAATTTGGCTGATACACTCTCCCAGTTTTGGAACGCTTTCCACCAGTACGCAGACCGGTCTTCCTGCTAATATTTCAGCCTTCGGCGAAGCGCAGGATGGAACCCTATACGCGGTATCTCTCACCGCAAACGAGCTGTATAAAGTAAATGCCGTGGGCGGCGCATTGCCATTGAACCTGGTCACGTTCTCGGGTAACGCCTTCCAGGGATATAACGATCTCAAGTGGACGACGACTGCGGAGGAGAACCTCGATAAGTTTGTTGTCGAATACAGTTTGGATGGAAATACTTACCAGGTAGCCGGTGAGGTTGTCGCCTCTGGAAAATCGAATGGTTCCGATTACTCCTACCGCCACAATTTCAATAATCCGGATAAGATCCTCTATCGTCTTCGCATCGTGGACATCGGCGGATCGTTCCATTTTTCACCAATCATCTCATTGACGAGAACGGATCATGGTGGTCTGCGGGTGTACCCAACCGTGATCACGACCGGTATGGCTGAAGTTACTTCAGGCGCCTCCATCGAGCGCATCGAGATATTTACCACCGATGGCAAGCGGGTGATGACAAAGAATATGAATGGTGTAACGGGTTATTTCAGATTGCCATTGCCCACACTTCAGAAGGGATTGTATATGGTGAAGTTCACGGGACGCGATTTCCAACAGACGGAAAAGATCATGGTGCAATAAAATTGGAAAGAGGGATAAAACATTTTATCCCTCTTTTTTTTCCGTAATGCTTGCCAGGGCGGCGGTGATCAGCCCGGGCTCAAACCCTCTCCCCATCAGGTAGTCGAATGTCTTCTTCTTCCGCACCATGTACTGTTCGGATTTGAGTGCCGCATATTTCTGTTCGGTGATTTTTTTCAGGGTGGCGAGATATTCCTCCTCGTCTATCTGGGCCAATGCCTTCTTAATACAATAGTCGCTTACTTTTTTTTGTTTCAGCTCGTATTTGATCTTGACCCTCCCCCATTGCTTGATGCGGTATTTACCACCCGCAAAGGCAATAGCAAAACGCTCTTCATTCAGGTAGCCCTGCTCTATGAGGGACGATAGTATGGCGTCGTGTTCGTTTTTCCAAACACCAAGGCTGTATAATTTATCCACCACCTCGCTATGTGAGCGTTCCTGGTAGCCGCAGTATTGCTTTAGCTTTTGAAGGGCTTGTTCGGGGGTGAGGGATTTCTTGAACATACTCTATAATTTACGTCACTCTTCTATCGTGAATCGTGAGTCGTCAATCGTGAATACCACACTCCGTTATCAGAATATTCGAATCGATTAGGAAAGGACCATACTCGATTCGAATATCCTCATTATTGAGTGTTGTATTCACGATTGACGACTCACGATTCACGTTGTTCACTCTTCCAACCGATCCACGCATCCATATTCTTTCTTTAGAAAATCGTCATAGTAGTCCGCCTGCTGAAAAAGATTCCGGAATGATGCCGCACCATATTCTTTGGTCATATCCATATCGTACATGATACAACTAAGGACTATATTCTGCTTCACGCAGCTAAGGACCATTCCACTTATCCGGTAGTTCTCCTGTAACAGGAATTGATAGAGCGGCTTTATCTTCAGTGGGTCGGAGGGCATCTGGCAGAGATAGGCATCCCCGGCTACGAAGAAATTCTCTGCGTTATAAACGATCTTTATTTTAGCCGAGCCTTCCTTCACACTCCAGTTATTGACGCCTTCCCGCGCCAGTCGCACATTCTTCCCGAGATCAGTCAATATATCCTCTATCGTCTTTGCCGTACCAACGGTCTCTATTTCTTTTTCCGGTATCTCAGGCAGTGTTACTTCCGTTCCGCAGCTAGGGCAATATTTGGTTGAATCGATATTGGCCTGCGTTACAAGATAGCCGCAGCTGAAACAACGCGTCGATGCCAGCCCCCTGTTTGGAATATACATTTGCAACGCCTCCCGGAGATAGCTTACGGGAAGGGCGAAGCCGAGATTATCGCCTCCTTTTATGATGAACGAGTTGACGCCTATCACCTCTCCGGAATCATTCACCAGAGGTCCTCCGCTATTGCCGGGATTAATGGCCGCATCGATCTGTATGAACTTCAGTCCATCCCTGATCCTATCCACCTTGGAGATCACACCCTGTGTGGCCGTATAGTTGAGGCCATACGGGTGACCGATGGCAACAACGCGGTCACCATCCTTCATTCCTTCGTACTGGCCGAGACGGATCTCCGGCAATTCGATCTTGGGTGGCGCTTCCAGGAAAGCAAGATCATGTTTGCGGTCGGTGTACCATACCCGCGACATAGCCTTGTCAAAGGCCTTTCCGGCGATGGTCACTTCCGCATTTCCCGCCACCACGTGATCATTCGTGACGATCAGGTTGAACTCCTTTACATAAAAACCGGTCCCGGTGCCCGATGCCGTTGCTATTTGTATGATGGCCCTCTGGAATTGTTCGATGATGTGCTGTGGATCCATGTACGTTGAAATTTAACTATTGTCTTCGTGACTTACCCTTTACTATTTGGCCTCCATGTTCAGGAATTCCATTTCATTGGTGAAAGTATGATCGAAATTGACGAGATTATCAAAGCGAAGGTTCTGCACCTTGAAGTCCATATTGGGATATTTGTCGCGCCATTTATCCTGGATCACCCTGATCTTCTCTGCAATCGCATTATTGTTGAATTGATTCGTTGCCGCGTTGTAATAATGCTCGGTATGTCCCAGCGCTGCAAAATAATCACTGTAGTTAATGTGATTGTAGAGGCTGAACAATTCCGTTATCACCCTGGGCAGGCTATAGGAGTACTGGCAATAAGAAAGGCCATACTCCATTACCTGCATGGCGATGAAGGGATGGCCATTGTCGCGGTACCATACCATATTGGTATTGGCGCCATGGATGGAATCGGCCACCGCCTTATAGTTCTGCGGGGCAACGATCGCGAATGTGTATTTGGAACGAAACAGGTAAGTGAAGACGTCTTCCTTTGACCTGGTCAGGATCTGTTTATACACTTCGACCATATCGCGGTTCTTCTCCACGGCGGATCTTTCCTCTTTCTTAAAATAAACGGCGGCAATGGTCTCCAGCTGGTTCAATAGCTTTCCTTCCGGCGTGATGAGATAGTCTATGCGGTAAAGAAGCGAGAGAAGCAGGTAGGAGATCCCGCCCGAGAACTTATCCGCATCGAGCGCTCCGATCGTATCAAGGGTCTGCTGCACCCATTTTTGAAGATATTGGAACTTGATCTCCTTTTCGTCGTTTTGAATAGGAATTATGTGCTCGCTATCCAGCGTTTCGAGCATGGCGAAATCCTGCACGAGCAGGTCGTCCTGTTTATCTGCCTTCGTCGACAATTCCTTCAGGCCATAGTAGAGTTTGCTTGGACTGGCCGTCTCGGTAGTGCTGTCGAAACGCATGCAAAGCCGCTCGTGGTCGAGTGCAAACCGGCTATAGTAAAGGTTAAAGTTCATCTCCAGCAGGCGTCGCATTACGGGAACTGCAGGTTGTGGCATCTTGGCGAGGGTCACTTCCGCTCTTAGTTGCGCCTGGTCGAAGCTCCCGCGTACGATCTTGGATCCCTGGTAAATTTCAAACTTCCCCTCCAGCCCCTTTCTTTCATACACAACATTGCCGGCCACATCATCGCGCAGATAGTCGAAGAAAGCGTCTATTCCTTCAGGGTATTTCTTCTCCTTGAAAAGGTTGTCGGCGTCGGTCCAACGATTGACCTTTGCAAGGGGCTTATTATTATCCGAATAGCGACCGAAGGGGATCTCTTTTGACGGCTCCTCTTTCTTCTTTCCCCAGCCGAAAATCTTGTCGAACATATGGTTGAAACATTTGAAGTCCGAAAGATACAAAAGATGATGAAAGCGCCAATTTCCCCAAACCCGGGCTTGCCGGGACAATGAACAATTAATCCCCGGGAGGTTTGAAAAGGTTGGCTGTGTTTTAAAAATCAGTAGTTTCGCCGCAAACGATTTCCAAGATGAAGTTCATTGTGTCCTCCTCCTCCCTACTGAAACAACTGCAGCATATCGCGGGTGTGATCAATGCCAATACCGTGCTGCCGATCCTGGAGGACTTTCTTTTCGAGGTGGAGAAAAACAAGCTGACCGTTGTGGCCACGGACCTGGAGACAGTCATGCGGATTCAGTTGGACATCGAGGCCAAGGACAGCGGCAAGGTTTGTATTCCCGCCAAGATCCTGCTCGATTCGTTAAAGAACATCCCCGATCAGCCGCTTACGTTCAATATCGATAAGAATTTCGGCGTCGAGATCACAAGCGACAATGGGAAATACAAGGTAATGGGAGAGAATCCGGACAATTTTCCAAAGGAGCCGGGTGCCGATGACACCACCTCATTTACCCTCACCGCTTCGTCCCTTATTACCGCGATCAATAAGACACTTTTCGCTACAAGCAACGACGATCTTCGCCCAGCCATGACAGGCGTGTTCTTCGAGCTTGATAAAAAAGGATTGCAGTGTGTGGCCACCGATGCACATCGCCTGGTTCGCTACAAAAGAAAGGATGTAAGCTGCCCCAAGGCGGATACATTCATCGTACCCAGGAAGCCGCTCAACCTGTTGAAATCCGCCATTGCCTCGAATGACGATGAGCTCACGCTGAGCTACAACAGCAATCATCTTTTTGTGCAGCATGGTACCACCCGGATGAGCTGCCGGCTGATCGACGCGCGCTTCCCGGATTACAAGGTGGTAATACCGGCCGACAATCCCTATCGTCTCACCGTCAACAAAGCGGATTTTCAAAGCGCACTCCGCCGGATCAGCATATTCAGTAATAAAAGCACCAACCAGGTAGCGCTTAGCATCAGTGGCAGCGAACTTCAGCTGGCGGCACAGGATGTCGATTTCAGTTTCGAAGGAAACGAACGCATGAAGTGCCAGTACAATGGCGAGGACCTGGTAATTGCATTCAATGCCAAATTCCTCATCGAAATGCTTTCGGCCGCCGATAGCACCGATGTGAATGTTGAGCTCTCCACTCCTACGAAGGCCGGGCTGATCAAGCCTACCGAGCAGGACGAACAGGAAGAATTGCTGATGCTGGTGATGCCTTTGATGCTGAATCAATAAACCCTCTTCAACCAATTCCCCCTGCTGCCGGGCAATTTCAGAAAACGAATTTGCCTCCCGGTCGTTATTCATTATTTGACCTCAATCCCTCTCTCATGAATTTTGTCGTTATCTGGTCATATGATAATTACATTCCCGCCCATCTTGCCATGGGCCGCCTGGAGCAAGAGGGGATCAAGTCCTGGCTCAAGGATGAGAATACCGTTACTCTCGATCCGATCCTCACCAATGCAGTTGGAGGCATTAAACTGATGGTTGCGGAGTCCAGGGCCAAGGAAGCCTGGGAATTATTAACCCGTTTGCAGGAGGAATTCAAGGCAACGCTCGCCTGTCCCCGGTGCAACTCTACCAATATCGAAAAGGTCAGCTCGCCACGCAAAGCCTCCAATTGGATCAGCGCCATCGGCACATTTTTGCTGAGTAGTTTCGCCATCGCCGCGGAAAAAACATACCATTGCTTCAATTGCTCCAATGAATTTGAGACGCCTGTGTCTGTCTATCCGTCCACCGAAGATGATTCCGGTTTTACTTCGTAACTTCTCAGGGTAATCGGCTTCCATATGTGGCACGACCTTCTTCAATACTTTTCGACCCTGGACCAAAGGCCGCTTCAACGAATGGCCCTGCTGGTCGGCGGCCTCCTTTTCTTCTGGATCATCGAAGGTGCCATCCCTCTCTTTCCACTGAAATATAAACGAAGGAAGATAAATCATGCGGCCGTGAATTTCGGGTTCACCGTCATTCACCTTGTCATACATACATTCCTGGCCATCCTCATTGTAAAGCTTTCCGATTGGTGCTTCCAGCAGCAGTTCGGCCTTGTCTATTGGTCCAATGCAGGCATCCTCCTTACTATTCTCATCGGGGTATTGGCGCTCGATTTCAGCAGTTGGTTGGTACACATCGTCATGCATAAGAACAGGATGCTCTGGCGGTTTCACCTGATACACCATAGCGATAACAGCGTTGACGTGACCACCGGCCTTCGTCATCACCCCGGTGATAGTTTCCTGCGCGGCCTCTTTTTTCTTCTGCTCATATTCATTTCCGGCGCTCCCATGTACAGTGTCATGATCTACCAGACGCTTGTGATAATAGCCACGGCATTCACCCATGCCAATATCCGACTACCCGAACGATTGGATCGCTGGCTCAGTTATCTGGTCGTTTCCCCCAACATGCATAAGGTGCATCATCACTGGAAGCAGCCCTATACGGATAGCAACTACGGAGCCGTCTTCTCCTTCTGGGATCGCCTGCTCGGCACCTATCGTCACCTGCATGCGAAAGATATCCGGTATGGCCTCGATAAGCACTACCCGAATGAGATGGACGAGAACTTCATGCAACTGATGAAGAAGCCGTTTAAAAAGCTGTAGAACAATTTGGCAATTTGATAATTTGGTAATTAGCCAATGTGCAAATTTGAAAATGTGCCAATTACTTCTGACCGATCATTCACTACCCATCGTAGCACGCCCCATTATCAAATTGACAAATTACCAAATTGCCAAATTGTTCTATAGTTTTGCGAGATGCTCCCCATCGCAATGATCCCCGCACGTTATGCCGCTACACGCTTCCCCGCCAAGCTGATGAAAATGCTGGGCGCCAGGACCGTCATCCGGCACACCTATGATGCCGCTGTGTCGACGGGCCTGTTCGAAAAAGTATTCGTAGTCACAGACAGCGAGATAATATACAATGAGATCATCTCCAATGGAGGAAATGCCATCATGAGCCTGAATGCACACGAAAGTGGCAGCGATCGTATTGCCGAGGCTGTGGAAGGAATGAACGCGGACATCATCATAAATGTGCAGGGTGATGAGCCTTTCATTCGTAAGGAGCCGTTGGAGAAGTTGGTGCGGCTCTTCGCCGATCCCGCGGTGATGGTCGGATCGCTAATGCGAAAGATACTGGCGCAGGAAGAACTCGATAGCACCAGCAGCGTGAAGGTGGTAGTCGATCATAAGTCCGATGCCATGTATTTCAGCAGGAGTGTGATCCCCTTTCCATCCAATACGTCGATTTCCACTACGCATTTCCTGCATATCGGCGTGTACGGCTTTCGCAAGGAGGCCCTTCTTCGCTTCACCAAATGGCCGCAGTCTTCCCTGGAACGCGCCGAGAAGCTGGAGCAGCTGCGCTACCTTGAAAATGGCGTCCGGATCCGGATGGCAGAGGTCGATTTTAAAAGCGTGGCAATAGATACTCCCGAAGACCTCGAACGGGCCAGGAGTCTTCTGTAATTCCAGATACCCGAATGCAGTCCCGAAGCCTTCCTATCTTTACAGCCCGGCAAATCTTTCACGAAACCCGTCTACATGCAGCCAGTCAAGCGTTTGTATCAATTTGTGGTTTATTCTCTCCGCACAAAACTTACGCGTGTTCAATACATCATGCTGGTCGCTACACTGGTCGGGCTTTTTTCAGGGCTAACCTCGGTATTGTTAAAAATGTTCGTTCACTATCTCCAGCATTGGATCAGGGAGATCCACGTGAGCGATTTCGCCTACCTCTTATTTCCCATCGTCGGGCTGCTGCTCGTGGTATGGATCGTGAATACCTTCTTCGGGAAACAAATTGAAAAAGGAATACCAATGGTGCTTCGTGCCATTGCACGCAAGTCATCATTCATTCCACTTCGTCATACCTATCTCCATATTATTACCAGTTCGTTGACGGTCGGCCTTGGCGGTTCTGCCGGCCTGGAGGCTCCGATCGTGGCGACAGGATCGGCCATAGGATCGAACACGGCCAGGATCAGTGATCTTAATTACAGGGACCGGACACTTCTCATCGGCTGTGGCGCGGCGGCGGGAATATCCGCCGTGTTCAATGCGCCGATCGCGGGCGTCATATTTGCCATCGAGGTCTTGCTTCCCGAAACGATCGTCAGCTACTTCATCCCGCTCATCATCTCCTCGGCCATCGGCGCGCTTTGTTCGAAGATCATATTGCAGGAGTCTTCTATGTTCAACTTTGTCCTGCGCGAGCATTTCGATTATACCAACGTACCCTTTTATATCCTGCTCGGCATACTTGCCGGTTTTATTTCACTCTATTATGCAAGGTCTTTCAAGGGCGTAGAGATAAGAATTCATCATTGGAAAAAGAATGTCTACTTCAAGGCCATCCTTGGAGGCCTCATGCTGATGGCGCTCTATTTCTTTATTCCTCCCCTCTTCGGCGAGGGATATGAGAGTGTAAAACTTGTCGCCAACGGAACTCCCGAGAAAGTAAAAGACAACACCGCTCTCTTCTCCCTGATGAGCGAGAATTGGTCGTTGGTCGTCTTTGCAGGCCTCATCGTGTTGCTCAAACCGATCGCCGCCGCTATCACGATCGGCAGCGGGGGCAATGGCGGTAATTTTGCTCCCTCTCTTTTCACGGGTGCCTATCTTGGGTTTTTCTTTTCCAGGCTTATCAACAACACCGGGGGCGTCAGGATACCCGAAGGGAACTTCAGTCTCGTTGGAATGGCGGGAGTTCTCAGTGGCGTGATGTACTGCCCGCTCTCGGCAATATTCCTGATTGCCGAGATCACGAACGGATACGAACTGTTCATTCCCCTCATGCTCGTCTCTTCGATCTCGTTCTTCATTGTAAAAAGTTACGAGCCGTATTCGATGGATCTTAAGAAATTGGCAATGGAAGGCCAGGTATTCACCCATAAGAAGGAGAAGAATATCCTCACCTCCATCCAGCTGGAGGAAATGCTGCAAGACACTTATGATACGATCGCCATCGATAAGAAGCTTCGCGACCTCGTAGAGCTCATTAAGCGCAGCGAGAAAAATATATTCGCCGTTCATGATAGCAAAAAGAAATTTGCGGGCATCATTGAGTTGAATGATATCAAGCAGCTCCTCTTCGAGCCATCGAAATTCGATTCCATTGCTTTGCGAACACTGGTAAAGAAGCCGCGGGCCGTTCTCTACCAGGACCAGGACATGCATACCGTCATGGAGAAATTCGATATTACCCAAAGCTGGTACCTGCCTGTCTTGAATAAGGAGAAAGAATTCGTGGGCTTCATCTCGAAGACCAAGTTGTTTGGTAAGTACAGGGAGATCCTGGCCTCGCAGGCGGCAGATCTATACGAATGATTTCTTTCGAGGTGGGATGTTCATAAAAAAAAATTTGACAATTTGGCAATTTGATAATGTGCCAATGATCTAATCAGTAAAAACGTTTCGTATCGGAGCACGCACAATTATCACATTGTCAAATTACCAAATTGTCAAATTGCTTTTTATCCCATGCGTTTCAGTTGATACCGATAGGCCTTGTTCATCGGCGTGATGGGGTGCCCGATGGATGCCGAGAATATCTTTATGAAACTGGCGCCGAAATAAAGGATGAATGATGAATAGAAAACGAAGAGCAGTATAAGTACGATCGAACCCGATGCTCCGTAGACCACGCTGATATTGCTTTTCCTCAGTAGATAGGAAAGCAGCACCTTTCCTGCCGAAAAGAATATTCCCGTGAGCGCGCCACCCGCCAGGGCCGCCTTCCAGGATGGGCGGGCATCGGCCAGGTACCGGAACACCACCAGGAACCACGTCGTTACGATGCAGGCCCCCACGATCTCATTTAATATTCCTTTGAAGAAGGAACCGCCGCCAGAAAATATTTGATCGATTGAATTTCCGGCCAACACCTCGAAGGTGTCGATCATGATCCCGAATAAGAATAATATGCCTGCCCCCACAATCAGGGATAGCGATTTAGCCCTCTTCTGGAGTTTAAAGAATACCGAAGAGCCTCCCGACCTCACATCCCATATTTCATTCAGTGTATTCTTGATAACGGAGAAAAGCGTTGTCGCAACAAATACCAGGAACAGGAATCCCGCAACGGCCGTGTACCAATTCTGCGCAAGCGTTCGGAATCCCCGCGAGGTCTCCCGGAGTTGCTTCGCGCCCTCTGCTCCGAGATTATGCGTTAACACTTCCATCATTTGTGTGCCTACCAGCCTCCGGCTGAAAAAAAGGGAGAAGAGTTGGAAGAGGATAATGATGATCGGGGGTAATGCAAACGTGGTGAAAAAGGCCGTAGCGCCGGCCATCCGCAGGGGATCATGCGACTTCAGTTCGGCAAATGTTTGCCGGGTCAATTGCCAGATCGAAGACCCTCTTTTAGGTGATATTTCCTTTTGTTGTTCCTGCATTCTCAATAAATATAAAACAATTAGCCAATTTGATAATTTGGTTGAACCACTAAGACACAAAGAACACAAAGGGGCACAAAGAAATACAATAAGACCAAGATCGAGATTCGACAACCCTTTCACATAGCACGCCCCATTGGCTAATTGTCAAATTACCAAATTATCAAATTGCCTAATTCTCTAATTGTTTGCTAACTTTCTCCTATGAACGTTCGAATAAAGCCCGAGAAATATCTGAAGTATCTCTACCTGCCCAATCTCTTCGGCACGGAGCGGACCAAGGAAATACTATTGGTCAATCCCACCATCATTCCACAGCGGGAAGAGGCGCAGGATGTGACCATTCACGTGTACGACTATGATGGCAATACGCTCGAGGAAAAAAAACTTTCCGGTATCGAGGATAGTTTTGGTTATAGGGAAAGCAACCACATCACATGGATAAATATCGATGGTCTTCGAAAGGCCGACGTGGATAAGATAAGCCAGCATTTCGGCATCCACCCTTTGTTGATCGAAGATATTCTGAGCATCAATCAACGACCTAAAATGGACGAGGTGGACGGGATCCTCTTCTGCCTCCTCAACATGCTTTATTTTAACGAGGAGAATCAAACGGTGGAGCAGGAACAGATCAGCATTGCCCTCGGAAAAGACTTTGTGATCAGCTTCCAGGAAGATGCCCAGCGAGATGTATTCAATCCTCTGCGGGAGCGCTTGAAATTCGCGACCAGTAAAGCCCGCCAGCGAGGCTCCGACTATCTCTGCTATACGATGCTCGATCTCATTGTCGATAATTATTTCCTGGTGATGGAGAAGTTGGGAGAAAGGATCGAGTCGCTCGAGGAAGAGGTAATACGGAACAGCAACAAGCGTTCACTGGCCAAGATCAATCAGCTCAGGAAAGAGCTGATCGTGCTGAAACGAAATACCGTTCCGGTCCGCGACCTCATCGGGGGAATATTAAGAAGCGAAAGCGACCTGCTCGATGACCGCAATACAAAATACTTCAAAGATATCTACGACCATATCGTGCAGGCCATCGATCTCAGCGAGAACTATCGGGATATTGTAGTCAGCTTGCAGGATCTCTATATCAACAACGTGAACCTAAAAATGAATGAGGTCATGAAGGTCATGGCAATCGTGACCTGTCTGCTTGCTCCCGCCACGGTCATCGGGGGTATCTTCGGAATGAACTTCGATGCGATCCCCTATCTCCATAACCAATACGGCTTCTGGATCGCCGTGAGCATTATGCTGCTCATTCCCATCTGGATGATACGTATGTTCAGGAACAGAGGATGGTTTTAATCCTTCTTGACAGCAGCCTGTTGCTTATATACCGGCACCGTGCTGCAGGGTTCGCCATACATGATGCTCTTTGCCACCGGGCGAAGCATGCGTGTGAGTTCCATGTACACGAAATCGCCGACGGGAATTTCACCGCAGCCTTTTATTACCACGCGTTTATCCGTAAAGGAGTCGACGTCGATCTTGGAGAGATTCTTTAAGAAAAGCCGGCGATTCAGTTCCTTTTCATCGCCCATCACAACTTCGTTTGCCACAGGCTGGAGATAGGCGGCTACAAGCATGTACGCCCACACGGGAATGATCGCATCGGCGGTACAGGTGACCGCAACATTCTTGTCGCGATAGGCTTCCCAATCCACCTTCTTCAACGCCTCGCGGAAGTCTTTCTCCTTCAGGATCAGCTCCATGAACAGGTAACCCTTCATATCGAAGACGGCCGTATCACCGGCGGGGTAATAGGTGGCGGGGTCGAGTGTGACCAGGCCGCTTTCCGCTACTTTATTGATCAAAGGTTCCGTCATTTTCACTTGCGCTTGAGTAAACAAAGATAACATTCCGCGTGGGGCTATTGTTGACGGGTATCTTATTAATTGGAATTAGGCTTCAGGAGAAGCTAATTACGGGCCCGTAATTTCACTCTGACAGGTGGCTCATAAGCGACGGCTGCTATTCACGATTCACGTCTCACGATTGACGTCATTTAGCTCCAGTTACACTTCTCGGCCACCCACAAACAAAAGTCCCGCCGAATGGCGGGACCGTACTGTTGGATTTGGTTGTATAACTATTTAGAAGAATTTGCTTCGATCGTCTTTGATATCGGCCGCGTCCTTCAATGTCTGTAACAGCATCTGCGCTCCGTACATCCCCTTCATTTTAGCTTCCTGGTATTTCGCCTTGCGTTGATCGGCCACGTTAGCATCCGCAACGGCTGTCGCAGACACGTTGTCAACCCTCACCGCAAAGACTCCGCTCGTTCCCTCTATCACCTGAGAGACAATCTTGCCCTTGTTGGCAGGATTGAATGCAGCCCCTATCACTTTCGGTTCGTTGGCTACAATTTCCGATCTCGATCCGTTCATGCGCAGGCTATCTGCAATTTCTATTGGTTTTCCTCCCCATGCGGTAGAGGCGGCCTCGAGGCTGGTAACATTCTTTCCTAATTTATTCGCCAATACCTCTGCCTTCTTATGATTACGCAACAATGGCTCTACCATCATTCTCGCCTTCGCCACCGACTGTGTTCCCTTTTCGTTGATCTCGGTAATGATCGCCACTACATAGTTGTCGCCAACCCGCTCCGGCTGCAATACCTCGCCAAGTTTTGCCTGGTATATATCTTTCACGAAGTTTCTCGAGGACCCGAGGCCCTGTACATCGGAAGCATTCGGGAGGATATTGCCGGCGAATAATTTATTGATCCCTTTCGCCCTGAGCTTATCGGCATTTGCGTCGAAGAGTTTCTGGTCGCGGCTATCTCCGGCAAAAAGATTTGCCTGGCTGTTCGCCGCCTGGTCCGTCTCCCCACTGGCCTCGATTGGCTGTGAGAGGTAGGCGATCTTGTATGCGGGCGAAGATCCTTTTTGCGAGAGGATCTCTATATAATGATAGCCGTATTCGACCTTTAGAACACCCTTGGTGCCAACCGGGTGGTTAAAGATGAAGTCATTGAACAGCGACCCCATCATCCCAGCCGTTACATTGTCATATACGCCGCCCTTATCCTTACTGCCCGGATCCTCGGAGAGCTTGGTTACAAGCGTGTCGAAATTAGAACCCCTGGCGATCGCCAGTTGAATGCTATCGATGAGTTTCTTTGCCGATGCGGTATCGCGCACAGTGACTGTTTCTCCAGTCTGTTGGTCGCGCTGCGTCGTCGCGATGAGGATATGGCGGATTTTCACGGTATCGGGTTGGGTCCGCACACCTATCATCTTGGCCAACGAATAGGAAGGTCCATCTACGTACGGGCCGTAGATAGATCCAACGGGTATCTTGAATATGGAATCTTTAGCGGGAATCTGGATCTTGAATCCATTGATATACCCGTCGAAGAAAGTCTGTATTCCCTGGCTCTCGAGGTATTGCTTCACATCTTTGGTGCTATCAAACTGTGGTCTCATAGCCAGCAGCTTATCCCTTGTCGCTAAGCTATCTGAGGCTGTGGGCAGGGCGCTGAATGCAACATAAGAAATACTGCGGCTCTCGTCCTGTTTAAAGTCGTCCTTATGCCTGGCAATATAGTCTCCTATTTCCTTGTCACTTACCTTCACACTGCTGTCCGGAACGCTGGTATAAAATTCCCTTACGAGGGAGATCTTCGCCAACTGGCTGTTGTCAGCCGTTTGCTTTTCTATCTGCCATTTAGGGAAATTCGTCGAGTTGGTCAGCAGAGAATTGTATTTCTCATTCATCCTGGCCGATTCGAGGCCGTCTACATATGCATTGATTTGCGCCCTTTGTTCGGGGGGTCCCTTTTTCAGCGACTGGTCTATTTGCGCTTTCGCTTGCTGGGCGTTGAAAACGCCGTTAGCATCCGTGAACTTTTGCTTCAGGTCCTGCGGGGCATTAGGGCCATATAATATATCTCCCAATTCCTTCTTACCTATCTGCATTCCAAGCTTCTCTGTCTCGGAAGACATTACCATGCGTTTAACCTCACGGTCCCAGGCCTGATCCATTGCCATCTGGCGTAGGCCGGCGCCTCCCGGGTAACCCTGGTTTTTCATGTACTCTTCCTCCTGGTCGGTCATCCGGATGAAATCCTCCCGGTCGATAGACGCTCCATTTACCTTACCGATAGTAGAGGAATTACCGCCGCGGAACAGGCTTCCACCGTTCTCAAAAGCAAGCATCACCACGAATATCATCAGGGCAAGAGCAATGATAATCGCCATCAATTTCGCATACTTATCCTGGATCTTCTGTATTACTGACATAATAATAACTAGGGTTTAAAAAACGGATGGCAAAAATAGGGGAATTCTATATATTAACAAATTGTGGAAAACCGTGGAAAGGCCTCGTTTTGCAGGGCTTCTACCAGATTTAACAAACAAATTCAGCTCTTTTCTAACCCCACCTGACCTCCCCGGAATCTGATCTTGGGGTTTCAAGCCCTGGCCGGCATTGTTTCAGCATCGCTATAATATAATAAGGAGGGGGAATGGTCGTTTACAGGTGGCCTCCGGGCGTTGGATAATGGGTTAAAGAGTGAATTACCATACTACGCATGAGGTTTTCCCCGGGTATTTACTCCCATTCGGGTGTTGATATGTCTCATATCCTGTTAATAAGCCGGTGTGAAACGTTAGTATGAAATAGAACTCTTAGGAACAAAGTTGTAAAGAACTCCAAATTATTTTCAAACCCTGCCGAATCAGCAAGTTGTTCCACCAGTATCCACAGACGGGTTTTCATTTGTCCCGTTTATTTTCTACCCAATCTCCTCTTCACATTACTGTGGATATAGTGCTGTAATCCAGGCCAGGCACTGAACCAGTATGTGCATTTCCTGTTATTAAATGTGAATTATTAGAAAACAATAATTTTGCAGAATATCTTTTCCACGAATTCACACCTGTAATAATAATAAGCTCTTTTTTAAAAAATTATATTAATACTATTATTATTCAGAATACAGGGTTTGAGAATTTGTTTTGAAAAATTGGAAAAGGGAGTGGAATATTGCTGAATCGAAAAATACTTCGTCATGAACACAGAAACACTTACGGCGGCCAGGGCAAATGTTGAGAAGAGGGGGTTTTTGGACGTTGACATCGATCCTACACTGGATCTGTTTGGCGAGATCGAGCGGTTGAAAAAAGAAAAGAATGCCGTGGTTCTCGCACACTACTACCAGGAGGCGGATATCCAGGATGTAGCGGACTATATCGGTGATAGCCTGGGACTGGCGCAGCAGGCGGAGAAGACAAAGGCGGATATGATTGTTTTTGCCGGGGTTCACTTTATGGCGGAAACGGCCAAGATACTGAATCCATCGAAGAAGGTTGTGATCCCGGATCTCAAGGCCGGTTGCTCGTTGAGCGATAGTTGTCCGCCGCCACTATTCCAGCGTTTCAAGGAAAAACATCCGGACCATGTGGTGGTGAGTTATATCAACTGCAGCGCAGGCATAAAGGCGTTGAGTGATGTGATAGTCACCAGTAGCAATGCCCGCGTCATCGTGGAGAGTTTTCCAAAAGATCAAAAGATAATATTCGCGCCGGACAAGAATCTCGGTGCTTACATCAATAAAGTCACCGGGCGGGATATGCTTCTTTGGAACGGGGCATGCATGGTGCACGAGATATTCAGCCTGGAAAGAATAACGAAGCTTAAGATAAAACATCCGAACGCCAAACTGATAGCTCACCCCGAATGTGAGGAGCCTATCTTGCGTATTGCGGACTATATCGGCTCCACTACCGGCTTGTTGAAATATACGCAGACGGACGATGCGAAGGAATACATCGTGGCCACGGAGACGGGGATTCTTCACCAGATGATGAAGTCGGAGCCGTCTAAGACATTCATACCAGCTCCTCCCGATAATGGATGCGCGTGTAATGATTGTCCGCATATGAAGCTCAATTCACTGGAGAAACTCTATCTCTGCATGGAATATGAGACACCCGAGATCGAAATGGAAGAAGAGCTTCGCTTAGCGGCAAAGAAACCCATTGACCGCATGCTTGAGATCAGTGCGAAAGCAGGGTTATAGCATTCAACAAGAAAAAGAATGAAACAATACGCGCTTCGCCTGCAAAAGGAAGATGGGATGCAATATGCTATCGGCCTCTTCTGTCTTATTGTATATGCCGGCGCATTGTTCTTTCCATTAATGGATAAAGATGCGGCACATCATGCAAATATTGCGCTGCATATGCTGCAGTTCAATGATTACACCAGTCTCGTGGACAGGAATACGGACTATCTCGATAAGCCTCACTTTCTCTTCTGGATGTCTGCATTGAGTTTTAAGATCTTCGGAGTAAATACATTCGCGTATCGCCTGCCCGCAATGCTTTGTGCGCTTGTTGCAGTAGGAAGCACCTATAAACTAGCGCGTCACCTGTCGGACAAGACGACAGCTAAACTGGCGGCAATCATGCTAGCCACGGCACAGGGATTCATCCTTTCCATCAATGATGCCAGGATGGAAACACCGCTGGCTGCAGCTATTATCTTCGGTCTCTGGAACCTGATCGTTTTTATTGACAAAAAGAGATTGGTAAGCATCCTCTTTGCGGCATTAGGCGCAGCCATAGCCTTTTCTACTAAGGGTTGGATCGGACCAGCGATCATGCTCATCTCGGCCTTTTTCTATATTTTATTGAATAGGAAATGGAGTGTGCTTTGGAGTCCTGTTACCTGGTTATTCATTCCCTTCCTTGCACTCTTTATTTCTCCCGTGCTCTATGCATACTATCTTCAGTATGATCTGCATCCCGAGAAGGTAATCCGCAACATGACGAATATCTCCGGCGTCAAATTCATTCTCTGGGATCAGAACTTCGAGCGCTTCGGGGGAGATAACTTCATCAAGGGAGGCAGGAATAGCAGTTACTTCTTTTTGTATCATACTTTCCTTTGGGCATTCTTTCCCTGGTGTATCGCTGCATATATCGCCGTCTTCTATTGGCTGAGGCGAATGTTCTTCAAGCGAAAATGGAGACATCCATTCAACTTCGCCGCACTTTCCTTTGCGTTGATACTTTTTACTATCTCGTTCTCGAAGTTCAAGATGCCGCATTACATCTTCATGCTGCTGCCGCTGGCGGCGCTGTTTACCGCTCCCTACCTACGGCTGGTGCTTTCATATAGAAAGGGGAGTCGCTTCTTCTATATTCTTCACACCATACTTGCCATCCTCATCATATTGGCTGCGGGCATATTGAATTACTATTTCTTTCCACCGCAGGGTATTGTCCTTCAGCTGTTGATCCCTGTCCTGTTATTATTATTGCTGGCGATGCTGATAAAGAATTTCTGGCCGCGGGCCGTCAAGGTTATTTACCTGACTGCATTCTTCTCATTGGTGCTTAATTTCTGTCTCAATTATAATTTCTTCCCGAGCCTGATGCAGTACCAGGGAGGCAACCAACTGGCCAAACAGATGCGAACGGACCATATCCTGATCCCGGATTCATCCATCAGGCTGCTGGAGGTGAATGCGCATAGTTTTGATTTTTATAGGAGCTATAATCATATCATTGTTGATATTGATCATTTCGGGGAACAATATGCCTCTATGAAAGACAAATACTTTTTGATGACTTCGGAAATTGCAAAGCGGTTACGTGCCGATAGTTTTACGGTAACGCCGGTTGTCAGTCACCTCGACTATAATGTGGCGCGGATGAAACTCAAGTTCCTGAACCCTGCCACGAGAGACCGGCTATTGGATACGTTGATGCTGGCAAAGATCTCGAGAGAATAGGTCAGGAAAGAAAGGGGTTGAATTCTCTTGCAGGACGAGGGAGAAAGAACCCTGTTATTAAGTCTGATGTTATTACACATATTTCGATATGTAGTCGTTCAGTAAAATTTGAGCCAGGATAAATAGGATCCCCCTCTACAAACGCACTTCTGATGGTGTCATAAGTTGGCAGGGCGAATTTTTTGTTAATCTCATGAACATACCGGATAACGGTACAGTCAAGTCGTCTAATGGCCTTATTGTTTAATGGCATCTTTTCTCCGCTTTCAGAGAATATTTTTTCAAGGAAGTGGTGAGCCTCTGCAACTACATTGAGAGACATTGGTTCTATTAAATTCAGGCAGTTTCCAAGTTCTATTATGGCGCCTATCACAAAAGGAGTCTTAATGGGAATCTTATTTTTTTGGGTACCCGCAGCAGAGCTCTGCGCGTATTCTAACGCCCGTCGAGGGTTTTGTTCCCAAAAATATATGCCGGGGCCGAGCCAATCCCAGGAATTGTTACTGGGAAGCAATTGATCTTTGCCATTCAACACGGAAAGGCCAACCTCGCGGTCACAACTATGAAAGCCGGTTATTTGAAAAGGCTGATGATAGGGCAAGGCTATTTCTTCTTTTTTCCTAAGGCAGACTTCTTAGGTTTCTTGTCCTCGATAATTCCTGCGTCAATCAGAAATTGACGGGCGGATTCCTTTGATTTCAATGCTTCGGCCGTGACCTTTTTAATGGCCTCAATTTGTTGTTCAACGGTTATCTGGGTCATAGCGGATAGTTATTTATTCCGCATGCTAAGATACCGCTTTTCAAAAAAGACAGTATGTGAGAAAAACATTTTTTACCAGTGTTTTCCTCACACCTACGCGTTCGGTTTTAGATTCTTTCCGTCGAATATGGAAGCATTGCCCGGATATCGCACAATAAGAAAAAACAATAATGTAATCCCCGCCTCCAGTATTTCCGCCCTTTTCTCATGGTGCAATAGCTCCGTTATCACAAACAACAACAGGATACTGATTACCTGGTAGAGCCGCGGCAATGGAATTCCGCTCTTGTCAATGAAGTCGCGAAACCCCTTCTTGTATCTATACGCGAGGGGAAAGATCAACAGGTAAATTCCCATTGCACCGATCAACCCAAAGGAAAAGACCACCTTGTTAACCTTCACCCCATCGACGATCAGGTTATGGAAATTGGTTTCGTGCTGCGAATTATTCTTTTCGAAGAAGGCCGAACTCTTAATGCCCAGGATCCGCTGTCCCCAGGAGATCTCCTCTCCCGACGCAGCAAAAAGAAGTAAGGCCAGTCCCAACGTCACGGTAAGGAACCACCAACTCCTCGTCTTTCGTAACCGGAAGAAGCGACCGACACAAACCACAAACGCCAGCATGAGCCCAAGCACCGTGAGCCACTCCACTATGCCATCCTCTTCCACATAGATGACGAAGGCCGGAAGATTCGTATAAAACAAAATGAAGCCGATCACCAGGATGATGGCGACCAGCGAGAGTATGACCTTTTCGGTCGTGGTCAGTCTTAACGTGGACATCTTTGTCATTTTAAGTGAGAGGCAAAGATCACGAGAATAGTTTGCATACTGAAAAAACAGCCAGCCATTAGATTTTCATTAATTTTTCGACGGCGGCCTCCAGCGTTTCCTTCTTCTTGGCAAAACAAAAGCGGACCACCTTATTGTCCGTGCCGTCCTCATAAAAGGCCGAGATAGGTATAGTGGCCACGCCCGCCTCCCTCGTGAGCCTGGTACAGAGGTCCAGGTCCTTCTCATTGCTGATTCGGGAATATTGGGCGCAAATGAAATAGCTCCCGCCACTTGTCAGCAGATCGAACCGCGTACCTGCCATGAGCAGGATGAAGTAATCACGCTTCTCCTGCATGAAGGCAGATAAGGACAGGTAAGAATCCTTGTCCTTCAGGAACTCGGCCAACGCCACCTGGGAAGGCGAATGACAGGAAAAGCAATTGTACTGGTGCAACTTCCTGAATTCAACGGCCAGTTGCGGCGACGAGATGCTATAGCCCAGCTTCCATCCCGTACAATGATACACCTTGCCGAAGGAGAAACACACATAGCTTCGCTCCATGAGATCAGGATAACGCAACATGCTTTGATGAGGAAGCCCATCGAAGATCAGGTGCTCATAGACTTCATCGCTTAGTATGATGATGTCGGTATCTTCGACGATAGAGCGGAGTTCGCGTATATCTTCCTCACCCAACACGGCGCCCGTAGGATTATGGGGAGAATTGAGCATGATGACCCTTGTCCTCGCGGTTACCTTCTTCCTCACCTCGCTCCAGTCGATCCGGTACTCCGGGAAACGGAGATTCACCAGCACCGGCACTCCGCCATTGGCAATTACATTTGGAATGTAACTGTCGTATGCCGGTTCGAAGATGATGACCTCGTCACCGGGTTGGAGTATCGCCGTAAGAGCGGTGTAAATGGCGTAGGTTCCTCCCGGGGTAATCGTAATCTGCGTTACCGGATCAATATTGGCGCCATATAAATTGGACACCTTCTCCGCTAGCACCTCCCGCAAGGGAAGATAGCCCTGCATCGGCGCATATTGGTTGAAGCCCTTCTTCATGGCGTCATTCACCAGCCCGATCAGCCGCTCGTTCATTGGGAAATCCGGAAAGCCCTGCCCGAGGTTTACCGCATGATGTTCCGCGGCGAGGGCGCTCATCACCGTGAAGATGCTGGTGCCGACGCGCGGTAGTTTTGAATGTATCTGCAAGAAATGATGTTATTTTATTTATAACCGGAATAATAGATCTTTTGTTTTCAACAGGGATGCTCAGCACTTACTTCTTCTTTCCCTTCACCAGGTCATACGACCAATCGATCCATTCCCTCAGCTGCCTGCCCGCCACCGACCCGTCAATGACGACTGTATTCCAATGTTTCTTGTTCATATGATACCCGGGCTGCACACAGGGACACTCCTCGCGGAGTTCGATGGCCTTCGCCGGATCACATTTCACATTGAAACTAACCGGAACGGAGTCGAGGCCGGTCAATAGAAACACCTTTCCATTAACCTTAAACACAAGTGTATCGGGACCGAAAGGAAAGCTTTCCTCCACATCTTGTTTCGAGAGACAGTAGTCACGCAGTGCTTCAATGTCCATATCAGGGAATAATTATTGCCGTGGCCTCTATTTCAATCAGGTATTCAGGAGCGATCAACCCCTTCACTTCAATCATACTCGTGCAGGGCCTTATCTCACGGAAATATTCACCATGTGCGCGGCCATATTCCTCCCACCGGGATATATCCGTAACGAACATCCGCGTCCTGATCACATCTTTCATCGATGCTCCGGCATGCTCGAGCACTTTTTCTATTTTGGAAAGAATGTAGATAGTCTGGTCATAGGCGCTGTTGCCTCCGACAAGTTCAGTGGCTTCATTTACCGAAACAGTCCCCGTCACCTCGATGGTATTACCAATCCTGACGGCGCGGCTGTATCCAACTATGTCTTCCCATTTTGCGCCGGAAGAATAATTTACACGTTCCATTATTGTTTGATTTCTATGTTTTCATTTTTCAACAGGGGCTCACCCTGCATTCGCAGGAAGACTTGCGCCACTGTCACCACATCCTTCTGGCAATAGGCAACTATGCGCGGAAGGTTCTTGTCTTTCCAGTACACTTCGCCTACCATGCTTCCATCGATATCATCCTTCGGGGTCGGCACACCAAGACTATGGGCAAGCAGGTTAAGGGAAGTATAGCTCTTGAAGTCGCCGAATTTCCAAAGCTCCATCGTATCGATATGGTTTACCTCCCAGGGCTTCTTCCCGCTCGCATTCAAAAGAGGGGGGATGGGAAGCCCATTGATGATGAGGCGGCGGCAGAGATAGGGAAAATCGAACTCCTTTCCGTTGTGCGCGCAGAGAAACTTCGGTTCGTTGGGCGACCACTTCTTCACCATTTCGGAGAACTCATGCAGGAGCAACGCCTCATTGTTACCGGCAAATGATTTCAACAGCAGCCTTCTCGATTCACCACTGCCCTGTATGATGCCGCAACTCACACAGATGATCTTTCCAAACTCGGCATAGATGCCGGCCCTGTTATAAATGCTCTCCACGGTCTCGTCTTCGCGGTTGCGAAGCAAAAGCTCGGCCTTTTTCTTCCAAAGCTCCTTCCATTCGTCCGGAACAAACTCGTAACCCGGTTGCTGGGAAACCGTTTCGATATCGAGAAAAAGAATATTGGTAATGGGGTAAGGCTGCATAATCAGAATTATACTGTAAAATTAGACAACCCTGTGTAAATACCAGAGGTTAAAAACAGGCAGCGGCAAGCGGACTAACGGAGATCTTTTGCGCAAAACCTCGTTGCCTATAGGAATTTGTCACTTTTATTCCGTTTCACTTCTGCCACATACTCCTTGATCTCCTGTTCTTTTTCTTTCCTGCAGATGAGCAATACATCCTTGGTATCTACGATGATGAAATCCTCGAGGCCTTGCAGCAGCACCAATTTTTGATTGGGCACATGAACCATGCAGTTCTTCGCATCTACGATCATCACGTTGTCTCCCGCCACTGCATTCTGGAAATAGTCCTTTTCCATATTCTCCCATGCACTATTCCAGGTCCCCAGGTCGCTCCATTCAAATGAGGCCGGGATCACATATACATTGTCGGCGGTTTCCATGATGCCGAAGTCGATGGAAATATTCGTGCACTGTGGGTAGATGCTTTCAATGGCCTCCGCCTCCTGGTCCGTATTGAATTTGTCTTTTTCCGCCGCAAACACCTCGTACATCTCGGGCTGGTATTTCTCGAATGCCGCGATGATGTTCTTTACTTTCCAGGTAAATATGCCGGCATTCCACAAGAAGTCTTCGCTGGCGATGAATGTTTTTGCCAACTCAAGGTTCGGCTTCTCGGTAAAGGTCTTTACTTTATGTACGCCCGGTGCCACCTCCGGACCATCGTGTTGTATGTATCCATATCCCGTATTGGGATGCGTGGGCTTTATTCCAATAGTGACGAGCGCGTTGATGGAATCAACGAAGTCGAATGCGCGCGCAGTCGTTTCAAGAAAAGCCTGGTCGTCGAGTATGAGATTATCTGCCGGCGATGCTATCATCAATGCCTCCGGATCCCTCTGCTGTAGTTTGAAGGCGATATAGGCGATGCAAGGGGCTGTATTCTTGCGGGAAGGCTCCGCGAGAATGTTTCCCACCGGCAATTCAGGTAACTGTGTTTTCACCGTCTGAACATATTCCCGCGAGGTGATAATGTAAATATTCTTCAGCGGAACCACTTTCTTATATCTATCAACCGTCTGTTGAATCAAGGTCTTGCCGGTGCCCAGTATATCCAGGAACTGCTTCGGGTGGTTATGCCGGCTCATTGGCCAGAAACGGCTTCCGATCCCACCGGCCATGATTGCAACGTAGCGGTTTTCATTCATTGTATAAAGTTGATAAATTGGACGGAGAATACCTTTTTTTCTTACACGGCCTGCATCATATGATGCCTTCACGGATCAGGTCATGCAGGTGTACGATCCCAACATATTTTCCATTGTCCACTACCACAATTTGTGTTATTCCATTTTGACGCAATACATCGAGCGCCGCCACCGCGAGCTCTTCCGGAGAAATTGTCTTTGGGTTGCGGGTCATGATATCGGCCGCCCTCACATTCGCCTCCAGCTGTAAACTATCCCGGAGCATGCGGCGCAGATCGCCATCCGTTATGATGCCAAGCAATATTCCGGCCTCGTCCACTACCGCGGTAACGCCTAACCTCTTTTGTGTCATTTCCACGATTACTTCCTTCAGGCTGCTCGATGGTAAGACCCGTGGCTTCTCATTGCCTTCGTAAAGATCGGATACGCGGAGATAGAGCTTCTTTCCCAGCGTGCCCCCCGGATGGAATTTGGCAAAGTCTTCCCGTTGAAATCCCTTTAACTCCATCAGGCAAACGGCGAGGGCATCGCCCATTACCAGTTGCGCCGTGGTGCTGGAGGTGGGAGCGAGATTATTGGGACAGGCCTCCTGCTCCACCGTGGTATTGAGTACGATAGTGGACTGGCGGGCCAGGTATGAGTCGATGCTGCCGACCATTCCGATGAGCACATTGCCGAAGTTGCGGATGAGAGGAACAAGCACTTTTATCTCTGGGCTTTCACCACTCTTACTAATGATCATTACTACATCCTCCTGCTGCACGATCCCGAGATCACCATGGATCGCATCGGCGGCGTGCATGAAAATAGAAGGGGTTCCCGTGGAATTCAGTGTGGCTACGATCTTTTGCGCAATAACAGCGCTCTTGCCTATTCCACTGATCACGATCCGGCCGCGGCAGGCCACAATCGCGGCCACCGTTCTCTCGAAATTCTCATCGATATAGGCACGCAAACCCGAGATGGACTGCGCCTCCAGTTCAATAGTTCTCAACGCGATCTGCTTAATGGAAACATCCATAATTAACTGCCTGTAATGGTAAAGCATTAACAGGCGATGGCGACAAAATTAGAGGATTTGACACGAACGGCTATTTGTATTGGTTAGCTTCCCGAATTTTAACGCTTTGTCGGATGTTTAACGGAAGACGATACGTAAATTCGCAGTCCTTTAAACAGGGCGAAGGCGTACAATAGACTGCCGGACCCGGTGAGACCATCTGCTCCCCCTTCCCGGCCCCCACTAGTGTTAACACTTACCAGCGAATGAATGCCTGTTCTTGTGTAGAAAATATGCACCATCGACAAGACTTGCCCGGGCAAAAAGGACTATCTTAAGTATGATCATTGCAATAATGCAGCAGGAAATAATTGAGTAATGGGAACATCAACAGCAAAGAAAGCCGGGTCAAGAAAACCGGCCGCGGGAAAGGAAACCAAACCTAATAAGAACCGGTTCGATCTACACAAAGAATTACAGAAATATTTCGGGTTCAGTAAATTCAAAGGCACCCAGGAGAAAGTGATCGAATCGCTCCTCGCGGGTCACGACACTTTCGTCATAATGCCGACCGGTGGCGGGAAGAGCCTTTGTTATCAACTACCGGCCATGGTCAGCGAAGGAGTGGCAATCATTGTTTCGCCGCTTATCGCACTCATGAAGAACCAGGTGGATCTTGTGCGCGGGTACAGCAGTAGTGATGATGTCGCGCATTTTCTCAATTCCACATTGACCAAGAAGGAGATCAAGGAAGTGCATGACGATCTGCTGGGCGGCAAGACCAAGATGTTGTACGTTGCTCCCGAGACATTGACCAAGCAGGAGAATCTCGAGTTCTTCTCTGATCTGAAGATTTCATTCTTCGCAGTGGATGAAGCGCATTGCATCTCCGAGTGGGGACATGACTTTCGTCCCGAATACCGTCGTCTCCGCGAGATGATGATCCAGATAAATCCTGACATCCCCGTTATTGCACTTACCGCAACGGCTACGCCGAAGGTGCAAAGCGATATTGTCAAGAACCTGGACCTTCACAAACCCAATATTTTCATCTCTTCATTCAATAGGCCGAATCTCTACTACGAGATCCAGCCGAAAATAAAGAAGGTGCAGACGGATGAAAGCATCGTCCGTTTCATCAAGAGCATGAAGACGAGCAGTGGCATCATCTATACCCTTAACCGCAAGACTACCGAAGAGCTCGCGGCTATTCTCGAGGCGAACGGCATCAGGGCTGTTGCCTATCATGCCGGCCTCGACAGCAGGCTAAGATCGACGCGGCAGGATCAATTCCTAAATGAAGATGTACAGGTCATCTGCGCTACGATCGCGTTCGGCATGGGTATCGACAAGCCGGATATTCGTTTCGTCATTCACTACAATATTCCGAAGTCTATTGAAAATTATTACCAGGAGACCGGTCGTGCCGGCCGCGATGGACTAGTGGGTAAATGTGTCCTGTACTATTCGCATAAGGATGTGAGTAAGCTGGAACACCTGATGCGCGATAAACCGCTGAGCGAACGCGAAGTCGGCGCGCAACTCATCAATGAGACCGTTGCCTATGCAGAAGCCGGTGTGTGCAGGAGAAAGGTGCTGATGAGCTATTTCGGAGAAGAATACGATACGCCCAATTGCGGGGAATGCGATAACTGCCGTCACCCGAAAGAAAGGGTAGAGGCGAAGGAAGAAACGGTAACGGTATTGAAATCCATCGGCGAACTGAACGAGCAATTCGCAACGGACTACGTCGTGCTGATCATTACGGGTAGACTCACGCCGCAAATAAAAATGTTCCGCCATGAAGGTCTTGCCGCCTTTGGAAGCGGGAGCGATAAGCAAAGTCATTTCTGGAATTCCCTGATCCGGCAGATGCTGCTGGAGGGATTTCTTGCAAAAGATATTGAAGAATACGGAGTGCTTAAGATCACCAAGAAGGGCGAAGGCTTTCTCAAGAAACCTAAATCCTTCAAGATAGTCCTCAATAACCTGTATGAGGAAGCCATGGCGGATGACGAAGAGGCCATGGAAAATCCGGTGAGCGCAGTAATCGATGAGAAACTGTTCGAAATGCTGAAGGAGGTTCGTCAAAAGGAGGCCAAGAAAAAGACGCTGCCGCCATTCGTGATCTTCCTGGAGACATCGTTACAGGATATGGCCACGCTGTACCCGACCTCGATCTCCGACCTGGAGAAATGCCAGGGCGTGAGCAAGGGAAAGGCCATAAGATATGGCAAGCCCTTCGTGGACCTGATTGCCACATATGTGAAGGACAATGATATCGTGAAGCCGGATGATTTCGTGATGAAGAGTGTGGTGAACAAGAGCGGCAACAAGGTCTATATCATTCAGAATACCGATAAGAAGGTCTCCCTGGAGACCATTGCGAAGAATAAGGGATGGAGAATAGATGAAATGCTGGAGGAAATGGAGACCATTGCAGCCAGCGGAACGAAGCTCAATCTCGACTATGCCATCGACGAGATGCTGGATGAGGATGAGCAGGACGAGATCATCGATTATTTCAAGAGCTGCGATACTTCTTCATTGCAGGTAGCGCAGGAAGAGCTGGCGGACCAGAATTTCAACTGGGAGCAGCTTAAGATAATGCGGATCAAGTTTTTAAGCGAATACGGAATGTAGAAAAGAAGTGAAAAACATTTCCGATTTATGCCTGAATCTCCTATTTTTGCTGCCCCGAAAGGGAAAGTGGATGGGATTTTCCCATTGAAAGAATAAAAGGAAGGTGCGGTATCCGCCGTGGCGGAAAAGGAATGGTGCGGTAGCTCAGTTGGTAGAGCAAAGGACTGAAAATCCTTGTGTCGGCGGTTCGATCCCGCCCCACACCACGAAGGATCTGTTACACAAAAGTAACGGGTCCTTTTTTTATGTGGTATGTGTATGTGTTGTATTCGGCGGCGAGTGGGAAGAGTTATGTTGGATTTAGTAACGATGTTGATCGAAGATTATTCGAACATAATGTGAGCGAGACAAAGGGATTTACATTGCGTTATCGACCGTGGACTTTGATCCGAAAAGAAGAATATTTATCCAAACATGACGCGACGGAAAGAGAAAAGATGTTAAAAACCGGCCGAGGTCGTGAGGAGATTAAACTCTTTATCAACAAATTTTTAGGCGACAACGGTGCGGTATCCGCCGCGGCGGAAAAGGACTGAAAATCCTTGTGTCGGCGGTTCGATCCCGCCCCACACCACGAAGGATCTGTTACACAAAAGTAACGGGTCCTTTTTTTATGTGGTATGTGTATGTGTTGTATTCGGCGGCGAGTGGGA
>Ga0193753_10000575_pt1 | contig 35772 bp, 33 predicted proteins | sample H1c2metaG_FD_144925 | JGI IMG/M metagenome (GOLD analysis project Ga0193753, IMG submission 144925) | Soil microbial communities from a riparian zone of the East river system, Colorado, United States - H1c2 | ecosystem: Environmental > Terrestrial > Soil > Riparian zone | place: USA: East...
TTCACGGCGCCGCCCAAGCCGCTGCCGCCGGGCGCAGCGCCATTTAAAAATGCGCTCGCGCCGTGCAGCACTTCCACCCGTTCCAACAGTTCCGCAGCGAGATATTGGCGCGGCAGCAATCCGTATAGCCCGTTGTACGACATATCGTCCGAGAACACCGGTAAGCCGCGCACCATGTACAACTGCTGATAGTTGCCGAAGCCGCGTGCCACCCGCACCGCCGGATCGTTCTGCAGTACATCGCCGACGCTGGCGGCCTGCTGATTCTGAATCAACTCCTGTGTGTAGTTGGTGATCGAGAAGGGCGTGTCCATGATGTCCTCGCTGCCGAAGATGCCGACACGGCCTCCACGAGCAACCTGGCCGCCGGCGTATGCCGGCTGTACGCCGCCCGCCGAGGCATCTGCACTCGCAGTGACCACGATGGTGTCGATCTTGTCGTCCGAGGTTTCCGCGCACACCCCGAAACCTGCGACACAATTGAGGCCCAAGAAAATAACGGCAGGGGCGATTCGCGGCATTTGTGCGCTCTATATGTAAATACGAATAATAATGATTCGTATTAATATGCATCATGCCTGGGTCAAATGCCAGCGGAATCGTGCCGAAGGGGGAGACCGTCGGGACCCAGGGTCGAAGCCGGCCCAGGCTCAATCGGCGGACACAGGATTGGCCCGCCGTGCCAAAACGACGCCGGCAAGCGCCAGCGCGAATCCTGTCATCTGTAGCCATGACAGGGTTTCGTGAAAGATCGCATATGCGAGCAGCGCTGCGACCGGCGGTACCAACAACATCAATGCCGTCACGTGAGTCGCCGCCCCATGGCGCATCATCCACATGAGCAGGCCTTGAGCAAGGATGGAGGTGATGAGTACGGACCAGGCCAGCAACCCCCAGAGCGCCGAACTGCCGTCCCATCGCAAAGCGCCAATGGTGGCCACAGCGAGCAACGCCACTAATCCCGCGCCTAGATTTTGAAGGCATCCCGCTGCGCGCAAGTCGTCGTTGGCCAGATGTTTCTGCCCCAAGGTGCCCATCGTCAGCGCCGCGATCGCGAGGAGCCCCGCGAGGTTTGCGAAATTGGCAATCGCGAAGTGGCTATTTTCGAGCCTGGGCAGCAGCACGAGGACCACGCCCAGAAGCCCGATCGATAGTCCCCACCAAACAGCGGCCGACGAGGGTCCTCGCCCACGCGCTAACATGATGGCGGCGGTCAGCAATGGCTGTAACGCACCCAGGAGCGCCATGATGCCGGCCGGCAAGCCCTGGGCAATCGCCCAAAAGCTCAAGCTCAAGTACACGCCCATCATGACGGCGCCTACCCCGAGATGTTGGAAAGCCCTCGCTCGCGATGGCCAGCGGGCATTGCCCACGGTCGCGGCAATTCCCAACAGCAGCGCCACCGCTGCGAATCGCCACAGGAGAAACAATTGGACGTCGGCATGCGATGTGACTGCCCGCGCGACGATAAAGCCGGTGGACCAAACGAGGACGAACAGCGCTGGAGCCAGGGAGCGAAGCATGATGCGGCGTCAGTATAACGAGAACGATTGCGAGCTCTCGTGCTCTTGGCTACGGACGGGTCGATCAGTAATAATCTTGGAGCGTGAGCTGCTGTATCGATCCATCGGCCAGGGTGAGTTTGACAACCGTGCCGGGTGCGTGGTGCGTCCATCGCGACAGGTCCGAACCACTATAACCGGCGTCGATCTGTTTCCCATCCACGGCGAGAATCTCTGCGCCCTCTTTGAGACCCGCACGCTCGGCAGGACTTCCCGGCGCGACCATGAGTACCTTCAATCGGTCTTTCGCAGGCACGGCAGCCAGCCCGGAGCGATCCCTAACGAAGGGATCACGAAGATGTTCTGCGTCCGGGATTAGCCACAGCGCATCATGCGGGTAGTCAGTGAGCAGGCGAAATCGACTGAACACGGTTAGTCCGATGTTGCCCGCGGTTCGATCGGAATTGACGGCATTGTCCGCCGCATCGGGAAACTCCGTCGGGACGGCGGCGATCTCGATTCCGGAAACTGTAATAGACTTAAGCGTAGCGAGCTTGGACTTGATGAGGCCACCAACCCCGGCGCTGAGGCCAAGCGATTGCGGCCTGCCGTCCAAGAGGTTTGCCTCGTCCCGGTAGGCGGGATACACAATCAGCGCACCGTTGTTGCCGAGATCGAAATCAAATGAAACGGCCGCGCGCCCCTCCACCGACACAGGAATGGTGCGGCGATCCTGGTGTCTGCCGAGCGCAATCTGCGCGGCGCCGGGCGGCGCGGAAAATGCCGCAGGATCCCGGAATGCTATTCGGTGATGAGCGAAATCGATGTCAATGATGAGCTCATTGAACACTTCCTTGCCCAGGATAAAGGGCATCGGGTGACCAACCTGCTCGCTGATCTGGGATAAATCCATGACGCCCGCGCGGATGTGCCGAAATGCGAGACCCGCAAGTTGAATTTGTATTTGAGAGGCGATCTGCATGGTCGCCTGTCCGCCCACGCCGCTGATCGGCAGCTTACCGTTCGCTTGGACTCCTATCCGCTTGGCAAGACCACTGTCGATCAGTGAGATCCCGGCGCCGCTGTCAAGGATGAGCTTCACCGCGCTGCCGTTCACCTCTGCCGGGATAAATATCTGATTGTCATTGAAGAACTCAAAATCGATCCACTCGGTGGCATGTGAGTCCGACGCGAAACTCCAGTTCTTAGGCGACACGGGACGCGCAAAGAGCCGCATCGGCGTCGCCACATTGATGTCGATCGCGGTGAAGTTTCGAGTCTCCACGTCCGCCTCGTTGCTGCCCGTTTCCACTTCGCTAAAAGCCATTCTGACGCCGTGCACCTTGCGCCAATCAGCGAACAGCACAAATCGGGTTTGACGATCTTTGGTAACCCGCATACCCAGCAGTTCGCCGGTGTCGGGGGAAATGAATTGATCGTAGGTGTTGTTGCCGGGGAATTCCGCGCGCACGACATCCCAGGTGCGGTTGTCGCGCTGTTCGCGAGCCAGCAGTGAGAACTTCGCGCCATGGGCGAGAGCCGCGCCCGCAAATGCCATATAGACGGCGCGGCGATCGCTTTCGCCGTCATCTGAGATGTCTTCGATTTGCCCGCTGATATTGACGGCCCAGGCCACACTCGGGGTCACGGCCTCTGAGGTTGGGATTTCGCCCAAGTTGCTATTGCGCCGTAGTAGTCCGTCGCGCGTCTGCCATTGCTCCACGCTGCCATGCAGGCCGCCCAGCTGCGTTGCGCCGCGCTCATGAAATGAGTGCATTGCCTCGAACGCGGTGCCGCCGCGCCAGGCAATGTACCGGCCCATCGCGCTTTGCAAATCATCGGCGTGTGAGCCGCACGGCACGCTCACCAAGATCGCGACAAGGGCTGATATGAATCTCATGCTGCTTCTCCTGCGGCGGACGAACTCGCTTGGGGCCGTATCAATTCCTTGAGGCCGGGCGGCGTCATTGGCAGCAACGAGATTTTTGCCAGGGGATCCTTGTTCTCGAGCCCGAGCGCGGAAAGCCGAAGTTCGCAGCCTAGGCCGCTGTGTTGAAGGCACGAGAGGTACACGCTATCGCTCCAAAACGCATGGTAAATCTCGTTGCCATCAGTTGAAAAAAGAGCCACGAGGAATTGTCGAGCATCGACCACCAGCGTGAGCTGGGACCCGGGCCAATTGTCCGGAGTCCGGGGCTGACCGTGTGACGGCACGCACAGAAACTCGTGAGGCGGATTCGGTGCGTAAACCACGCCGCCCACCTGTACGCCGCGTGCTGCCGCAGCGGCGAGTTCGGCTCTTAAGGCAGCAAGCGGCGCGGGGAAGAGATCGAAAAGCACGACATCCGTCGCGTCTGCGAGCATCTGGCGCGCGCGCGCCAATGTCTGCGCGGCGTTTCGTAATTGAAAAATCTTGTCCGAGGCCACCGGCGCATGGAGTCGCTCCAACGCCGCTTTCGCAGCCTTCTGGCGCTTGAAAAATCCGGATTCCAAGACAGCCAAGAGCTCCTCGGGCGCGACCGGGCGATAGGACTTCGTTGCGCCGTCATCGACGAGCACGGCATGCTTTTGTTCAAGCACGCCGAGCGCTTGATAGACGTTGGCGGCCGCCTTACCTACGGCTTGGGCCAATTTGTATCCCGTGGCCGGCGCGCTTTTCAGAAGCTCGCAATACAGCTGCGCCTCGAGGTTCGTGAAACCCAACTCAATCAGGGTATCTTTCGCGGAGGTCTTCATATTGGTAGCAAATACTACTAATATTTCAGAAAATCGCCAAATTAATTTTATAGAGCGCTAATCTTTCGCATCCGGCGATATAAGGCGAGTTCACGTGATTCTTTCCATCGCATTAGTCCTGATGACCGCCTCGGCCGACCCCGGCGCCGATTTGAGCTCCCTGCACATTCGGGTCGATGCGCGCCGCCTGCAAACGGGAGAATTTGTCTACCGCGATTCCTCGAAGGGCAAGGTATTGGGCGAGAGCTCGATCGGCATCAGAATGGACCAACAGGATTCAACTTATCGTTTCTCCGCGCAAACCATCGGTTACGCGGATCAGCACTGGGAATCCGTTGCCACCCCGACGCTGTCTCCCGTCTCTGCCCGGCTCACCTTTGGCAAGGGGCCCGATCGGCCCACAGCCTTTGATCTTCATTACGCGCAGGGCAAGGTAACCGGGTTCGCCCTTAGCCGGCACTCATCCGAACCCAGAACGCAACTGCCGGTGAACGCGTCGATTGACTCGAATACCGTCGATCAGCGTATTGACTGGGCGACCGTCATGGCCTTCGATCTTCGCAAGGGCAGCCGCTTCTCGTTCAACGTCTACGACGCAGCCACCGGCAGCAGTGAAGTGCACGCGCAAGTGAGCCCGCGTCGGCGCATCGACGTACCTGCCGGGACCTTCCCAGTGTTTGCCGTGACTTATACGGTCAAAAAATCCACCGGCGCCGAGCGCTACATAGTCTATGTCACCGAAAAGCTGCCCCGTTTTATGGTCCGAGAGGATTTTCCCGACGGCACCATCAGCGAGCTGGTCAAAAGGCAGTAACGGATCTCAAGGCGTCAACAGCCACTGCCACACATCGGCATTTTCCGAGCGGAACGTGGCGGCGCTGGAATTCAAATAGAACTCCCACATGCGGAAAAACTCATCATCGCGGGTCTTTTTCAAGGTCGGCCAGTAGCGCTCAAAATTGGCGCGCCACGCCCGCAAGGTGCGCACATAGTGGATGCCGATCGATTGCCGGCCCGCCACATTGAACAGTCCGCTGATCGCCGCGCTGATCTCACTCTCTGACGGCAGTTTCGAGTTGGGGAAAATGTACTTCTCGATCCACGGATCGTTGCCGGGGCGAACGCTCGTGCGATTCGCGCCGATGGTGTGCAGCAGGAAACGGCCGCCCGGGCGCAAACAGCGGCGCATGGTTTGCATGTAGGTGCGGTAATTCTTGGGGCCGACGTGCTCGAACATACCTATGGAATAGATGTGGTCGAAGTCGCCGCGGGTTTCGCGATAGTCTTCGAGCCGAATTTCGATGGGCAGACCGGCGCAGCGCTTGCGCGCGTAGTCGGCCTGCTCGCGTGAGATGGTGACGCCGACGCCCTCGACTCCGTATTCGCGCGCCGCGTACTCGAGCGCTCCTCCCCAGCCGCACCCCACATCGAGAACGCGCTGGCCGGGCTGCAGGGCCAGCTTGCGAAACACCAGATCAAGCTTGGCGCGCTGCGCCTCTTCCAGCGTGTTGGCGTTCTCCCAGTAGCCGCAACTGTAGATCATGCACGGGTCGAGCATGCGTTCGTAGAGATCATTGCCGATATCGTAGTGGCGCTCGCCGACGACGAAGGCGCGGGAGCGGCGCTGGCGGTTGAGGAACGCGGCGCTCAGATAGGCCACCACGTCGCGCCAGGTGCGCACGCGCTCATCGAGCTGCGCCTTGAGTATTCGGTAGATCAGTTCCTCGAGATCCCCGACGTCCCACCAGCGCTCCATATAGGATTCGCCGAATCCCAGGGAGCCCTGGTGCAGAACCCGGGCATAGAAGTCCTCATTGAAGACGCGGATGTCCCAGGGATTGTGGCCGTTGATTTGCACGCCGCAATCCGCGAGCAAATCCTCCAGCGTTCGGCGCAGGCGGCTCGAGTGAGATGGGGTCAGATTCCAGGTGGTTGCCATATTCGTTGCGTGCTTGAAACAGGCCGGGAATAGCGCACTTTTATGTCAGTCTAAGTTCCGAAACGGCAGCCCTCCGTAAGCGCGGATGCCGTTATGGCGTCGGACGGGGTCTGACACGAGCTCAATGCAGCATTCCTTCCAGACGGCGCCTGATCAGCACTTCCGCCTCGCCCATGATGCGATCGATCAGCTCCTTGCAGGTCGGAATGTCGTGAATGAGCCCCACCACCATGCCGCAGGACCATGCGCCTGCGTCCATGTCGCCTTGCCGCATGATGCGCGGATACACGCCGCCGACTTCGGCGGCAATGTCAGCGAAGCTCAAGCGGGGTCCCAGCTCGCGCTCCTTGGCCAGCAGCCGATCGACGGCGGCATTGGCGAGCACGCGTTCGGTATTGCGCAACGGCCGCATGATGAGCCGCGTGTCGAGCTCCGAGGCGGCCACGATGGCTTCCTTGACGTGGGCGTGTACCGGTGCTTCCTGGGTTGCGATGAAGCGCGTGCCCATGTTCATGCCGTCCGCGCCCAGCGCCAGCGCCGCGACCAAGGAGCGCGCGTCAGCCATGCCGCCGGAGGCAACGAAGGGGATTTTCAGCGCTTCGGCGGCGCGCGGCAGCAGGATCATGTTGGGTACGTCGTCCTCGCCCGGATGACCGCCGCACTCAAATCCGTCCACGCTCACGGCGTCGCAGCCGATGGACTGCGCTTTGAGCGCGTGGCGCACGGAGGTGCACTTGTGGATCACCTTGATGCCGGCTCCCTTGAGCGCGGGCAGGTATTTTTGCGGATTGTTGCCGGCGGTCTCGACAATTTTGACGCCGCTGTTGACGATGATCTCCACGAACTTCGGGTAATCCGGCGGCGTCACGGCCGGCAGGAAAGTGAGATTCACGCCGAACGGTCTATCGGTCATGCCCCGGCAGCGCGCGATTTCCAGCGCAAGGTTCTCGGGGGTGCGCTGGGTCAGTCCCGTGATTACCCCTAAGCCCCCGGCATTGGACACGGCGGCGGCGAGTTCTGCGAAGCCAACGAAGTGCATTCCTCCTTGGATGATGGGATGCTGAATGCCGAACAGCTGCGTAATCCGGGTTTTCAAGGCGGGCTCCGTTGGTGGTTCTTCTTGCTATTCCGCATGGATTTAGCATGCTTGCGAGCCGTGGTGCAACGACAGAAGGGGAGAAGCCTCATGTTTCATTATATAAAGAAGAGCCGCGCAGGGTGCCTGGTGGCGCTGGCGGCAGCATTGGTCGCGCCGGCCGCGATCTCCGCGGATGGGCCGTTTGCGGGCCTGGATCCGAAGGCGATTGCGATTCGCTTGCCGGCGGACATGCAGTGGAAGAGCGGCGGTCTCAGCGGCGCGGAGAGCGTCGTGCTGGCGGGCGATCCGTCAAAACCAGGGCTCTATGTGGTTTTGGTGAAATGGACCGCGCACCACAACAGCCGGCCGCACTTTCATCCGAACGATCGGTTCATCACCGTCCTGTCCGGAACCTGGTGGGTCAACACCGGCCGGAACTACGATCCGGAACATATGAGGCCAGTTCCCCAGGGCAGCTTCGTCACGCATTACGCCGGTGAGGTGCATTACGACGGCGCGAAAGACGCGGACGTGATCATCGAAATTGCCGGCATGGGACCGGAAACGCTCACGCCGGCCGAAGCCAAGTAGCTGGTGCCAGGTGCCTTAATGCCAGGCTCCTTGTAGGAGCGTGCTGACGAAAAGTTGCACTTGAGCCCTGATTACGGGGCGCCGTTACGGGGCTCAAGATGTGCAGATGCCAAACCGTACCGAACTCGAGAGTATCCAGCCCGATGCGTTCATTGCACACGCCAGCATCGAATGCATGACCGAAGTGCAGCTGGGACAATTGGCGGCGAGCCAGAGCGAGGGCGAGCCGGTGCGGCAATTCGCGCATCAGCTCGTCCAGGACTATGAGAAGGCGAGTTCGGATATTGCGAGGATCGCGGCGCGCCGAAAATTGCCGGTGCCGGAATCGCTCGATGAGGCGCATGCGCGTGAAGTGCAGCTTCTAAGCGAGAAAAATGGACGCGAGTTCGACTCGGCGTACACCATGAGAATCCTCGACAACTATCAAAAGACCATCCTGCTGTTCAAACGCGGCCAACGCATCAAGGATCCGGAAATTTCCGCTCTGGCCAGCCGGGCACTGAGCATGCTCGAGGCTCGCATGCGCAAGACCACCTCGCTGCTCGAGAACCTGACGCCTCATAGCTAGGCGCCCTGGCCTTTAATTCAGCTTACGCAGCTTCGCGACTTCCGCCGCCGTGAGGTTCGAACCCTTGGCGCCGAAGCGCGCGGTCGCGTAATTCGCGACGCTGGCAATTTCCGCATCCGAATAGGTGCTGCCGAAAGGCGGCATGTTGTCCGAATCACGTGGATAGTGCCGCTGGCCGCCGCCGATGATGACCTGCGCCACGTTGTTGGCGGTCGCATCATTGACGGCGCGTGTGCCCGTCAAGTTTGCGAGCGGAATCACCGGGCTCGCGCCCGTCCAGCCGTGGCAACCGGCGCAGGCTCCTTCGTACACTCTTTTGCCGTCAGATTCGCCGGTGGTGTCGGCCGCCAGCATCGGCGCGGGATCAAGCCGGGGCGCGGGCAAATCGGCAGAGGCTATGCCGGGCACGGTGCGCATGTACACAACGAGTGCGGCGATGTCGCTCGGCGTCAAGTGTCGCAGGCTTGCATCGACGGCTTCGCCCATCGGACCCGATGCCGTGCCGCGCCCGTCGGCATGTCCGACCGATAAATATCCAGCAAGATCCGTATCGCTCCACGCGCCCACGCCGCTCGCGTGATCGGGGGTGATGTTGTACGCGCGCCAGCCGGCCTGCACGGCGCCCGCAAATTTGTGCCGATTGTCGAGGGCGAATGCCAGGTTTCTGGGCGTGTGGCACTCGCCGCAATGTTCCATCGCTTCTGCCAGGTAGGCGCCGCGATTCCACTCGGGGCTTCGATCCGCATTCGGCTCAAAGCGCTTGTCCGGATTGAAGAACGCGGACCACAGGCTCATGAGTCCGCGTTGATTGAACGGAAACGTGAGCGTGTTGGCAGGGGTCGGTGCGTGCAGGGGCTTCAGGGTGAAGAGATAGGCTTTGATCGCGAGTGCATCGGCATTCGTCATATAGGTATAGCTGGCATACGGCATGGCGGGGTAGAGGCGTGAGCCGTTGCGTCCGATGCCCTTGTGCACGGCGTCCACGAAATTCGCATCGCTGTAGTTGCCGATGCCCGTGTCCACGTCGGGCGTAATGTTGGTTGAATAGATCGTGCCGAACGGCAGCACGAAGGCCCGCCCGCCCGCGAATGGTATCCCGTCTTTGGCCGTGTGACAGGCCGCGCAATCGGCGGCGCGCGTCAGATACTCGCCGCGCTCCACGATGCTCGCGGCCTTGAGTTCCGCCGGCACGCCGGTGGGATCCCCTTGCGTGTAGGCAGAGAGCGCGACGCGCTTGCCGCCGGCAAAATCGGTGGGATGCGGGCTGAATGCATAGTATCCGGCGACGATGACTGCAAAGACGATGATGGCGGCAAGAATCCACAGAATCGGCCGCGATTTCTTGGGGGGCGTCGCGTTCATGGGCATCAGCTCCTGACGTCGCTCTTGGAAAACGGAAACACATACACGCGCTTACCCGTCGCCGCGAAGACGGCATTGGCAACGGCAGGTCCGATCGGCGCCACGCCGGGCTCGCCAACCCCCGTGGGGTTTTCGGTGGAAGGCACAATATATACCTCCACTTTCGGTGCCTCGTTCATGCGCAGCACCCGATAGTCGTTGAAGTTGCCCTGTTCAATGCGGCCATCCTTGAGCGTCACGGCGCCGTAAAGCGCGGCGCCCAGGCCGAAGCCGATTCCGCCTTCCATTTGTGACTTGATAATGTCCGGATTCACGGCTGTACCGCAGTCGACCGCGCAGACCACCCGGTCGACTTTGATCCGTCCGCCGTCATCGACGCTGACCTCGGCGACCTGCGCGACAAGCGATTTGAATGCCTCGCACACGGCAATGCCGCGGCCCTTGCCCTTCGGCAGCGGCCCCGCGTTCCAGCCGGCCTTCTCGGCCGCGAGTTCCAACACGGCCTTCATGCGCGGTTCGTGCTCGAGCAGCTTGCGCCTGAACGCAAAGGGATCGGCACCCGCGGCATGCGCAACTTCATCGATGAATGCCTCGACGGCAAAGGTGGTATGCGAGCTGCCAACGACCCGCCACCACAGCACCGGCACCCCGGCCTTGGTCGTGGACAAGTCCACCGCGATATTGGGAATGCCATAAGCGATGTTCGCAGCACCCTCGACGGAGGTTGGATCAATGCCATCCTTCATTCCCGCCGCGAAGATCGTGCCGGCCATGATGGACTGGCCGACGATGACATGGTGCCAGCCTGTCAGTTCGTTCTGCGCATTCAAGCCTGCTTCGAACTTGTGGAAGTACATGGGGCGGTACAGGCCGCCGCGAATATCATCCTCGCGCGTCCACTGCAGCTTGATCGGCGTGCCGTCCGCACCGTAGGCCTTGGCGATCGATACCGCTTCGACGATGTAGTCCGAAACGGTGTTCGCGCGACGGCCAAAGCTGCCGCCGGCGTACAGCGTGTGGATGCTCACTTGAGCCGGGGTCAAGCCGGCGGTTTGCGCGGCATTCATCTGGTCGATGGTCTGGAATTGGTCGCCGGCCCAGATCTCGCAACTCTTGGCGTCCAGCTTGACCACCGCGTCGAGCGGCTCCATCGGTGCGTGCGCGAGGTACGGGAATTCGAAGCTCGCGGAAATCTTGCGGGCGGCCTCGCCAATGGCTTTCTTGGCATCGCCTTGCTTGCGTGCCGGCAGCGCGGGCTGATCCGCTAGCCGCCGGTACTCATCCATCATGGCCGCCGAACTGCGTTTCTCCGCCTTCGAATCGTCCCATTCCACCGTCAATGCATCGCGCCCGAGCTTCGCGGCCCAGAAACTCTTGGCGATCACGGCGACGCCGTTCGGAACCTGCACCACCTTCACCACGCCTGCGACCTTGGCAGCCGCGGCGCCATCAAAGGACTTGACCGTCGCGCCGAAGAGCGGCGCGCGTTTCAGCAGCGCGACCAACATGCCGGGCATCTCGACATCGATGGTGAAGAGCGCGCTGCCGTCGCATTTCGCCGCCACGTCGACACGTGCCGCCTGATGGCCGATGAGCTTGAAGTCCTTGGGGTCCTTGAGCTGCACCGTGTCCGGCACCGGCAGCGCAGCCGCCTTTTTTACCAGCGAGCCGAAACTGGCTTGGCGCTTGCTCGGCGCGTGATAAATCACGCTCTTTTCAACCGTGAGCTCGGCTGCGGGCACGTGCCACTCGCTGGAAGCCGCGCTGAGCAGCATCGCGCGGGCCTTGGCACCCGCATCACGCAGCTGGGGCCAGGAGTTGGCGATCGCTGAACTGCCGCCGGTCCCTTGGATTTTGCCAAAGGCCAGGTTGGCGTAGCGCGTCGCATCGGCCGGCGCGCTCTCGACGCGAACCTGGGCCCAGTCAGCATCGAGCTCTTCGGCGAGCACGGTCGCGAGACCCGTATAGGAGCCCTGGCCCATTTCGATGTGCTTCGAAATGATGGTGATGCTGTTGTCAGCACCGATTCTGACAAAGGCATTGGGCGCGAAAGGCGCGGCGGTACTGGCCGCGCCGGCAAGCGCGACGGCGCGCCGCGTGGAGCCGGCCCATTCGAACCCAATGGTGAGCGCTGTGACGGCGGCGCCCGCGCCCTTCAAGAATTCGCGGCGCGCAGGACGGGACGGTAAGGCATTCGAGTTGCTCATGACTTCAAGCCTTCGCCGCAGTTGCCGCGGCGTGAATCGCGGCGCGTATGCGCGGATACGTTGCGCACCGGCAGATGTTGCCGCTCATCGCGCCATCGATGTCCGCATCGCTGGGCGCGGCATTTTTCTCGAGCAGCGCGGTTGCCGACATGATCTGGCCCGACTGGCAGTAACCGCATTGGGGAACCTGCAGGTCGATCCACGCGGCTTGCACCGCCTTGGCTTGCTTGCTCTTGAGTCCTTCGATGGTGGTGACCTGTCGATTGGCCACCGACGATAAGGGCATGACGCAGGAGCGGATCGCCTGACCATCGACATGCACCGTGCAGGCGCCGCACATGGCCATGCCGCAACCGAACTTGGTGCCGTGCAGTCGCGCGACTTCGCGAATTGCCCACAGCAGCGGCATGTTGGGATCTGCATCGAGCGTGGTGTTCGTACCATTCAAGAGAAAAGTTGTCGCCATGAGGACTCCTATCAGCGGGTGTCAAGAATCCTCCTCTCGCGAAATGTATTCAAGTCTCAACCGCTTTATGATGCGTCATGCAAGGCAACGGAGATAAAGCGATGACGCCGGCAATTCGAATTCGGATCGATTTCAGCGACAACGTCAACCTAGGTCCGGGAAAGATTGCCTTGCTCGAAGCGATCAAATCCACCGGCTCGATTTCCGATGCTGCACGTTCCCTGAGCATGAGCTATCGGCGCGCCTGGATGCTCATAAACAGCCTAAAACAAGGGTTTTCCGAGGCTGTGACCGTGTCCTCGACGGGCGGCAAGGGGGGCGGCGGGGCGCGCGTCACCCCCTTCGGAATGAGCATGATCAAGCAGTTCCGCCTGCTCGAACGCGAGATCGCAAAGCTGGGCGTTCAGAGAATGGCGGAGATCACGCCGCATGTGATCTCCAAGCCCGGACGGCCGGACGGCGCCGGCAAACGGCAGCTCGCAAGAAAACTTTTGCAGTGACCGCCGGCAGGCTTGTAAAATTGAATTTCTGTGCACTCGCCGTATTCGATCAAATATAGCGCGGCCCGGATTTTTGTCCGTTTCGTTATATCGAACGAAATATAACCAACAGTGATTGCGAAGAATTTCCGGGCGCGGCGGACTACTCTGCGCAGGTGAATTCTACGGCTCCACAATCGCCCGCTGCGCCCGGCGGCAATCGCTTTGATCGCATGGAATGGGCAGGCGCCTTCGGCGACCTCGGCACGCTCGTGCCGTTTGTGGTGGCGTACATCGCGGTACTAAAGATGGATCCGTTCGGGATTTTATTTGCCTTCGGTGCGGCGCTGCTGATTTGCGGTCTGTACTACAAGACGCCATTTCCCGTGCAGCCCATGAAGGCGCTCGGCGCAGCTGCAGTTACTCAGGCGGCGCAGACCGCGCTCATCACGTCAGCAACGGTCTATGCCGCGGGCTTGGTCACGGGATTGATCTGGCTCGCTCTCGGGTTGAGCGGCGCGGCCACGGGCATCGCCAGGATCGTGCCGCGCTTCGTCATCATCGGAATTGTATTGGGGCTCGGCCTGAGCTTCATGACCGAAGGCATCAAGCTGATGAACACGGGTTGGGTGATCGCCGCGATCGGGCTTGCCGGGACCTTGATGCTGCTGACTAATCGCACCGTTCCGGCGATGTTTCTATTGCTGCTGTTCGGCGTAGTGTGCGGAATCATCCAGAGCCCCGCGGCGGTGCAGGCGCTGTCGGGCGTACGGCTCGAATTGCATGCGCCGCACTTCGCGCTCGCCATCACGTGGCACGACCTGTGGGTGGGAACTTTGTTCCTGGCGCTGCCGCAGTTGCCGCTCACGCTGGGGAATGCCGTCATCGCCATCCGCGAGGAAAACAATCGATTGTTTCCCGCTCATCCCGTCACCGACCGGTCATTGGCCACGTCGACGGGACTGATGAATCTTGCGGGATCTTGCGTCGGCGGCGTGCCGATGTGCCACGGCGCGGGCGGCATGGCAGGACATGTTGCCTTCGGTGCACGCACGGGCGGCGCGCCGATTATTCTGGGCGCAATATTATTGGTGCTCGCATTTGGTTTCAGCGGCTCCATCGAAACTCTCTTGGCGGTGTTTCCGAAAGCCGTGCTCGGCGTGATCCTGTTCTTGACCGGCGCGCAACTGGCGTTGGGCTCTTGTGATTTCAGCAAAAACAAAGTCGAGCGCTTCATCACGCTGACGACCGCGGCGTTTGCGATATGGAATGTGGGCCTCGCGTTCGTGGTTGGAATGACACTGGGCTACATGGCGAAACGCGCATTGCTGCGGCTCTAAGGCCGATGCTCAGTGTCCTCATCACGGCTGTAGCCGCTTGCGCCGAGGCCTGCGCCTCCGGTGCCGCCACCCAACCCGCCGCCACTCTGCTTCGCGCTATTCTTGTCGCCCTCTTTACCAGCCTTTGCGGATAGTGCGCGCGCAGGTCCCTGTTTCGGGATTACCAGTTCCGAAGGCACCGGCTGTAGATCCAAAACCTGCCGAATAAAGTCGCGCAAAGAGACCACCAGCGCAGCAGTTTCAACCGAACGACCGACGGCAAGCTCCGCGGCGGCCGCGGACGCCAACCGTACCTGCTCCTCAGTGCCTAAGAGAATGATGTCGGATAGCGCAGCTTCGACCGCGTCACGAACGCGTCGGGAGCGATCGGAGCCCATGCGCGGCCGCTCGGCAGGGCCCTCAATCACCTGCTCCGTGACGCCATCGCGTTTCAGATCCCTGAGATGGGCAGGATCGACCGCAAGATCGCCGGTGAAGGAACCGCCCAACGTCTTGTACGCGGCAATCAGCGTACGCAGACGCTCGTTAATCTGGCGATTCTCTCGCTCGCGCTTCTGCTGAATCGTCTGCATCGCGAGCAGTCGAATACCGACTCCGATGATCGTAATCAGGCTCAAGCCCAGCAGAGTCGAGAGCAGCGCCTGCCAGGAGGTGAAGTCTAAACTTCGCACATCGCCCTACTCATTAGTTGATCCGTCGAATTTTCAGAGGCCCAATTGGGTAGCAAGATCCTCGGTCGTACGTGCAACGACGTCAACCGGTATGTTGGGTGAGGTCTCCGAGAGACCCGGCCGCTCCTGGGGTCGTGGGATGAAGGCGGTTCGCAATTGATTGTCGGCGGCTGCTTTCAGGTCGCCGCTGTGGGCAGCGCACATCAGGCATTCGCTGGGTCGCAGACCAAATGCTTCCGCAGCAGAGCGGTAGACCGCAGCCTTCGGCTTGAAATCTCTCGCGATATCGGCGCCCAATACGGCATCCCAATGAATGTCATTCCTTCGCGCGAGATCCGTCATGAGTGCAATGTTCCCGTTGGACACAGGTGCGATGCGAAATCGCTTGCGGAGCCTTGCGAGACCGACTGGAACATCTGTCCACGCGTCGAGGCGATGCCAGGCCAGCGTCAACCGATCCACTTCGGCTTCCCCGAGCTTTTCCAGACCAAAGCGGGGCATGATCTTCTGCAGCATTCGCCGATGCACGACGTCGAGCTTTACATAGGGCACGCGGCCCGCCCGTACTTCTTCCAGGGCAGGCTGATATTGATCGCGCCAAGCGTCCGCGAACGCGATCCAATCGATGGCAATCCGAAGCGGCTTCAAAATTGTCTCCGCCTCGCGGGCGACGCCGGTCCTCCAGTCGACAAGCGTGCCGAAGACGTCGAAAAAGAGCGCCTTGACGTTTTTCAGTGGACTCATCATCGTTTCTAGTCTGCGGTCGCCGGTTGATATCGGGGCATGTCGAATCGGAAGCGGTCCGTTCGTCGTAGGATAATACAAGGCAAGGAGAGTGATCCCATGCGGAAAATAATGATGACCCCCACCATTACCGCCTTTGAACACTCGCCCGATCGCGGCAAGGGACTGGCGCGCGACATGCGCGTTCGCTGGGCGCTTGAAGAGGTGGGCCAGCCCTACGAGGTTCGCCTTGTTTCGTTCGCTGCGATGAAGGAACCCGCGCATAGGGCGCTTCATCCTTTCGGTCAGATTCCGACCTATGAAGAAGGCGATCTTGCCCTGTTCGAGTCCGGGGCGATCGTATTCCATCTCGCCGAGCGCCATGCAGGCCTGCTGCCTGGCGATGCGAATGCACGGGCGCGGGCGATCACATGGATGTTTGCCGCAATCAACACGGTTGAGCTGCCGATCCTGGATCTCGTAACCGCTAAGCTGGTAGAGGGCGACAAACCGTGGTGTGAGCAGCGTCTGCCTCTCGTCCAGGATCGCATTCGTGTGCGGCTGGGCGAACTATCAGCTCGCCTGGGCGGTGCCGATTGGCTCGATGGTGCCTTCAGCGCGGGCGATCTGATGATGGTGGCGGTGCTGCTCAGGTTGAGGCCATCGGGAATGCTCGACGAATATCCGAGACTCGCCGCCTATGTCGCCCGCGGCGAAGCGCGGCCCGCCTACAAACGGGCTTTCGATGCTCAATTGGCGGTTTTCACCGGGAAGCCACCGGCCGGCTGATAAACGGCAGGGTGCCCGGCGCCCGCGAGCACGAAAGTGCGAATCACGCCCGGATCGATACCACGCGGAATCGACGGACCGGGAACCTGCAATAGCAATCGGTAGCGAGCAGACGGAAAATCGAACGGCGGTTGATCTAGAAAGACGCCCGATTGCTGACGGGCCCGGGTGCCGCCACCATGCGGCTTGTCTGCATTCGGCTGACGCAGATGAGCATCGGAGGGGTGGTGCTCGGTGACGAATGAGTACCGATATCGGTCGAGCTTTGGCAGTACCGCAAGAATTTGGTCGTTCGATAGATGTTGGAACACCTGGCGCACAAGGCAAACGTCTCCGTCCGGCAGGTCATCCGTGACCATGTTGGCGTGCACGAACGAGACGCCGGAATTGCCGAAGATCTTGCGGTTGTGATCGACGAGGGGCTTGACGATGTCGACTCCAACATAACGTCCGCATTGCGGAGCAATCTGTCGTCCAACGGAAAAGTCCCCACAGCCAAGGTCGATCACAGTCATAGAATCGGCGCCGATTCGTTCCAGCTCGCGCTTCACACCCGCAACGTACGGTCCCACGATGGTGGCCTCATGGGAGCCGGCGCCTGAGAAGAAGCTGCCGGATGCACCGCCCCAACGGTTATTGGAGTAGATGTCCGTAAACACCTCTTCGGTGTTCATGCGTCGATTCAAATCGATCAGCTTCGATTCCCGATAACCGTAATACGCTTCGACAGCAAAGCGAGGCAATATCCGCCGAACCATTGTTCTAAAGTGCTTCACAGCAATATTTTCCGGTCCTGCGGCCGGGGAGTCAATAATCGCCGGGCTCGCATTGTTAAATCGACTCTGCGCTAATAAGCCCAAAATCCCCGTAAATCCTTTGAAAAAAATACAATAACGGCGTCGCAAATCCGAAGCGTGGTTTAGGTCTTGCACAACTCGCTGCGCCCGAGTAAATAAATACTCATGGCCACTGCAATTTCACTGCCCGCATCGACATTCAGAAAAGTCCTGAAGGGTTTCGAGATCGGCGGCTTGCCGTACACCGATGTTCAGTTTCACTTGAAGCGCCTGCTTGCTGCGGGCACCTCGCCCGAAGAATTGCAGGAAGTGCTGCGGCGCTGTGAATTGATCACGCCGCTGCCGGACTACGCGCACACCGAAGTGATGCGTCTCATCGACGAGGCGCGGGATCGCGCGGCGCAGGCGGTCGAGGCCGCTCAGGAGCCGGAGTCCAGTACCGAGGAAGAAACCACGAGTGACGTGGCGGCCGAGTTGAGGATGACGCGCAAAGCGCTCGCCGCAGAGCAAGGCAAGACGCAGGAGATCAGCCGCGCTTTGGCCGAGAGAATCGGCTCGGAGCAAGCCGCGAGGGCGCGCAGTGAAGATGTCAGGCGCGAGTCGGAGCACTACCAGGGAGAATTACGAAACGCACGGAATTTGCTCTCCTCTCGCGACGCGGTTATCGCGCAGATGCGCGTTTCGCTGGACGAATGCAACGCTCAGATTTCCGCGCTACGCAAGGACCACGCGGCCGCATCGACGACGCTCGAATCGCGCGGCAAAAACGTCGTGCTGCTGCAGACGGATCTGGAGGCATCGCGCACGCGCGCGGCAACGCTCGGCGCGGAACTCGCGGCGGCCCGTGCCGCGCTGGAAACAGAGCAGCGCAGGCGTCAAGAAATCGAAAGAGCGTCGGTGGAGAAGCTGGCGCTAAACGAGGCGGCGCTGTCGCGCCGCTCGCACGCTGAACGCGACTCACAGCTGGCATCGCTGCGGCTGGGACACGAAAAAGCCGCGGCAGTGCTCGAGACTCGCGCGAAGACGCTCGAAGGCGAACTGCAGGCAGCGCGCAGGCGCATCGAGGCGCTGACGGCCGATCTGAAGTCGAGCCAGGATGCGGCGAGTGCCATCCACGCACAGAATGATCGCCTGGCCGGGCAATTGCGCACCGGTCAAACCGACCAGGGCTCGGCCCGTGCCGAGCGTGATTCGCTGCGCGCGCAGGTGGCGGCTCTGCAATCGAGGTTGAAAGACAACGAGGCGCTGGTTGATAAGCTGCAGCAGTCGGTGAGAAGCAACTCTCAACGGGCGGCGGAGCTGCAAGCCGCGGCGAAGCGGCGAGAACCCGAGCCGATTGTGCCGGAACGAATAACGGCGGAGCGAACGGCGCCCGATCGAATCGCGGCCGATCGAATAGCGAGTCCAGAGTTTGTGGATATTGCGCCGACCTCCGTGGCGGCTTTGCGCGCAGCGTCGACCGTGGAAATCACCGACTTCCTGCCGTCGCCGAAGCCGGTAAAGCGTTGGAAGCCCGGCGCGCTGGTTCGCGTGATCGGCGTCGGCGCGGCGATCGTGGTGCTGGCGCTCGTGACGTGGTTATTCGCGCGCCAGCCTGCGGCACCGGAGAAGGCGCCGCCCGCGGTCGTCGCCGCGGCGATTCCGCAGGCGGGAACGGTATTGCGCGATTGCCCAACGTGTCCCGCCGTGACCGTGCTGCCTGCCGGCCGCTTCGAGCAGGGATCCAGATACACCGACACGGCCGCGTCGCCGTTTGAAAAGCCCGCGCATGTGGTGGCCATCGCCTATCCCTTCGCCGTGTCGACGAATGCGGTGACCGTGGATGAGTTTCGCGCCTTCGTCGCGGCAACCGGGCGCGATATGCAGGGCGGCTGCGACGTCTATGACGGTAACTGGCGCCGTCGGCCGGATTCCAACTGGGAGAATCCCGGCTACGCACAAACTGGTGCGCACCCCGTCACGTGCGCCTCGTGGAACGATGCCAAGGCATACGCAGCATGGCTATCGAAGACAACCGGACACCGCTATCGGTTGCCGAGCGCCTCGGAGTGGGAATACGCGGCGCGCGCCGGCGCTGCGGCAGTGCTGCCTTGGGCCGAAGCATCAGGCGCCTGTACCAGTGCGAACGTGGCGGACCAAAGTGCGGCGCGCCGTTATCCTGGGTGGACGGTTTTCGGCTGCGATGATGGCTTCGCATTCACCTCACCGGTCGGTTCGTTCAAGGCCAATGCCTTCGGCCTGAACGACATGTTGGGCAACGTGTTCCAGTGGACCGAAGACTGCTGGCGCGCCGACTATGCGGGCGCTCCGATAAACGGCTCGGCGCGCACCGGCGGCGACTGTTCCGATCACGAACTTCGCGGCGGCTCGTGGTTCAGCACTCCTGCCTATGTGCGTGCAAATTATCGCAATCACTTCGCCGCGGACTATCGTACCAGCAGCGTCGGAATTCGAGTGGTCAGGGAAGTGGCGCTATGAGTTTGCCGGCCACGGGCGCCCAAGTGATCGCGCTGGCTGTGCTGCTCGGTGCGACTTCGCCGCACGCGGCCCGGGCGGCGAGTCCCGCCCCGACTGCGAATCCCGCGGCAGCAGCGGCGCTGAACGCCGGATTCGAGCGTTGCCGTGCGCGAGCGGATATCGACGCGTGCTATGACGCGCTTCGAAGGAATCCAAGCGACCCTGCACTGCTCGGCGCGCTGGGTGATGCGTTGGCGCGCGTCAATCGTCCGGCGGATGCGCTGCGCACATATCGGCGCGCTGCCGCTCTCGCGCCGAGCGATCGCAGCATTACAGCCAAAATCAGCGCGCTGGAGGCCAAGACCTCCGCCAAACCCGCGCCGGTGCGCGCCGCCAACGAGAAGCGCTACAGCAACGCTGCTCCGGAATCCCAGTCGCACTGACGGTCACCCAGCTACGCGGAAGCCTGGTTACCGCCAGCGCCCCGTTGCTTGGCAACTTCGCTGAAGTCCCTCGGCCGATCAAACAAGTCCCCTTCAACCTACGTGCTGTACCGGGCGCGTAGTGCTACATTTCGAAAACAAAACCTAAGGGGAGACTCGAGCATGCGCGATTGGGAGCTTCAGAATAAGAACAGGCGCGGATTGCTGCTGACTGCGGCTGCGGCGGGTGCCACGCTGGCGATGCCGCGGCTCATCGTGGCGGCGGCCGGCAAATCCGACAAATATGGCGGCGATCTGAGTTCAGTGCGCGCTGCGATCGATAAACAGCGCCCGGAAGCGATCAAGCGTTTGCAGAATTGGATTGCGCTGCCCTCCATTGCGGCCGAGAACCGCAACATGCAGGAAGGCGTGCGGATGATGGTGGACCTGCTGAAGGACGCCGGCTTTCAGAGCGCAAAAGTGATGCCGACCGACGGGCAGCCGGGCGTGTTTGCAACCCTGGATGCGGGCGCGGCGCGCACGGTCGGCATGTACTTCATGTATGACGTCAAACAGTTCGACCCGAAAGAGTGGAGTTCTCCGCCGCTGGAGGGGGCCATCGTCGACAAGGCGCCGTTCGGCAAAGTCATGATCGGACGCGGTGCCATTAACCAGAAGGGGCCGGAGGCGACTTTCCTCGCCGCGCTGCATGCGTTGAAGGCGGCCGGGCGCAAACCGCCGGTGAACATCGTGCTGGTGGCGGAGGGTGAAGAGGAAATCGCGTCTCCGCATTTTTCGCAGGTGGTGCATCAGCCGGAAGTGTTGAAGGCGCTGTCGAAATGCCACGAAGTGTTCATGCCGTTCGCGTCGCAATCGCCGCAAGGCTCGGTGCAGATCGCGCTCGGCGCCAAGGGCGCGGTTGAGGTGGAATTGGTGGCCTCGACGGAGCGATGGGGCCGCGGAGCGAAGGACGACATCCATTCCAGCTACAAGGCCGAACTCGACAGCGCCGTTTGGCGCATGGTCAAGGCGCTCTCGACCCTGGTATCGGAGGACGGCAACGACCCGGCCATCGATGGTTGGTTCGAGCGTGTCAAACCCTTGACCGCGCGCCAGAAGGAATTGATCGGGGAACAAGTGGCGCACACCAACGAGTCGGACGTCAAAAAACTGTTGGGCGTGCAACACTGGGTGCACGACCTGTCCTATCGTGACGCGTTGGAGCGCTTGGCCTCACAGCCGACGGTCAATATCGAGGGCATGTACGCCGGCTACACCGGCCCGGGCGGTAAAACTATTTTGCCCTCCAAGGCCACGGCGAAACTCGATTTGCGCCTGGTGCCCGATCAAACCGCCGCGGATTGCGAGGCGAAGCTCAAGGCGCATTTGGCCAAACGCGGTTACGGCGACATCGAGGTCAAGGTGACGGGCGGCTACGACCCGACACAGACGGACGAGAATTCGTCGCTGATCAAGGCGTCCACCTCGGTTTATAAGGAGTTGGGCATGCCGGTGAGTTTGTCGCCGCGGCTGGCCGGTTCCTGGCCGGGCTACATTTTTACCGGCGCACCGGTCAGCCTGCCCGCAGGCCATTTCGGCACGGGTCACGGCAGCCGCGCACACGCACCGGACGAATACTACGTCATCGAGTCCAGCAACCCGGCGGTACAGGGCATGGCGGACGCGACGCTGTCATACGTCAAGCATCTGTATGCGTTGGCGGCGGTGTAGGGGTATCCAAACGCTGCACGGGATAGAGGTTGTAACGGCTGTCCCAGGAGGCGTGGCGGCGTAAAAAGAATTCCAGGCGCGCGCTCGGGCTTGCGGCGAAATCCGCTTCTTGCTCGAGCTTGCGCGCGAATTCATCGCGCAGCGCCGGATCCGCATCGAGCATGTCCCGTGCGATTTGCTCCGCGACGTAAGGCTCCATGTGTTCCTTCTGCTCGAAGCAGGCGTTGAAGAAGCCCCACGCGGCTAAGGAGTCCGGCGCCTCCGGTTCGAACAACGCCACCACGAGCCGCGCCAGCGGTTGTGCGAGCGGCACGAACAGCGCGCCGCTTGAAATGCGGCAGGTCTCGTCGCGCCACGCACCGCGGATGGCCGCGCGCATGCGTCCTTCGAACGGCGCCGCGGAGAAGTTCACCTGCTCGGCCCGAAACACCTGCATGCGTGTTTCCTCCTGCGGCTCGGCCAGGGTTTCGAAGCCGATGCCATGCGCCTGCAGCCGTGAGGCAATTTCCGCCGCAAACGCGGGTGGGACGACGTAACCGGAACTCGGCGCCGTGACAATCAGCGACGCGCTGACCTGATCACGCAACGGGACGCGCCAGATCTGCGGTGTGGCCGGATCATACCGGGTCACGAGGCCGCCCGAGATCGGGGAGACCGTGCGGGTATAGGCATAGCCGCGAAAGTCGATCGTGCGCGCCACCGCGCGGGCGTCCCTATTCGGCGTGGCACCGCCGGCCTGCGGCGGCTCGCGCCAACTCGAGCTGTAATCGAGGGTAAGCGCCGTACCGCCGAGATTCACCGCGGCGCGGTCGGCCTGGCGCGCAAGCTCCAGCCACTCAGGCCCCTGCGCGGCCATCATCCCGGCCAGCGTGACGATGGTATCCCGCATCACCCGCACTCGGCGCTCGTAGGGCTTCCATGAATGCGTTTCGACCAGCACCGTGAAGCGATTGCGCTGCGGAAAATAGCCGGTGGAAAAGCGCGGCGAATAGACGGTCAGCGCGAATCCGGATGCTGGGTCATCGGTGCTGGCGAGATCCGGATAGAAATCCAGTGCCAGGGAACCCAACTTGGTCAGCCGCGCAATGAGCGCATCGCGCAACTGTCGCCCCGTTTTCATCAAGGTGCCATCGCCCTGATTGAGCGGTTCAACCTGCAGCGAAATATCGGGCTCGAAGTCCGCGCCGTCCGTGACATGCAGATCGGCGCACACCAAAGGCTCCCACTCGCTTATGAGGCGCAGCATGGCCTGCATTTCCGGCGTGTCCGCCTTCATGTAATCGCGGTTGAGATTGATATTTTGCGCGGTGGTGCGCCAACCCGTCTCTTCCGGTCCATTCTGATTGGGCCGGTTCCAGCGCCCGCAGCGTTCGTGGCCGTCCGCATTGAAGGCGGGCACGAAGAGCACGCCGATCCGCTCGAGCACGCGCGCCGAGGCCCGATCCTCGAGCAGCTCGCGAAGCGCAATGAATCCCCCGTCCTTGCCGTCGCTCTCGCCGGGATGGATGCCGCCCTGAAGCATGAGCACAGGGATGTTCCTGGCGCACAAGTTCGCGGGCGTGAGGGCGCCCGTCCGCGAAACAATGAGCGCAAGCATGCTGCGGCCTTCCGCCGAGCGCCCGTACTCGAAGGCGCGCACCGCCGTCGGCCAGGTGCTGTGCATCTCCTGGCATAGGCGACTGACTTCATCCAGGCGTCCGGTCTCTTTGAAATCCGAGAGTTCGGCGAGGGTCTTAAGCGATTCGTTCGTCAAGGCATGCTCCAACTTTGAGTAAGCGATTCCCGCAGGCCGGATATAATGCCAGCTTGCCAATCACGATCTACACCACCGGCGGCACCATCGACAAAGTCTACTTCGACGCCAAGGGCGGCTACGAAGTCGGCGCCCCCATGGTGCGCCAAATTCTCGAACATGGCCGCGTCCATGGCGAGATCCCCATCATCGAGCTGTTGCGCAAGGATAGCTTGGAGATGACCGCAGCGGATCGAAGCGCGATTCGCGACGCGATCGCGGCGTCGGACGCGACCCGGGTGGTCGTGACTCACGGTACCGACACCATGGTCGAGACCGCGCTGGCATTGCAGGGAATAACCGGCAAGACCATTGTCCTGACCGGTGCGCTTCAGCCGGCGCGCTTCGCCGACAGCGACGCTGAGTTCAATTTGGGGCTGGCGATCGGCGCGGTCCAGGCGCTGCCCGCCGGCGTCTACATCGCCGCCAATGGCCAGGTGTTTCCCGCCGATGCCGTGCGGAAGAACACCGCGCTCAACCGCTTCGAATCAATCTGACTGCCGGCGCACTACCACGGCGCTGGTTTGTAGTCCTTCAAAAATTGCCCCCACACATGCTCGCCGCTCAAGCGGCCTGAAAATATCGGATCGACGATGCGCGCGGCGCCGTCGATGATGTCGAGCGGCGGGGCAAAGCCCAGGTCCGCCTTGCGGGCCGCGTGTGCGACCGGATCCTCATCGGTCACCCATCCGGTGTCGACGGCGTTCATGTGGATGCCATCTTTGACGAAGTCGGGCGCGCTGGTGCGGGTCATCATATTGAGCGCCGCTTTCGCCATGTTGGTGTGCGGGTGCTTGTCGGTCTTGGTGGTGCGATAGAACTGACCCTCCACGGCGCTGACATTTACCACGTGTTTGTGATGCCCCGGCGTACGCAGCATCAGCGGCTTCAAGCGCGCATTGAGCACGTAGGGTGCAATGGCGTTCACGAGCTGCACTTCAAGAAGCTCCGGCGTCTCGACTTCATGCATGCGCAGCCGCCAGCTGTTGACCTCGCGCAGGTCAACCTGCTGCAAATCCTCATCGTAGCGGTCCGCCGGGAAAAGCGCTTCGCCGCCCCGATAGTCCTCATCGAGATAGCGCCGCTGCGACAGCGCGGCGCTATGCAGCAGCCCTTCGCCATGCTGCCGCAACGCCGAGGCGATGAGCGCACTGCTGCCGCCCTGACTCGTTCCTTCGATGCGATGGCGCAGCTCATCATGAGATGCGAGAGGTCCGCGCCAGGCTTCGGGCAACCCCGAAAGCGGCTGCGCCTCGCGCTCCAGCAGGTGCTGAAAAAACCCGGCGGGGCGGCGCACCGTTTGGCAGGCATTGTTCAATATGTAGTCCAGCCGCGGCAATCGTTCCATGAGAAACTGCGTAAACAGCTCGACGCTCGGCGTGTGCCGAAGATCGAGGCCGTGAATCTGCAGCCGCTCGCGAAATGCGCTGAAATCGGGTTCCCTTGAATAGCGTTCGATGGCATCGACGGGGAAACGAGTGGTGACTACCACATGCGCGCCGGCGCGCAGCAGCTTCAGGGACGCCTGGAAGCCGATCTTGACGCGGGCGCCGGTAATGAGAGCGTAGTGGCCGCCCAAGTCAGCCGTCTGCTCGCGCTTGGCGTAGTTGAACTCCCCGCAGGCCTCGCACAGGGAATCGTAGTAGCGATGCATGACCGAGAAGGACTTTTTGCAGACGTAGCAGTTGCGCTCCTGGACGAATGCGGCGCGGGACTCGGGAGCATCCGCCTTCGGCCGCTCGAGCCACAGCGGCGCATAGACTTTGGAGCGCCGCTGCAGGCGCAAGCCCGCCCGCTCAATGAGGCCCCGGTCATGTTCCTGGGTGACCTGGCGTTTGGCGCGCCGAAAGCTTTTGAGCATTCTTGACACATCGTGGCGCTCAGGTTTGGTGACGAGCCCGGCGAGCATCAGCAGTTCGCGGCGCTGCTCCTGGCTCAATCGCGTCAGCTGCGCGCGGTCGGCCTCGATGGCACGCAACACGCGCATGCAGGTGAGCACATCTTCATCGGTCAATATCGTGTCGGGTGCCGGCTGGGTGTTCATCCTGCCATTGTATGTTGCCGCCGTAACGCGCGTAACTCTCATGACGAGAACATCGGCAAAACGAATGCGAACGTGAACCCGACGCCGAAACACAGCAAGGCGCTCGCGTAAATGACGGCGCTGATACGGCGCAGCCGCTGACAGGACCGCGCGAGTTCCGGTTCCACCGGACACGGCGCGCGCCTCCCGACCAGAAGCGCCGCGCCGCTGATCGCCAGCAACGCAGCAGCAATACCGAATACCAATGGCTTGTGCTCGCTGAGCCAGATGAGTTGCGGCACCGCCGTGACGAGACCCGCAAGTGCGGCCCCGGCGCCGATGGCCACCAGCACCGCCGGCAGTACACAACAGACGAGCGTGGCGGAACTCGCGAGCAGCGCGCCGATCGCGAGTCCCGTATTGCGGGCGAACCTGGGTTCGCTCACGGTTGCGCCTGCTTGAGCCGCTCGCGGACATCGGCGATCGGCGTCTCGGAGCGCGAGATGGCCTTTACGGTATAACCCGACTCCGTTAATGCCCTGCGCAGATCCGCGTCCGGAATATCCTGGCCGTCCTTCAAGGAGACGGCGACCAAGCGATGCTCGAGATTCACCACGACCTCCGCGGTCGCCGGGAACTTCCTGAGCTTTTTCTCGATGCCCTGTGCGCAGAACGCGCACACCAATCCGTTGACGGTCATCTCGATCGTCGCAGCCATGCTGCCGGTAGCCAGCGTGAATAGAGTCATTGCCAATAGGAGCTGAAATCGCTTCATGTGGATTTCCTGTTAAAAATTGAACATGGCCATGGCTTGGACCTTTCCCGCGTTGGTCACGCCGGCTTCGATCCAAGCTCCGCCCTTGAATAACCGCAGCAAGGCGGCGGTCTCGATGCCGGAATGCAGTTCTCCCGTGTAATGGCGCGTCTGGAAGACAAACCACGTCGCGAGTCCCCCATAGTCATGCTTATAGGGAGCGACCCCGAGCTGCAGCGTGTCGATGCGGTCTGAGAACTCCGAGCTTCGCTGCAGATCCGACTTCATCGACGCGTAGACACGTCGAGTCTCGTAGTCGACCTGCACGCCGGCGTTGCCCACGGCGCGGTTGCCATCGAACCGATTGCCTGTGGCTGAGCCCGCGCCACCCCACACAAAGATGTTGGCCTGTGCGTCATCGAGATTCCATCGCTGCGCAAGCCAGTTTAATCGTGCGTAGTTGATATGCTCCCGATGGCCGTCCACGTCGCTGCTAAAGTCGACATGGCCACCGCCAACGGAATAATCGAACCGCGGCGCATAAAAGATCTGCAGCTCCTGCATGGTGCCGGCGCCGTACTCCGCCATCACCGTTGTGCCGTCGGCAAAGGCAATGGGTTTGGCCATGGCCGGCGCGGCAACTGCCACGACGCACAGGCCTACAAAAAGGCGAACCATCGATGTTCTCCATCGCTTCAGATTTTAAAGACAGAAATCTGAGGTTTAGAGAATGGGTGGCCGGATGAGCGGCGTGTCGCCGCGAGAGGAGAAACTCGATGATATGGCCGCCTGCAACTTGGCTGGGGGCGCAAACCACGTGAGGGCTACAGGTGACACAGTCGTGCCGACGGTCGAGAGGCAAAGATCGAGGCAGCAGCTCATCGCGTGTTGGCCTTTGGGGCAGCACGAATCCTGCGAAGGACTAGAGTGGGCCGTTGCCGCGGTCTGACAGTCTGTCGACATCAACGGTGAAGGCGCGGCAAACGCGGCAATCGAGCCTTGCAGGCCGATGGCCATCATCAGGATCAGAGCAATGAGCTCGCGCTTCATTGGACTGAGCTTAACCGGGACCACGAAACGACGCAAACCGCCGCACCGCAGGGTGTGTCGAACGTGTCGACGTGGCGGTGAAGGAGCTTGACAATACGACATTAGTCGAAATATCGTACCTTTGTGAAAACACGCCAGGTCATCGACGCGTTGGGAGCCCTGGCTCACGAGCATCGCTTGGGAATCTTCCGGCTGCTGGTTGAGCGTGGGCCCGCCGGGCTGCCGGCCGGTCGGATTGCCGAGCGAGTGGGACTCGTACCGTCATCATTGACCTTCCATCTGCAGAATCTGCAGCGCGCCGGATTGATCGCGCGGCGGCGCGAGAGCCGGCAGCTCATCTACTCGGCGGACTTCACCGCCATGACCGCGCTGGTCGGCTACCTGACCGATAACTGCTGCGCCGAGAGCGCGGCCGAATGCTGCGCGCCGGCACGGCTGCCGAAGGTCGCGAAGCGCCCGGCGAAAGCGGCCTGAATCCCGGCAGGGGTTGCGCAAAATGAACCCTCAACAGACATACAACGTCCTTTTTTTGTGCACCGGCAACTCGGCGCGCAGCATCTTGGCCGAATCGCTCTTGAACACGCTGGGCAAAGGCAGGTTCCACGCCTTTAGCGCGGGAAGCTTCCCGAAAGGTCAGGTGCATCCGCTGGCCCTCGATCTGCTTAAGCGCATGAATCTGCCGTCAGAGGGCTTTCGCAGTAAGAGATGGGACGAGTTCGCGGCGCCGGAAGCGCCGCCTCTCGACTTTATTTTCACCGTCTGCGACAACGCCGCCGGAGAAATGTGTCCGGTATGGCCTGGAACGCCGGTGACGGCGCACTGGGGGATCGCCGATCCGGCGGCAGTCGAAGGCTCCGATGCAGATAAAGCCTTTGCGTTCCGCAAGGCGCTCAAAGAGCTCGAAACCCGAATCAAGCTCTTCACTCAGCTGCCCATCGCGTCGCTGGACCAAATGACGCTGCGCGAGAAACTGCGCGCGATCGGGCAGCAGCCACCCACGGAACCTTAGAGTCGTGCTTCGGCGGATCGCCGCAGAAGGGTTGGGCTCGCTCTTGCTCGCGGCGACCGTGATCGGATCAGGCATCATGGCCGAGGGGCTCGCGGCGGGAAACCTGGCCGTCGCGCTCATCGCCAACACCGGTGCCACCGTTGCGGTGCTCGCCACGTTGATCGCGCTCCTGGGGCCGGTGAGCGGCGCCCACTTCAATCCCGCCGTCTCAGTGGTCCAAGCGCTTCGTGGCGCGCTGCCGTGGCGCGACGCGGGTGCATATACCGCTATCCAGATCCTTGGTAGCTGCGCCGGCGCAATCCTGGCGCATGCAATGTTCTCGCTGCCGCTCATCCAATCGTCTCTGCATGCGCGAACCGGTTTCGCGCAATGGCTTGCCGAGTTCGTGGCAACCCTGGGTCTGTTGCTCGTCATCCTGGGCAATCGCAAAACCCAGGATGCACCCTGGATGGTTGCTGCGTGGATCGGAGCGGCCTACTGGTTTACTTCGTCCACCTCATTCGCGAATCCAGCCATCACGATCGCACGCTCCTTGTCGGACAGCTTCGCCGGCATCTCGCCGTCCCACGTTCCCGCGTTCATCCTTGCGCAGTTCCTCGGTGCGATTGCGGCACTTCCCGCTGCGCGTCTGCTCTTCGCCAATGCAAAACCCGAAAACGCGCTCCTGCCTTGAAAAGCCGGCGGCATCGCGCCGCCGGCGTTAACCATCAAGCGATCGCGTACAAGAACTCGACAAAGGATGCGGCCGCGCCATCCAATCCCTTGATCTTGGGATTTTTAGAGTCGATCAAGTAGTACTCGTCCGGCGCGTGCGCCCCGGTGCCGTGGCCCAAGCCGAAATCGCCCGCGGGAAGACTCAAGGGCGGTGCGGTGAATCGATAGCCGGGCCAGGACCCCGGGTTGCGCGGCACCACGAGCGGCGGTGATCCCAACTTGCTGAAGGTCGCGAGCACGGCCTTGAAGAACCGGCTGTCGGGATCGGTCTGCGTGGGATCGTAGCCGCCGCTCATGTTGACCTGGATGTCTCCAAAGCCGTGCTTGGCCAGATGCGCCTTCACCTTGGCCAGCGTATCGGCGGCAGTCATGTCGGGCACCAAGCGCATGTCGATCTTGGCTACGGCTCTGTGTGGCAGGACCGTCTTGCCCCCAGGTCCCGTGTAGCCACCGACCAGACCCTCGATGTTGATCGTGGGCTGGGAAAACAGGCGCACCAGCGAGTCCTGCCAGTTCAAATCATGCACCCAATGCTCGACGCCAAATTCAGACTTGATCGTGGCTTCGGGCACGGCCTTCGCATAGGCCAGGACCAATTTCTTTTGTGCCTCGGAAAGCGGTTTCACCTTTTCGAAGAATCCTTCGACCGCGGGAGTGTGCCCGTCTTTCTCCACCAGGGTGTTGAGCGCCTGCACCAGGTGCCAGGACGGCGAATCCACCTGCGCCTCCAGGCTCGAGTGAATGTCCTTTTTTGGCCCACGTCCCCAGGTAGCGCCATCCGAGACCAATTCCATCTCGATCACGCCCTTCGCGCCGGCGGCCACTTGCACGCTGCCGTCGGTGTCCTGGCTGGCATCCGGCAGCATGACGCCGGCGCAGGATTTCATGTGCGGGAAGACGTCGGGGCTGTTGACGATTTCGCCGAAGTGCGGCGAGGCGATTTCTTCTTCGCCCTCGCACACCAGCACGAGATTCACCGGCAATTTTTTGCCCGTTGCCTTGAACGCCATGAGCGCGCTCAAGAAGGAATTCTGCGGGCCCTTTTGGTTCACCGCGCCGCGACCCATGCATACCGTGCCCAAACCGGCCTTTTCCACCAGTCGGCCTTCGAGGGGTGGCGAACTCCATTCCTCGGGAACGAACTGCTTTACGTCGTACATGAAATAGACCGCGACGGTGGTCTTGGCGCCGGAATCCAAGCGCCCGAACACACCCGGCTTGCCGGAGGTCGGAATGATTTTCACGCCGGCGAATCCGGCATCGGTGGCCAATTTCGCCATGTACTCGGCGCCCTTGGGGTAGTTGCGGTTCTCGGCCGCGATGGACGGCAGCGCAATCCAATCCTGCAGTCGCTTGACGTTCTCTGCATGCATTTTCGGAATCTGCGCAAGCACCAACGCCTTGTCGGGGTCGTCGCCTGCCGCCGCCAGTACTGCTGCCGGAGCGGCCATCACAGCCACGCCCGATAAGGCGCCTTGCACGAAATCGCGGCGGCTCCAAGCCTCGCTCGAATCAGTCATGAATATCCCCTTTGTTGTTTTAGTAGCAGGCCATTTTGACTTAAACCGAACCCGAGCGGTTCTCCGGAAAGCTCAAGGTCTGGAGCCGGCCCGCTTCGGCCGCACCCAACTTCTTCTGCGCGCGGATTTCATTCACGATGTCGAGCGCTGTTTTAGTGGTTGGCGGCAGTTCGGCATCGCTCTGCTCGAGCGGCGTCAGGCGTTCGCCCCAGCGAATCAGATGCGCCGACAACGTGAGACCGCCGCCGAACGCCGGCATGAGCACCAGGCTGTTGGGTGCCACGCGGCCTTCTTCCACCGCATCGACGAGGGCGACGGGCGCGGTGGCCGAACTCATGTTGCCGTACTTCTGCACCGTCAAAAACACCTTGTCCGCACTGGCACCGGCGCGTTTCGCGACGGCGTCGATGATGCGCAAGTTGGCTTGATGCGGCACGACCAGCCCGATGTCATCGATGGTCACGCCGGCGCGCCGCATCACGTCGAGACTGGCGTCGCTCATGCCTTGCACGGCCTTGCGAAAGATTTCCTGTCCGTCGAAATCCCAGCTGGTCTGCCCATACTGCACGCCCAGATTGGCGTACATCGTGCCCATGCCGCGCACCCGCAGAATCTGCCGCGCATCCGCGTAGCATTGCAGCTTCTCGGCGATGACGCCGGACTCGCTCTGCGATTCCTTGAGCACCATGGCCGCTGCACCGTCGCCGAACAACACGGCGACATTACGGTTGTCCCAGTCCATGTACTGAGAGATCAATTCAACGCCGATCACCAGGGCATTCTTGACGATGCCGGTTTTGATCATCGAAGTACCGATCGACAGCCCGTACATGAAGCTGGTGCAGGCGGTGTTGACGTCGAAGGCCGCCGCCTGCGTCGCGCCGATTCGCTGCTGCACGCCTGAGGCACTGTTCGGTACGAGTTCGTCGTTGCTGCAGCTGCCGTATATGACCAATTCGATGTCCTTGCCCGACATGCCGGCGCAGGCAATGGCACGCCGCGCCGCCGTGATGGCCAGCTCGATTCCGGGCACGTGCGAGATGCGCCGCTCCTTCATGCCGGTGCGCGTCGTGATCCACTCGTCATCCGTCGGCAGAAAGGTCGCCAAGTCTTTGTTGGTCAGAACTAACGGCGGCAGGCATTTGCCCCAGCCCACAATGGCAGCGTGAGTCAATGAAACTCCCTCTTTTTGTGTGGCGCATTGTCTCCCATATGCAAGCGTCGCGCACGCCCGCGCATCGGCCGGCCGGTTCAAGCGCCGCGCTGCTTTCCGGCAGTGCCAAAATGCACGCGAGTGCTTGATTTGTCAGGGCTTTAGCGGATTCAGTCGGCGGAGACCGTGCGGCCGCTGGCCCAGGCGCGCAGTGCGGCGACCTTCTCCGCCATGACGACGGCGAGCGGCCGGGTGTTCTGCATCTCGCGCGCGACCATCGCCGCGGTGACCGGTTGGCTGGCCGCGTGCGCGCTATAGAGCGCGGCGACGATGGCCTGTTCGATTTCGGCGCCCGAAAAACTGTCGCAACGGCTCGCAAGCGCCGCGAGTTCTTCTGGGTGCAGCTCGAGGCCGCGCCTGTGGGCGTGAATGGCGATGATCTCCGCGCGCGCCGGCTTGCCCGGCAGGTCGACGAAAAAGATTTCGTCGAAGCGTCCCTTGCGGATCAATTCCGGCGGCAGGGCCGCAATATCGTTCGCGGTGGCGACCACGAAAATGCGCGCGCGCTGCTCGGACAGCCAGGTCAGAAAAGTTCCGAGCACGCGGCGCGAGACGCCGCTGTCGCCTTCGCCCTCGGCGAGCGCCTTTTCGATTTCATCAACCCAGAGCACGCAGGGGGACAGTCCTTCGGCCGACTGCAGCGACTCGCGCAGATTCTTCTCCGCCTCGCCCTGCCACTTGGTATACAGCGCCCCGAAATCCAGGCGCACCAGCGGCACGCCGAGGATTCCCGCCGCGGCGCGCGCGGCCAGGCTTTTGCCGCACCCCTGCACGCCGAGCAATAGCACGCCCTTGGGCGGATCGAGTGCCGGGGCACTGCCGCCGAAGGCCGGCTTGCGGCTCGTCAGCCATTGCCGCAGTTTCTGCAGGCCACCGACGTCCGCGAACTTGGCGGTCGCCGGTTCATAGGTCAGCGTGCCGCTGCGATTCAAGAGTTCGTATTTCGCCGCCAGCAGTTCGGTAATGTCGGACGCGGTGAGGGCGCCGTCATTGAATATCGCATGGCGCACCAGACGCTCGGCGTCGGATGCCGTGAGTCCGTTGAGATTGTCGACCAGCTTGGTGAGCAGCTCGCGGTCCAAGCTGATCGGCTTGCCGGGATTCGCGGCGTTCCACTCGCGCGCGATGCGCGTGATGATCATCAGCCGTTCGTTGATCGAGGGCAGCGCGAGATGCAGACGCGCCGCAAATTGCTCCAGCTCCTGCGGCAGTGTGACCTCGTAGCTCACCAGGACGACGGTGCGCGCCACGTGATCGTAGCTCTGGGCGATGTCCTTCAGCAGGCGCACATTCACCGGCTCTTCGAGGTAGGGATGAAAATCGAGCAGCACGTAAATGCCCGGCATCGGCGTGGCCTTGAGGTGCTTCAGCAGCTGCTCGGGATCTGAGAGCGTCCGCTGCGGACCGCCCATGTCGATATCGACGCGCTGCAGGCCCTCGGTCACGGTCCATTGAAACACGCCCCAGCCGCGCCCCTCTTTGACCTTGAGGCTCACTTCGCGCACCAGCGTCAGCACCCGCGATTCTTCGCGGGACTCGACCACGATGAGCGCCAGGCGCGACGCCAACATCGTTTGCAGCTCGCGGCGCGGGTCTTGCGGTGTGGTGTCATTCATTCCGGCAGGAATGTAGCATGAACCGCAACGCCGCTATAATGACGTAGAGCATGGAAAAGCCACGCGCATCCGCCTCGTTTTTGCAGAGTCTAAGTCCTGCGGAATTCGCGCAAGTTTCGCGTCTCCTCGACGAAGCGCTTGACCTGTCCATGGAAGATCGGCCGGCCTGGCTGGCCGACCTTGAGCGCCGCGACCCGCACGCCGCCGGCATTCTGCGAACCCTGTTGGACTTGCAGGGCAATAGCACTGACCAGCCGCTGCTCGACGGAAATCTCGTCGCCGAACTGGTCGGGCCACTGGTCGATTCAGACTCCATCCTGATCGGCAAACAATTCGGTCCCTATCGTGTGCTGTCGCTGCTCGGCCATGGGGGCATGGGCAGCGTGTGGCTGGCGGAGCGCGTGGATGGGCTGTTTACGCGCCAAGTCGCGCTGAAACTCATTCATCCGGCCCTCATGGGCAAGGTCATGACGGAGCGCGCCACCCGCGAGCGCGAAATTCTGGCGAGCCTGAATCATCCGCACATTGCGCGGCTCATCGATGCGGGCTTCAGCGAGGACTCTCAGCCCTATCTCGCACTGGAATACGTGGCGGGCAAGACCATCACGGAGTACTGCGACGAACAGCGGCTGCCGCTGCGTTCGCGCCTGGAGTTGTTTCGCCAGGTGTTGAGCGCCGTGCAATACGCGCACGCGAATCTGGTCATTCATCGCGACCTGAAACCCTCGAATGTGCTGGTGACGCAGGACGGGCAGGTGTACTTGCTGGACTTCGGGATCGCCAAGCTTCTGACCGAAGGCAAGGCCAGCGAAACCGAACTCACCCGCGTCGGCGGCCGGGCGCTGACGCCGGACTACGCAGCCCCCGAGCAGATCGCGGGTTTGCCGATCACCACGGCCGCGGATGTCTACGCACTGGGCGTCATTTTCTATGAGCTGTTGACGGGCGAGCGCCCCTACAAGCTCAAGCGTGAATCGGTGGGTGCGCTCGAAGAGGCGATCTTGCGCACGGATCCCGCCGTGCCGAGCCGCTCGGTGATTTCGGAATCCGCCGCCGGTGCGCGCAGTGCGACGCCGAAGAGGCTGGCGAAATCGCTGGCCGGTGATCTGGACACGATTGTGCTCAAGGCGCTCAAAAAGAAGCCGACGGAGCGCTACGCGACGGCCAATGCATTCGACGAGGATGTGGCTCGCTACCTCGGCGGTGAGGTGGTGCTGGCGCAGCCCGACAGCCTCGCCTACCGCGTTGCCAAGTTCGTGGGGCGTCATCGCGTCGGGATCGCCGCTGCCGCGGTCTTGATTTTGATCCTGGCCGGCGGCCTGGCCGCCACGACCTATGAGGCGAGGGTGGCGGCGATTCAGCGCGACGCTGCCATCAGGGCTCAGCTGCGCTCGGTAACGCAGACGGCGGCGGAACGGCTGAAGAACGCGGATATTCCTGGCGCGCTGGCAATCATATTGGAGGTGCTGCCGAAGCGCGGCGCAGGGGGCTCGTACACGCCGGAAGCACTCGGCGTGTTTCAGGACGCGCGCGCTGCCGATCCACAACTCGTCATGCTTGCCGGACACACCGACAAGGTGCGTTCCGCTGCCTTCTCACCCGACGGCCGGCGCGTGGTGACGGCATCGTACGACCTGAGTGCACGGGTTTGGGATGCCGAGAGCGGCGTGCAAGTGCTGCAGCTCAAGGGGCACACGAAGGCGGTTCGATCCGCGGCATTCTCGCCGGACGGCTTGCGCATCGTCACCAGCGCACTGGACAAGACGGCACGGATTTGGGATGCGGCGACGGGCCGAGAGATCATGGTCTTGAATGGGCACGAGGACCGCCTGAGGAATGCAGCGTTTTCGCCCGACGGCCGACGCATCGCGACGGCATCGTATGACAAAACCGCGCGGATTTGGGATGCCGCCGCCGGACGCGAACTACTGACCCTCGCGGGGCACACGGGCGTAGTCTACACGGCGGTTTTCTCGGCCGACGGTCGGCGCGTGCTGACGGCGTCCTACGACAAAACCGCGCGCATCTGGGACGCAGGTACGGGCCGAGAGATCCTGCGGATCAATTCCCCCGCGGGCGGATTTTCTTGCGCGGCATTCTCTCCCGACGGCAGCCGGATCGTGACCGCCTCGGAGGACACGACCGCGCGGGTTTGGGATACCGCGACCGGACGCGAGGTCATGCTGTTGGGAGGAAACGAGCAGGGCGTATTGTCGGCCGACT
>Ga0193753_10000576_pt1 | contig 35754 bp, 29 predicted proteins | sample H1c2metaG_FD_144925 | JGI IMG/M metagenome (GOLD analysis project Ga0193753, IMG submission 144925) | Soil microbial communities from a riparian zone of the East river system, Colorado, United States - H1c2 | ecosystem: Environmental > Terrestrial > Soil > Riparian zone | place: USA: East...
GCGCCGCGCCCCGACTGACCCCCGCCGCGCGGATCGAGCTACTGATGGAGCGGCGGTTCCTGTAGCGTCGACCGCTTGCGAGTCCGACTGCTCCTGGTAGCGACGCTCCTCGCCAGCTGCGCCACCGACGGTGGCGATCACGAGCTCCAGGTCGTCCACGACCCATGCGAGCCGCTCGTGCTGGTCCCCGGAGACGGTGCCGACCGGGCCGAGATCGCCAGCCTCGACCAGGCCGCCGCGATGTGGAACCGCCTCGGGCAGACCAGGCTGTCCACGGCGAAGCCCGAGCCAGCGGATGTGACCGCCGCGAGGCCGGCCGATCCGATCCTGGAGGTCCGCTTCGAGACCGCCGCCCCGGTCTTCCACGGCCTCTACGACGACGAGCACGGAGTCGTCTACATCAACCACCGCCTCGCCGATCCACACCAGCGAGCCGTGACCGTGGCCCACGAGGTCGGCCACGCCCTGGGCCTCTTCCACATCACCAAGCGCACCTCGGTCATGAACCCGGCCAACCTGGAGATCGAGCCAGACCGAGAGGACGCAGAGGACCTCCAGGTCCTGTGGGGTGAGTGCCCGCCAGCCTCGGCCGCGGCGAGCGGGGACTGACCCCGCGTCCGCCGCTCCTCAGAGCTGGGTTCGCTGACTCGGATCGAGGTGGAGACCGAACCCGTCGTGGAGGGTTCTCATCGCCAGCTCGGCGTACTTCTCGTCGATGACGCAGGAGATCTTGATCTCGCTGGTGGAGATCATCTGGATGTTGATTCCCTCGCTGGCGAGGAGCTCGAACATCCGGCGCGCGACTCCGGCGTGGGAGCGCATGCCGACCCCGACGACGGAGATCTTGGCGATGCCGTCGTCCCAGGAGACGGCCTTGCCTCCGTCGGTGATCTCGGGCACCCGCTCGGCGAGGAGGTCGGTGGCGCGGCGGCGCTCTCCTCGCGGGACGGTGAAGGTCATGTCGGTGTGACCGTGGACGCTGGTGTTCTGGATGATCATGTCCACCACGATCCCGGACTCGGACAGCGGGGTGAACAGCTTGAACGCGACCCCGGCGACGTCCGGGAGGTTGCGGACGGTGACCTTGGCCTCGTCACGGGCCACGGTCACCCCGGAGACGACGACTTGCTCCATGAATGCCTCCTCGCCCACCACCCAGGTGCCCTCGGCGTCACTGAAGCTCGAGCGCACGTGGATCGGTACGCGGTAGTTCATGCCGAACTCGACCGAGCGTAGCTGCAGCACCTTGGCGCCGAGCGATGACAGCTCCAGCATCTCCTCGTAGCTGATCCGCTCGATCTTGCGCGCGGTCGGCACCACGTTGGGATCGGCGGTGAACACGCCCGCCACGTCGGTGTAGATCTCGCAGACGTCGGCCTTGAGCGCCGCGGCGATGGCGACCGCGGTGGTGTCGGACCCGCCTCGCCCGAGGGTGGTGATGCTGCCCTCCTCGTCCACGCCCTGAAAGCCGGCCACCACCGCGATCTTGCCGCGGCTGAGGGCGCCGCCGAGCGCGGCCGATTCGATCTCCTGGATGCGGGCCCGGCCGTGCTGGGTGTCGGTCAGGATCCGGATCTGGTGGCCGAGGAACGAGCGCGCGTTGCCGCCCAGCTCGCGGATGGCCAGCGCCATGAGGCCGCTGGTGACCTGCTCGCCGGTCGACACGATGGCGTCGACCTCGCGGTCGGTGGTGTCGTCCCACACCTCGGTGGCGAGGCGGAGGAGCCGGTTGGTCTCGCCGGCCATGGCCGACACCACGACCACGACCTCGTGGCCGGCCCGGTGGGTATCGAGGGCCCGCTTGGCGACCGCGCGGATCCGCTCGACGTCAGCGACGGAGGTACCGCCGAACTTCTGAACGATGAGCATCGACGCCGCGCAGCATACAGCCTCCCGACCGCGGACGCCGCTGTCCCGACGCTCTGCGGAGCTCAGCCACTCTCGGCCCCGTAGGCCTCGATCTCGGCCATGCGCTCGGCAAGGACGCGGCGGAGGGCGGCGTGCTCGGGCCGCGACAGGTCCGGATCCGATTCGATCAGTCGCTCGGCCTCGTCGCGCGCGCGGGCGAGGAGCTCGACGTGCTGGACCAGGTCGCCGAACCGGAGGCGCGGCAGCCCGGCCTGGCGCACGCCGAGCAGCTCGCCGGGGCCGCGCATCTCGAGGTCGACCTCGGCGATGCGAAAGCCGTCGCCGGTCTCCTCCATCGTGACCAGGCGGCGCTCGGCGGCCGCGGTCCGGCCGGGACGGGTCACCAGCAGGCACTCCGACTCGCCGCCGCCGCGCCCGACCCGGCCGCGCAGCTGGTGCAGCTGGGCCAGGCCGAACCGGTCGGCGTCCTCGACCACCATGAGGGTCGCCTCGGGCACGTCGATGCCGACCTCGATGACGGTGGTCGCGACCAGGATGCGCGTGTCGCCGTCGCGGAAGCGCAGCATCGCGCCGTCGCGCTCGGCCTGGTTCATGCGGCCGTGGACCAGGCCGACCGCGCGCCGGCCGAGGTCGGCGGCGAGCTCCGCGGCGCGGGTGATCGCGTCGGTGGGCGGGTGCGGGTCCGGCTCCTCGTCGTCGTCCGGCACCGGCGGCGCGACCAGCGGGCAGACCACGAAGGCGCGACCGGCGCCGGCCAGCGCATCGGCCAGGGCGTCGCGCGCCTCCCGCCGGCCGGGCGCGCCGCGCAGGACGCGGGTCCGGATCGGCTGGCGGCCGGGCGGGAGCTCGTCGAGCAGCGTGAGGTCGAGGTCGCCGTACGCGCTCAGCGCCAGGGTGCGCGGGATCGGCGTCGCGGTCATGACCAGGAGGTGCGGCGCGCCGCGCTCGTCGCCCTTGCCGCGCAGGCGCACCCGCTGGGCCACGCCGAACCGGTGCTGCTCGTCGATGATGGCCAGGCCGAGGGCGCGGAAGCCGAGGTCCTCGCCGAGGAGGGCGTGGGTGCCGATGACCAGGTCGATGGTCCCGGCGGCGAGCTGCTCCGCGGTCGACGCGCGGGCCGGCCGCGGGGTGGCGGCGGTGACCAGGGCGGCGCGCAGGCCGAGCGCGCGGCACAGCGGGGCGAGCGCGGCGAGGTGCTGCTCGGCCAGGATCTCGGTCGGCGCCATCAGCGCGACCTGGCGGCCGGACGCGACCACCTGGTGCGCGGCGGCCAGCGCGACCGCCGTCTTGCCGGCCCCGACGTCGCCCTGGAGCAGCCGGCTCATCGGCACGTCGCGGGCGAGGTCGGCCGAGATGGCGTCGATCGCGCGCCGCTGCGCGCCGGTCAGCCGGAACGGCAGGGCGCGCTCGAGCTCGCCGCGCACGTCCGCGCGGCACGGGACCGCGCGATCGGCGCAGCGCTCGCGCCGGCGCTGGGCGACCGCGACGCCGAGCAGGAACAGGTCGCCGAACGCGAGCCGCCGGTGCCAGCGGCTGTCGCCCTCGACCAGCGCGTCGACCAGCTCGTCGGGCAGCGAGTCGGCCGGGCGGTGGAGCGCGGCCAGCGCCTCGGCCAGCGACGGCAACCCCTGGCGCGCCTCGACCTCGGCCGGCACCCCGTCGTCGACCAGCCCGAGCCCGCGGTCGACCGCCGCCGCGCAGGTGCGCCGCACCGTGGCCGGCGGGACCCCGGGGACCTCGGCGTAGCGGGGCAGGATGCGCCCGGGCGCGCGGCGAGCGAGCCCGTCCGGGGTCTCGACCTCGAGCACGTCCGGGTTGGCCATCTCGGCGACGCCGCCGCGCCGGCTCAGCCGACCGGACAGCACGATCTGGCTGCCGCGCGGGAAGCGAGAGGTCATCCCCGGATGAGCGTGGAACCAGCGGACCACGACCTGGGCGGCGGAACGCGACGGCGCGGCGGTGGACGCGATCGGCGGGTCGCCGGGATCCCGCGCCGCGCTCGCCGTCGACGCGGCCTCCGCCGGCCTGCCCTCGACCAGGCGGACCTCGACCCAGCGCCGCCGCCCGTTGCGGACGAAGCGCGCGCTGGCGACCTCGCCGCGCAGCGCGCGCGCCTCGCCAGTGTCGGCCGCGGCCAGCGCATCGGACAGCGGCTCGACCCGGCGCGCGTCGTCGTAGCGGCGCGGGACGAACCAGACCAGGTCCTCGACGGTGCGGAGGCCGCGCTCGCCGAGCCGCGCGGCCATCGCCGGTCCGATGCCGGGCAGTGACTCCGCCGATGCGGCGAGCACGGCCCTGCCCTCCCCCGCCTCGTCGCCGACCGCGCCCGCGCTCACCGACCCGCTCACCGACGGGCGCCCCGCCGCGTCACCGCCGCCGCCGAGCCCGAAGCACAGCCTCAAGCCTCGCGCGACCACCACCACCTGGGTGTCGCGCTAGAGCCCCTCGAACTCGGTCAGCTCCGCGCGCCACGCCACCAGCGCCGACTGCCCGGTCGCCAGCACCGACACCACCCGGTCGGCGGCCACGCGCAGCCGCGAGCCCAGCTCCGCCGCGCCGCGCTCGAGCTCCGCGAAGCCGTCCTGGGCTGCATCGCGCAGGATCGCGTGCAGCGCCGCGATGCGCGGCTGCGCCTGGCCTGCTGACATCGAGCTCCGGGGAGCTACGGGCCGCCCGCGCAGCCCGGCTCAGTCCATGCGGTAGGTGAAGCGGAGCTCGTAGTCGCAGAGGTGAAAGACATCGCCCTCGTCGATGCGCTTGTTGTCGATGCGCATCCCCTTGTAGTCGATGCCGTTGGTCGACCCGAGGTCCTTGATGTAGTAGGTGCCGTTCCGCCGGATCACCGCCGCGTGCTTGCGCGAGATGTTCCCGTCCTTGATCGGCAGATCCGACGTCTTCGAGCCGCGCCCGATGATGAACTGGTCCTTCGTGATCGGGTAGCGCTGGTTGTTGTAGACCAGGTACAGCGTGGCCAGCGCGCCGGGCGCGGGGGAGACGTTCATCTGGCCGGGCATGCCCATCGCACCCGAGCCGCCCATCGCCGGCCCCGGGCCGCCCATCGGGTTCGCGTTCGGCGCGCCCATCGGGCCACCCATCTGGCCGCCGCCCATCTGGCCGCCGCCCATCGGACCCGAGTTGTTGGTCGGCGAGCCCATCGGCCCCATCTCGCGATAGGCGCCCGGCGACGTCGCCCGCGGCGGCTGCGCCTGGGTCGGCCCTCGACGGACCGGCCCACCCATCGGCGGCGGCGGCGGCGCGTTGCCGCGCCGCGCGACGTGCGGCGACGGGACCTGCGACTGACTCGCCGGCGCGGCGCCGTACCCGGCCGGCGCGGGCCCCGGCGCGCCCTGCGGCGGCGGGCCCGGCATCGCGTACGAGTTCGGCGGTGGGATCGGCTGTCCTCCGCCGCCCATCGACTGATGCGTGGGCATCGGCCCCGACGTCGCCATGGCCGACTGATAGTTCTTCGACCGCGCGTAGTAGCGCATCGCCTCGTTGATGAGGTAGTCGATGGAGCAATCGAAGTCGTTCGCCATCTGCTCGAACGTCTCCCAGAGGACGTCCCGGCAGTAGAAATGGCGCATCGTCTTCTTGCTCTGATCCATTTCAGCCTTGGCCATGCGCAGCAGTAGCTTGGAGCGGCTGTATTATCACTTGCTTTCGGGTCCCTTCGCTAGAGCCTGGAGTCCACCCGCCGTCTCCACCGCGATCTGTCCGATGGTCGGGTCGGGCTTCTTCTTCCCGGCTGGTGCGTCCTTCTGGGCGCCCCACCAACCTTTCAGCACCATCCGGTCGGAGGCAAGCTTGCGAATTCGCTCCGCGTCCTGAGCCGCGGTCGCTCGCTGTTTCAGCGCGCCCAGCACCTCGATGCCGGTGACTCGCGCGATCCAGCTCTTCGACGACAGGAGCTGGCGCGCCTGCTCTGCCACCTTCGGCGCGCCGGGCGCGGCCAGGATCTCCTTATAGACGTACTTCTCGAGCAGAGCGCGCTCGTAGACGATCGTGTCCGGCATCGCCTCGAGGATCGGCACCATCGCCTGCGCGCCGCCGCAGCGCAGCCCGCGCTGCGCACCGACCCAGCGGAACGACTGCTGCGCCGACGGCAAGCGGGCCATCTCGACCAGCGGCGGGATGCACTCGGGCGGGCCGATGACCGCGATCAGATCGACCGCGTCGTTGTTCATCACGCCCGGCAGGTTCTCGTTGCGCGCGACCTCGCCCAGGCGATCGATCTGTCCGACCAGCCCGGGCCGCGCCGCCACCGGCTGCCCCGACACCGGCTGCACGTACGCCTCGTGCAGCGCCGAGAGCGCGCGGCCGGGCAGCGTGGTGTCCTTGTAGTCCTTGACCACCATGTCGACCAGGAGCGCGGCCGCGTCGATGTCGCCGGTCGACGCCAGCGCGGCGAGCAGCTCGTCGCCGACCATCACGCGCGCGCCCTCGGTGTCGGGCGGCCGGATGAGCAGCCGCCGGGCCGCCTCGAGCAGCTTGGGCGCGGCCAGCGGCCCGAGCTCCCGCACGATGGTGCGACCGCTGACCCGACCGACCGCGGCGCGGCCCTCGTAGTGTCCGCCGGCCAGCCACTCGACCACGTAGCCGTCGATGCGCCGGCGGGTCGCGTCGTCGGCATAGGCGCGCAGCTCGAACAGCGCGTCCTTGGCCTGGGCCTGCACCGGCGTCGGGACGTCCTTCTCGCGCGCGATGCGCGCGCTCTCCCACAGGCGCGGGGTCAGCTCGGTCATGACCTCGTGGCGCTCGTCGGGCGCCATGTCCTCGAACGCGTCGCGGACCACCGGGAAGTTGTTCTCGACGTGGATGACGAGGTTCTGGGCGGCGTGCGCGCGCAGCTCGGCCGATTCACCGGAATCGCGCAGCGTCTTGGTGAGCTTCTCGACGCCCTTTTCAGTCGACAGCCACTTGTCGATGTTGTCGTGGCTCGCCTTCTCGCACGCGGTCAGCGACGGCGCGACGAGCGCCAGACCGACCAGGACGAGGGCCGGGACCGACGATGGGCCCCGGAGGCACCGAGCTACACGCAAGTGTTTCTCCTTATTAGAGAAAATGGCGTGGGCACTATAGAGCCTCGCAACCCCCGAGTCAATTCGGCCGCCCGGCCCAGCGCGGAGGAGCGCTCTGCTACTCTTCGCCGCTCATGGCGCGCTGCGGGACTCCGACCGGGCTCGGGCACACGGCACGAGCGCTGGCCGGTGCGCTCGGAGCGGTCCTGGCCGCCGCCGGAGTCCCGGCCGCGGCCTCGGCCTCACCGCTCGAGGACCCGACGGCCGGCGGCGCGGTCTTCACCGGTCCGACCGCGGCCCACGCCTCGTCGATCTTCCTCAACCCGGCCGCGCTCGGCTTCGCGCGCCGCGGCCTTCACCTCCACATCGGCGGCAGCCTGCGGCTCGACTCGATCGGGGTCGACCGCCGCCTGGTCGATCCCGGGACCGGGCAGCTCCTCGATGGACCGTCGGTGTCGTCCACCACCTGGTCGCCGGGCGGCACGATGGCGGTGTACGGCAGCGTCCTTCAGGACCAGGCGGTCCTGGCCGCCGCGATCCACACCACCACCTTCGATCGCTTTCCGTCGGGAAAGGACGCGATCGGCTACCACGTGCTGGGCGGCTACGTCTATCAGGGCCTGTTCTCGCTGGCTGGCTGCTTCCGCCCGGCCGACTGGTTCATGTTCGGGCTGGGCGTGTCGATCGGCTACGCCGGCCTCGAGCTGGACCTGGCCCGCGACACCGCGCTCGAGGCGGGCGGCGGGAGCGAGCGCGGCATCGAGAGCGACTGCGGCGGCTCACCGTGCGGGTTCGAGAACCCGGACGCGCGCGAGACGTACCACCTGTCGACCACCACCGGCGGGCTGGGCGGGCTGTTCGCGCGCGAGAACCTGGCGGTCAGCCTCGGCGTGGCGGTCAAGGTGAAGAGCGACTGGTGGGTGACCCTGAGCGTGGCCAGCCCGCCCGGGGCGATCCCGGCGCGCGACTACGCGCTGGTGCTGGAGGGCGACGCCGTGGTCGAGAGCGCGCCGCGCGACGGCGGCGAGGTCCACCACGGCCTGGCCGAGATCACCTATCGCATGCCGTACCTGGTCTGGCTCGGCGCGCGCGGCACCATCCTGCCCGGCTACGACCTGGTGACCAGCGCGCGCTGGCAGAACATGTCGCGCCACGACCTGTTCGACATCCGCCTGTACGGCGGCGATCTCACCGCCGCCGGCGTGCCGGAGTGGTACCCGCGCTACCGCGGGATGCGCGACGTGTTCCAGGCCACCGTCGGGCTGGAAGGCCAGGAGGTCGGGCGCACCCGGCTGGGCGGGCGCCTGCGCGCCGAGACCGGGGCGACCACGGATCGCACGGTCTCGCCGATCCAGATCGACGGGCTCGACCTGGGCGCCGGCGTGGGGGTGGAGCTGCGCCTCTCGCAGCACGTGGTCCTTCAGCTCGGCTACGACCTGTCCTGGTTCCCCGAGGTGACCTCGGACGACAGCGCGTTCGACCCGGCGGCGCGGGTGGCGTGCGTCGACTCCGACTACGACTTCGACCAGTGCGGGGCGGCGCGGGTCGGGCGCGCGGTGCCGACCGCGGCCGGCAGCTACCGGCGGTTGCGCCACGCGTCGAGCTTCGCGCTGCGCTGGGACTCGTTGTGATTTTGGTCTACGGGGCCACCGGGACCACCGGGGCGCTGGTGGCCGGGCAGCTGGTCGACCACGGGTTCGAGGTGGTCCTGTCCGGTCGCGACCAAAGCCGGCTGGCCCGGCTGGCCGACCAGCTGCGCGGGCTGGAGATCCGGCCGGCCCAGGTCCACGTCGCGGCCGAGCTGGCCGCGGCGGTGCGCGGCGCGCGGGTGGTCATCTCCTGCGCCGGCCCGTTCCTCCTGCTCGGCGACCCGGTCCTGCGCGCCGCGATCGACGCCGGCGCGCATTATATGGATGTGAGCGGCGAGCAGGCCTTCCTGCGCGACGCCTACGAGCAGCACGACTCGCGCGCGCGGCGGGCCGGCGTGACCGCCGCGCCCGGCTTCGCGTGGGAGGTCGCGCTCGGCGACTGGGCGGCCAGCCGCGCCGCCGCGCTGGTGCGCGCGCAGGTGGCCGACGAGCGCGAGGGAGCCGGCGCGGGCATCGATCCAGGCATCGACCCGGCCGCGGACGATCTCGATCCGGACGCTCCGCTCGACGAGATCGCGGTCGGCTACGCCCTGTCGCGAGTGCGGACCACGCCGGGCACCCGGCAGAGCCTGATCGCGTCGCTGTCGCGCCCGGCCAGCGTGTGGCGCGAGGACCGCTGGGAGAGCGCGGCGCCGCTGTCGCGCACCCGCCGGATGATGTTCCCGCCCCCGTTCGGCTCGCGCGATGCGCTGCTGTGGCCGTCGGGCGAGGTGATCACCGTGCCGCGCCACATCGCGGCGCGCCGGGTCGAGACCTTCCTCGCGCTCAACGAGGACCTGCCCGGGCTCGGCTACGCCGCGCGACTGGCCAGCCTGGTCGGCCCGCTGGTCTCGATCGCCGCCGCCTCGCCGCTCGGCGCGTTCGCGCGCGCGCGGGCCGGCGCCGCCCCGCCGCCGGGCGACGAGGCCCGCCGAGGCATCGAGTTCGCGCTGGTCGCCGAGGCCGGGCTCCGCTTCCGGCGCGCGCGCGTCGCGCTCGGCGGCCGCGATCCGTACGCGCTGAGCGCCCGCATCATCGCGCTCGGCGTCGAGCGTCTGCTGTCCGCCGGCGGCGCCCCGCCCGGCGTCGTCGCACCGTCCCAGCTCGCCGATCCGGAGGCCAGCCTGGCCACCCTGGTCGGCGAGGGCTGGCTGTCTCTCGCCGAGCACTGAGGTCGTATGCCCTGGACCACCGAGATCACTCACCCGTTCGCCTCCGCCCTCCACGTGCGCCGCCACCGCCTGCACAACGGGCTCGGGCTGGTCGTCCTGGCCGACGCCGGCGCCCCGATCGTCTCGTACCAGACCTGGTACGCGGTCGGCTCGCGCCACGAGTCGCCCGGCCAGACCGGGATGGCGCACCTGTTCGAGCACCTCATGTTCGGCCAGACCCGCACGCGCCCGGCCGGCGAGTTCGATCGGACGATCGAGCGGACCGGCGGCGACAGCAACGCCGCCACCTGGGTCGACTGGACCTACTACCGCGACTCGGTGCCGGCCCGCGACCTGGCCCTGGTCATCGCGCTGGAGTCGGATCGCATGGTCAACCTGGCGCTCGAGCCGGCCGTGCTCGAGGCCGAGCGCGAGGTGGTGGCCAACGAGCGAATGCAGCGGGTCGACGACGAGGTCGAGGGGTTCGCCGACGAGGAGCTGTCGCGGCTGGCCTACACCATCCACCCGTACGGCTGGCCGACCATCGGGTGGATGGAGGACATCCGCTCGATGGGCATGGCCGACGTCCAGCGCTTCTACGAGACCTACTACGCGCCCAACAACGCCACCCTGGTGGTGGTCGGCGACGTGGACGAGGTGCGCCTGCTCGAGCTGGTCGAGCGCCACTACGGCGACATCGGGCCGGCCGAGCTCCCGGCCGAGAAGCGGGTGGTCGAGCCGGCCCAGGAGAGCGAGCGGCGGCGGCGGTTTGCCAAGCCGACCCCGGCGCCGCGCCTCCTGCGCGGCTACCGCGCGGTCGACCAGGCTCACGCGGACTGGCCGGCGCTGTCGTTCGTCGCCTCGCTCCTGTCGAGCGGGCCGTCGTCGCGGCTGCACCGCCGGCTGGTGATCGAGCGCGAGATCTCGCTCGGCGCCGACTGCGACGTGGGGCCGCAGCGCGACCCGGGCCTGTTCCGCATCGCGACCCAGCTGACCCGCGAGCACCAGGCGGAGGAGGCCGAGGCGGAGATCGACGCGGTCCTGGCCGATCTGGCCGAGCGGCGGGTCGACGACGCCGAGCTGGAGAAGGTCCGCAGCGTGGTCGAGACCGACTACTGGGGCGAGCTCGAGGGAGTGGACGGCCGGGCCGAGGCGCTCGGCCACTACCAGACCACCCTGGGCGACTTCCGCAAGCTGTTCGAGGTGGCCGAGCGGCTGAGCCAGGTCACCGCCGAGGACGTGCAGCGCGCGGTGCGCACCTACCTCATCGCCGAGCGGCGCTGCTCGATCCTGATCGACCCGGAGGGCGACGACGGCGGCGGGGTCCGCGACGACGACCCCAGCGATGACGGCGACGACGGCCACGCGGCGGCGAGGGACGACCAGTGAGCGCTCGATTCCACTTCGCGCCGGCGGTCGGCACCCCGCTCTGCTGGTTCAGCGCCGCCACCCGGGTCGGCGCCGCGCTCGACCCGGTCGGGCGCGAGGGCATGACCCGCCACGTGGCCGAGCTGGCCCGCCGCGGCGCCGGCGGCCTCGACCGCGCCGCCCTCGACAGCGCGATCGACTGCCTGGGCGCGTCGATCGAGGTCGAGGTCGACCGCGACTGGCTGTCGGTGACGGCGACCTGCCTCGAGCGCCACCTCGACCGCACCGTCGAGCTGGCCGCGTCGGTGCTGGCCGATCCGCTGCTCGAGCGGGGCGAGCACGAGATGCTGCTGCGCGAGTCGCTCCACGAGCTCGACGACGTGCGCGACGACGACGCCAGTCTGGCCGATCGCCACTTCCACCGGGTCTGCTCGCCCGGCCACCCGTACGCGCGGACCGCGCTCGGGACCCAGGAGTCGCTGGCTCGCATCGAGCTGGCCCCGCTGGCCGATTATCACGCGTCGCTGTGGGCGCCGGAGCACATGGTGGTCGGTGTGGCAGGGCCGATGACGGTGGCGCGCGCCGAGACCGTGGCCGACCGCGTGCGCGCCGCGGTGGCCGGCCGCACCGGGGCTCGACCGCCGGCGCTCGACGTCCCGCCGTTTCCGCCCGGGCGCCGCATCATCCTGGTCGACAAGCCGAAGCGAACCCAGTGTCAGGTCCTGCTCGGCCACCTGGCCCCGGTCTACGGCCCGGGCGATTTCGTCGCGCTCATGCCGCTCGAGACCGCGTTCGGCGGCCTGTTCAGCTCGCGCCTCATGCAGGAGATCCGGGTCGCGCGGGGCTGGTCGTACGGGGCCGGCTGCCGCATGTCCAAGGCGCGGGCGCCGCACTGGTTCCGCATGTGGATGGCGCCGACCGCGGACCACGCGGCCGACGCGCTCGCCCTCACCCTCTCGCTCTACGACAAGCTGGCCGCGGGCGGCCTCGACGCCGACGAGTTCCAGCTCGCCATCCATCACCTGACCGGCGCGCTCCCCTTCGCCAGCGCCACCGCGCGCCAGCGCATGCGCCTGGCCCTGCGCCACGATCTCCTCGACCTGCCGGAGGATTTCCCGGCCCAGCTCCCCGCCCTGCTCGCCGCGCTGACCGTCGACGACGTGCGCGAAGCGGCCGGGCGCTGGCTTCGCCCGCGCGATCTCTGCATCGTCATGGTCGCGAGCGCCGACGAGATGGTCCCGCGACTCGAGCGCGCCGGATCACCGCCGTCCGAGATCGTGGCCTACGACTCCTACTGATGGGCGGGTGAGGAATCGAGGCGCCGGTCCTGTCAGTCGCAGACAGGCCGGAATCGCCGCGCCGCGGTCCTAAAGAGCTCAAGTGGGATCAGGTGGCGACGCGATGGGAGCCGCATGATGCGATGGATCGGGTCACTGGGCCTGGCTGCTGCGCTGGCCGCTGCGGCGGCGTGTGATTCACAGGTGGAGCCGGGCTATCCGGGCGAGGCGCTGGTCCGCCTGACCGGGGTCGTCCCGGAGGCCGCCAAGCTCGAGGACGAGGAGCTGGCCGGGCTGGAGTGGGAGCTCACCTGGGTGAACTTCCTCATCCCGGGAACCATGAGCGACGCGGATCAGCTCGGCGCCGAGGGGCAGTTCCCGAACCGCTTCGTGCTCGAGGTGCTCAACCGCCCGGCCGGCAAGCTGCTCAACGACTTCACCGACGGCGGCCGCCGGCCGCTCGAGGCGCGCATCGGCGTGGCGCTCATCGACTCGCAGCACTGGTTCTCGTACTCGCGGCAGGTGCTGGCGTACGTGGAGAGCGACGTCGTGGCCGACACGGTCAGCGCGCGATTCGTCGGCGGCCGGCTGCGGGCCGGCTTTCACCTCCTCGAGGCGGTCGACGCGCCGTGCGACACCTACCTGCCGCCCGACGATCCCCTGGAAGGCCAGCTCGACTGCCTGCGACCGGCCTCGGGGGATCTGGACGGCATCGTCGAGCTCCGCACCGACGAGCTCGAGGGCGTCCAGTACCCGCCCGATTACCCCAATTTCTACCCGGAGGATGGAATCCGCGATGAACCGATGAACGGCGACGACGACTGAGCGACATGGCGGGCGCCATCGACGATATCGAGAAGGTCTACCGCGAGCATGGCTACATCGTGCTGCGCCGCGCCGGCCAGATCCTGGGAGACGCGGAGGAGGCGCGCGAGGCGCTGCAGGACGTCTTCCTGTCCCTGGCCAGCCGACCGGGCCAGTTCGCCGGCGACAGCTCGATCGCCACGTTCCTCTACCGCGTCACCACCAACTACTGCCTCAACCGGCTCCGCAACCGGCGACGGCGCGCCCAGCTGATCGACCGGGCGGTGGTCAACGGGAGCTGGACGACCTGGGCACCGGCGTCGGTCGACGCCCAGGACGCCCTCCAGCGCCTGCCCGAGGTGCTGGCTCGCATCGCCGTCTACTACTTCATCGACGAGATGACCCAGGACGAGATCGCCGACCTGCTCGGCTGCTCGCGCCGCGTGGTCGGAAAAAAGCTGGCTCGACTGCAGGCGGAGTTCGAGTCGTGGACCTGAGAAGCGATGACCGTCCCGCGCACGATCCCGTTACCGGCAAGAGCGGGGTCGTGCGCGGTGGCGGCCTTTCGAGAGCACCATGAAGCAGCAATCTTCCCCTGACGGATGCCTGTCCAACCTGGTCCTCGACCGGCTCCTGACCCGCGAGCTGGCCGAGGACCGGCGCCAGACGGTCCGCGCTCACCTGGACGGCTGCCCGCGCTGCAGCGCGCGCCTGGTCGGGTTCGAGCGCGAGCGGGACCAGTTCGACGAGGTCGCGCCCCGCCTGCGGGTGAGAGCGCCGACCCGACGGCGGAGCTCGGGGCTCGCGCTGGCCGCGGCCGGCTCGCTCGCGGTCGCCGCCCTCGTCCTGCTGTTCCTCCGCCCGCGCGCCGGCGACCCCGACCGGCCCGGCCAGCGCGTCGCCGGCCCCACCCGGGCCAAGGGCGGCCTGCGGCTGTCGGTCTACCTCAAGCAGGGCGATCAGGTGGTGATGGGCCGGAGCGGAGACGCGGTCCATCCGGGCGACGCGATCCGGTTCGCCTACACCGACGTCACCGACGGTTACCTGGCCATCCTCAGCCGCGACGGCGCCGGCCAGGTCTCGGTCTACTACCCGGAGGGCGAGCGCGCCGCCCCGGCCGCTCGCGCCGACCAGGAGGTGATCTTGCCCGGCAGCATCATCCTCGACGAGGTGCTCGGCCCGGAGACGCTCTACGCGGTCCACTGCGCCGCGCCGGTCGAGGTCGTCCTCATCGCCGAGCGGGTCCAGCGCGGCGACCTGGCCAGCCTGGTCGGTTGCTCGATCGACCGGCTGATCCTGGACAAGCGCCCGCCATGAGGCGACTGCTCGCCACCTGCGCCATCGCGGCCGGCCTCGGGCTGGCTCCCGCGGCCGCGTCGGCCGAGGTGATCCGCTTCGCCGTCCTGGTCGGCAGCAACCGCGGCCAGGCCGACGAGGCCAACCTGCGCTACGCCGAGTCCGACGCGGCCAGGATGCGCGACGTGCTCCTCGACCTGGGCGGCTTCCACCACGAGAACGTCGTCACCATGCAGAACGCGGATGCGGTGGCGGTCCGCCAGGCGATCGTGGCGCTGAACGAGCGCATCCGCGCCCTGTCCGGATCGGCCCAGGTGGTCCTCCTGGTCTACTACTCCGGCCACGCCGACGCCGAGGACCTCCACCTCGGCGCCACCCGGTTCTCGACCCGCGAGCTGGAGCAGCTGGTCGGCGGCAGCGCGGCCGACGTGCGGCTCCTGGTGGTGGATTCGTGCCGGTCCGGCGCGCTGACCAGGACCAAGGGCGGCCGGCACGGGCCATCGTTCTCGATCCAGCTCGACGAGCGGCTCGCCTCGCACGGGGCGATCTACCTCACCTCCAGCGCGGCCAACGAGGACGCCCAGGAGTCGGACGAGCTGAAGGGCTCCTTCTTCACCCACTACCTGGTGTCCGGGATGCTGGGCGCCGCCGACCAGAGCGGCGAGGGCGAGGTGGACCTCAGCGAGGCCTACCGCTACGCCTACGACAACACGCTGCGCGCGTCGAGCCGGACCCTGGCCGGGATCCAGCACCCGTCGTTCCGCTACGCCATGTCGGGCCACGACGGCGTGGTCCTCACCCGGCTGACCTCGCCGGGCGGACGGCGCGGCTGGCTGGCGTTTCCGCCAGGGCGGAGCTACCTCGTGCTCGAGGGAAACGCCGACGGCCCGGTGGTGGCCGAGGTCGGCCTGTGGGACCGGCGGCGCGCGATCAGCGTCCGCGAGGGGCGCTACTTCGTGCGGGCGCGCGGCCGCGAGAACCTGCTCGAGGGCACGATCGACGTGCCCGCCGGCGCCCGGCGCGCGATCAGCGACGGCGACCTCGACCGCATCGCCTACGCCCGCCTGGTCCGCAAGGGCAGCGACGTCCTCGACTCGGTGCACGGCCCGGTGTTCGGGCTGCGCGGCCGCTCGCCGCTCGCCAACGCCGAGGGGGTCTCGCCCGGGCTCATGGCCGGCTGGGCGGTCGAGCGCCAGACCTTCAACCTGGCGGCGCGGGTGACCTACCAGCACGCCGGGTTCGCCAGGGGAATCGGGCCGAGCTACATCGAGGCGGACATCGAGGAGCTGGGCGCCGAGATCCGGCTGGGCCACACCTGGGACACGCCCTGGTTCGCGGTCGAGCCATTCGTCGCCGGCGGGGCAAGCATCTTCTGGCAGCGGTTCGGCAGCGACCGGGTGGCGCCGCGACGGACCAGCGGAGCGGCCCATGTCGACGCCGGCGCCGGGATCCGCCGCGACGTGGACGACGGCACCTACGTCCTCCTCGAGGGCGCCATGCAGACGTACTGGTTCCGCCAGGCCGGTCACGGCGACGAGCTGGCCCCGACGGTGGGCATCGCGGTGACCGCCGGGATCGGATTCTGGTTGTGAACCGCGGCTGACGCTACCAGGCCCAGTCGCGGTACTGGTCGCGCAACTCGCGCTTCTTGAACTTGCCGGTCGACGTGCGCGGGATCGACTCGGCGAACACGAACGCGTCGGGCAGCCAGAATCGGGCGAAGCGCGGAGCCAGGAAGTCGCGCAGCTGGTCGGCGGTGGCCTCTCCGCCGGGGCGCAGCACCACCACCGCGATCGGTCGCTCGCTCCAGCGCGGGTGGGGCACGCCGATCACCGCCGCCTCGAGGACCGCCGCGTGACACATGAGCGCGGTCTCCACCTCCTGCGACGAGATCCACTCGCCGCCCGACTTGATGAGGTCGCTCACGCGATCGACCAGCTGGACGAAGCCGTGGCTGTCGACCCGCGCCACGTCGCCGGTGCGGAAGAAGCCGTCGTCGGTCCAGCGCTCCGGGCTGCCCCCCTCGCCGAAGTAGCGCGAGGTGATCCACGGGCCGCGCACCTGCAGCTCACCGCTGGTGGTGCCGTCGTGGGGAACCTCGCCGGCCTCGTTGCGCACCCGGATGTCGACCAGCGGCGGCGGGACGCCCTGCTTGGCCCGCATGGCGTACTTCATGTCGTCGTCGGCGTCGGCCATCTCGGGCGGCAGCCGCGAGACCAGGCCGATCGGCGAGGTCTCGGTCATGCCCCACGCATGCACGAGCGTCAGGCCCTGGCGGTCGAAGTCGCGGATGAGCTGCTCGGGCGCCGCCGAGCCACCCACGATCATGCGGAGCCCGGGCTGGAGCGCGTGCTGGCCGGGCGCCGCGTCGAGCACCTCGCGGATGCCGAGCCAGATGGTCGGCACGCCGGCGGCCAGGGTCACCTTCTCCCTGACCATGAGGTCCACCAGGCTGGGCGGGTGCAGGTGCGGCCCCGGGAAGATGAGGCGCGCGCCGACCATGGCCGACGTGTATGGCAGGCCCCAGCCGTTGACGTGGAACATCGGCACCACCGGCATCACCGTCTCGGCGCGCGAGATGGAGATGCCGTCCGGCAGCGCCGAGACCAGCGAGTGGAGCAAGGTCGACCGATGGCTGTACACGACGCCCTTGGGGCGCCCGGTGGTGCCGCTGGTGTAACAGATGCCCAGCGCGTCGCGCTCGTCGAGCACCGGCAGGGCGACGTCGGGCGCGACCTCGAGGAACCGCTCGTAGTCGACCGCCGGCGCCGCGGGCGGGCTGGTCGCGCCGACCACGATCACGCGCTCGAACCTGGCGCCGGACGCGACCATCTTCTCGTACAGCGGCAGCAGCACCTCGTCGACGAACAGGAAGCGGTCGCCGGCGTCGTTCGCGATGTACGCGATGTCGTCCGGGTGGAGGCGCAGGTTGAGCGTGTGGAGGACTCCGCCGGACAGCGGGATGGCGAGGTACGCCTCCAGGTGCTCGGCGTGGTTCCACATGAGCGTGGCCACCCGATCGCCGGGGGCGACGCCGGCGCCGACCAGCGCGCGGGCCAGGCGGCGGGCGCGCGCGGCGACCTGGCCGTAGGTGGTGCGGTGCAGGCTCTGATCGGGCCGCCGCGACACCACCTCGACGGCGGCCATGTAGCGCTCCATGCGGTCGACGACGAGGTCGAGCGTGAGCGGCACATCCATCATGAGGCCCTTCATGAGGCCGAATCTAACACCGGCTCGGGCGGCCGGTGCGCGCTGCTCTCGACGCCACCCTCGACGACCCGCCTACCTCGCCCTACCAGAGGGCCTGGCGCACATCGATCGGGCGCTCAGGCGCCGCTCAGGCGCCGCTCAGGGCCGCGGCCGCGGCCGCCGGATCGTTGCTGATGATCGCGTCGACCCCGAGCCCGGCCAGCCGCCTGACCTCGTCGGCGCCGTCGACCGTCCACACGTTGACCTGGTAGCCGCGCGCCCGCCAGCGCGCCATCGACCCGGCGTCGACCAGGACCCGCTCCGGGTGGAGCGCGTGGGGGCGAAGGACCGGCGCCAGCCACGCGTCGCGCAGCGGCCGCCGCTGGCGCGCGTGGAACAGGAGCCCGCAGCGGAGGTCGGTGGCGATCCGGGTCAGCGCAACCGCCGCCGGGTCGAACGACGACACCAGCACGCGCTCGCGCGCCCGGCAGCGCGCCACGCACGCCCGGACCGCGGCCACCACGTCGCGCACCCGCCGCCAGCCGGGCGACTTGATCTCGACGTTGACCAGGAGCGCGCCGGTCTCGCCCAGCACCTGCTCGAGGCGCGGCACTCGCTCGCCGCCGGGCAGGGCGACCGCGGCCAGCTGCGGCCAGCCGAGCTGGTCGATCCGCTCGGGCCGGCCGGCGATGCGATCGAGATCGTCGTCGTGGAACACGACCAGCTCGCCGTCGGCGGTGAGGCGGACGTCGAGCTCGACGCCGTCGGCGCCGTCGGCCTGGGCCCGCGCGAACGCCGCCATGGTGTTCTCGAGCGCGTGCGCGCTGGCCCCGCGGTGGCCGTAGACCAGCGGCCGCCGCCTCACGGCGCCTCGCGCAGCACCTGGTGGACGATCTGGGTCAGGGCGTCCACCGCGCTCGCCTGGCACAGGAAGGTCGCGCGCAGCGGCGAGGTGAGGATGCCGTCGATGATCAACCCGGACCGCGCCGCCGCCTGCCGCGCGCGGTCGACCGCCTCGGCGTCGCGCCCGATGAAGTCCCCCACCACCGAGACCGCGCCGACCCCCTCCTCGATGACCAGGTCGGGGATCTGCGCGCGCGCCCGCTCGCGCACCGCCGACCAGTCCGGCACGTCGTCGAGCGCGAGGGTGAGCTCGGCCCGGTCGGCGCCGGCCACCAGGGACTGCATCGGCAGCTTGTCGCCCTGGGCCAGCGCGAGCAGCGCCGCGGTGGCCTGGGCCCCGCGCGCGCCGAGGCGCACCAGGTTCTTCTGCCCGCTCACCCCGGCCACCCGGTGCGCGCGCGACGCCGCCTCCGGCACGTCGATGCGGGTGCCCTCGCCGTTGCCGGCGGTGGCGCGCGCGTAGAGGCCGATCTGGAAGCGGCGGGCGACCTCGACCGCCTCGACGTGGAGGACCTTGGCCCCGTGGGCGGCCAGCTCGAGCATCTGGTCGTGCGAGATCGCGTCCATGAGCTCGGCCGCGCCGACCACGCGCGGGTCCGCCGAGTAGACCCCGTCGACGTCGGAGCAGATCTCGCAGCACTCGGCGCCCAGCGCCGCCGCCAGCGCGACCGCGGTCGTGTCCGAGCCGCCGCGGCCCAGCGTGGTGATCTCGCGCCGGTACGAGACCCCCTGAAACCCGGCCACGATCACCACCCTGCCCCGCTCCAGCTCATCGAGCACCCGGAACGGGCGCACCTCGATGATGCGCGCCCCCGAGTGGCGATCATTGGTGATGATCCCGCACTGCGATCCGGTCAGCGACACCGAGTCGTAGCCGAGCTCGTGAACCGCCATCGACAGGAGCGCCATCGCCGCGCGCTCGCCGCACGACAGCAGCATGTCGAGCTCGCGTCGCGACGGCGCCGCCGAGATCTCTCTGGCGCGCGCGAGGAGCTCGTTGGTGGTCGTGCCCATCGCCGACACCACCACGCAGACCGCCTTGTCGCGCCGCCGCGTCGCCGCGATCCGCTCGGCCACCAGCCGGATCCGCGCGGTGTCTGCCACCGACGAGCCACCGTACTTCTGAACCACGATCGCCTGCATCGCTCGCTCCTGGCTTCCTCACGCGCGGACCTCGCGCCGCCCATGTGTACAAGGCGGTGGACCGGCCGGCAATTCCAACTATGCTAAGGGCCCGCGCATGAACAAGTCGCTCGATTCTCGCGGTCGAGCCGCCCGGATGGCAAGGAGCGGCGAGAACCGGCGCGGAGAGTACTCGGGCCCCGCGATGCGCGCGGCTGCGATCGTCGTGCTCGCCGTGCTCGGGGCCGCCGTCGCCGGGTGTGCTGCGCGCGCGGAGCCGGCCGATCCGCTGGCCGGGCTGCACGTGGACGACGACGCCCCGCTCGATCTGGCCGACGATCAGGACCTGGAGCTGGCCCGCGCCGACTTCGCCGCCTTGCCGGACGACGCGCCCACCCGCCCGGCGGTCCGCCGCCGGCTGGCCGACGAGCTGGCCCGCCGCCTCGACCTGGCCCTGGTCCACGGCGAGCGCGACGCCGGGCTGGCCGCGCTGCGCGGTCTGCTCGCCCTGTGGAGCGCGGCCGAGCTCGCCGCGCCGGCCGCGGCGGAGGCGGGGATGGCGCCGTACCGCGCGGTGCTGGCTCGCGCGCGCCAGGCGTACGCGCGCTCGGGGCGCGATCGCGAGACCGCCGCGGCGCTGTGCGCGCTGGTGCTGGCCGATCCGGCCGGCGCCGCCTCGTACCGCGCCGAGCTCGAGGAGATCTTCGCCTACGCCGACGAGCTGGCCACCGCCGACGACGCGCCGATGCCGCGCGCGCCGCGGCCGATCGAGATCCTCGACGGCCTCATCGACGTCCACCCGGCTCCGTGGGTGGTCGACCGCCTGGTCGCGCTGTACCTGGCCCACGGCGCCGCCGCCGCGTCGCGGGCCCGGCGCGGCGGCCGCGGCGAGCTCGGCATGGCGCGCGGCGATCCGGCCTGGCGAACCGCCTGGCACGTGACCCGCGCCCTGGCCCGCGGCGGCCGGGTCGGCGAGGCCGCCCGCGCCATCGAGGCGATCGCCGGGGTCGGCGACGACCGCGAGCTGCGCGAGCGGCTGCGCAGGATCGGCGCGGCCGGCGCGCGCGCGGCCGACTGGGTGCTGCTGGCGGCGCGGTTCCAGTCCTCGGATCCGCGGCTGGGTGACGCCGGCGCGGCGCTGGCCATCGCGCGCGAGGCGGTGCGCCGCTTCCCGCGCGACGCCGCCGCGCACCTGGCCGCCGCCGACAGCGCGCGCCTGGCCGGCGAGACCGGGCTGGCGATCCGCTACTACGAGAGCGGCCTGGCGCTCGACCCGCGCCACGCCGACGCGACCGCGGCGCTCGGCCGGCTCCACGTCGAGCGCATCTCGGCGCTGGCCCTGTCCGACCGGCCGGGGGCGGCGGCCCGGCTGCTGCGCGGGTTCGACCGGTTTCACCGCGCGGCCACGGTCGCGCTCGGTCAGCCGGTCGAGCCGGATCTGGCCGACGCGCAGGCGGCGTTCGGGCGCGGCCTGGCCAGCCTGGGCGAGCTCGAGCAGGCCCGCCGCACCCTGACCGCGTCGATCGACCGCCGCCCCACCCTCGACGCGCTCGAGGCGCTCGGCACCCTCGCGCTCAAGCAGGACCGGTTCGACGCGGCGATCGACGCGTTCGAGCGCGCCCTGGCCCGGCCGGCGACCGACCCGATCGCCCGCGCCCAGCAGTGCCGGCTGCTCCGCTTGGCCGCCGAGGCGTACGACGGCGCCGGCCGCCCGATCGAGGCGCGCGCGAGAGAGCGGGCTGCGCTGTTCGGCTGGCGCCACCTGATGGAGACCGCCGGGATCGCCTCCGCGCTGGCCGGCGACGCGCTGGTCGAGCAGGGCAAGGTGCTGTGGCAGATCGGCGAGTTCGACGCCGCCCTGGTCGCCTTCGACGCGGCGGTCGACGTCGATCCCAACGGGGCGTCGGTCCACGCCGACGTGGTCGCCTTCCTGGTCGTGCGCGGCCAGTACGAGCGCGCGCTCGACGCGTACCACGGCGCGCTCGGCAGCCGCGAGATCGGCGACTACTTCAAGGTGTACATGTCGCTGTGGGTGACGGCGGAGGCGCTGCGCCAGGGCCGGCCGGTCGACCCGCTGGCGCGCGACTTCCTGGCCGCGCGCGAGGGCCCGCTCTGGTACGACGATCTGGCTCGCTACGCCGGCGGGCGCATCCGGCTGGCGGCGCTCGAGCGGCGCGCGACCACCCGCTCGCGCCGGGCCGAGCTCCTCTACTACAGCGCGGTGCTCGACCGCGGCCTGGTGCAGGATCCGGCGCGCGCGCGCCGCCGACTCGAGCGCGTCGTGGCCACCGACATGGTCATGTTCTTCGAGTACGACATGGCCAGGCACTGGCTCCGGCACGGCTTCGGCCGGGCGCCGCGGCCGCGCTGAGCGCGCGCCGCGCCACATCCTGCCATCCGCGCGCGCCCCCGCCCCTGTCCCGCCCGCGCCGCTCCGTTGTACCTTCGCCCCATGCGGTCTCTCGCGCTGGCGAGCTGCGTCGCGGCAGCCGCACTGGCCGCGCTGCCGGGGCTCGCGGGCTGCAGGGCCACCGCCGAGCGCACCTCGCCGGTGCCGAGCGACTCCGAGCGCGGCCGCTTCCCGCACGTGCGCCATCGCGCGCTGTCGTGCACCGAGTGCCACCGCATCGACGACGTGGTGGCCGGGCGGCCGGCCCGCCCTGGCGCCGAGGACCACGCCCCGTGCGATCGCGAGCGCTGCCACCGCCCCGCGTTCGCCGCCATCGCCGCGCCCGGGGCGCTGTGCCGGATCTGCCACAGCCGGGTCGGGCCGGCCCAACCGGGCGGCACCCGGCTCGCGCCCTACCCGCCGGCCCGCGGACGCCGCGCCCTCGCCGCCGAGTTCTCCCACGCCAGGCACCTCGATCTCCACTTCATGGAGGGCAAGGTCGGGTTCCACGTGTCCTGCTCCGACTGCCACGAGCAGGCCGGCGGCGGGCTCGCCCCACCCGGCCACGCGGTCTGCGCCCGCTGTCACGCGCCGGAGGCCAGCCCGCCGGGCGCGCCGACCATGGTCGAGTGCGCGCGATGCCACGTCGATCGCCCGGTGCAGCCGTCGCGCCTGCGCCGCTTCATCGTCGGCGACCTCCGCTTCGATCACGGCCCTCACCGGCAGGACCGGCGCGGCCGCCGCATCGGCTGCGCCAGCTGCCACACCGACGCCGCCGCGGCCACCACCACGGAGGCCCACGCGCCGCCGCTGATGGCCGCGTGCGTCGGCTGCCACGACGACTCGGCGCGCACGCCGCCGGTCAAGCGCATGCGCATGTGCGAGACCTGCCACGCGACCAGGCAGGCCAGCATCGGCTCGATCGCGCCGCGCTCGCACCTGCCCGCGCTCGAGCGGCCCGAGGACCACACCCGCGCCTTCCGCCGCGACCACGCCGCCGACGCCTCGGCCGACCCGCAGCGGTGCGCGCGCTGCCACACGTCGATGTCGGGCTCGCCGCGCGACAGCTGCGACGACTGCCACCGGGTCATGCGTCCTCAGGATCACACGGTGACCTGGCGCGAGTTCGACCACGGCCCGGCCTCGGCGGCCCGCGCCGACGTCTGCGCGGTCTGCCACCAGGGCGACTACTGCATCGCGTGCCACCAGGTGCGGCCGCGCTCGCACTTCCCGTCCGCCGCGTTCGCGGCCGAAGGGCACGGTCAGTTCGCCCGGTTCAACCTGCGCTCCTGCTCCGCCTGCCACGTGTTCGAGACCGACTGCGCCACCTCCGGCTGCCACCTGCCGGCGGAGCAGCCCCGACAATGAAGCGGCGCGCGCCGCTCGTCATCGGCGCGCTGGCCGGCGCGGTCGCGTTCCACGCGGCGGCCGGCGCCGAGCCCGGGCGGGCGCGGCCGATCGACCTCTCGCTCCGCCGCATGCCGATGGTGGTGCCGAGCTCGCTGGTCATGCGCCGCCCGGCGGTGCGGCGCGCCGCCACCCGCCTGCCGACCGCGCGGCGCGGGCGCCGGGTCGCGCAGGTGCCTGCCGGCGCGGCGCGCCCGGGCGGCGGCGCGTTCGAGCCGATCGCCCCGCTCCCCGCCGTGGTCCGCCAGGACGCGGCCGGCGAGCTGGCCGCGCCGGAGCGCCGCCTCGACGAGAAGCTGATCTTCCGCTTCAACCTCGGCTTCGGCATCGACGGCGGCCAGCCGAGCAACACCAAGCTCCTGTCCGGCTCGGTGCTCGACGATCAGCTCGACTACGCCAAGCTGCGCTCGTACAGCTTCGGCGACCTGGTCCTCGGCACCCGCGGCGTCCTGTTCCCGACCCTCAGCAGCTACTTCGCGGGCGAGTTCCGCTTCGATCAGGGCGTCGACCAGCCGACCCAGGCGGTGCCCAGCGTCTCCTACGGCGAGAGCACCGAGAGCGTGCTCATCCGCAGCGCGTACGCCGAGAGCCAGGGCTTCCTGCACCGCAGCTGGCTGCGGCCGATCTACCTGCGCGCCGGCCGCCAGTTCAAGTACGGCGTCACCGTCGCTCACTTCGACGGCCTCACGCTGGGCTACGACACGCGGGCGGTGTCGGGATCGATCTGGTTCGGCTCGCGGGTGTCGCTGTACGGCTTCGGTCAGAACCCGACCGGTCCGCAGGACGAGTTCTTCGGGGCCAGCACCCGCATCGACCTCTACGAGCTGTCCCGGGTCCCGCTGGTGCTCACCGCCGACTCGCTCCGGTACGCCGAGTTCGATCACCAGGAGTTCGGCGTCGGGTTCCGCTGGAAGCCGGACATCATGATCCGCGGCAGCGTGCGCCAGCTCAACAGCGACATCGCGCGCCAGACCCTGGCGGTGTGGGCCCGCCTGTCGGAGGTCACCACGGTCACCGCCGAGATCGACAACCGGACCGCCGACGACTGGATCTACGACCTCATCGTGCTGCGCCCGCCGCAGGAGCGCGGCGACCCGCGCAACTACCTCAACCTGGGCCCGCCGTTGCCGCGGGTGCAGCTCGACGTCAGGGCCGGCACGGTCATCCTCCGCAACCTCGACGTGCTGCTGCGCGGCGCCGCCGCGGTCGAGCACGCGCCCGACGGCGAGGACTCCGCGTTCGCGCCCAGCTACCTGGAGGCGGGCGCGGCGGTCGAGGTCCGCCTGCGCCGCGACCTCCGGCTCGGGTCCAGCTTCCTGGCCCGGCGCTACCGGCTCGACGCCGAGGAGGTGGTCGTCGACACCCTCGACCAGCCGGATCCGCTGCCGGCGCTCGGCGCCCAGGTGGGCGAGCGGTCGTTCTACGAGGGCGGCCTCGGGGTGGACTACTCCGTCGGAGCGCGCCGCTTCAACGCCTCGGGCGAGCTGTACGGCCGGCTGTACTACCGCCAGACCGACTACCAGCCGCTCGAGGAGGTCGAGCCGCCGGATCTCCGCACCGGCGGGCGCTTCAGCGTGGAGGGATGGGCGTCCAACCGCCTGCGCATCAAGGCGGAGTACGACATCTCCATCTCGGACATCGACCTCGCGCCCGAGCTGCGCGGCATCAAGACCCTGCGCGTCCTGGCCGAGGGCTCGTACTGACCCGCGGCTCGGGCGGCGGCCCGCGGCCGCTCAGACCATGAGCGCGCGGCGGTGCTCCTTCTCGTACTCGGTCTCGCACGCGAAGCAGCGCCGGGCCGATGGCATCGCCTCGAGCCGCGCGGCCTCGATCGGCTCGCTGCAGTCCTCGCACTTGCCGTAGGTCCCGTCCTCGATGCGAGCCAGCGCCGCCTCGATCTCGCTCACCTGGTGCTGCTCGCTGTCGTTCAGCGAGTCGAGCGGGATCGCGCCGCCCTCGGCGGCCGCGGCATCGCCCGGGTCGATCTCGCGCACCTCGAGCAGCTCGCTCTCTCCCTCGCGGTGATCGCCCCGTCGTCGGAGCAGGTCGTCGCGCTCGCGCAGCAGCCGCTCACGCGCCCTGGCAAGATTCTGGTCCATGCTGTCCCTCCCGCGCAGATCCCCTGGCACATAGCACGGCCGGGCGGTCACCACCGCCGCCGCCGCGCCGGCCGGTGATCAGACGCGATCCTGCAGCTCTTCGACCCCCGCCTCGCGGGCGCAGTGAGCGCAGCAGTAGTAGCTCCCGTGGGACTCCATGCCGTGGCCGATGATGGCCGCCTTGCAGGTGATGCAGCGGGGAGCCAGGGCGTGGATGGCGCACGCGAAGCAGTCGAACACGTGGCGCTCGCCGTCCGCGAAGACCTCGAACGCCTTGTCGTACTGATTCCCGCACACTTCACAGCTCTTCATGGAGCCCGAAATGTGCAAGCCCCGTACCGCCTGTCGCGCGGCTCCTGGCCCGCGTGAGGGGGTGAGGCGGATGCGACGCGCGCCCCTGTCACAACCAGGCGGGCGCTCGGGGCTTCACAGCACGCTTCACCGCGCCGGGCCGGGCCCTCGCCGGCCCGGCCGCGGCGAGCGAGAGCGTCAGCCGTCCAGGGCGCCGTTGATGAGCGGCGCGACGATCGCCATGCCCGGGTCCTCGGCGTTGTACCCGTTGGGCGGCTCGTTGATGCGGACGCGGGTGTTCTGGTTGATGAAGCGGTCGAGGAACGTCTCCATCGGCACGAACTCGCTGTAGCACTTGAAGCTCTGCCCCGGCGGCCACTCCAGGTACTCCCACCAGTGGTGCTTCTTCTCCATCTGCTGGCAGGCGTGGCTCCCGATGAACGTGATGATCGTCGAGCAGTGGCTGGCGTTGATCGCCCGCTCGTACGGGATGAAGTAGCTGACGTTGGGCAGCGTGTTGAACAGCGCGACCAGGTTGTCCTGGTCCTCGCGCCAGAACGAGAGCACCGACTCCTTGTCGTCCGGGTCGAGGAAGCGCTCGTAGGAGAAGCGCGAGTAGTTGTAGTCGCGCTTGTAGCCGGTATAGGCCAGCTGGTCGCCGGGGAAGGTCTGCGACACGACCCGGTTGAGGCTCCCGAAGTCGTTCGTGTCGAAGCCGGACGGCAGGTTGCTGAACACCGAGTCCAGGTTCCACGACTCGCGGATCTGGTCGTGCAGGCCGCGCGAGTTGAAGTCGGCGTTGGGGGCCGGGTAGACCGGGCCGGAGTCGTTGAGCAGGTAGCCGCGCTGCGGCGCGATGGCCTGGCGCACGAAGTAGTACGCGCCCGAGGTGGCGGTGCCGCCCGCGCTGAAGCCGGTGACGAGCAGCTTGTTCACCGACGGGAACTGGCTGTGCGCGTACTGCGCGGCGGCGACCGTGTTCAGGTAGCCGTTGTGGATCCAGTCGAGCGGCGGCTCCTGTCCGGTCTGATCGATGTACGTCGCCGACCGGTTGCCGATGTGCACGTCACCCGTGCAGTACGGCATGTAGACGATGTTCCAGTCCTTGGTCGGCAGATCGGTGCGGCTGCGCAGCGGCAGCCCCGGATCCGCGCCGTTGACGATCGGCGAGACGTACTTGGCCGTGAACGCGGTCATGTAGTCGTCGGCGATGCCGTTCGGGTTGGCCGCGCCGAGCACGCCGGCGCGCCCGCTGCACGTGTCGTAGTCCCAGCACGCGCCGCCGCCCTCGAAGAAGAAGAGCAGGTTGGGCGAGGACGTCCGCCGGATGAAGAACTTGTACTGCGAGCCGTTGCCGCAGACGGTGCCCGGCAGCTCGACCTTCTCCCAGTTGTAGTTGTTGCCGCCATCGACGAGGACATTGACAATGATGTCCAGGATCGTTTCCGCTCTCGCCGACCTCGCCGACCCGGAGATCGTCAACAGGGCCAGGAAGCCAATCAGCACGCGACGGTTCATTGGATTCCTCCTTTCCAAAAGTGGTCTGACCATACTAGAGAACGGCGTACGACCGTGTATAGGTGTTAGCCATGCGAAAGACGATCGGGCTCGCATTGCTCGTGGTCGTCGCCGCGCTGGTGCTGTTCTGGCGCGCCGCGTCGTGCTCGAAGGACGAGGAGCGCGTCTCCATCGCTCCCGGGGTGGAAGCCCCGCCGTCGACCTCGTCGTCCGCTACGCCCCCCTCGCTGCCGGCTCCGGACCAGGACATCGATCCGGATGAGGAGCCGCCGGCGACGCTCCCCACCGACGGTGCGGCGCCCTATCCGGTCGATCTCGAGGCGATGCGCGCCAGCATGCCCGACAACCTCTACTGGGTGCTCGGCGCGCCGACCAAGGACCCCGCCGTCCTCCGCATGCGCGAGGAGCGCGCGCGGAGCAGCAACGAGCTCTACGGCAAGGTCCTGTCGACCACGGCGACCGAGGAAGAGATCGAGAGGTATTACTCGGAGAGGCAACGTGTGTCGGGCGACTACATCCAGTTCGCCGAGCGCGTCCTGGCCGAGCACCGCGAGGAGCTGCCCGAAGAGCACATCGGGATGTACGAGCTCAGCCTCCGCCTCCATCGCGCGCGGCTCGATCAGATCCCGCGCGACAAGCAAGACGCGCTGACCCGCCTGCACGCCAAGCAGGGTCGCTGACCCGCGCGCGGCGCGGCGACCGTCGCGCGCCGCGCGACAGGTGTTGATCGGCGATCAGCGCTCCTCGGCCGCACCGGCGACGGTGTGGCCGCATCCTTCGCGCGGTTGCGCGATGGCACGACGGGTGCTCGAGGGCGGCTCCACCCACAAGGAGGAGACGCATGCTCGAAAGCAAGCTTCGCTCGGCGCTGTGGCTCGGGATCCTCGCGGCGTCGGCCTGCGAGGGTCGCGCGGCCGATGACGACCCGGGTCGGATCCAGTCGGCGATCCCGCCGTCGGTGGACCCACCGCTGTGCAGCTTCCAGGCGACCTACCGCCTGCGCGAGCGGCCGCTGTGGGGCTACGACGGGAGCCTGGGCATGTTCCTCGACGTGTCGCAGGCCGGCTCGCAGGCGGTCGTCAGCTACACGTTCGTGCCCTACCCGGACGACGTCATGGGCCAGGTGGCGAGCGGCGAGTGGACCACGCACATCACCCACGCCGACAGCCACGGCGTGACGCTGCCCGGCGCGACCGACATCGCGCTGCTCGATCCGTTCGTCGGCGATCCGCAGTCGATGCGCGAGACCAGCTACCCGGCCGCGGTGCTCGCCGCGATCTACCGGGACAACTACGACGACCTCGAGGCGGCCATCCCCGACGACGACGATCCGGACAGCGAGGAGGCCGTCCTGCCCACCACCAGGCCGTGGGCGCGGATGACGCCGCGCCCGCCCGAGACGCGGGCCGGCTGCACGCTCATGCGCTACGACCGGCGGGTCGAGGACGCGCTGGTCGCCGCCGGCGAGGATGGATCGGTCGGGCTGCAGATCGAGCCGCACAGCGTCCCCGGCTATGGAAGCGTCGACTGGCTGATCTTCCAGAAGGGCGACGGCAGCACCTGCAAGGCGTTCGGCGGGCACGACAACGACGAGGCGTCGGCGGTGCTCGCCACGCTGTCGGTCGAGGGGCAGCCGATCAACGGATGCTTCCCGCCGCCGCCGCCTCCTCCGCCTCCCCCGCCGCCGTATCAGGACGCCGGTGTGCCGCCACCGCCGCCGCCGCCACCACCGCCGTATCAGGACGCCGGTGCGCCGCCACCGCCGCCGCCGCCACCGCCGCCGTACCAGGACGCGGGCAGCGAGCCGCTGCCGACCCGCGACGCCGGAGCCGTGTGATGCGCCCCGCCATCCGCCAGCACAAGGAAGGAAGCACCATGTCGAGACTCTCCCTCTCCACCATCGCAGGCCTCGCGCTCCTCGCCGCCGCCGCCCCCGCGCGCGCCGACAACTTCTGGGAGAAGAACTGCGAGGCGATGAAGGACTTCAAGGTCTACGTCACCGGCCTCTACCAGGGCTCGTGCGTGTGCGACGCCGCGGTGGTCAACCCCAACCTCGAGGTCGGCCAGCTCACGGTCTCCCCCGGCGAGGGCCTGAAGGCCCACGGCGACGCCTGGAACGAGAGCCTCTGCTACAAGAAGGAGGGCCTGTTCCAGAAGGACCGCACGCCGCGCCTGGCCAAGACCAAGGCGCTGACCACGACCACGCCCGGGCTCGGCTGCTACAAGGTCAGCCCCGCGGTGCCGCTGACCGGGGTGTGCGGCAACATCTTCCACGTGAAGATCGACCTCACCGCCCAGCTCGGCGCCAAGGGGATGATGTGGGGCGAGTTCTCGGCCGGCGTGAAATGGGGCTTCGAGGGCAAGGGCTACCGCGGCAAGTTCTGGTCGAAGGAGGACGGCAAGCAGGGCGAGATGCCGAAGTACAAGGTCACCAACGAGGCCAACGTCGCGCTGCCGACCTGGAGCAAGTCCACCCTCACCCTCGACGGCGCCAACCTCGACGGCACCGACACGACCAACTGGTACGCCAGCGCGGTCGGCACCACCAACATGGCGGTCACCACCGGCAAGTTCCTCAAGGTGGACGCGATGGTGATGACCAAGAGCCCGTGGATCGAGAAGGCGAACATCTCGATCGACCAGCAGACCTTCTGCGGCGAGTTCGACCAGGGGCTCGGTCACGTCGCCCTGGCCCACGCCACCCGCTACAACTGCACCAACGAGCCGGCCACCCCGCTCGACGACGAGGACCAGGAGGACCTCGCCGAGCTGGTCAAGAACGTCGAGCTCGAGAAGCCGGGGAAGAACTGAGCCGGTCGATGACCGGCCCACGCACTCGCCTGGCCAGCGCGCTGGCGGCCGCGATCGTCGCGGCCGCCGCCGGCGCGGTCTCCAGCCAGGCTCAGCCGCTGCCGGCCTGGACCGAGGAGGACTGGGCCGCGGCCACCTGCGCGGCGGTGAAGGCGCACGCGTTCGCGTTCGTCACCGGCACGTACATGGACACGTGCCTGTTCAAGGAGGGCTCCGGCGTGGTCGACCCGGTGCTGCTCGAATTTCCCGCGCTGGGGGCGGTGTTCGACCGCCTGGAGACGACCCGCGACGTGTCGGTGGCGCGGGCCGATCTGGTCAAGGACGGCATCTCCTACGACGTCGCCCTCCGCACGGTGAAGCTGCGCGAGTTCGCGAAGCGGTCCGGCTCCGGGTCGACCCCGTGCCTGACCCTCGAGACCACCACGCCGGCCCGGCCGCCCGCCCTGTGCTCGTCGAAGTACAAGATCGCCACCCGCTTCGTCGCGCCCAGAGGGCTCCTCTTCCGCGACACGCGCATCAAGGTGGTGGTCGACGCGGCGGCCGGCAGCTACAAGCTGGGCGAGAAGGACGGCCGCCTGGCCGCGGTCCCGACCGACACGACCACCGACGAGGACCGCGATTTCGGGCTGCACACGGCGCGCTACAAGGTCCTGGCGCCGCCGCCGGCCGAGCGCACCACCCAGCCGGCCGGCTGGTACGCCAAGGCGCGCGGCAAGTTCAACATCTTCTCCTACGCCGTGGTGATCGTGGACGCGGAGGGCTCGCCGTACAAGGACGGCCCGCCCCTCGACAAGAAGTGGGACTGCGAGGTGTCGAGCGCAGGCGAGCTCGCGCGGCTCGGCGAGATCACCGAGTTCGTCTGCGGCGGGGCCCGATGACCGGCGCCGGCTGACCGTTCAGAACGTCAGCCGCGCGCCGATCTGGACCGCGAGCGGCAGCTGGGACTCGATCGGGTTGCCGTAGTTCGGGTTGACCGAGACCTGCTCGTTGATCGTTCGCCCGTCGGGGCCGGACTTCTTCACGTGGGCGAGGTCGTCCGCGTCGCCGCCGATCACCGGCTTCACCACGTCGAAGGTGTAGATCTCGTCGAGCCGGGTGGCCGGCTGCTGATCGAACAGGTTGAACACGTTCACGAACCCCTCGACCGCCATCCCGCGCGGCAGCTTGCGCCCGTACGCGGCGTGCAGGTCGAACGCGGTCTGCCACGGCGCTCGCTCGCCCGAGCCGCGCGGCAGGACGAACGTCTCGCCCTGGCCGTAGCTGATGTGGCTGCCCAGCGCGCCGGACGGCCGGCCGACCGCGCCGCGCGCCCGCGCGCCGACCACCACCGAGTCGTCGGCGCCGAGCCCGAGCCGGTAGTAGCCCTCGGCCTTGAACGCGTGCGGCCGGTCGCCCGGCAGCGGCCCGTACCGGTTGCCCATGAGCTCGGGCAGGTCGTACATCGACGTGAAGTTGGGATCGAGCTGATCGGTGTCCGGCGAGAACAGGCCGGGGTAGTTGCCGCGCAGCCGCGACAGCGTGTACGTGGCGCGCGCCATGAAGTCGTCCGAGAAGAACTTCACCGCCGACAGCTCGACCGCCTCGTAGGTGCGCTTGGCCCGGTCGAAGTCGCCGACCGATTCGTAGGCGCCGGCCAGGAACTCGAGCCGGGCCGCCTCGGCCGTATCGGTGGCCGCCATCGCCCGGGCGCGCAGATCGTCGACCGCGCCGCGGTCGAACTCGCCCGGGTTGCCGATGACGAATGTCGTGCCGCCGTCGGGCGAGAGGTCCTCGAGCGCGCGGCCGAGGTCGCGGTAGGTGCCGGTGATCCCGACCTTCAGGTCGCGCACCACCTCGACCTCGACCCCGGCCACCACCTCGTCCATGTACTGGCTGCGGGTGCCGGGCGCGACCAGGCGGTTGCCGCCGACCTGCTGCCCGCCGAGCAAGCCGGCCGGATCGCAGTCGTAGCTGGCCGGCTGCATCGGATCGCCGCAGCCGGCGCTGCCGGTCAGCCCGCCGGTCTGGTCGAGGATCGCGATGTCGATGACCTCGCCGCTGAAGCCGCGCGCGTTGAGGTCGAGCGGGATCGCCTCGTAGTAGCGGCCCCAGTGGGCGAACACGCGCGACCGACCCTCGCCGGTCCAGTCGTAGATCGCGCCGATCCGGGGCGACCAGTCGTTCAGCACCACCGCGTCGTCGCCGATCCGCTCGAGCGACACCGGATCGAGCTCGCCGGCGACCTCGTCGGCCGCGCCCAGCGCCTGCCGATCCCATCGCACGCCTGCCTCGATGGCTAGCTCGGCGAACGGGCGATAGGTGTCTTGAAGATAGGCGCCGACGTCGCGCGTGCGGGTCGACGCGCGCAGGCCGTCCGGGTCGTAGCCGCACGCCGTGTCGCCGACCCCGTCGCCGTTCCAGTCGGTGCCGCACGGGACGCCGCCGCCCGCCTCGGGCTGCACCAGGTGCCAGCGGGTCGGCGCCTCGAAGCCGCCGCCCAGGTCGAGCAGCCACCAGCGGGTGCCGCCGCTGAACGCGCGAGCAGAGACGCCCGAGTTCTCGGCCAGGTCGGCCCCGCCGGCCAGGAGGTGCGATCCGCCCAGCTCGAACAGGTGACTGGCCGAGACCGCCCCGGTCGCGCGCCGGGTGTGATCGTTCGTGTAGAGATCGACGCCGCCGACCTGGTAGTTGATGACCGGGCAGTTGACGATGAGCGGGTACGGATCCCCGGTCGTCCCGTCGCGGCACGCGCCCGGCAGATCCTCGAACCGCTCGAAGTCGGTCAGCGAGCGCGGCACCGCGAAGCGGAACGACTGATCGTCGCCGCCGGCCATCATCGGGCGCTGCACGTCCCAGCCGGCCAGGTACCCGGCGCTGGCGTGCACCTCGGTGCGCCGGTCGAAGAAGCGCGACGTCCAGCTGGCCGTGGCGACCGCGCTCCCCTGGCGCCGGTCGAACATCAGCGCCTGGTCCGGCCCGACCGCGAAGTCGTCGACCAGCTGGTCGCCCTGGCTCGGGTTGCCGAACACCGCCACCGCCCCGCCGTGCTCGGGGGACGCCGCGTACGACACCTTCGAGGTGAAGAACAGAGTCCGCTGATCCAGGCCGATCCGCCGCCGGCCCAGCTCCTCGTTGCGGGCGAAGCCGCCCGCGCCGGGATCCGGGGTGCCGTCGCCGTCGACGTCGACCTGGGTCGAGATGATCCGCTCGATGTTCGTGGTCGAGAACGACGGCATCAGGCCGGCGTGGAACCACAGCCGATCGCGGAGGATCGGGCCGCCCACCTCGGCGCCGACGTCCCAGTCGGTGCCGGCCGACCGCTGAAAGGTGAGCGCGCTGCGATCGCTGGGCAGGAAGCGGCGATCCGGGCGCAACCCGCCCGGGGTCACCGTGCTGAACACGCTGCCGTGGATCTCGTTGCTGCCCGCCTTGGTGAGCACGTTGATGACCCCGCCGGTGGCGCGGCCCAGCTCCGCGCCATAACCGCCGGTCATGACCTCGATCTGCTGGACGAACTCGACCGGCAGCGACGTGCCGGCCAGCCCGAAGGTGACCCCGGTCGTGTTCATCCCGTCGATGAGGTAGAGGTTCTCCGGCGACGTCGACCCCGAGAACGCGATGCCGTAGCGGTCGTCCTCCGCCCCCGGCGCCGACCGGGCCGCGTCGAGGAACGAGCGATTGGTCGGCAGGTTGCGCGTCTGGTCCTCGGTGATGACCAGCCCCGACTTCATGCTCCCCTGATCGATGAGCGGGCTCCGCCCCTCGATCGTCACCACCTCGCCTCCGCCGGCCAGCACCTCGAGGTTGACGGTCACCACCTGCCCGAGCTGCACCCGGACGCCGGGGCGAGCCACCTGAGCGTCGCCATAATATGCCGTCAGCACATATTCACCCGGCGGCAGCCCGGTCAGCCGGTAGGAACCGCCCTCCTCGCTGATCGCCGCCTGCACCCCCTGCAGCGACACCGACAGAGCGACCACCGTGACCCCGACCAGCCCCGCGCCAGTGGAAGGATCGCGAACCACCCCATGAACCGCCCCGGTGGTGGTGGCCGCATCCTGAGCCCACGCCGATCCGGCGCCGGCGCAGACCAGCGCGGCCAGGACGAAAGACGACTGACATCTCATACGAGCTTCCCCCGATGCCGCGCAAGCGGCGCCCGGCGCCGCGCACCCCACCAGGGTCCAGCAGCGCCGCCTCCCCGAGATCGATCAGAGTGTATCGACCGCGCGAGTGAATCAAGCGCCAACGCGAAGCGCGGCGCTACCCCGCGCGGGCGCAGCACCGTCGAGCGCCCGCTGCGATCACCCCGACGAGAGGACGAGCTCGAGCGTCATCGCATCGACCGCGGCGCGGTCGACGTCCTCCGGCAGCGCCGCGCGGCGGCCCGCCTCCTCCATCTCGATCTTCAGCGCCTCGGCCTGTGCGAGCAGCTCGTCGAAGGAAAGCGCCCCGCCGCGGATCGCGTCGAGCTCGGCTGCGTCGGGCCGGCGGACCAGGAGCTCGTGGCCCTCGAGCACCTCGCGGCCCATCCGCATCAGGCGGATGAGGTGCATGGCGTGCTTGGTGTCGTAGCCGTGCTCACCCTCGAGCGCGGCGCGGGCGGGGTTTCGCTGGCTCTTCCACGCCTGATACGACTCCCAGTGCTTCATCGCGGCGCGGTACGTCCGCTCCGCGTTGAGCGCCGCGATCACCCCCGTCGGCAGGCTGAGGGCATGGCTCGCCACCGCCCGCACCCGCTCGTCGATCTCCTCCTCCGGCGCCGCGAGCACCTCGCGGCGGAACGCGATCATCCGGTCCTGCACCGCGATGCGGGCCGCCTTCGGCATGTCGAGGTCGTCGACCCCGTAGCTGCGGACCCGCTCGGCGATGCTCTGCTCGATCCGGTTCCGATCGTCGCCGCCGAGCGCGCCCGTCGCCGCCGGCAGGCCGAAGTCCTCGCGGGACGGCTTGCGCGCGGGAGGGTTCAGCAGCCACGAGCGGTGGGTCCTTATCTTCTTCAGCTGGGCCATCGCGTAGCCCAGGAACGTCTGCTGCACCTTCCGGGTCAGAAAACGGCGGCGCTCGCGGTGGATCCGGCGCCAGGCCGGCCGCTCGAGCACCCAGTCCCGCTCGTCGGCGAACAGGATCTCGAGAGCGTTGGGGTTGCCGGCCGCGCACATGCCGACGAACTTGGCCACGTCGAAGACGACGCACTCGACCTTGATGCCGAGCCCCCGCGACGCGGTCGGATGAGCCTCGAGGCGGGGCAACACCTCCGCGGCCAGCCCGGCGCCGAGCGGCCCCTCCACCTGCTCGAACCCCTCGAACAGCGAGAGCCGCACCGCCAGCGGCGCGACACAGACCCCGCGCAGGTCGACATCGGAGCCGTCCCGGGCCGTCCCATGAGCCTGACTACCGGCCAGGGTCAGGAACAGCATGTGTCGCTCGAGATCGAAGGCGACCGTCACCGCAGCCAGCTCCGCTCGGCATCAATCGGGAATGCCAGTTGTGACAGGCAACCGGCAGTCACCGGGCGGGGGTCCCGGGACCGGGCGGATCGACGGCCCGGCGGGGGGCCGGGCCGAAGAGCCTGGTTCTTGGAGGTGCCACCCGGATTTGAACCGGGGATGGAGGTTTTGCAGACCTCTGCCTT
>Ga0193753_10000578_pt1 | contig 35662 bp, 30 predicted proteins | sample H1c2metaG_FD_144925 | JGI IMG/M metagenome (GOLD analysis project Ga0193753, IMG submission 144925) | Soil microbial communities from a riparian zone of the East river system, Colorado, United States - H1c2 | ecosystem: Environmental > Terrestrial > Soil > Riparian zone | place: USA: East...
CGATCATAGATCCGGGGCACGCCGCAAAGCAGCTGATTTACGAGAGAATATTCCGTTCCGCCACGTTGATCGCGGCGATATTGGTTCTGTTGATACTGGGCGGCGTCGCCGTCTCGTTGCTGCGCGGCGCGTGGCCGGCCCTGTCGCACTTCGGTTTCGCTTTCGTCAGCCGCGAGATTTGGAATCCGGTGACCGATCAATTCGGCGCACTGGCGCCGATTTACGGCACCATGGTCACCTCCCTGATTGCCATGCTGATCGCGGTACCGACGGGTTTCGGTATCGCGTTGTTCCTGACCGAGATGTGCCCGCCGCTGTTGAAAAGGCCCATTGGCGTCGCCGTCGAGCTGCTCGCCGCGGTGCCCAGCATCATCTTCGGAATCTGGGGGCTGTTCGTGCTCGCGCCCGTGCTGCAGCGGCATGTGCAGCCCTGGCTGATCCGCAATTTGGGCGACATCCCCGCCATCGGCCACTTGTTCAGCGGTCCGCCTTACGGGATTGGCATTCTCACGGCCGGAGTGGTGCTGGCCATCATGGTGCTGCCCTTCATCGCGGCCACCATGCGCGACGTGTTCGACACAGTGCCGTCCATGCTCAAGGAGTCAGGCTATGGGCTCGGCGCCACGACGTGGGAAGTCATTTGGAATGTCGTCGTGCCGCATTCCCGGGTGGGGATCGTGGGCGGGATCATGCTGGGTCTGGGGCGTGCGCTCGGCGAAACCATGGCAGTGACCTTCGTTATCGGCAACGCGCATCGCATCAGCTCATCGCTTCTGGCGCCGGGCACAACCATCTCCTCGGCCATTGCCAATGAATTCACGGAGGCGGTGGGCGATTTGTATACCTCCTCACTCATCGCGCTGGGACTGCTGCTATTCCTGATCACGTTCACCGTGATCGCGCTGGCGCAGGCCATGCTGCGCCGGCTCGAGCGGCGCACCGGAGCCGTCGCATGAATCGGCGCATGCTGCGCAAGTTCAAGAACGGAGCGTTTCTGCTGCTGTCGCTCATCGCCACCTTGACGGGGCTGGCGTGCTTGGCTGCAATCCTGTGGACCTTGATCTCGCATGGCGTGTCGGGTCTGTCGGGCCGCATCTTTACCCAAATGACGCCGCCGCCGGGCAGCCAGGGCGGGTTGCTCAATGCCATCTACGGCAGCGGCGTGATGACCTTGCTGGGAATTCTGATCGGTTCGCCCATCGGCGTGCTTGCCGGCACTTATCTGGCGGAATACGGCAGAAATTCGCGCTTGAGCATGGTGATCCGCTTCATCAACGATGTTCTGTTGAGCGCACCCTCGATCATCATCGGCTTGTTCGTTTATGAAATCGTCGTGGTCCGCATGGGGCATTTCTCCGCGATCGCAGGCGCCCTTGCCTTGGCCATCCTCGCGATTCCGGTCACCCTGCGCACAACGGAAGACATGTTGAATCTCGTGCCCATCGGCATGAAGGACTCATCGGCGGCGCTTGGAGCCTATCCCTGGCGTACGATCTTGAGCGTGCTCTATCCGGCGGCCCGCAGCGGAATCGTCACGGGATTGCTGCTCGCCATCGCGCGCATCAGCGGCGAAACCGCGCCGCTGCTCTTTACCGCGCTCAACAATCAATTTTGGAGCACCAATCTGAACGCGCCCATGGCGAATCTGCCGGTGGTGATCTTTCAATTCGCCTTGAGTCCCTACAAGGACTGGCAGGATCTGGCCTGGGCGGGCGCGTTGATCATCACGGTAACCATATTGATCCTGAGTATTTCGGCGCGGGTCATATTGGCGCTGCTGCAGGCTGAACGCGGGGCAGGCCGATGATTCCATCGACCAAGCCGCCCAAGCATCTCAAGATGCGCGTGCCGTATCCGGTGGCCGACGAGCCGCCAAAGGATTTGGGGCCGCCAAAAATCGAGGTGCGTTCCTTGAATTTCTACTACGGTGCGCTGCAATCGCTGCACAACATCAACATGACCCTGGCCGACCGTTCGATATCGGCGTTCATCGGACCCTCGGGCTGCGGCAAGTCGACGCTGCTGCGCGTGATGAATCGGATGTATGCCCTTTACCCCAAGCAGCGGGCCGAGGGCGAATTATTGATCGGGGGCCGCGATATTTTGGGGCCTGCCGTGGATGTGGCGGAGCTTCGCTATCGTGTCGGCATGGTGTTTCAGAAACCCACGCCGTTTCCCATGTCGGTGTTTGAGAACGTGGCATTTGGATTGCGTCTGGCCGGAGGGATGCGCGCCGCCGATCTCAAGGTGCGCGTCGAATCCGCGTTGCGCGATGCCGCCATCTGGGATGAGGTCAAGGACAAGCTCAACGCCGACGGGCGCAGCCTTTCCGGAGGACAACAGCAGCGTCTGTGCATCGCGCGTGCGATCGCGGTGCAGCCCGAGGTGTTGCTGCTCGATGAGCCGACTGCGGCGCTCGATCCGATTTCCACGCTTCGCGTCGAGGAGACCTTGCAGGCATTGCGCGAGAAGTTTTGCATCGTGGTGGTCACCCACAATTTGCAGCAGGCCGCGCGGGTCTCGAACGTCACGGGATTCATGTTCATGGGAGAACTGGTCGAGATTGGTCCGTCGAGCCAAATCTTCACCTCGCCCAAGGATCGCAGGACCGATGACTACATCACGGGGCGATTCGGTTGACGTCGGGCAATAACACCGGCTTGAACCAGAGCGCTGCCGCGACGCCGGCGGCCCCCGCAGATGCGCGCGACAAGGTGTTCGACCCCGTCATGACGGCGCGCAGCGTCAGCGTCACTTACGGCGACAAATGCGCGGTTCGCAACGTCACGCTCGATATCGGACGCAATCAAGTGCTCGCCCTGATAGGACCGTCGGGTTGCGGCAAGTCGACGTTTTTGCGCTGCCTGAACCGCATGAACGACACCATCGCGAGTGCGCGCGTCGACGGCACGATCACGTTGGACGGGCAGAATATCTACGACAAGAAGCAGGACGTCGCGCAATTGCGTGCGCGAGTGGGCATCGTTTTTCAAAAGCCCACGCCGTTTCCGCACTCGATCTACGCGAATGTGGCCTATGGGCCGCGCATCCATGGCCTCACCCGTAATCGCGCCGACATGGATGATTTGGTTCAGTCGAGCCTTGCGCGCGCGGGACTGTGGGAAGAAGTAAAGGACCGCCTGGCGACTCCCGGCACCAGCCTTTCGGGCGGGCAGCAACAGCGTTTGTGCATTGCCCGCACCATCGCGGTCAATCCGGAAGTCATCCTCATGGACGAGCCGACCTCGGCGCTCGACCCGATCGCGAGCGCCAAGATCGAGGACCTGATCGATGAGTTGCGCGAAAACTATGCGATCGCCATCGTCACGCACAACATGCAACAGGCGGCACGCGTCTCGCAGCGCACCGCCTATTTTCATTTGGGCGATCTGATCGAAGTGGGTCCGACAGACCGCGTCTTCACCAATCCGCAGCAAAGGCTCACCGAAGACTACATCACCGGTCGCTTCGGTTAATACCCGGCACTGCGAATTTGAGCGGCGGCGGTTATGTTCCAGGGTGATAGAAAGTTTCGAGGCACGGAAGAGCGCAGTGCCTCGAAGCTTTCTATCACCCTGGAGCTTTAAGGCCCGACGCTCAAACTCACGGTGACGGTGCTGGAGGACGAGCCTCGAATGGCTACCAACCGTCGGGTGCGCCGGCATGTGATATCGATCGGCTCGAGTTCTCGTCAGGAAGGGTAAGAAGAATCAAGGCACTGCTGCCTTTCGTGCCTTGATTCTTCTTACCCTCCCTGGCAGCGCTACACCAACCGATCAATATCACCGCTGCGTCGGTATGAAGTCCTCGCGTACTGCGGCTTGCATGAGATCCGGCGGCAACAGACCCTGGCCCAGGATGAAGTCGTGATATTTTTTCGCGTCGAATTTCTGTCCCAGCGCCGCCTCGGTTTCCTTGCGCAGCGCCAGTAGGCGCGTGTAGCCGTAGAAGTAGCTGTTGGCCTGTCCGGGGCTGCGGAAAGTGAAGCGCTCGACCTCTTCCTTGGCAAAGGCATGACTCAGCATGACGTCCTTTTCGAGTACGGCGTAGGCCTGAGCTTCGGTTGCCGCGCCGCTTTGCAGTTCGGGATCCAGGAAGGCGCGCGCGGCGCGCAGCAGCCGCAGCTGCAGCGTCAACAGCTGCCCGTCGACCGGTTCGTAGGGTTGCATGATGTACTCGGCATACAAGCCCCAACCCTCGGCGTTGGTGGAGTTGAAGGCGTACAGCGCCCGGGCCAGGCTCACGCCGTGCTCGACCATGGAGTCGAATTGCAATTCATGGCCGGGACGAGCCTCATGCGCAGTCAGGGTCCACGCGACGGCATCGAAGGTGAAGTCGTCGTACTTATCTTCGGCGCCGCCCGTTGCCGACGGAATATTGAGCGGCAGCACGAATTGTCCGCGCTGGCCGGTATTGTGCAGAAACGGCGGCGGACTCATGTGCGGTGCCGGCTGTTGCGCGGTCTCCGCCGGCGTCGCGAGCCGAATGATGGCCGGCCGGTTCGGCAGGGTGACCAGGTTCTTCGCGACGATGATCCGCTCGATTTCATGCAGACGCTTCTCGTAGAACGGCAGGATGGCCTCGCCGGTGATCTGCCGTTTCTTGAGTTCGGCGATCACCGCGCGGTAGTCGTTCGACGGATAACCCTTGGCCTTGGCGATTTGCGCGGCCAGCGGCGCCATTTCACCTTGATATTGCGTAAAGGCGGCGTGCGCCATCTTGGCGATCTGCGCCGGAGGGATATCGATTCCGAATCCTTCAAACGCCAGGACGTACTTTTCAGGGGGCAGACGGAAATCGGTCCGCGCCTTGGGAAGAATGGCCGTCTTGACCCACGCATCGTAAGCGGCCAGCTGGCTCTTTAAGTTCTCATAGGCCGGTTCCCAGCCGCTCAAGTTGTATTTCTTGAACAGCGTGGCGATCTCCTCCACGTAATTGGAGTTGCGCCCGAGATCCGTTTCCACCTCTGCCTTGGATGGGAAAATGATGCCGGGCTTTGCGATCTGCTCCAACTCCCGCTCTTTCAATCGATCGGTGAGCGGCTTGTAACCCGGCTCGACGCCCGCGTATTTGCGCAACCGCACCAGTGCGGCCGGCCGCCGCTTCGCGTCCACCTGATCATCGAGCAGTCCGCGCAGGCCCTGGAAGATCAGCGCGCTGGCATTCAGGAAGGGCACCTCATGGGCCAGCTGATAGTCCTCCATGCGGAACCGCAGATTGAAACTCTTCTGCAGAATGTCGATGTCTTCCTTGACGTTCTTATCGGTGACGCCGGCGCGTGCCGCCCGGATTTTCGCCAGCGCGGCCTCGAGCTCGCGCCGCTCGGCCACTTCATTTGCCCGGGAAGGATCCGAGATACGCTCGTCGAACTTAGCCACGCCCTGCTGCGACCCTTGCTCGGGCGTGTGCTCATGCTGCACGCTCAGCAGCATGTTGGTGAATTCATTGCTTTGCTTGATCCAGGCTTTCTCGGCGTGCTCGCCGCCGGGGGCTTGCTCTCCCATTGCGGAAAATGAAAGGGCACTGAATAGCATCAAGGCGCTCAATCGTTGCAGCATGCTGTTTCCTAAAGTGAATTAGTTTTTCGGACGCGGCGATGGCGTGAACATGTCGCGCCGGCCGCCAATGAAGCGATATCCCGCGCCTTCCAGGCTCGCGGCGGTCTTGGTCATCTCCGCTGCATCGAAAGTTGGGATGGTGCGGATGTCGTAGATGGCGCCGCTCGGCAGTCTGAGCTCGTCGCGAAGGAATGGAACGAGCTCGGCGCAGGGGATGGCGCTGCCCTGCGGTTCGCTGTAGAGCGCGACGACACAGGCGTGACGCACGCCGTCAAATGTGACGATTACGTCGGGCTTATCGGCAAGCGGCGGCGGGATGGGCGGCGATTCGGACACGGGCGCCTGAGTCGATGAGCCGCAACTTACGAGCAACACCGATGCCGCCGTCAGCAGCGCTGCTTGCAGCAAGGTGGCTGCGTTGCCCCGGTGCCGATTCACTGCGCGCATCGATTCGTTCCTCATACATGGATTTTGCACCAAACCACGTGTCCTAGCCATGCGCCGAGTATTTATGCGTACCCACCGGCCCCGCGGAAGTGTTCACGTACCAGTCATCTTGCTTCGTGAACTGCGTGAATAGTCGAGTGAATCCCTTCGCCGTCAGCAACTCAAAGAGCCGCTCTCGATCCGGCGTGAAATTGTGTTCGACCGTGATGACTGCAACGTGGTACTTCGCGAAGTCGAACGCCTGCAATATGGACAATTCCGACCCTTCGGTATCCATCGATAGATAGTCGATGACTGGAGGGGCATCGTAAGCCGCCAGTAGGTCGTTCAATGACACGGTCTCTACGGGATAGATATTGCCGCTTTCTCGCGCGTGCGCATGGTGATCTGCGCCGCTGAAGGACTGCAGAGTGGACAGTTCGGGCGTCGGTGTCTCATTGAACGCCAGGACTTCCCCGCTCTTGTGCCAAACGCACCGTGTATCCACGATACCGGATCTGTTGCGCTTGAGTCGATCGTGCCAGCACCGGGCGGGTTCCGCGAGTATGCCGCGCCACTGAAACTGATCCTCGAGCAGTTTCGTATTGCTCAAGTCGACACCATTGGTCGCGCCGAACTCCACATAAAATCCGTTGGTCTTGTCGCGAAGATGCCAGCGGACAAACAGATCTTGCAATAGCTGGCGCCAGACTCGCCTCGGTATGTCGGCCATGCGTCAGTTCTTCATTTTTTCGCCAAGGTCTCTGCATCGAGCGCGCCGCGCACACGGCCAACTTCAGCGGCCGAGACGCCCGATGCTTGATTGCCCCAACTCGTTCGAATGAATGTCAGCAGTTGCGCGACCTCTTGATTCGACAATCTCCAGGCGAATCCGGGCATGGCCAGAGCCGAGGGAGCCGCTGCGGTGCCGGGCAAGGCGCTGCCTGCCAACACCAGACGGATGAGCGAGCCGGGGTCTGCGGCGAGCACCGAAGGATTGCCGGCGATCTTGGGAAGGACTTGCGGACTGCCTGCGCCATCGGTGCGATGGCACGCGGCGCAGTTATCGTCATACAGCTCGGCGCCCCGGCCGGCTTCGTGGCCCTTGGCAAGCGCCGCCGCCGTCGCCGGATTCGCCGCGAACTTGGGCAGGCCGCCTGCGGACGGCGGCAAGGTCTTGAGGTACGCGGCGATTGCCTGAAGATCTGCATCGTTGAGATATTGAGTGCTGTGCACCACCACGTCGCTCATCGGTGCGCCGATGACGGACTGCTGTGCGTTGCGCGCCGTGCGCAGCGTCGCGACGATATCGTCCCTCGACCAGGAGCCAAGTCCATCGCCGACATCGCCGCGAAGATTGACCGCGACCCAGCCGCCGATTTGTTGGCCGCCGGCAAGAAAGGCCGTCGAAGAGTCATCCAGCGCCTTCTCCTGCAGGGTGACGGCGCGCGGCGTATGGCAGGTGCCGCAATGGCCAGGGCCTTCGACCAGGTAAGCGCCGCGCGCAACGACCGGATCTGTGTAGTGCGATGCGTCGAAGGCGGGCGCATCGGGCGAGGGCGCGAACAGCTTGCGCCAGATCGCCACGGGCCAGCGCATCGACAGCGGCCACGCAATGCCGTTCGCGTGCGCGGTGCTTGGCGCCGGCTCGACGCCGTGCATGAAGTATGCGTAAAGTTCTGCAACGTCGTCATCGCTCATGCGCGCATACGAAGGGTACGGCATGGCCGGATACAACGTCACGCCCTCATCGTCGATGCCGCGGCGCACGGCGCGATCAAAATCGTCCAGCGTGAATTTGCCGATGCCGGATTCGCGATCCGGCGTGATGTTTGTGCTGTAAATCGCGCCCAAGGGAGAATCAATCGCCAGGCCGCCGGCAAACGGTTTGCCGCCTGGCGCGGTGTGGCAGGCGGTGCAATCCGCGGTCACAGCCAGATACCTGCCGCGTTCGATCGACGCCGCATCCGCGCCGGCCGATTCACCTGCGGCGATCGAGCGCGTGTGAGTCGGTTGCAGCGCAAAGACCAAGGCGCCCACGAACAGCACAACCACGAGGCCTGAGAGAATGAGCACAGTGCGCGTGGAGTTTTTCATGGCGGCCTACGCGTGCACCAGCGCGCCCGGACTCTTGATGTACTGCTCGCGGATCGCCTTGGCGGCCCAATAGGTCAGAGCCCCGACCATGCCGGTGGGGTTGTAGCCGTTGTTCTGCGGAAACGCATTCGCACCCGGGGCGAATACATTGGGCACATCCCAGGACTGCAGATAGCGGTTGAGCGCGGACGTCTTGGGATCCGTGCCCATGATGGCGCCGCCGCAGGTATGGGTGCTCTGATAGCGCGTGATGTTGTAATGCTCGCCCGCTTTCTTCGCATCTCCCGACAGCGCTTTGGGATTGAGCACCTTGCACATATCCAGCGCCTTGCCGACCAAAAATTGCGAGGCGCGAATCTCGTTGTCATTCCAATCGAAAGTCATGCGCAGCAGCGGCCGGCCGAAAGCATCCCGGTAGGTCGGATCCAGATCCAAGTAATTGGATCGATACGACATGCAGGCGCCTTGCACCTCGTAATAAAAGGAATGCCGGAAGGCGTCTTTGACACCTTGCTTCCAGGCGCTGCCCCAGTTGGGCACGCCCGGCGCCGTGGTGATGCCGCGGATGGGGCCGGAGCCCGGCTGTCTGGCCCAGATCACACCGCCGCCCACGAAACCCGCCTTGACGCTGTCCAGTTGGTTGCCGTTCAGATCGTCGAAGGTGGCACCGCCGCCGCCGATGCCGATGAATCCATTCGCTTGCACGCTGTCGTCGAAGAACAGCGTCACCCGGTTCAGATTTTGGTAGGAATAGTTGCGGCCGACCGTGCCCGTATCGGCAACCGGGTCGTAGGGTTTGCCGATCCCGGACAGCAGCATGAGATGCACGTTGAAAAGTGAAAATGCGCACAGCAACACCAGATCCGCGGGCTGCATTGTTTCCTTGCCCTCCGCGTCGAGATACGTAACTCCGGTGGCGCGGCTCCGGGTGCTGTCCAGGTTTACTTTCAATACTTGCGCATGCGCGCGCAATTCGAATTCTTTGCGCAGGCGCAGCACCGGCAAAATGCTCACATTGGGAGATGCCTTCGAGTAGTTGAGGCATCCATAGTCGCTGCAAAATCCGCAAAAATTGCAGGGGCCCATTTGGCAGCCATAAGGGTTGACGTACGGCGCCGAGGCATTGGAGGCCGGAATGGGATAGGCGCTGTAGCCCATTTCCCGCGCCGCCTTGTAAAACAATTCTGCGCCAAGATAATTGCGATTCGGCGGCAGCGGAAATTCACGCGAGCGCGAACCCTCGAATGGGTTGCCCCCGGGGACTTTGGCGCCGTTGAGTACTCCCGCTTTGCCCGAGGTTCCGCAGACATATTCGAAGTGATCGAAGTGCGGCTCCAGGTCGTCGTAGCTGACCGGGAAATCCGCAATCGTCATGCCCTCGGGAATGAACTTGGCGCCGTAGCGCTGTTTCAAGTTGCTGCGCAGATTGAAGTCTTCGCGCAATGCGCGAAAGTGGCAGCCCGACCAATGCGTCCCCGCGCCGCCCACGCCGGTGCCGGGTTTGAAGGAGCCCATCTGCCGATACGGCACCGCGGTGTCCTTGCTCGTGTGGCGCGCGGTGATGGTTTCCTTCGCGAGGCTTTGTAAAAACTTGCGATGAATCGAGCCCTCGAGCTCATCCACGACGCGTGGATAGGCGAAGTCCGGTTGGGTGTCGCGATCCGGGCCGCGCTCGAGCGCGACCACATGCAATCCGGCGTCGGTCAGCTCCTTCGCCATGATGGCGCCGGTCCACCCCATCCCCACGATGACGGCATCCACCTTCGGTTTGACGATGGCCATGTTCAGCCTCGCTTGCCGGCAAGATCGACGGGCGCCAGCGGGTAAGGCTGGTCGCGAACCTCAACCCAGTTGGTATAGTCGGCGCGCATCCCCGGATAACCAATCATTTTCCAGGCAGCCATGCCCTTGTTGCCGCCATACTTGGGATCGCAGAAGTAACCCATGCGGGTTTCATTCAGAAGCTGATTGAAAAATTCCCGGGCGGAAATATTTTCCAGTTCCAATTTGCCCGCCTCGGCCGACTTGAGCAGGGTCTCTTGATCGGCGTGTTCGAGCTGCGCGAAGGACTTGCCGTTGAAGGCCTTGCGGCAGTGGGCATCGATGCCCTTGATTCCCACGCGCACGATATCGCGCACCGGCAGCCGGCCCTGGTAGCCGAATTGCGGCGCGGCCTCGACGAAGGGGCCCTGCATATACCAAATGTCGCCGCTGGCGTAGGGCGTCTGCATGTGGCGGTCGATGAATTCGGGCACGCCCGCCTGCAGTGCTCCGGGCCCGATGTTGTCGGCGGGGATCAGCCGATCGCAAGCCGCGAGAACGAATGCCCACTCGGCGGCGCTGAAAAATGCCGGTTTGTAATCGCCCTGAGGGGCGGCGTCCGCGGGCTTGTCGGTCTCGCGCCCACAACCGGCGATGCCGGCGGCCGCGAGGGGAACGAAAGTCAGGCTCTTGAATAGCTGCCGGCGAGAATGTGAAGGCGCTTTATCGTCGCTCATTCTTGGCCCCTGTCGCGTCTCTACGGTGCCAAATCTTACCTAGCCGCGCAGCGAAATGTTAGTCGGTATTGCGCAGCAATTCATTCAGCGAAGTCTTGGCCCGGGTCTGAGCGTCCACGCGTTTGACGATGACGGCGCAGGCAAGGCCGTACTTGCCGTTCGCGGCCGGGAGCGTGCCCGGCACCACGACCGCGCCGGCAGGAACGCGGCCATACAGGATTTCGTCGCGCTCGCGATCGTAGATGCGCGTGCTCTGTCCGATGAAAACACCCATGGAAATGACGGCGCCGGCTTCGACCACGACGCCCTCGACGATCTCTGAGCGCGCGCCGATGAAGCAGTTGTCTTCCACGATGGTGGGACCGGCCTGCAGGGGTTCCAGCACCCCGCCGATGCCGACGCCCCCGGACAGATGCACATTCTTGCCGATCTGCGCGCAGGAACCGACGGTCGCCCAGGTGTCCACCATGGTGCCGCTGTCCACATATGCCCCCACGTTGACGTAGCTGGGCATCAACACCACATTGGCGGCAATATGAGCGCCGTGCCGCACGGTGGCCGGGGGCACGACGCGCACGCCGGCCGCCGCAAATCTCTCCGCGCTCCATCCGCTGTATTTCAACGGGACCTTGTCATAGAAGTTCAAGGGTCCCGCGGACATGGCCGCATTGTCGTTGATGCGAAACGACAGCAGCACCGCCTTCTTGAGCCACTCGTTGAGCCGCCATGCGCCCGCGTGAGGTTCCGCCACGCGCAGTTGTCCTTCATTGAGCAGCTTGAGCGCCTCGTCGATCGCCGCCCGCACGTTGCCCGGCGCATTGCGCGGGCTAAGCTTCGTGCGCTCCTCGTACGCCGCGTCGATGATCGAACGCAAATCATCGGGTGTACTCGTGGCCGCGCTCATGGCCGCGCCACATCGCGTCGATGCAGCGCCTGCATCAGGGACTCCTGCACGCGCCGGCACGCTTCTTCCGAAAGCAGCCCGCCGTCGGCGCCGGTAATATAGAACACGTCCTCGGCGCGCTCGCCCACGGTCATGATTTTGGCGCCGTTGATGGCGACGCGCTCGGCGCGAAATACCTTGCCGACCTCCGACAGCAGCCCGGGGCGGTCCGCCGCGATCAGCTCGAGAATCGTGCGCTCGTTGCGGCTGTCGACGCTGAAATTGACCTGGGTCGGCGTCCAAAACATGCGAACCTGGCGCGGCGCGCGGCGCGTCACCGCGGGCGGCGAATCCTCGACCTGCTCGAGCACGCGCCACACGCCGCGTTCGATGTCGTGAATGCGCGAAGCGTCCGCGATCACGGTGCCGTTGTCCTCGAGCACCACATAGGTCTCCAGGCTGAAGCCATTGGCGCTGGTGATCAAGCGTGCATCGACCACATTCAGGCCCATTTGATCGAGCACGCCGGTGGTTCGAGCGAAGCTGCGCAGGCGCCGCGGCGTATAGGTCAGCACGGCAGTGCCGCCGCGATCCGTGAGCTGCCGCACGGCGACCAGCGGTGAGTCATCGTCGGGCGGGCGCGCAGCCAGCAGTGCCGTGTGCCAGGCAATCTCCTCCGGCGTGTAGCGCAGGAAGTACGCCTCCGTCCACTGCGTCCAGACCGCCGCGGCCTGCTTCAGCGTGAGGTCGGGCGCCATTTTCGCGAGCGCCTGATCCTGAGTCTCCCGGATCAGTTCCTCTTGATCGATCGGCGTCTCGAGTCCCCGGCGCAGCGCCCGCTTGGTGCGCTCGTAGAATTCCTCGAACAGCCGCGCCTTCCAGGAATTCCATAACTTTGGGTTCGTGCCGCGCACATCGGAAACGGTCAACACGTACAAATAGTCCAGGTGCACCTGATCGCCGACGTGCCGCGCGAACTCCTGGACGATGTCCGGGTCGCTGATGTCCTTCTTTTGCGAAGTGATCGACAGGATCAGATGATTGCGCACCAACCAGGCGACCAAGCGGGCTTCGTAGCGTCCCAAGCCCTGCTCCAGGCAAAAGGCTTCGGCATCCACGGCGCCCAGTTCCGAGTGATCGCCGCCGCGGCCTTTGGCGATGTCGTGAAACAGCGCCGCCAGATACGCGACTTCCTGCCGCGGCAAGGACTGCATGATCTGGCTCACCGCCGGGAATTCATCGTTGAATTTCGGCATCGCCAGGCGGCGCAGATTGCTCACGACAAACAGGGTGTGCGCATCCACCGTGTAGGCATGGAACAGGTCGTACTGCATGCGGCCGACGACGCGTCCAAAGGACGGGATATAGCGGCCGAGCACGCCGTAGAGGTTCATGCGCCGAAGCTCATGCGTCACGCCGACGGGCGCGCACAGAATCTCGATGAACAGCCGATGGTGGCGCGGATTCTGGCGAAACTCCTCGTCGATGAGCCAGACGTGGGTGCCGATCAGCCGGATGGTCTCGGCCCGCACGCCGCGCACTTCCGGATGCTGCTGCAGCAGTACGAACAATTCCAGCAACGCGGACGGGTTGCGGGCGAACACCTCCGGGTGCGTCACCTCCAAATAGTCATTGCGGATCTGGAAGCGCGCGTTTACGGGCAAGGGCGGTGCGCTTTGCGTGAGAATCGCCTCGCGAAAAAGCTGCAGCAGCATTTCGTTGAGCAGGCTGATGTCCATGACCGTGCGGTAGTACTTCTGCATGAGCTGTTCGACCGCCAGCGTGAAACTCGCGTCTTCGTAGCCGAACAGCTTCGCGAGCTTGATCTGGTAGTCGAACAACAGCCGATCCTCGCGCCGGCCGGTCAGCACATGCAGTCCGAAGCGCACTTTCCACAGGAACGATTGCGCGGCCTGCAGCTTGCGCAGCTCCTCCCGCGTCAAGAATCCGTGCGGCACCAGCTCATCGAGCGTTTCGGTGCCGAAATGCCGCTTTGCCACCCAGCCGATGGTCTGGATATCGCGCAGCCCGCCGGGGCTGGATTTGACGTTGGGCTCCAGGTTGTACGCGGTGTCGAAATAGCGATGATGGCGTTCGGTCTGTTCCTTGACCTTGGCCTCGAAGAAATCCTGCGACGACCACAGGCGATCGGGAGCCAGCGCGCGCCGCATGCCGGCGAAAAGCGGTTCCGGCCCCGACAACAAACGCGCTTCAAACAAAGTGGTGGCGACGCTGATATCTGCAAGGCTCTCGCGTTGGCAGTCGTCGATCGAACGCACGCTGTGTCCCACTTCAAGACCGATGTCCCAAAGGAAGGTCAGGAAGCGCTCGATATCCGGTTGCCAATCGGCCGAGTCGCTCTTGGGCAGAAGCACCATGATGTCGATGTCGGAACTCGGATGCAGCTCGCCGCGCCCGTAACCGCCGACCGCAATCAATGCCAGGTCGCCGGCGAACTTACCGGCGTGATTGACCCATGCGGCACGCAACGCGATATCGACCAGCCGTGCGCGGTCGCGCACCAGATCTTCGATCGGCTCGTCGGCGACGAAGCGATCCTTGAGCAACTCCGTGCCCTGGTCGAGCACCTGCCGGAAGGTGAGGGGAGAGAATTGGCCCTCTTCGAGGGCCGCGGGGACAGCCGTCAGATAAGGCCAGTCGGCGATTGGTGTTAAAAACTTACCGTGGGCGCTCAAGAAGCCGCCGCGGCAGCGGGTGCACTGACGCCCGCGCCCAGAGTCAGCACCTCGTAGCCCTCGTCGGTGACCAAAATCGTATGCTCCCACTGGGCGGACAGAGACTGATCCTTGGTCACGACCGTCCAACCGTCGGGCAATAAGCGCACATCGCGCCGGCCGGCGTTGATCATGGGTTCGATGGTAAAGGTCATGCCCGCCGTAAGCTGGAGTCCGGTACCCGGTTTGCCGTAGTGCAGCACCTGGGGGTCCTCGTGATAGACCCGGCCGATGCCGTGGCCACAATACTCGCGAACCACCGAGAAGTTGTTGGATTCCGCGAAGCTCTGAATCGCATATCCGATGTCGCCCAAGTGGGCTCCAGGCTTGACCTGCTGAATGCCGCGCCACATGGCCTCATGGCAGGCCGCCGTCAGGCGGCGGGCAAGGATGGCGGCGTTGCCGACCAGGTACATGCGGCTCGTGTCGCCATGAAATCCGTCGCGAATCACCGTGACGTCGATATTGATGATGTCGCCGCTTTTCAGGCGCTTGTCGCCCGGAATGCCATGGCACACCACATGGTTTACCGAGGTGCAGATGGTCTTCGGGAAGCCTCGATAGTTGAGGTTGGCGGGGATGGATTTCAGCTCCTCGACGATGAAGTCATGACAGCGCTTGTCCAGTTCGTCGGTGCTTACCCCCGGTTGGACGTAGGGTTCGATCATGTCCAGGACGCTGGCGGCAAGGCGGCCGGCTGCGCGCATTTTGTCCTGTTCCGCGGCGTTTTTGATGGTCACATTCATAGGACAGTCGGCAAACCTCTGATGGGAGCGGGGGCTTTGTTTCTATTGGGGCTTCATGGTATAAAGCGCGGCTATTTTTAACAACCCCGCACGCGTGTCGTCACAATCGACTGGGTGCCCGGCCTTGGCTTGAAATGACGGCGTAACCGCCATTTTCAAGGCAAAACCGGGTTGCCGATTGGGACACGCGGAGGCTCAACCCAACCAGGAGTATTTATGACCAGCGTGTCCATGCGACAAATGCTGGAAGCGGGCGTCCATTTTGGACACCAAACCCGCTTCTGGAACCCGAAAATGGCTCCCTTCATTTTCGGCGAACGCAACAAAATCCATATTATCAACCTCGAAAAGACGCAGCCCTTGTATGCGGCGGCGGCGACCTTCATCAAAGGTGTGGCGTCCGACGGCGGAAAAGTGCTGTTCGTCGGCACCAAGCGCTCGGCGCGAGACGCGGTGCAGAAAGAGGCCACCCGCGCCGCCATGCCCTATGTGAACCAGCGCTGGCTGGGCGGCATGCTCACGAATTTCAAGACGATCCGGCAGTCCATCAAGCGGCTGAACGAGCTGGACGATATGGCGCAAAGCGGCGCCTTGGAACGTCGCGGCAAGAAAGAAGCCCAGATGCTGCGCCGTGAAATGGACAAGCTGCTGCGCAGCTTGGGCGGGATCCGCAACATGACGGCGTTGCCCGATGCGCTGTTCGTCATCGATGTGGGTCATGAGCAGATTGCGATTCACGAAGCGCAGAAGCTCGGCATCCCGGTGGTCGCCGTGGTCGACACGAATTGCTCGCCGGACGGCATCGACTATGTCATCCCGGGCAATGACGATGCCATGCGCGCCATCCTGTTGTACGCCGGCGGAATCGCCGATTCGGTCCTGGAAGGCAAGGCCTCGCTTCCGGAAGTGCCCGTGGGTGAAGACGAATTCGTGGAATTGGACGAGGAAGGCAATCCGAAGAAGCGCACTCAGGGCGCGCGGCGTCCCGCGCCGCCGGCCCGCGGCCAAAAGAAGCCGCCGCCTCGCCGCAAAGTGCCCGTCACTGTCGTACCGAGCGTCGCCGCCGTGGCCGCGTCGCTGGACGAGGTGGAGGTCGAAACCGATGATGTCGATGCCCCGGAAACACCGCCCGCGGAGACGCGGCCGGCCAGTGCTCCGCGTCGTCGACCTGCGGGACGGCGCGCTCCGGCGCGCGGTGCGTAGTTTTCCATGAACATTACGGCAGATTCAGTCAAGCAGCTTCGCGAGCGCACCGGCGCCGGCATGATGGAGTGCAAAAAGGCGCTCGTCGAAACCCAGGGTGACCTGGACGCCGCCGCCGAGCTGATGCGCAAGAGCGGGCTGGCCAAAGCAGACAAGAAGGCGGCGCGAGTTGCCGCGGAAGGCACCGTGGTCATCGAGCGCTCCGGCAACAACGCCGCGCTCGTCGAAGTGAATTGCGAGACCGACTTCGTCGCGCGCAGCGACGAATTTCAGGCCTTCGCCAAGGCGGTCGCCGCGGCAGCCCTGAAAGCGGCGCCCTCGAGCCTCGAGGACCTGCTCAAGCTGTCGCACGAGGGGTCGACGCTGGATGAGAGGCGCCGGGCCTTGATCGCCAAGATCGGCGAGAACATGGCGGTACGGCGTTTTGTACGCGTCGCGTCGCCGGGCCCTCTGGGCGCCTACATTCACGGTTCTCGAATCGGCAGTCTGGCGGCATTGCAGGGCGGCGATGAGGCGCTCGCCCGCGATATCGCGATGCATGTCGCGGCGGTGAATCCGGCCTACATCGATGTCGGCGACGTGCCGGCCGAGTTGCTGCAGAAGGAGCGTGAAATCCTGACCGAGCAAACCAAGGGCGAAAAGAAGCCGCCCGAGATCATTGCCAAGATGGTGGAAGGCCGCCTGCGCAAGTACCTCGCGGAAATCACGCTGATGGGTCAGCCCTTCATCAAGGATGAGGATATGACCGTGGAGAAGCTGCTGAAGAAGGCGGGCGCCAAAGTCACGATGTTCGCCCGCTATGAAGTGGGCGCCGGCATCGAGAAGAAGCAGGATGATTTCGTCGGCGAAGTGATGGCTCAGGTGAAGGCGCAAGAAAAACACTAAGCGACTATGACCACCCAACCGGGCACGGCTCGTTATCGAAGAATTCTAGTCAAGCTATCCGGCGAGGCGCTGCTGGGAAATGAGGATTACGGCATCGATCCGGTCATCCTCAAGCGAATCGCCGGAGAAATTCGCGACCTGACCCAGATGGGGGTTCAGGTCGCGGTCGTATTGGGGGGCGGGAATATTTTTCGCGGCGCGGGGCTCGCGCGCGCGGGCATGGATCGGGTGACGGCCGATCACATGGGAATGCTGGCCACCGTGATCAATGCACTGGCCATGCAGGACGCGCTGGAGGGCCTCGGCACGTACGCGCGGGTAATGTCGGCATTGCGGATCAACGAGGTTTGCGAGGATTACATCCGGCGGCGCGCGGTGCGGCACCTGGAAAAAGGCCGCGTGGTGATATTCGGCGCCGGCACCGGCAATCCCTTCTTCACAACCGACACGGCCGCCAGTTTGCGCGCCATCGAGATCAATGCGGAAATCCTGCTGAAAGCCACCAAGGTGAACGGCATTTACGATTCCGATCCGGTGACGAATCCCAACGCCAAGCGTTATGCGCGCCTGACCTTCGACAAGGTGCTCAACGATCGTCTCAACGTCATGGACGCAACCGCCATCGTCATGTGCAGGGAGAACAACCTGCCGCTGCAGGTCTTCAATCTATTCAACGCCGGCGATTTGATGCGTATTGTCCAAGGCGAAGACGTTGGCACCGTGGTATCGGCCGATCCTTAAAGTTCAGGGGGATACATGCTGGAGGATGTGAAGAAAGATGCGACAGTGCGCATGCAAAAATGCGTCGCGGCGTTCAAAGAGCAGCTGAAGAAAATGCGCACGGGCCGCGCTCATACGAGTCTCATCGAGCATATCAAGGTCGACTACTACGGCTCTGAGATGCCCTTGAACCAGGTGGCCAACATCGCCACCGAGGATGCGCGCACCTTGACGGTGAGTCCATGGGAAAAGGCCATGGTCCCCGTGATCGAGAAGGCGATCTACAAATCAGATCTTGGGCTCACCCCGAACACCGCGGGGCAGATCATCCGCATCCACATGCCCGCGCTGACCGAAGAGCGGCGGCGCGACATCATCAAGGTCGTCAAGGCCGAGGCGGAAAACGCGCGCGTCGCGGTGCGCGGCGTGCGCCGCGAAATCAACAATGAATTGAAGGAAATGCTCAAGGAAAAACTGATCCCGCAGGATGACGAGCGGCGCGGCCAGGACGACATTCAAAAGCTGACCGACAAGCACGTGGCCGATATCGACCACGCCATGGCCGACAAGGAAAAGGAGCTCATGCAGGTCTGACCGTCCAAGACCCGCAGTTCCCGAAACGCGCATGGCCGACTCGCCGCAGCACGTAGCAATCATCATGGACGGCAACGGCCGGTGGGCCCGCTCGCGCGGCATGCCGCGGGTTGCCGGACATCGCGCCAGCGTCAAGGTGGTGCGCAAGATCGTCGAGGAGTGCGCCGAGCGCAAGGTGCGCTACCTGACGCTGTTCGCCTTCAGCAGCGAGAACTGGCGGCGTCCCGCGGAGGAAGTCGGGATGCTCATGGGATTGTTCCTGGACGCGCTGGTGCGCGAAGTGGCGGACTTGCACCGCAACCAGGTCCGCCTGCGCTTCATCGGCGATCGGGAATCACTTGGGCCGGAACTCAAACAAAGAATGGCGGATGCGGAGACCTTGACCGCGTCGAACGCAGGGTTGGGGCTGATGGTGGCCGTTGCCTATGGCGGACGGTGGGACGTTGCCCAGGCCTGCAGGTCGCTGGCAGCGGATGCGGCAGCCGGCAGGCTGGATGCCGCGCAGATCAGCGAAGAGCACATCGGCGCGCGGCTGGCGCTCGCCGGAATTCCGGATCCGGACCTGCTGATTCGGACGGGCGGCGAACAGCGCATCAGCAACTTTCTGCTGTGGAATCTTGCCTACACCGAACTTTACTTCACCGACGCATTGTGGCCGGAATTTTCACCCGCGCATTTGCAGGCCGCTTTCGACTATTTCGGGCAGCGCGAGCGCCGCTTCGGCAAGACTTCGGCCCAGATCGCGGCGAAGGCCGATGCGTAACGGCTCGCATGCTTAGAACGCGAATCCTGACCGGCTCCATCTTGGGCGCCCTGTTGCTGCTGGGCTTGTTCCTGCTGCCCCAGTCCTGGGCGGTGTTGGCGTTCGGCGCGGTGTTTACCATTGGTGCATGGGAATGGGCGGGCTTTGGCATGCTCCGCGGGATACCGGCTCGCGCGTTGTATGCGCTCGCCGTGGCGTTGGTGTTGCTGTTCAGCTGGCGCTGGACCGACGATCCGGGAAATTTGATCATTCTGCTGGGCGCGGCCTGTGGGTGGTGGGTGGTTGCATTCCTGTGGCTGGCGTTTGCCCCGGGGTGGCATCGGCCGGCGCTCACGCTCATCTGCGGCCTGGCGGTGCTGGCACCGGCGTTTGTGGCGCTCGCCAGGCTGCAAATATCGACGCCGGGACCTGCGCGTGGCCCTTTCATCGTGCTGTGGCTGGTGCTCATGGTGTGTGCCGCGGACATAGGCGCGTACGCCGCCGGCCGCGCCTTCGGTCATCGGAAGTTGGCGCCGCGCGTTAGTCCTGGAAAGACCTGGGAGGGCGCCTTGGGAGGACTCGCATTGGTGGTTCTGGTCGCCTGGGGCGGGGCCGCATATTTTGGACTGCCGGCGCCCGGCGCCGTCGCATTCGGCTGCGGCGTGGGAATCTTTTCCATCATCGGCGATCTGACTGAGAGCATGTTCAAACGCGCGGCGGCGCTCAAAGACAGCGGCACTTTGCTGCCAGGACACGGGGGTCTGTTGGATCGAATCGATAGTGTGACGGCGGCGGCGCCCCTGTATGCCCTCGGGTTGTTCGGCTCAGGCGTGCTCCCTTAAGCCATGCAACGCGGCATTGCTATTTTGGGTTCGACGGGCAGTATCGGGCGCAGCACCCTCGCGGTCATTGCGCTGCATCCTGAGCGTTTCAAGGTTGCGGTCTTGGGTGCGTTCAACAGCTGGCAAGTGATCGTGGAACAGGCGCGGGAGTTCAACGCCGAGACCGTGGTGCTGGTCGACGAACAAGCCGCCGTGAAGGCGCGCGCCGCGTTGCTCGAGTGCGGTTCGGCGACGCGCGTCGAAAGCGGCGAGCAGGCGCTCAGCCAAGCGGCAAGCGCCGCCAACGTGCAGATGGTGATGGCGGCGATTGTCGGCGCCGCGGGCTTGAGTTCGACATTGGCCGCGGTGCGCGCCGGCAAGCGCGTGTTCCTGGCCAACAAGGAATCGCTGGTGATGACCGGCCGGCTCTTGATGGATGAGGTGCGCCGCGCACGGGCGGAACTCATCCCTATCGACAGCGAACATAACGCGATCTTTCAATGCATGCCCGCCGGTTACCTGCCGGGCGATGCGGCGCGCGGCGTGACGCGCGTGATCCTGACCGCATCCGGCGGCCCGTTTCGCAGTACCTCTGCGGCGAAAATGGCGCAGGCCACGCCGGAAGAAGCCTGCGCGCACCCGAAGTGGAAGATGGGCCGGAAGATCTCAGTGGATTCGGCGACGCTGATGAACAAGGGACTCGAGGTCATCGAAGCGACGCTGCTGTTCGGATTGCCGGAAACACAGGTCGATGTCGTGGTGCACCCGCAGAGCGTGGTGCATTCCCTGGTCGAATACGCGGACGGTTCCATGCTGGCGCAGCTGGGCGCCCCCGATATGCGCACACCCATTGCGCAAGCGCTGGCCTGGCCCGAGCGATTTGCTTCCGGTGTACAATCTCTCGATCTGCTTAGCATAGGACGGCTGGACTTCGAGCCGCCGGACCATGTTCGATTCCCGAGTTTGACGCTGGCGCGAGCCGCTGCCAGGACTGGCGGCACCGCTCCGACGGTGCTAAACGCCGCCAATGAGGTCGCAGTCCAAGCGTTTCTGGATCGGCGCTTGAACTTTGTAGGTATTTCAACGGTCATTGACAAGGTACTGCAGCGGCTCAGTGCGTCTCCCGTCAAGGTTTTGGGCGATGTTTTGGAGGCCGACGCTGCGGCCCGACGCCTGGCGGTTACCATGATAGAGCTTAGCGCTGGAGCCCCTGCATGATGGTTGTGATTATCCCTGTGGCGTTCTTGGTTGCGATCAGCATCCTGGTCGCCGTGCATGAGTTCGGACACTACTGGGTCGCGAAAAAACTCGGCTTCAAGGTGCTGCGCTTCAGTATCGGGTTTGGAAAACCGCTTCTCACCCGCGTCGGCAAAGACGCTGATCGCACCGAGTATTGCGTGGCTGCGATTCCCCTGGGCGGTTACGTCAAGCTGTTGGACGAGCGCGAAGGCGACGTGGCGCCGTCGGAGCTGCATCGTTCCTTCACCCGCCGGCCGATTTCGCATCGCATTGCCGTGCTGCTGGCGGGACCCGCGATGAATCTATTGTTTGCATCTCTGCTCTACGCAATCTTGGCCATGGTCGGGAATGAGATCGTCAAGCCGGTCATCGGTCAGGTGCGGCTCGACAGCCCGGCGGCGATTGCGGGGTTGCAGCGGGGCGATCAAATCGTCCGCGTCGGCGGTCGCAACGTCAACGACACCGAAGAGCTGCAGATTGCCCTGATCCGCCAATTCACCAGCGACGGTCTGGTTCCGCTGACGTTGCGGCGCGACGGCGCCGAGCGCTCCGTGACGCTGCGAGTGACCGCCGATCGGCGCAGCCTGACCGAACCCGGCAAACTGCTGCCTGGATTGGGGTTCGATTTGGCAATGTGGAATGCCGCCACGCTGATCGATACGGCGGAGGCAGCGAGCGCCGGCGCGCGCGCGGGTTTGCGTTCCGGCGACCGGGTGCTCGCCGTGGATGGGCAGCCGATTGCCAATTCGAGCGAGTTCCGCTCCATCGTGGGCGCTGCGGCGAATCGGGATATTTCGATTGAAGTCGAGCGCCACGGCGAGCGAATGCGTATCGTAGCGGCGGTTCCGCGCGTGATGGAAGACGGTCAAGCGGTCGGCCGGCTGGGAGTCCGCCTCAAGGAAGGGCCGCCCGTTTGGCCGCCGGGACTCAAGGAAACGCATCGTTCGGGACCGATTGATGCTTTACTGATCGGCGTCAAAAAGACCTGGGAGATGTCCGCACTGACCGTGCAGATGTTGTGGCGCATGCTGACCGGCCAGGTCTCTCCGAAGAACATCAGCGGGGTTGTCAGCATCGCGGAGTTCGCCGGCATCAGCGCCTCATTGGGCGCGACGGCGTTCATGGCATTTTTGGCGATTATCAGCGTGAGCCTGGGCGTGCTCAATTTGCTGCCGGTGCCCTTATTGGACGGCGGTCAGGTGGTGTACCAAGCGGTGGAAGCCGTCAAGGGCAGCCCGCTGTCGGAGCGCACGCAGCTCTTTGGCCAGCAGATTGGGATTGCGCTGTTGGTGTTGTTGATGAGCCTGGCTTTCTATAACGACATTTCAAGACATTTGAATTAACGGGAAATCATGATCAAACCCAAATTCCAGCCGTACGAGCGGCGCTGCCTGCGCAGCACCGCCCAACAGAACAGCATCCGGTCGTTGCCGCGTGCGGCTTGAATTTCGGCTAGCTTTGTTGGTGGCGCTGGCCGGCCAACCTCTCAGCGGCACCGTGCGCGCGCAAGCGTCGCAGGAAGCGTTTACCGTCGGCGATATCCGCATCGAAGGCCTGCAGCGAATCTCCGAGGGCACGGTATTCAACTATTTGCCCGTGAACATCGGCGATCACATGGATGGATCGCGCATCGGCGAAGCGATGCGGGCGCTGTACGCGACCGGATTCTTTCGCGACGTGGAACTGCGCCGCGACGGCAACACCCTGCTTGTCGTCGTGGTGGAGCGGCCATCGATCGCCAAGTTCGAGCTCAAAGGCAACAAGGACATAAAAACCGAAGATCTCACGAAGAGTCTGCGAAACGTCGGGCTCGCGACCGGCAAGACCTTTGACCGCTCGGTGCTCGATGAGGTGAAGCAGTATCTCACCGATCAATATTTCAGCCGCGGCAAGTACGCCGTGCGCGTCGACACCAAGATCACCGACCTGCCCGGCAACAAGGTGGACATCGTAGTCGACATCAAGGAAGGCAAACGCGCCAAGATCGAGCAGATCAATATCGTCGGCAACACGAGATTCAAGGAAAAGGACATTCTCGGCAGCTTCGAATTGAAGACGCCGAACTGGCTGTCCTGGTACAAGCAGGACGACCGGTACTCGCGCGAGTCTTTGACGGGCGACTTGGAAAAATTGCGTTCCTACTACATGGATAGAGGCTATGCGAATTTCCAGATCGAATCGACGCAGGTGACCATTGCGCCCGAAAAGGACGACATGTACATCACCGTAAACGTCAGCGAAGGGGACGTGTACAAGGTCAGCGACATCAAGCTGGCCGGCACCATGGTCGTGCCCGAGGCGCAACTGCGCCGCTTGCTGTTGATCAAGCCGGGCGACACCTATTCCCGCAAGCTGGTCACATCGACGCAGCAATTGATGAGTTACCGGCTGGGCGCCGACGGCTACGCATTCGCCAAGATAGATCCCGTGCCGACCGCCGACAACGAGCACAAGACCGTGGCGCTGACCTTCTTCGTCGAGCCCGGCAACCGCGTCTACGTGCGTCACGTCAATTTCAACGACACGACTGCAATCAATGATGAGACGCTGCGCCGCGAAATGCGCCAGCTGGAGGGCGGATGGTTGTCGAATTCAGCGGTGGAGCGCTCCAAGGAACGATTGCAGCGCCTGCCCTACATCGAGAAAGTCGAGTTCGAGAACAAGCCCGTGGCGGGCAGCGCCGACCTCGTGGATGTCGACTTCAAGATCAAAGAAGGATTGCCCGGCCAGTTCGGCGGCGGCATTGGCTACTCGGAGTCGCAGAAATTCAGCTTGAACGGCAATTTCGTGCACAGCAACTTCATGGGTACCGGCGATCGTATTGCGCTGGAAATCAACGCCGGCAAGTACAGCAAGAGCTACACTTTCGCCCACACGGACCCCTACACCACGATCGACGGCATCTCGCGCACGACGTCGTTGACATTGCGCGATGTCACGCAGTTCGTCGCGGCATCATCGGCCTTTTCGACCAAGCAGATAACCGGCGCGATGCAATGGTCCTATCCGATCAGCGAGTACCAATATTTGAGCCTTGGAGCTTCGGTCAACAAGAACAGCCTGGTGGTCTCCGAAGGCTACAGCGCGCAGCAATCGGTCGATTGGGTCAAGCAAAACGGCAACACCTTCGAGCGCGACCTGCAGGATACGAACGGCGACGGCGTCGTCAATTCATTGGACAGTCCCTACACGGTCTTTGGCAGCAATTTCTACACTTATGAGCTGACCGGCGGTTGGTCCTACGAGGGCCGCAACCGCGCGTTGTTCCCCGACCGCGGCATGAAGATCGCGCTCTCGGCCCGCTACGCGCTGCCGTTGAGCGATGTTAAGTATTACCAGACGAACTTCGATTTCATCACCTACATACCGCTCTGGCGCCTCCTGCTCTCGGTGCAAGCCTCGGTGGACTATGCTTCGGCGCTGGGTAAAACCACGTCTTTACCGCCCTATCTCAATTACTTCGCGGGCGGTCCGGACAGCGTCAGAGGCTATACCGAAAGCCGTTTGGGACCCAAGGACAACATCGGAATCGGCAACCCCTACGGCGGCAACTTCCGGGTGGTCAATCGCTACGAGCTGATTTTACCGGTGCCGGACAAGTGGAGGAGCTCGGCGCGCATCAGCTTCTTCTACGACATCGGCAACGTGTTCCAGACGGGAAACAAGGTCAAATTCCTGGGTGTCGATGACATAACGCCGGTCGACTATCACTTCAGTTATGCTAATCTAAAACAATCAACCGGCATTGCAGTGCAGTGGCTCGCACCCTTGGGTCTGTTCCGTTTCTCGTACGGAATCCCTTTGAATCCCAATCAAGGCGATACGGTGCGGTTCGGCGACGAGACGGAGCGTTTTCAATTTTCCATCGGTCAAGCGTTTTGACCGCAATTTGAGGTCTTAGGATCAACATGTCGACATATTTTCGCAGCATTCCGCTCCTGGCATTGGCCTTCAGCGGACTCATGGTGTCGCAGCAAGCTAGCGCCGAAATCAAGGTTGGATACGTGGACTTCCAGAAGCTGATGTCGGAGGCTCCGCAGGTCAAGAGCGCCATGCAATCCCTGCAAAATGAATTCGGACCGCGTCAGCGCGAATTGGTGGCCATGCAGAATGACCTCAAGGCGCGCGATGAGAGATTGGCGAAGGAAGGGGCGATCATGGCCGAAGCCGATCGCGCGAAAGCCGAAAAAGGTCTGCGCGACGAACAACGCGAATTTTCCCGCAAGGGCGGCGAATACCAGGACGACATCAACACGCGCAAAAACGAAGAGATCGGCAAAGTTCAGCGCTACCTGCTCGAAGAGATCCGCACCTATTCCGCCGCACAGGGATTTGATTTGGTTCTGGGCGAAGGTGTGTTCTACAGCAAGCCGCAGCTGGATATCACGGCGCAGGTGTTGGATCTGCTGAAGACCAAACCCTCGACGGTGCCGAGCGCGCCCAAACCGGCGGCCGCGCCGGCGAAACCTCCGGCGACCAAGTAAGGCGCCACCAAAGCGCACTTAAGGAGTGCTTAGGTGCCGGCAGAGTTCAGTCTAGGAGAGCTGGCGGTGCGGTTCGGGCTCACGCTGCGCGGTGAGCCCAGCCTCAAAGTGCATGGTGTCGCGACGCTCTCGCGGGCGGAATCCGGCACGTTAAGCTTTCTCGCGAACTCCCGCTACCGCCGGCAGCTGGACACCACACGGGCAACGGCCGTCCTCATGAGCGCGGAGGATGAAGCGCACTGCCCGGTGGCGGCATTGATCCATCCCAATCCTTACCTGGCTTATGCCCGCATTGCCGCGCTCATGCACCCCGCGGCGAGCGCTGCGCCGGGAATCCATCCATCTGCGGTGGTCGGGTCCGGAGCCCGGATTGCGGCGAGCGCCGGCATCGGTCCCCTGACGGTGGTCGAAGACGACGCCGAAATCGGCGAGCGTGTTTCAATCGGCCCCGGATGCATCGTGCAAAGAGGCGCTCGCATCGGCGCCGACTCGATACTCGTCTCGCGGGTCAATTTGTATCCGGGCGTGACGTTGGGCCGGCGTTGTATCCTGCACGCCGGCGCTGTGGTCGGCGCGGACGGCTTCGGCTTTGCTCCCAATGCCGGGGCGTGGGTGAAGGTGCCGCAAGTCGGCAGCGTGCGAATCGGCGATGATGTGGAAATCGGAGCGAACACCACCATCGATCGGGGCGCGATTGATGATACGGTTGTCGAGGACGGGGTCAAGCTGGACAATCAGATCCAGGTGGGTCACAACGTGCTCATCGGCGCTCACACGGCAATCGCGGCTTGTACCGGCATATCGGGCAGCACGGTGATCGGCCGGCGCTGCATGATAGGCGGCATGGTGGGATTTGCGGGCCACTTGACCATTGCCGATGACGTGGTGGTGACGGGCTGCAGCCTGGTCAGCGCATCGATCAAGAAGGCCGGCAGCTACTCGAGCGGCATGCCGACGGTAGAGACGAGATTATGGCGGCGAATGGTCGCCCATTTGAGGCGGCTGGACGGATAGGAGAGAGAATGTCGGAGTCCGATAGACTGGATATCGCAGCGATCATGCGGCAATTGCCGCATCGGTATCCCTTCTTGCTGGTGGATCGGGTCTTGGAGTGCGTCGCCGGACAACACTGTCTCGCCCTGAAGAACGTGACGGTCAACGAGCCGTTCTTTCAGGGGCATTTCCCGCATCGTCCGGTGATGCCGGGTGTACTCATCATCGAGGCCCTGGCGCAGGCCGCCGGCATTTTGGCGTTCAAGACCGCCAAGGTGGTGCCCGACGTCAACACGCGTTTTTACTTTGTAGCCATCGATAACGCGCGATTCCGCAAGCCGGTCGAGCCCGGCGATCAGCTGATGCTGCGGGTTGAATTGAAGCGCTCGTTCAAAGGGATCTGGAAATTCGATTGCCTGGCGCAAGTCGACGGCAAGGAGGTGGCGTCGGCGGAAATCATGGTCGCACCGGAGACCAAGACGCCGCCGGCCAAGGGAGCGCCATGATCGATTCGCGGGCGGTGGTATCGCCGCAAGCTGACATCGCCGCGGACGTGCAGATTGGCCCCTTCACGGTGATCGGGGCCGACGTGGTCATCGGAGCCGGAACGTGGGTCGGCCCGCACGCCGTGATCAACGGACCGACGCGCATCGGCGCGAACAACAAGATCTATCAGTTTGCTTCGTTGGGCGATGCGCCGCAGGACAAGAAGTACAACGGCGAGCCGACCCGGCTCGAGATCGGCGACCGCAACGTGTTCCGCGAATCGGTCACCGTGAATCGCGGCACGACGCACGACAAAGGCGTGACGAGTATCGGCAACGACAATCTGCTCATGGCGTATTCGCATGTCGCCCATGATTGCCAGCTGGGCAACCAAATCGTGATGGCGAACTGCGCCACGCTCGGCGGCCATGTGGAAGTCGGCGATTGGGTGACCATGGGCGGCTTGTCGGCGGTACACCAGTTCACCAAGATCGGGGCTTATTGCTTCCTGGCGCACAACGCCGCCGTCACCCGCGATGTGCCGCCGTATATCATGGCGGTGGGCCGTCCCGCCGTGCCTCACAGCGTCAATGCGGTGGGCCTGCAGCGCCGCGGCTTCACGCCGGAACAAATCCTGAATATTCGCCGCGCCTATCGCACGCTGTACCGCTCCGGTTTGAAATTGACGGCGGCGCTGGAAGAGCTCGATAAAGCGGCGGCGCTGCAGCCGGAAATCGTGCCCTTCGTCGAATTCATCAAGCGCAGCTCACGCAGCATCGTCCGCTAGGAGCCTGTCTGAGTATTCAACGTGGCCGCGACCGTGGCAAATTTCGCTTCAGGCGAGGCGGAGCCGACGCGGTTGGGTTATTCCCAATAAGGAGGCGACAACGATGCATGAAGCGAAATTTGCCCGGTCCCAAAGGGTTGGCAGCGGGAGGGGCGTCTGCGGTGTTGCGCGGCTTGGCCGTGGGACCCGCCACGGCCTGCGCCGCGCGCCTTGCATCCGCTCCCTCGCGCTGCCAACGCGGCTCACGCTGAATACTCAGACAGGCTCCTAGGCCCAACGCATGTCCGCGCCACTGCGAGTGGGTCTATTGGCGGGTGAAGCGTCAGGCGACACCTTGGGCGCGGATCTGATCCATTCGCTGCGTAAATTGGCGCCCGACGCGAAATTCTTCGGTGTCGCCGGACCTAAAATGCAGGCCGCGGGATGCGAAGTATGGGAGCCGGCCGAGTCCTTTGCCGTCATGGGGCTTTTCGACGTGCTGCGCGAATTGCCGAGGCTGGCAAAGCTGCTCGCGCGCATCAAGCGGATGTTTTTGACGGCGCGCCCGGATGTGTTCGTCGGCATCGACGCGCCCGATACCAATTTGCGCATTGCCCGCACGCTGCACGCCGCCGGAATTCCGACCGTGCAATACGTGAGCCCGCAGGTTTGGGCGTGGCGCCAGGGCCGCGCGCGCCATATCCGCGAATCGGTGGACTTGGTGTTGTGTCTGCTGCCGTTCGAAAAACGCTTCTACGATGAGCACCGCATACGGGCGGAATTTGTCGGTCATCCGCTCGCAGACGCGATCCCGGAGAAAGTCGATCGCGAGGCTGCGCGGCGCGTGCTCGGTCTCAAGCAGGACGCCGCCGTGGTTGCTTTGCTTCCGGGCAGCCGCCGCGGCGAGGTCGCGCGGCTTGCCGCGGACTTTGCCGCGACGATCCGCTGGATGGCGCAGCGTCGGCCACGCTTGAAATTCGTCGCGCCGATGGCGAGCGCTGCGACGCGTCAGATTTTTTCGCGCATCCTGGCGCGCGATGCGCCATCCATTGAGGTGCAATTGATCGACGGACAGGCGACGACGGCCTTGAGCGCCGCCGACGTCGTGCTGGTGGCCTCCGGTACCGCGAGCTTGGAGGCTGCCCTGTGCAAACGGCCCATGGTGGTCGTGTACCGGCTGGGCGCGCTGACCGGCTGGTTGCTGACGCGCTTCAACCTGGTGAGGTCGAAATTTTTCGCCCAACCAAATCTACTTGCGGATCGGCGCGTCGTCGGCGAATATTTTCAGCGGCAAATTATCCCAGAGTCCATCGGTGCGGAGCTCTTGATGTGGCTTGACGATACGGAACGGCGCAGCGCCTTGGAACGCGAGTTCTCGCGTATTCATGCCGAGCTGCGCCGCGGCGCAGGCGCCCGCGCTGCGCAATCCATCCTGGCTCTATTGAGCACCCTTCAGAACCCGGTGGCGCCGCCGCCGTGAGGCGCGTGGCCGGCATCGACGAGGCAGGCCGCGGACCCCTGGCTGGACCGGTCGTGGCGGCCGCGGTAATCCTTCGGCCCCGCCGGCGCATCGAAGGCGTTGCGGATTCCAAATCGTTGAGTCCCGAGGAACGCGCCCGCCTGAGCATTGAGATCCGGCGCCAAGCGGTTTGCTTTGGCATCGGTTGGGCGGACCAGGTGGAAATCGATGCGTTGAACATTCTGCAGGCGACATTTCTAGCCATGCGCCGTGCGTTGCTGGCCATGTGCCTGACTCCCGACCACGTGCTGGTGGATGGCGACCGGCTGCCCCATTTGCATGGATTGGGCAAGGTATTGACCGCTCGTGCCATCATTGACGGCGATGTCACCGAGCCCGCCATCAGCGCAGCGTCCATTCTGGCGAAGACCGCCAGAGATGATTATATGAATCAAATGGATACGGTATATCCCGCATATTCTTTCGCAAGTCACAAAGGCTATGCGACGCCGGATCATCAACGCCTGTTGACCTTGCACGGGCCCTGTCCCTTGCACCGCCGTTCCTTCGAACCCGTGCGCCTCGCGCTGCGGTGCGAACTTTGACGAACTTCGTTCACTTGCGGGTGCACACCGAATATTCCTTGGTGGACGGCATCGTGCGCGTTCCGGATCTGATGGCCGCCGTCGCGGCAGCCGGCATGCCCGCGATCGCGCTCACCGATCAAAGCAATTTGTTTGCCATGGTGAAGTTCTACAAGGAAGCGCAGGCCGCCGGGGTAAAGCCCGTGATCGGCGTCGATGCCTGGATTCGCGAACCCGGCGAGCGCGCGCCGCCGTCGCGCATCGTGTTCCTTTGTCAGAATCTGATCGGCTACCGGCATCTGACCCAGTTGGTGACGCGATCCTTTTTGCAGGGTCAGCGCCGCGGCCCGCCCATGTTGGATCGCAGCTGGATAAGCCGCGAAGCGCTGCAGGGATTGATCGTGCTGTCAGGCGGACTCGAGGGCGATATCGGACAGGCCTTTGCGCGCGGCCGGGACGAGGAAGCGGAGCGATGTCTGGAGCGCTGGCAGTCGTATTGCGGCGATCGCTTCTATCTCGAGGTGCAACGCACCGGCCGGGCCGGCGAGCAAGTGTGCTCCGAGGCGGCCATGGAACTTGCCCAATCCCGCGGCGTCGCCGCGGTCGCAACGAACGACGTGCGTTTCTTGACGCGCGCGGAGTTCGAAGCGCATGAGGCGCGGGTCTGCATCCATGACGGCGCGCAGCTTGGCGATGCGAGCCGCAAGCGCCGCTACTCCGAAGAACAGTACTTGAAATCGCCGGCGGAAATGGCGGAGCTGTTTCAGGATGCGCCGGAATTGTTGGCGAATACCGTTGAAATCGCCAAGCGCTGTTCTCTCGAGATCCGCCTGGGCGCCTCCATGTTGCCGGCGTACCCGGTGCCGGCCGGATCGAATACCGAAGATTTTTTGCGCGAGGAATCCAAGCGCGGGCTCGGCGGGCGCACCGCGGCCTCGCCGGCGTTGCAGATCGCAACCGCGGTCGCCGCTTACGAGGCGCGCCTCGAACTCGAGCTGGGCGTCATCTGCGCCATGGGGTTTGCCGGATACTTTCTGATCGTCGCCGACTTCATTCGGTGGGCACGTGAGAACGGTGTGCCCGTGGGTCCGGGCCGCGGCTCGGGCGCGGGGTCGCTGGTCGCGTATGCGCTGGGGATCACCGACCTTGATCCCATCGAGCATGACCTGCTGTTCGAGCGGTTCTTGAATCCCGAGCGCGTATCCATGCCGGACTTCGACGTCGACTTCTGCATGGAAGGGCGCGACCGGGTCATTGAGTACGTCGCCAACAAGTACGGCCGCGACCGCGTATCCCAGATCATCACCTACGGCACCCTGGCCGCAAAGGCCGTGGTGCGCGACGTCGGCAGGGTTCTCGGCCATCCGTATGGCTACGTGGACAAGATCGCGAAGCTGATTCCGTTGGAAATCGGCATGACGCTCGACAAGGCGCTCGAGCAGGAAGAAGAACTGAAGCGGTTGTACGACGGCGAAGGGGAGATTCGCGAGCTCATCGATCTGGCGCGATCGCTCGAGGGTCTGGCGCGCAACGCCGGCACGCACGCCGGCGGCGTGGTCATCGCGCCGTCCATCCTGACCGACTTTACGCCGCTGTACTGCGAAGAGGGCAGCAACACGCCGGTGACGCAGTTCGACAAGGACGATGTCGAGGCGGCGGGCTTGGTGAAATTTGATTTCCTGGGACTGCGAACCCTGACCATCATCGATTGGGTGGTGCGCGACATCAATGCGCAGCGCGCGCACAGCGGCGAAGCGCCCCTGGTCATGAGCGCTCTGCCGATGGACGACGCGGCAACCTACGCGCTGCTGAAGAGCACCAAGACCACCGCGGTGTTCCAACTCGAATCGCGCGGCATGAAGGACTTGATCCGGCGCCTGCAGCCGGACCGGTTCGGCGACATCGTGGCGCTGGTCGCGCTGTTCCGGCCGGGCCCGCTGCAATCGGGCATGGTCGAGGATTTCATTGCGCGCAAGCACGATACCAGCGGCGCGACCATCGACTATCTGCATCCGGATTTGAAGCCGGTCCTGGCGGCGACCTATGGCGTGATCCTGTATCAGGAGCAGGTCATGCAAATCGCGCAGATCCTGGCGGGTTATACCTTGGGCGGCGCCGACCTCCTGCGCCGCGCCATGGGCAAGAAGAAGCCCGAAGAGATGGCGAAGCAACGTTCGATTTTCGTCTCAGGCGCGGTGACGCGCGGCGTTCGCGAGGCGCAGGCGACGCACATTTTCGATCTCATGGAAAAGTTCGCGGGCTATGGATTCAACAAGTCGCATTCGGCAGCGTATGCGCTGCTGTCCTATCAGACGGCATGGCTCAAGGCGCACTACCCGGCGGCCTACATGGCGGCGGTGCTGTCCTCGGATATGGATAAGACCGAAAAAGTCGTGACGCTGATCGACGAATGCAACGGCATGGCCCTCAAGGTGCTGCCGCCCGATGTGAACGCGTCGGTGTATGCGTTTCGCGTCGCCGGCGCCGACAGCATCCGATACGGCATGGGCGCGATCAAGGGCGTGGGTGCGTCCGCCGTCGAGGCCATCATCGAGGAGCGCGAAAGGAACGGTGAGTTCAAGACTCTGCCCGACCTGTGCCGTCGCATCGACCTGGCGAGAGTGAACCGGCGCGTGCTGGAGGCGCTGATCCGCTCGGGAAGCCTCGACCGTATTGGTCCCAATCGCGCCTCGTTGACGGCGGAACTCGAGCGCGCCATGCATCTGGGCGAGCAAAACTCGCGCGCCATCAGCGTGGGTCAGGTGGACCTTTTCGGCTTGAGCGCCGCGGAGAACACGGCGGTCGCGGACTGGTCCGAGGCAGAACGCCTCGCGGGCGAGCGCGAAACCCTGGGGCTGTTCTTGAGCGGCCATCCCATTACCCCGTACGAGCCGGACTTGAAGTTTTTGGTGAGCGCGCGGCTGGCGGATGTCGGCGGCCCGAAACCGCCGTCGGCGCCGGAAGGCGGCCGCAGCTGGTCCGCAGGCAAGCCTGCCACCGTCGCGGGGCTGGTGCTGGAGATTCGGCGCCGGCCGAATCGGGTAACCTTGATTCTGGATGATCGCAGCGCCCGCCTCGAAGTCAGCTTGTACGAAGAAGTCTTTCAGCAGCATCGCGATATCATCGTCAAGGACGCGATCTTGATCATCGACGGCACGCTGCGATTCGACGACTTCATCGAGGCATGGCGCCTGCAGGGCAAATCCCTAATGGACATCGACCGCGCGCGCGAGCGCTTTGCCCGCCGCCTGTGGCTGCGCTGGCCTGAGGAATTCGACGGCCCACAGGGCATGAACCGCTTCGAGCAGGTGCTCAAACCCTACTTGCGCGGGCCCTGCGGCGTGAGTGTGGCGGTGAACCGCAGCGAGTACAGCGGCAAGGTCAATCTGTCTGATTCCTGGTCGGTGCGGCCCACGCGGGAGCTGCTGGACCGGCTTTCCGCGCTTGTCGGGCGCGAGGGGTGGTATTTAGTGTATGGTCCGCGAAATGATGTTCGCGGCGAGGAAACTTCTTCATGGCGCTGAATTTTCTGGAATTTGAACAGCCGATCGCGGAACTCGAGGCCAAGATCGAAGAGCTGAAATTCATCGGCAGTGATGCCAGCGTGAATATCACCGAGGAGATCAAGCGCCTGCAATCGAAGAGCAGGGCGCTCACGACCAGCATTTTCGCCAACCTGACGCCGTGGCAAATCACCGAGCTGGCACGCCATCCGCAGCGTCCGTACACGCTGGACTATGTCTCCATGATCTTCAGCGACTGGCAGGAATTGCATGGCGATCGCATGTACAGCGACGACCTGGCGATTGTCGGCGGCCTGGCGCGGATCGAAGGCGTGCCCGTGATGCTGATCGGACACCAGAAGGGCCGCGACACCAAGGAGCGTGTGCGGCGCAACTACGGCATGCCGAAGCCTGAAGGGTATCGCAAGGCGCTTCGTCTCATGAAAATGGCGGAGCGATTCCGGATTCCGGTCGTGACGTTGATCGACACGCCGGGCGCCTACCCGGGCATCGGCTCGGAGGAGCGCGGCCAATCGGAAGCGATTGCGCGCAACTTGTTCGAGATGTCGCATCTAGCGGCGCCGATTTTGAGCATCGTCATCGGCGAGGGCGGATCCGGCGGAGCGCTTGCCATCGGCGTCTGCGACCATCTGGTCATGCTGCAGTTCAGCGTGTATTCGGTGATTTCGCCGGAAGCCTGCGCCTCGATTTTGTTCAAGAGCACCGAAAAGAAAGAGGTCGCCGCGGAGGCGATGGGCGGCACGGCCGAGCGGCTGTTCAAGCTCGGACTGGTCGATGAGATTTTGAAGGAGCCCCACGGCGGCGCCCACCGCGACCCGCAGCTGATGGCGGAAACCATGAAGCAGAGCATCGTCAAAAATCTGGCCGAACTGCGCAACCAGCCGATCACGCAGCTGCTCGATGCTCGCCAGGCCCGCCTGCGCGGATTCGGCGCGTTCCGCGACGGTTGATCGCCCCGTGGGCTTTTCCGCGGCCACCCTGCACGCGGTGCTCGAGTCTTTAGTGCCCGCGGAGGCCACCGGCTTGGTGGTGGCGTTGAGCGGCGGCCCCGATTCGACGGCGCTGCTCGCCGCCGCGGCGGAAATGCAGCCCGGCTTTCGCGGCTTGCCGCTGCGCGCTGTCCACATTGATCATGGTCTGCAGCTTAGTGCACTCGAGTTTCGCAAAGCCTGCCGGACGCTCTGCGATCGTTTGGGCGTTCCCTTGAGCATTGTTGCGGTCGAGGTGGGTGGGGCAGGTGAGTCGCTCGAGGCCGCGGCGCGCACGGCGCGTTATGCGGCGCTTGCCGCGCAGCTGCAATCCGGTGAATGTCTTTTGACGGCGCATCACCGCAAGGACCAGGCCGAGACCCTGCTGCTGCAGGCGCTGCGCGGCGCGGGAGTCAAGGGCATGGCGGCGATGCCGGTCTGCAAGGTCTTAGGGTTGGGATGGCACGCGCGGCCGATGCTCGAGATTGCGCACGAAGATCTGCAGCAATTCAGCGTAGGGCTCCAGCAATCCCATTCGAACGATCCCATGAACGAGGATGAGCGATTTGACCGCGTGTATCTGCGCCACGCGCTGTGGCCGCTGATCCGGAAACGCTGGCCCGGAGTGGAAATCACGCTCTCGCGCACGGCCTTGCACATGGCCGAAGCGCAACAGCTCCTGGACATGGCGGCCGCCGCCGATGTGGCGCGCCTGCGCGACGGCGAGGCGCTGTCGGTGCCGGGCCTGCGCGCCCTGGCTCCCTTGAAGCGCATGAATGCGGTGCGCTTGTGGCTGCGAGAAGCGGGTGTCGAGGTGCCCTCGACCGCGCGGCTCGAAGAGGCATTGCGGCAGGTGTTCGATGCGCATGCGGACCAAAATCCGGCCATTGTCTGGGGCGAAAAAGCGCTGCGGCGTTATCGGCAGAGGATGTTCGTGACCGACGCCGATGCCCCTTCCTTAAGTGCTGCGCAACAATGGGCTGTTGCGCCCGGATCCTCGCTGGAGTTGAGTCCGCGGCTCGGAACATTGTCATGGATCCTCCACGCGGGCGGACTTGCCGCGGCGAGGCTGCCCGCGGTCGTCACGGTGCGGCGGCGCGGGGGAGGTGAGGCGCTGAAGCCCGCTCGATTGGCCAAAACGCAAACCGTGCAGCACCTGTGTCAGACATGGGGGGTGCTGCCTTGGATGAGGGACGCGCTGCCGCTGGTGTTTGCCGGTGATGCCTTGATTGCCGTCGGCGATTTGTGGAT
>Ga0193753_10000579_pt1 | contig 35566 bp, 20 predicted proteins | sample H1c2metaG_FD_144925 | JGI IMG/M metagenome (GOLD analysis project Ga0193753, IMG submission 144925) | Soil microbial communities from a riparian zone of the East river system, Colorado, United States - H1c2 | ecosystem: Environmental > Terrestrial > Soil > Riparian zone | place: USA: East...
CGACGTAGAAGAACAGCAACGTGGTGATGGTGATCGTGCCGGTGACCGCCATTCCAAAGGCGAAGGCCAGTGCCGTGGAGCTGCGGAAGGCGAAGATCAGGGTGAGGACCGAGGCCAACAGCAGCCAGTTGATGAAGGGCACGTAGATCTGGCCGATGGTGGACGCGGAGGTGTGCGTGATCCGCAGCCTTGGCAGGTAGCCGAGTTGGGCGGCCTGCGAGGCCACCGAGTAGGCGCCGGTGATCACCGCCTGGGAGGCGATCACTGTGGCCGCCGTGGCCAGGAACACCATCGGCAGCCGGCCCCAGCCAGGTACGAGCAGGAAGAACGGGTTGCTGACGTTGTGCGCGTCGGCCAGGATCAGAGCTCCCTGGCCGAAGTAGCTCAGGATGCAGGCGGGGAAGACGAGGAACAGCCACGCGCGGGTGATCGACCGGCGGCCGAAGTGCCCCATGTCGGCGTACAGCGCCTCGCCGCCGGTGACGACGAGGAAGACCGCGCCGAGCACGAAGAAGCCGCCCGCGCCGTTGTGCAGGAAGAACTCCGCGGCGTAGACGGGGTTCACGGCGCGCAGCACCGAGGGCTGCATCAGGATGCCGCGCAGGCCGAGCGCGGACAGCGTGAGCAGCCAGAGGCAGGTGACCGGCCCGAACACCGCGCCGACCCCCGCCGTCCCGCGCTTCTGCACCAGGAACAGCGCCAGCAGGACGCCCACCGTGATGGGCACGACGTAGGCATGGAAGGTCGGCGTCACCACCTCGAGACCCTCCACGGCGGAGAGCACCGAGATGGCGGGCGTGATCATGCCGTCGCCGTAGAGCAGCGCGGCGCCGAAGAGCCCGAGGAAGACCAGCCGGCCCCGGCTCCTGCGGCGCACGGCGCCCGGCGTCCCGCCCTCGGGCCGCGCCAGCGCCATGAGCGACAGGATCCCGCCCTCGCCGCGATTGTCCGCGCGCATGACCAGCGCCAGGTACTTGATCGAGATGACCAGCACGAGCGACCACACGATGAGCGACAGCACGCCGAGCACGTTCGCGGCATTGACCGCGACGGCCGACTCGCCGAAGAAGCACTGCTTGATCGCGTACAGCGGGCTGGTGGCGATGTCGCCGTAGACCACGCCCAGCGCGCCGATGACGAGGCCGGCGAGCTCCTTGCCGTGCGCCCCCTGCGCGCCATGCACGCGCTCCGGCGCGCCGCGGCCGGGCGCCTCCGGAGAGGGCGCCTGCGCAGGGCCGGAGGGCTTGCCGACCGGGCCCGCGGACGCCCGCGGATTCGCAGGCTCAGTCATGCGCTGGCGGTCCGGGTCGATCGGTAGCAGTCCTGGGAGTCGCCACGGAACGCGACATGCTACACAGCGCGGCCCCGAATGCCGCAGGCCCGGGTAGACTGCCGTGCCCGCCCGGCGCCCGAATCGCCGTGCGGACGGTGCCGGCGCGTCCCGACAAGCGCGCCGCCGCTGCACCACGCGCGAAGGCACTCCTTGCCGTCGTGCGCCGCTCCTCTCCCACCCTGCGAGCTCCCATGCGCCAGAGTTCCCGTCGCGTCCGCACGTTGCCCGCCACCCGCCCGTCCCCGCTGCGTCGCTCCGCGCCGAACGCCTCATCGCGGCGCGCCTGGCTGGCGACCGCGGCGCTCTCGCTCGCCGCCGCCGCCTTGCTGCCCGCGTCCGCTGCCGCGCAGGCTCCGGGCGTCGCGCGGAAAGGGCCGCTGCAGGCCGGTCTCGCGCCCGGCGCCGCGGCTCCCGGCCTCGTCGGAGGCGTGCTCTCCGCCGCGGCGCTGCAGCACTCGCTGGGGCTCGGCACCGCGTCGCTCCAGGCGCTGGAGCTGCCGGCCGCGCCGGCGCCGGGCCAGAGCCTGCACGTGCGGCTCCTGCTCGACGGCGCGGACTGCGACGTCGTGCTGCTGCCGCACTCGCTGCGCGCGCCCGACTTCCGCCTGCTCGTGGAGGGCGCCGACGGCGTGCTGGCCAGCCGGGCGCCCGCGGCGCCGGTCACGTACCGCGGCACGATCGTCGGGCTGCCGGAGAGCGTGGTCGCGGCCTCGCTCGTGGACGGCCAGCTCAGCGCGGTGATCCGCCTCGATCCCTCGCGCCCGGTGTGGGGCGTGCAGCCCGCCACGGCCGTGGACGCCGGCGCGCCGCGCGCGCTGCACGTCGTCTACGACAGCGCCGACGTCTCGCTCCCGCAGGCGGTCTGCGGCACGCCCGACGGCCGTCCGGCGCCCGCCGGCAGCTTCGCCGCCGCGGATCCGGGCGACAAGATCTGCGAGATCGCGTGCGACACGGACGTGGAGTTCTTCGCCAAGAACGGCAGCAACGTCACGAGCACGATGAACGACGTGGAGACGGTCATCAACGCCGTCGAGGCGATCTACGACGCGGACGTCGGCATCCTCTACTCCATCACGGCGATCGTCGTGCACACGAGCGAGCCCGACGCCTACACCGCCACGGCCTCCAACGCGCTGCTCTCGCAGTTCACGCAGTCGTGGAACAGCACGCAGTCCGGCGTGCACCGCGACATCGCGCACCTGCTCACGGGCAAGGAGCTGGACGGCAACATCATCGGGCTCGCGCAGCTCGGCGTGCTGTGCAACCTGAGCTCGGGCTACGGCCTCGTGCAGTCCAAGTGGACGAACAACCTGGCTCTGCGCGCGGCGCTCTCCGCGCACGAGCTCGGGCACAACTGGAACGCCAACCACTGCGACGGCGAGTCCTCGTGCAGCATCATGTGCTCGGGCCTCGGCGGCTGCAGCGGCAACGTCACCTCGTTCAACACGTCGTCCAAGACGGTGATCCTCGCGAAGAAGGCCGCCAGCGGCTGCCTCGACGACGCGATCCCGCCGCCCCCGCCCGTGCTCGCGAGCGTCGGGCCGGCCTCCGTGCAGGCCTTCGCGGGCGGCACGGTCACGCTCACCGGCGCCGGCTTTCTCAAGCTGACGGACGTGACCGTCGGCGCGGCGAGCGTCGCCGCCACCACGGGCTTCACCGTGCAGGACGACAGCCACCTCAGCTTCGCGCCGCCGCCGCCGCTCGCGCTGGGCGCCGCGACCGTCGTCGCCGTCGGACCGGGCGGCAGCAGCGCGCCCGGGACGCTCTCGTACGTGGAGACCGATCCGCCCAAGCTCGCCACGTGGAGCTTCGCCGTGACCGGCCTCACGCTGCCGTGGACCTACGGCGGCGGGGCCGGCGTCCAGGCCTTCCTCATCGTGGGCCTGTCCCCCGCGACCTTCACCTTCCAGGGCCAGTCCATCCTCGCGACGAACCTCGTGCTGCAGTCCGGTCCGCTGAGCGCCGCGGGCCTCGGGTCGGTCAGCCTGACGATGCCGGCCTCGGCCTCGGGCATCACGTTCTTCAGCCAGCTCGTGACCCTGGACGCCGGCACCGCGAAGGCGAGCAACGTGGCCGGAACCATCGTCGTGCTCTGAGCGCCCGGCACGCCCGGCGCCCGATCGCGCGGACCGTGCGCGCGCGATGCGCTCAGCGGCGGATCGGCGCGAGGCGGATCGAGAGGCTGCGCACGCGTTCCTGCGCCTTGGACTCGCGGCGCTCGTGCGCGGCCAGCAGGTCGCCGCGCGTCACCACGCCCTTCGGCGTGCGCGGGTCCCCGACACCGACGACGATGAGGTGGCGCGCGTCGGTGCGCTGCATGAGCGCCAGCGCGTCGGGCAGCGAGCGGTCCTCGCGGATCACGACGGGCTCGCGGCGCACGACGTCCACCACGCGGCGCTCGCCGGCCTCGCGGCCGTCGAACAGGTCCGTGCGGCTGACGAGGCCGACGAGGCGGCCGTTCGCGTCGAGCGCGGGGTAGACCTCGTGGTGGCTGTCGGGCGAGCCGGCGGCGATCCAGGCGCGCACGGCGGCGAGCAGGTCCGCGGCCGTGAGCGAGACCACCGGCCGCCGCGCGGCGTCCGCCACCGTGAGGCCCACGAGCACGTCCGCGCCGTACTCGCTGGGCACCGACACGCCGCGCCGCGCGATCTTCTCGGTCATGATCGTGTGGCGCATGAGCAGGCACGAGATCAGCCACGCCGCCGCGCAGCCGCCGAGCAGCGGCAGCAGCGCCGTGGACAGCAGCGTGGTCTCGAAGGCGAAGACGACGGAGGCGAGCACCGCGCGCGACGCGCCGGCGAACAGCGCCGCCATGCCGACCAGCGCGGCCATGCGCACGTCCACGCCCACGCCCGGCAGCAACGCGGCGACGCCGGCGCCCAGCACCGCGCCCACGCCGCCGCCGATGGTGAACAGCGGCGCCAGCGTGCCGCCCGAGGTGCCGCTGCCGAGCGCGACCGCCCACGACACGAACTTGAGGCCCACCAGCACGAGCAGCGCGCGCCCGGCGAGCTCGCCGGACACCAGGTGCTCGATGTTGTCGTAGCCGACGCCGAGCGTGTGCGGCGCGAGCAGCCCGACCGCTCCGACGACCAGCCCGCCGAGCGCGGGCCACCACATCCAGTGGATCGGCAGCTTCTCGAAGGCGTCCTCGATGCCGTACACGAGCTTCGTCACGCCCACCGCCGCGAGCCCGGCCAGCGCGCCGATCGCGACGTACACCGCGAGCGCCGCGAGCCCGGGCGCCGGCAGCGCCGCCATCGGGAAGACCGGCGCCGCGCCGACGAGCGCGATGCGCACGCCCGCCGCCGTCGCCGCCGCGAGCGCGACCGGGATGACCGAGCGCGGCCGGTACTCGAAGAGCAGCAGCTCGATGGCGAGGATCACGGCGGACACCGGGCTGCCGAAGGTCGCCGCCATGCCCGCGGCCGCGCCGGCGGCGAGCAGCGTCTTGCGCTCCACAGCCGTCGTGTGCAGGAGCTGGCCGAGCAGCGACCCCAGCGCGCCGCCCGTCGCGATGATCGGGCCTTCCGCGCCGAAGGGCCCGCCGGTCCCGATCGCGACCGCCGACGACACGGGCTTGAGGAAGGTCATGCGCGGCGGGATGCGGCTCTGGTTGAGCAGCACCTGCTCCATGGCCTCCGGGATGCCGTGGCCGCGGATCGCGCGCGAGCCGTAGCGCGCCATGATGCCCACGATGACGCCGCCGACCACCGGCACGGCGAGCAGCAGCGGCCAGCTCCACGGGCTGTCCGCCGGCGACACGAAGTCCCCCGACAGCCGCCCGTAGTACGCGAGGTTGGTGACGACGCCGATGAGCGCCGTGAGCGCGCGCGCCACGAAGGCCGCGGCGACCGCCACGACGATCGCGAGCGCGCACAGCCGCACCGTCCGGCCGTCCACCGCCGCGGGCGGCGCGTGCAGGTGCTCCACCTCGAGCGTCGGCTCCATCGAGGGCGCCAAGGGCAGCGTCTGGCGCTCGTCACGGGGATGGACGGGTTCGGAAGGCGGGTGCGGGACGTCGGTCACGGCGGGGCCTCGGGAGGACCGCACTCTTCCCGAGCGCGGCGAAGCCACCCATGATCCCCGCGAACGCCGGACATTTCAGGTGTTTTCCGCCATCACGGAGCAGAACACCCCCGCCGCCGCAGCGGTTCGACCCATCCGCGAGCCCGCGAGCCCGCGCGGCAGCGCGCAGTCGGCGGCAGGGCGCAGTCGGCGGGCAGCGCGCAGTCGGCGGGCAGTGCGTCGGCGGGCAGTGCGTCGGCGGCCAGCGCCTCGGGCGTCGGCGGGCAGCGCGTCAGCGCGCGACGCGCGGGGCGCCGTTGCGCTCCATCACCGCGTCGAAGGAGTTCTCGCCGGGGCCGAGCGGAAGATCGGGCAGGGTCCTCGAGGCGAAACGCTCCGCCTGCAGGTGCACCGAGGCGAGCGAGGCCCGCACGTGCGGGAACAGCAGGCATCCCTGCCCTTCGCTCGTGACGTATCGCGAGGCCACGGAGAGCGTGAAGGCCGGACGCTCGAAGTCGAGGCCGGCGCGCAGGTCCAGCACGCGCGCCGGGCCGCGGCCACTCACGAGCACCGTGAGATCGCGCGGCGTCGCGGCGATCGGCGCGTCGAGGCGCCGCCATTCCTCCGCGCCCAGCGTGACCACCTGCTCGAACAGCGGCTCGCCCCACGCGCCGGCGACGAGCACGCGGATCGGCTGCCCGGGCCGCAGGCCGACGATCAGGCGCGTGCCGCCGGGCGAGAAGTCGTACAGCCGCGCCTCGCCCTCGGGATCGTCGCGCTCGCCCTTGCCCACGGCGCGCTCCGCGCCGTCCACGTGGACGTCGTCGTGGAAGGGCTCGCGCCGCAGGCCGCCGCTGCCGAGCGGCTTGCGGCGCTCGCCGCCGATCGCGCCGATCGTTTCGCGCGGGAGTTCGCTGTCGAACATCCGGCCGCGCGTGCGCAGGCGGACGAAGAGCTCCTTCTCCGCGTCCGGGTCGCCGGACTGGAGCACGACCTGCAGCACGGCGCAGCGCTGCAGCACGAGGCACGGCGGAGCGGGCGGCCCGTTGTCCCGCACGAGCAGCGAGTCCGACTGCGGAGGTTGCAGCACCACGCTCGCCGGCCGGAAGCAGAGCGCGGACCCTTCGAGGGACACGGCGCCCGGCGCGGCGCGCGTGAAAGGATCGCCCGGGAGCAGCGCGCGGCCCGCGCCGTCCGTCGCCGCCGTGAGCGCGCGCCGGCCCGACACCGTGACGCGCGCGCCGGCGATCGGCCGCCCCTCCGCGTCCCGCACGTCCACGGCGAAGGGAGGGCCGGTCGGCAGGTCCGTCCCCGCGGCAGCCTGCAGGCCGAGCAGCGGGCGCTCGTCGGCCGCGGGACTCGCAGGCACCACGGGCTGCGCGTCGATCGCCGCGCGTGGCGGCGGCGCGCTCACGAGCGCGTCCGGGCGCCAGGTCGCGTCCATCGGCTGGGGCTGCGTGAGCCACCGCGCCGTGGCCAGCAGGCCGAGCACCGCGAGCAGCAGGCCGCCGGCGGCCAGCGCGGCACGCGGCGTGCGGCTGCGCGCGCGCCTCATCGCGGTCTCACCGCTTGCCCTGGTTCGCGACGGCGGCGGCCGCGGCGGCGACGGCTTCCGGATCGCCGAGGTAGCGGTGGCGGATCGGCGTGAGGTCGTCGTTCAGCTCGTAGACGAGCGGCACGCCGGTCGGGATGTTCAGCTCCACGATGTCGGCGTCGCTGATGCGGTCGAGGTGCTTGACCAGCGCGCGCAGCGAGTTGCCGTGCGCGACGATGAGCACGCGCTCGCCGCGCTTCACGGCGGGCGCGATGACGTCGTTCCAGTGCGGGAGGAAGCGCGCGACGGTGTCCTTCAGGCACTCGGTGACCGGCACATCGGCGGGCGCGAGCTGCGCGTAGCGGCGGTCGTGGCCGGGCCACATCGGATCGCTCGTGGCCAGCGCCGGCGGGCGGATGTCGTAGCTGCGGCGCCAGATCTTCACCTGCGCCTCGCCGTGCTTCGCCGCGGTCTCGGCCTTGTTCAGCCCCTGCAGCGCGCCGTAGTGGCGCTCGTTGAGGCGCCAGCTCCGGTGCACGGGCAGCCACATGAGGTCCAGCTCCTCGAGCGCGATCCACATCGTCTTGATCGCGCGCTTGAGCACCGACGTGTGCACCACGTCGAACGACAGGCCCTCGGCCTTGATGAGCCGCCCGGCCTCCTTCGCCTCCGCGAGGCCCTTGTCGGACAGCGGCACGTCCACCCAACCGGTGAAGCGGTTCTCGCGATTCCAGGCGGACTCGCCGTGGCGCAGCAGGACGAGCGTCTTCATGAGGGAGCGGCTCCGGGATGCAGGTGGCGGCCCGCCGTCACGCGCGCCGCGCCGATATCAAACCCGTCCCCCGCGCGGCGGGCAAGCGGGGGCGCGCAGTTCACGGCGGCGTGACGCTCGCGAGCCACGCGAGCAGCTGCTCGGGGCCCATGCCGCCGACGGTGCGTCCCAGCTCCGCGCCGTCGCGGAACAGGATCAGCGTCGGCATCGCCTCGATGCGCAGCGAGCGCGCGACGTCCTTGTGCTCGTCCACGTCCACCTGCACCGCGATCGCGTGCGCGGCCAGCCACGCGCCGACCGCCGCGTCGGGCCAGGTCTCGCGCTCCATCTGCTGGCACGGCGGGCACCAGCTCGCCATCGCGTCCACGAGCAGCAGCTTGTGCTGCGCGACCGCAGCGCGCGAAGCGTCCTCGTAGGAGTGCGCGGTGAACGGCAGCGGACCCTTGGGCCGCGAGGAGCCGCAGGCGGCGAGGAGAGACGCGCCGGCGATCAGCAGCGCGATCACGAGGCAGAACCTCGAGCCGTGCGAGCCGTGCGAGCCGTGCGAGCCGTGCGAGCCGCGCGAGCCGTGCAGGCCGTGCAAGCCGTGCAAGCCGCGCATGAGTCCGCGACGCGAAGTCGGCATGGGATGTTCCCCGGAGCAAGGCATCGCCGGTCAGCGCCCGCGCGCCCCGGTCAGTGACCGCGCGCCGAGGATCGCCCCATGGCGCGCGGGCGGGCGCATCCTACGGCACGATGTGCCCGACCCCGCTCTCCGTGCCCGAGGTGTCTTCGGCGACGGACGCGCCTCGTGGCGCGGCCGCACGCCGGCTCAGGGCAGGATGATCTCGACGTCGATCTTCTGTCCCGCGGCCAGCGCGACGTTCTGCTCGGCGACCACCCTGGAGTCGAGGCGCACGCGGAGCGTCCAGCTCCCGGCATCCAGGTTGTCCAGCACGAACTGCCCGTCCTGGACGACCGCGCCGGCGTCGTCGGGGGCCGGACCTTCGGCGATGAGGATGGCGCCGTTGGGTGGCGGCACGCCCGCCGCGTCGTGCACCGTGCCGCGGATGGTCCCGAGGCGCGTGGTGAGCAGCTCCGCCTCCGGGACGGGGCCCGGCGCGAGGGCAAGCTGCACCGGCGCCACGCGCGCTCCGTGCACCGTGGCCGACACGGCGTAGAGCCCCGGCGCGAGCCCCGCGATCGCGAAGCGTCCGTCCGCACCGGTCACGACGGTCAGGTTCACCGCCACGCCGCCCACGCCGACCGACGAGAAGGCCGCCGGCTGCCCGGTGCGCATCACCGGCAGCGCGGAGGCCACCGCTGCGGCGACGGGCGTCCCATCGCTCGCCTCCACGACGCGCCCGCGGAGTTGCAGCTCGCCCAGCACGAACTCCAGCTGGCGCTGCTCGCCCGCTGCCAGGTCGAACTCGGTCAGCGCGGACATGCCGTTCGCGGGCGCGGGCATGACGCCGACGAGCGCGTAATGACCGGGCCACAGCTCGCGCTCGAAGTGCCCCGCCGCGTCCGCCGGAACCATCACCGGAAATGCGTTCTCCGGGTCGCCGCCCGGGAACCGGCACTTGCCCGCGACCCACGCACCCGCCGCCGGCGTGCCATCCGCGTGCAGGATGCGGCCCGAGACGCCGGGCTTCTGCGCATCGCGCAGATCGAGCTCGCGGCGCTCGCCGACCGCCACGGTGACGACGATCTCGTCGCGCGACGACAGGCGCCACGTGCCGGGCTGCAGGTCGCGCACCTCGTAGCGCCCGTGCTCGTCGCTGCGCACGGTGCGGTCCGGCTCGACGTCCCCGCGCCCGTCGGGATCCACCCATTGGAACTCCTCGACCGAGCCCGCCTTGGGCGTGCCGTCGCTCGCGAAGCAGGTGCCGTGCAGGCTCGCCGCCGCCGGCAGCACGAAATCCGTGTCCGGCAGCGGCGCGCCTTCGCTCGTCGTCACCGTGCGCTCCACGTGCGCGAAGTCCTCCGCATCGGCCACGAGCGTCCACTCCCCCGCAGCGAGGCCGGCCAGCGCGTAACTCCCCTGCACGTCGGTCGTGGCGGACTGCGCTTCGAGCTCCGGGGAGGGCCTCGCGCCGCCGTCGCCCGAGTCGCCCGGCTTGTCCGTCGCGTTTGCGTTCCCCGCGCCACCGGCCTCGTCAGCGCTCCTCGCGGCGCGGTGCGGCGCGGCGAGGACGATGGCCTTCGCGATCGGCGCGCCGGAGACGTCCGTGATGCGGCCGGTGACGCGCGCCTCGGGGAGCAGCTCCAGCGTGCGCTCGAGCCGCCCCGGCGCCACGATGCCGTCGAGCGCGAGCGTCGTCGCCGCGAATCCCGGGGCGGACACGGACAGCACGGTGCGCACGCGGCCCAGCCGTTCCACGAGGAACGTGCCGGCGGCGTCGCCAGCGCGCACCGGAAGCTCCTCGCCCTGCTCGTCGTGCTCGTCGCCGGAGAGGCGCCGCGCGTGCACGACGGCGCCGGCCACGGGCTGGCGCGCGACGGCGTCCCGCACGACCAGCCGCAGCGCCGCGGCCCGCGTCAGCGTCAGGATCAGCGCGGCGCCGCCGGGCAGCAGGTTCTCGACGAGCAGCGGCTCGTAGCCGTCCGCATCCACGATGAGCCTGTGGTTCGTGGCGGGGAGACCCGGCACGGCAAAGCGGCCATCGGCGCCGGTGCGCTCGCCGGTGCTCGCCTCGGAATCACCGCTCTTCGAGCTCAGCTCGCGCAGGATCGTGTCGCGCTCCTGCGCCGGATCGTCCCGGCCGCGCTGGACGTCGTAAGGCTCCCAGGCGATGAGGCGCGCGCCGGCGACGGGCGCCTCCTGCGCGTCACGGACGATGCCGGAGATCGCGGCGCCGCGCGCCAGCACGATGTCGCCGCGGTCGTTGTCCGCGCCCACCTTCACGGCGACGCGGTCGATCCACACGTCGATGAAGCCCTCCGCCTGCACGCCGATCTGCACCGTCCCGTCCCAGAGGGGGCCGGTGCGGAAGCGGCCGTCGGCGCCGCTGCGCGCGCCGCCGAAGGTGGCCGAGCGCGCCGCGAAGTACCAGTCGATGGTCCGGTCCGCGGTGCCGCGCAGCGAATGCCCTCCCGGATTCCACAGCCCGATGGCCGCGCCGGCGATCGGGAGACCGGTCTCGTCGACGATGCGGCCCGTGAGGCGCGCGCCGGGTTCCAGCGCGATGTCGCCCACGTCGCGCTCGCCGCCGCCGTAGGCCTCGCAGCGGCGCGTGCGCGTCGCGTACTCGCCCGCGATGACGACGAGCTCCGGATCGGGCAGCGAGCTCCAGCTCGACACGCCGTTGCGATGCCGGGCCTCCAGCGCGAAGCGGCCGCCGCCATCCGTGACCGCACGCGGCAGGGCCTCCAGCGCCGTGCCCGACGCCCACTGCGTCAGCCCGTACAGCGGCAGCGTGTACTCGTTCGGCCAGTACACGACCGTCGCGCCGGCGATCGGCACGCCGGTCTCGTCCACGACGCGACCCAGGAAGCGCGCGGCCACGCTGCCGTCGTCGGGCGCGGCCGCCGGCGTGGCGCTGGCGGCCTCCGCGGGCGCCGTGTCGTCGGAGCGCGCATCGACGGCGAGGCCGCTCGGAGCGAGCGCTGCCGCATCGCGCGTCGCCATGGCCTCGCGCCGGGCAGCGTCGCGCGAGGTCGCGCCTGCCAGCACGGCCCCGCCCCCGGCCGCCGCGCTCGACGGATCGCGCACGAGCCAGAAGCCCAGCGCCGCCAGCAGCAGCAACGCGACCACGACGAAGAGCAGGTGAAGTCGACGCATGGCGAGCCCCGGATCGACTCCGCCATGAGAACACGGAAGCGCGCGGCCACGCCACTGCGCGCCGGGCGCGTCACGGCACGACCAGCTCCACCTCCAGATGCTGGCCGGAGATCACGGTCACGCTCTGCTCGGCGAGGACCGTGCCGGCGTCGGTCAGCGTGAGGCGCCAGCTGCCCGGGAGCAGGTTCTCGAACGCGAAATGGCCGGCGTCCACGAGCGCCGTGCCCTTGGGGCCGGGGCCTTCGGCGGAGACCAGCGTGAAGTTCTTCACGGGCACGCCGGCGGCGGTGCGCGCCAGGCCGGCGATCGAGCCGGTGGCCGTCATGCGGATCTCCACCTCCGTCACGGCGCCGGGCGCGAGCACGAGCGGCGGCAGCTCCGCGGCGTTGCGGCCGGCGAGCGTCGCGGCGATCCGGTAGCGGCCCGCGGCGAGGTGCTGCAGCTCGAAGCGCCCGTCCGCGCCGGACGGCGCGCCGAAGGAGTAGCCCTTTCCGCCGGAGCCGAGCCACGAGCGGCCGGCGGCGCGGTCATCGCTCCCCATGGGCAGCGCGGACACCGTCGCGCCGGCGACGGGCGTGCCGTCCGCCGCGTCCAGCACGCGGCCGCGCACGGCGAGGTCGCCGAGCCGCAGGTCCAGGCTGCGCTGCTCGCCCGCGTGCAGGTCGAACTCCGCCACCGCGGACATGCCGCCCTCCGGCCCGGCCACTTGCCCGACGAGCGTGTAGCGGCCGGTGTGCGCCGGCTTGAACTCGTAGAGTCCCGTCTCGTCCGCCGGGCGGATGGCATGCGTCCGCGTGCCCGGCGAAACCTCCAGGTCCACGCTGCCGGCGGCCCACGCGTCGTGCGCGGGCGTGCCGTCCGCGAGCAGGATGTGTCCCCACACGCGGGCCTCGAGCGGCTGGTGCAGGTCCAGCTCGCGGCGCTCGCCGGGCGCCAGCGTCACGTGCACGCCGGTGTCCTGCTCCCGGTAGGCGCACCATGCGAGCCACTCGCCGGGCTGCAGGTCGCGCAGCTCGTAGCGCCCGCGCTCGTCGGCGCGCGTCCTGCGCTCCGCCTCGCCGCGCACGATGCCGTCGGCGTCGGGGCGGCCGAAGGAGAGCATGGCGCCCGCGTCCGCCGCGCCCTCGCCGGTGAAGCAGGCGCCGAACACGCTGGCCGCCGCCGGCAGCACGAAGTCCAGGTCCGGCTGCGGCTGCCCCTGCACGAGCGTGACGCGCCGCTCCACGGGCGCGAAGTCGAGCGCGTCGGCCGTGAGCGCCCACTCGCCGGGCGGCAGGCCCGCAACCAGGTAACGCCCGTGCGCATCGGTGGCCGTCTTGCGGTCGTCGAGCCGGAACGGCTCGGTGAGCTGGAAGGCGGCGACGAGGCTGGCCTTCGCGATCGGCGTGCCGTCCGCCGCCGTCACGAGGCCTTGCAGGCGCGCCTCGCGGCGCAGCTCCACGCTCTGCTCGCGTGCCGTGGCGGGCTCCGCGCCGGGGAGCGCGAGCGCCGCGAGCGCGTGGCCCGGCGCCTGCACGACGAGCTGCGTGCGCAGGCGTCCCAGCCGCTCCACGACGAACAGACCGGCGCCCTCCGCGCGCACCGGCAGTGCGCTGCCCGTCTCCGCGCCGGCCGTCTCCGCGCCGGAGACCATGCGCTGCGCGCTCACCTCTGCCGAGTCGAGCGGCGCGCGGCTCTCCGCGTCGAGCACCGTGAGGCGCAGGCTCGCCGCGCGCACCACGGTGAGATCCAGCGCCGGCCCGCCCGCCGCCAGGTCCTGCACGAGCAGCGGCTCGAAGCCCGCGGCGTCCACGATGAGGCTGTGGTTGGCGGCGCCGCGGCCCGGCAGCAGGAAGCTGCCGTCGGAATCCGTGCGCACGTCCTTGTCGTCCGAGTGCCTGTCCAGCTCCTGCAGGATGTCGTCTTCGGGCGCACTGCCCGCGGGCCGCGGAATGCGCACGCCCTGCGGCTCCCACGCGACGATGCGCGCGCCGGCGACCGCGGCGCCCTGGCCGTCGTGCACGCGGCCGGCCAGCGTGGCGCCGCGCTGCAGCACGATGTCCCCGAGGTCCGTGGGCGCACCGACGGTCACCACGACGCGCCCGCGCTCCTGCTCGAGGAAGCCGTCCGCGCCGACCATGAGCTGCACCGAGCCGTCCCACAGCGGTCCGGTGCGGAAGCTGCCGTCGCTGCCGCTGACCACCGTGCCGAAGGCGCCGGCCAGCTCGTCGAAGGCCCAGTCCTGCTTGCGGTCCGCGATGCCGCGCAGCGAGCGGGCGTCCCGCGGCCAGGGCCGGACGATCGCGCCCGCGACCGGGCGGCTCTGGCTGTCCACGATGCGGCCGATCACGCGCGCGCCGAGCTCCAGCGCGAGGTCGCCGACGTCGCGCTCGCCGCCGCGGAAGGCGCGGCAGGTCGTGGTGCGCGTCGCGAACTCGCCCGCGATCGCGACGAGCATCGGGTCGCTGCCGAGCTCGGTCAGCGTCGTGCCATTCCGGTGACGGACCTGCAGCTCGAAGCGGCCCCCGCCGTCCGTGACCGCACGCGGGAGCACGTCGAGCGCCGCGCCGGCGGAGTCCGTGCCGAGGCCGTAGAGCGCCAGCGTCGCCTGGCTGGGCCAGTACACGACGGTCGCGCCGGCGATCGGGACGCGCGCGTCATCGACGACGCGCCCGCGGAAGAGCGCCGGCACGCTGTCGTCGTCGGCTTCGGGCGCGGGAGCGACGGGTCCCGCGGGAGCGACGGGCGCAGGCGTCTCGGAGGATCCGGTCGCGGCGACGGATGGCAGGCGCTCCGGTGCGGCGTCCCTGGCGTCTCGCGCCGCGTTCGCCGCGGCATCCGGTCCATCGCCTGGCACCACGCGCGCGCCGGCCAGCACGCTGGCCGCGCGCTGCTCGCCATCCGGCGGAGCGCGCAGCATCCACAGCACCGTGGCCAGCACGGCGAGCACGCCGCCCGCGATCAGGACGAGCTGGATTCGACGCATCGCGTGCAGCCCCGGAACGACGGCACCATATCACTGCTCCCGGCGGGCTGATCGCGCGGCGATCACGCCTTCCGTCGGCTCGTCAGTGTGGAACGCGTCGCCGCGCCGGCCACGTCCCGTGCGCGCCCGCGCCGCGGCGACCTGCCGAGCCGGCGAGCCCGGCCTACGGGATCACGAGGTCCGCCTCGCTGTCCTGGCCGGCGACCACCGTCACGCTCTTCTGCGCGAGCACCTCGCCGTCCTTGTCGTTCCCGCCGCGGTCCGCGCACTGCCGCTGACGGAGCCGGTGCGCGGGACACGGAACTCGATCTCCGGCACCTCGCCGGGTGCGAGCTGCTGCTCCACCATCGCCCCACCGCGCGACGCGCTGCCGTCCACGCCGACCAGGTAGCGGCCCGCAGCAAGGTGGGACAGGGCGAAGCGGCCCTCGGCATCCGACACGCTGCCGAACTCCCAGCGCTCGCCGTCCTGCTCCATCGAGCCGCTGCCGACCGACTCGCCGCGCTCCAGCCCGGCCAGCGCGAACACCGACAGGCCCGGCACCGGCGAGCCGTCGTCGGCATCCACCACGCGACCGCGCAGCTCCAGCTCGCCGAGCTGCAGGAGCACGGAGCGGAGCTTCCGGCGTCGGGATGCGGTGGCGGGTGCGCAGCTCGAAACGCCCGCCGCCGTCGGTCGACGTGCGCGGCAGTGCGAGCAGCGCCTCGTCGAACTCCTCGTCCTCCGGGCCGAGCAGCAACCTCGTGGCGTCGTTCGGCCAGCAGGCCACCGTGGCACCGGCCACCGGCGCGCCGCGGTCGTCCACGACCCGGCCGCGGTGGACGGCGGGGGGTGCGGACGCGGCAGGCGCGGGCGCGGCGTCTGCGCCCACCGCGGCGTCGGGGAGCGCGGGCGCGGACGCGAGCAGCCCCGGCAGGGCGGCCGCGGAGGCGCGCGCGGCGTCGTCGGCGAGAGCGCGCGCGTCCGCGGCGTCCCCCGCATGGCCCAGCACGGCAGCGGCGCCGAGATCAACCTCCCCGGCGTCGCGCAGGATCCACAGGCCCGCCAGCAGCAGCAGCAGCATCGCGGCGGCGACCAGCACGAGATCGAGTCGACGCATGCCCGCTGCCCTCGAAGGCCCAACCTCTCGAGACACCGACACCCGACAGGTCACCACACCGCCTCGCCACCGTCATCACCGTTGAGGCCGTGGTGCGTGCGGCCGCGCGCGGTTGCTGCCGCCGCGGCCGCGTGGCATACCGGTCGATCCCTCGCCGGTTGCAGTCGCGTCGCGGATCTCGGCGGCGCGGCGCGGCGGCACACACCCCGGAGAACGGACATGACCCTGGAAGTCGGCAAGAAGGCGCCCGCCTTCGCGCTCACGGATGCGGACGGGAAGAAGGTCACGCTCGCGGACTTCGCGGGCAAGGACCTGATCCTCTACTTCTATCCCAAGGACGACACGCCCGGCTGCACCAAGGAGGCCTGCGGCTTCCGCGACGCGTGGAAGGAGCTGGGCAGGCTCGGCGTGGCGGTGGCGGGCGTCTCGGCGGACAACGCCGCGTCGCACGGCAAGTTCGCGGCCAAGTACAAGCTGCCCTTCACGCTGCTCTCGGACCCGGAGCGCAAGACGATGACGGCGTACGGCGCCTGGGGCGAGAAGCTGCTCTACGGCAAGAAGGTCACCGGCGTCATCCGCTCCACCGTGTGGATCGGCAAGGACGGCAAGGTGAAGAAGACTTGGGCCCGCATCGCCAGCGCGGAGAAGCACCCGGCGCAGGTGCTGGAGACGATCAAGGCCGGGGGCTGAAGGCGAGCGAGCAAGCGCCCAAGCGTCAAGCGCCCAAGCGGCGAACGCCCGAGCGACGAGCGGCCGAGCGGCAGCGCATCGCAGCGGCGCGTGGTTCATCGCTTCGTGCTGCTGCCGGGTCGTCGACGAGACTCGCTGCGGAAGTTGCCGGCCGGCTGGTGTCCGTGCGGCACTGCCTGCGGCGTTGGTGCGCGCGGTCGGCGGCGAGGTTCGCGCCGCGGGTGCGGTGCGCCGCGCCCTCGCGAAGGTTGCGATGGTTCTCGCAGCCTTCGCGCCGGCCGCTTGCCGGAGCGCCACGATGCGCGGCCCTCTCCTCCATCATCTGGACGCCTGTCCCGCGCGGCCCGCGCGGCTGCTCGGCGGGGTCGTGCTCGCCAGCCTGGCGGGAATCGCGGGGCTGGAGACCTGGCTCGACGGACGTGCGGCGGACGGCGAGCCGGTGTCCGGCGTCATCGATGCGGCGATGGCCTCAGGGATTCGGGATCTGCGCGCCTCGGGCGAGGGGGCAGGCCGCTGCCGCCTCGCAGATCCTGCAGCGGTCGACGTCGAGCCGCAGGCGCTGGCAAGCGGGATGGAGATCGTCGCCGCGTCGGCCGAAGCCGGGCGCACGGCCGAGCTCGAGGCGGAACTGGCGGCGCTCCGCGACGAGAACGAGCGGCTCGCGGCCCGGATCGCGGAGCTCGAAGAGATGCGCGACGAGCTTGAATGCCGGGCGCGAGGCGAGGCGCTCGAGTTCGAGATGCGTGGCGCGCTCCGCCGGGACTTCGCGGACATCGTCACGGGATCGATCGAGGCCGGCAGCCGCGCCTGGTCCTTCGAGAACGAGCTGGTGGACATCCTGCTCCGGGAGGCCAGAGCGCTGCGGCCGCCGATGATCGGAGACCCCGCCAGCGGGCTGGCGGTGCCGAATCTCGAGACCTTCACCTGGCCGACTTTCCGCTCCGCGGTCGGCGACGGCAGCATCCGCGGCGTGGGGCAGGCGCTGCCCGCGCTGTTGCGTGAGCGAGGCCTCGCTCCGCAGGTCACGTATGCCGGGGGCCACTGCAGCCACTCGCGACGCGGCCCCACGCTGCGGCTCAATGGATACTCCGGCGGCCAGGTCGTCACCCTCCGGTCGATCTCCCTCGCGGAGGACGATCCGCGCATCGCGGCGGCGCGATTCGAAGCAGCGCGAGCCGACGAGCACTACCGGGAAGCCGTCGAAGGGCTGGTCGGCATGCGCCTTTACGACGATGAGAGAGCGGCCGCCACCTGCAGCGTCGAGCACAGTCCCCCGCCGCCGAATCCGCACTGACGCGATCCGCAGCCCGCTACGATGATGCGGCCCGGCGCGCGGCGCGCCGACTCGCCACGCAACGGCGCACTCATCGAGGGACCATGCGCGCACGCACCCCGCTGCTGCTGCTGGCGACGCTCGGTGCCCTCGCGATCCCGGTGCTGCTCTGGCTGGTGGCGAGCGCTCCTGTCGAGCGGAACGACTTGCCACGCGCGGCACGCGATCCCGACATGGCGGCGGCGAGGCAGACGTCATCCGGCGCGCGCGACCTTGCTCCCATCGGCGCTCCCGTGGATGCACGCCTGGATGCTCCTGTCGAGGCTCGCGTCGTCGCGACGGGCCTGCCAGCACTTGACGTGCCGCGCGCTCCCCGCACGCGCCGCATCGCCGGCCGTGTCGTGCGCGCCTCGGATGGCACGCCGCTGGCAGGCGCCACCGTCGGCGCGGCAGCGGAGGACGCGAGCGATGTCGCGCCGTCGTCGCCGAGTTCTCCGGATGATCCCGGCGAGCAGGCCTCGCGACGCCTCGGGCGCACGTCGCCGCATCCCGGAACGGAGACGCGCGCACCCGACGGCGCCTTCGAGCTCGACGTGCCGGCCGACGCGCGCCGGCTGCGCGTGGTGCTCGCGAGCGGCTGGCCGCGCCGCCCTCTGCTCGTGGACCTGCCCTCGCCGGGCGGCGACGTGCGCGACCTCTCCATCGTCTACGACAGCGGCTTCATCGTGCGCGGCGTCGTGAGCGACGTGCGCGGCGCGCCGATCCGCTCCGCGTCCGTGAGCGCGGGCAGCCGCGGCACGGCGGGCACCGACGACCAGGGCCGCTACCAGCTGAAGGACGTGGCGCCGTGGCCCGGCGTGAACGCCCTCGACGCCGAGGCCGGCGCCGCCGACTTCGCAGCGCGCACGCAGCCGGTCGCCGTCCCGCCGGACTCCACGCAGGTCGTGACCGCGGACTTCGCGCTGCCGGGCCTCGGCGCGCTGGAGGGCGACGTCACGGGCGTCTCGCACGAGCCGCTCCCGGACGTGGACATCTGGGCGCTCCTCGAACGCCCGGATGGCCGCGGCCAGCAGCGCCGGACGGGCCACCATGCCGTGACCGATGCGGCGGGACACTACCGCCTCGACGGATTGCCCGACGGCTCGCTCGAGCTGTGGATCAGCTCCGAGCACGTTTCAGAGCAGTACTTCGCTGATTCGTGGAGCGACGCGGAAGGCGGCCGGTGCGAGCCTGAGACGCTCACCTCATTCGATCTTCCCCCATTCGAGCGCTCCAGGATGTGGACGGAGCGCGGTCTCGCCGGCGCCACGATCGGCGGTGTCGAAGTGATCGCAGGAGAGACGAGCCGGCAGGATGCGGTGCTGGACGCCGGCGCGACGATCGAAGGCCGCGTGACCGATGCCGACGGCGAGCCGCTGAGGAACTTCGAGGTCTGTGCGTGGACCCGCTCGTCCCGAAGGATTGCGCCACAGATCCTGCATCACCTCGCGTCGGAAGTGGATCCGACGCTCTCGAGGGACTTCAGCGCATGGCCGTGGGCACCGGGCGCCTCCTGGTGGTCAGCGTGGTCCGAGGACCGCGCATGGACCGATGACCAGGGACGGTACGTCCTGCAGCACGTCTCGCCGGGCACCGTGCACGTGACGGCGGAATGGACGAAGCCCTCGATCGATCTGGTGAACCAGTCCGTGGACGCGAGGACGATCGACGTGCCTCGGGGCGGCGCGCTCACCGGCGTGGACTTCGCTCTGTCCAGGGAACAGAGCCTCAGGCATCGCGTCGTCGGCCCCGACGGCGAGCCCGCGCAAGGCGCGCGCGGCTGGGTGGGCGTGACCGCGGACGGATCCGGGAACGCGCCCTTCTGGGAGCGCTCGCGAACGACCTTCTCCACGGGCTTCAGTGACGCGGAGGGCACGCTCTACCTCAGGGTGCTCCCCGGCACGCATGCGCTGATGATGACCGCGCCCGGCTACATCGCCCTGCAGGAAACGATCACGTCCGGCGAACCGGAGCGCACCTTCGTGATGCAGCCGTCGGTAACGCTGCAGATCCTCGTGGAGGATGCGATGACGCAGTCGCGCCTGTCGCGCTTCGACGTGCTGGTCACCAACGCCGAGGAGACGGACCGCTGGTACGCCGGCGACGACTGCCACGGCACTCTCCTCGTGGAGCGGAACGCGGACGTCCGGTGCGACGTCACGATCACCGCCGACGGCCATCTGCCGCAGACGATCCGCGACGTGCTGCCGTCGTCCACGGCGCGCAGCCAGCCGCTGGTCATCCGCCTGCAGCCCTCCTCGTGAAGGGCTGCCGTCCGCCCGCGGAACGGGGGGCGCCGATCGCCCGGCAGACACGCAGCCCGCTCCGCTGCCCGCGGCGCCGCCGGGCGGTTCGTGCGCAGCAACCGACAGCGCGCCACGTGCGCCTCGCTTTTTTGGAATGATGCGCCCCTCGAGCGGCGAGCAGGCCCTCGAGGACTGATGCCCCGCGCTCGCGCATCGCAGAAGTCCTGCGCCTCACCGAGGCGATGGAGGCCACTCGACTCATGAAGAAGAATCCGGCGCTCGTCGTGCTGCTGGTCACCGCGGTCCTCGCCGGGGCCGCGGTGTGGATGGTCACGCGTGATCCGGCGTCTGAGCGCGGCGGCTCCGCGCTGCAGCGCGCCGAGGACGGGCCGGTCCAGAAGCCGAGCTTCCACATGCCCGGCGGCCAGGAGCCGGCGCAGGCAGGACGTCCCGCGCGCATCGAGAACCTGCCCGCCGCGGCGGACGCGCCCTCCGCGCCGGCCGGCGGTGTTCTCGCGGGCGCCGAGCCGATCGGCCCGGTGCGACGGATCTCGGGCCGCGTCGTGCGGCGCGCAGACGGCTCGCCGCTGGGCGGCGCCGTCGTCTCGCGCGTGCAGGCCGGCGTGCAGGCCGGCGTGCAGGCAGGCGGGCAGGCAGGCGCGCACGCTGGCGCAGCGGCGGACGCGCCGGCAGGCGCGCGTGCAGGCAGCCAAGCTGGCGCGCAGGCAGGCGAGCCGTCGGGCGAGTCGGACGGGAAGGCCGGCGAGGAGGCGAACGCGCACGCCGGCGAGAAGCCGGGCGCGGAGAAAGCCGCGGCTCCGGGCGGCGTGGCCACCGATCGCGCCGGCACCGAGGGCGTCGAGGGCGCGTTCACGCTGGCGGACGTGCCGGTCGCCGAGCGGCAGCTGTGCGTCACGCTCCCCGAAGGCTGGCCGCGCAAGGCCGCCTTCTATCCGCTGCCCGAGGTGGAGGGCGACATCGCGGGGCTGGAGCTGACCTTCGACAGCGGCTTCCTGCTGCGCGGCACGGTGACGGACCTGCAGGGCACGCCGCTCGCCGGCGCGTCGGCGGGCATCGCCGAGCACGCGCCCGTCACCACCGACGACGCGGGGCGCTTCGCGCTCCGCGACGTGGTCGCCGGCAAGGACCGGCTCTCGGTGGACGCGTGGGCGCAGGCGCCGTGGTTCGCGCGCGACACGCGCGCCGTGAACGCGCCGCCCGACTCCTCGCAGGTCGCGACGGTGGAGCTGCACCTGTCCGGCTCCGGCGCGATCGAGGGCCACGTCACGGACCCCGATCACAAGCCCGCGGACGACGCGGACGTGCGCCTCGTCGCGAGCATGACCTCCTCGCACGGCGCGTCGGCGGCCGCTCACATGCGCACGACCACCGACGCGCAGGGCCACTACCGTCTCGACCACGTGCAGGAGGGCCGCTGGCTGGTGCAGGTCGGCACGGAGACCTCGCTGCCCGCGGCGTTGGCGCTGGAGGCGCGCGCGCAGCTCCTCGCGCTCGGCTACGCCGGCAACTCCGGCGATGACGTCCGGGACGTGGACGCGCGACGCTTCACGCACAACCGCGCGCGCGGCCTCGTGCCGCGCTGGATCGCGGACGTCGGCGTCGTCGTCGGCAAGGCCACGCCGCTCGACGTGGAGCTGGACCACGGCGCGGTGCTCGAGGGCCGCGTGACGGATGCGGGCGGCGCGCGCCTCGCCGGCGCGACGGTCACGCTCGAGCGCCTCGTGCGCTGGCCCGCGCCGGAGCTCAACGGCTCCTCCATCAGCAACGACGGCACGACCACCATCGTCAGCCGCTCCGGCCCCGAGGGGCAGCCGGCGCAGTCCGTGCTCTCCACCACCGAGCGCACGGCGGAGACCGGCGCGGACGGCAGCTGGCGCTTCGACATGGTGACGGCCGGCGACAAGCGCCTCACGGCGGTCGATGGCAAGCAGGCCTGCGCGCCGCGCAAGCTGGAGCTCACCGTGGCCGGCACCGAGCTGCACTCGGGCGTGGACTTCGTGCTGGACTTCGGGCTGTCCCTGCGCGGCCGCGTCACGGACCCGGGCGGCGCGCCGCTGGAGGGCGTGTCGGCCAACGTGAAGCCGGCCGGCACGCAGATGTTCACGCTCGAGGGCGCCGTCAGCACGGACGCCGACGGCTGGTTTCAGGCCGTCGGCCTCGCGGAGGGCCCGCACTCGCTCATGCTCAACAAGCACGGCTACGCGTTCCTGTACGAGGAGAAGGTGCTGCCGGGCGACGTGCCGCGCACGTGGATCCTGCAGCCCTCGCCGAAGGTGCACGGCCTCGTCGTGGACGCGGTCAGCGATGCGCCGGTGCTGCGCTTCTCCATCACGCTCGCCGTCCCGAACAGCATCATGCAGAGCGGCGAGGACGACCACCCGGGCGGGCGCTTCGACAACGACATGAACGACGACACGCCCTGCTCCGTCACCATCAACGCGACCGGCTACGAGCCCGAGACCCACGAGAACGTGATCCCGTCGACGACCGCGACCGCGCCGCTGCACTTCCGCCTCAAGCCGCTGCCGTGAGATCGGCACGATGCGGGTGAGGTCGGACGACGTGACTGCAGACGGCCGTCCGCATGCATGCAGGCGGAGTGCATGCGCGGGGCGTGCGGCACCCGTGGTGCTCGCACTGCTCGGAGCGGCGTGCCTCCTCGCCTGGTGGTTGCTGCGGCCGCAGGGCGCCGAGCCCGGCGCTGCCTCGGTGCTGACGCCGCACGCGTCCGATGAGACCGGCGACGAGGCGCGTCTCGCTGCGGACCGCGGCGTCCCGCCGGAGACGGCAACCAGCTCCCGGGGCGACGTCATGCTCCGCGAGCGCGAGGCCTCCACGCTCGTGCCGCCAGCGACCACGCGCACGGTCGCAGGCCATGTGCTGTGCGGTCGCCCCGACGAACGCGAGCCTCGCGGCGACCAGCTGGCCGCCGCGCTGAGCGGCATGCTGCGCCGCACGCTCGCCGGCGTGCGGGTGCGGCCGGTGCCGGCGTCCGCGCGGCTCGCACGGTCCGCTCCGAACGCGCCGATCCTGTCGGCGACGTCCGGCGGCGGCGAGCTGGCGCCGCCGCCGTCCGCTGACGGCCGCGCGCCGGATCCGGTCGCTGCGGGAATGGTCACGAACGACGACGGCGCCTTCGTGTTGAGCGGCGTGCCTTCCGACTGCAGCGCTCTCGATCTCTCCTTCGCCGATGACCCGACCTTCCACGTGACGCGGCCCCTGCCGGACATCACGGGCGACATCGAGGGCCTGGTGCTCATGCTGGATCCGGGCATCACCTGGACCGGAACCGTGACCACGTACGAAGGCACGCCGATCGCCGGCGCGATCGTCGGATTCGACAACCGGCCGCTGGGCGTCACGAACGCCTCGGGAAGCTTCGAGCTCCCGCGCCAGCGCATGGAGGCCCCGCTTGCGGGTCAGCTCACCTACGCGGAGGCGGACGGATTCGCACGAGCCTTCTACCCGTTCGCGTTCACCACGCTCTGCTGCGACAGGTCCGTGACCCCCTTTCTTCTCGCGCGCGCCGGCAGCATCGAGGGCACGGTCACCGACGACGACGGACTGCCGGTCGCGGGCGTGGACGTGGGCATCAAGGCGGACCTCTCTCGCCTCGACCGTTATCAGGTTCCCACGCACCTGACCACCACCACCGGCGACGACGGCCGCTACCGCCTGAGCGGCGTGCCCGCGAGCCACTACCTGCTGCAGGTCGGCGCGGCCCAGTACGAGAGCCTGCTGGGCGTTGCCGCGGCGCAGGACCCCTCTCTGCAGACGCTGAGTGCGCGGGATCCGCTGCGGACGCTGCGCGTGCGCACGCGACCCGGGCCGGGCACGATCCGCTCAGCTTCCGGCGAGTCGTGGCGCGCGCTCGCCTCGCGCTGGATCACCGGCGTCGCCGTGACGGCGGACGAGACGACGCATCTGGATGTCGTCCTCGACGGGGGCGCCTCGGTCGAAGGGCAGGTCACGGACGAGCACGGCGGGCCCCTCGCGCGCGCGGCCATCGTCGTGAGGGGCCTGTGGCGCTGGCCGCAGTCGGTGTACGGACCACGTAGCCCCTGGCTGTGGATGGACGGGTTGCAGCGCGTCGTCAGCTGCACCACCAGCGGGGAGGCGCTGCGCTCGGCCGAGCTCTTTGCCGCCGTGACGGACGCGGCCGGTCGCTACCGGATCGAGCTGCTCCCGGCCGGCGAGTTCCTGCTCATGGTGCCATCGGCGCGCGGCTCCGCGGCGATGCGCATCGTCCGCCTCGACGGAGGACAGCGCCTCGACAGCGTGGACATCGTCGTCGGCGAGGGCGTCACGCTCCGCGGCCACGTGCTCGACGTCGCGGGCAGGCCTGTGCCGGAGGCCCGGCTGACCGTCTGGCCGATGGGCGCAACCGACTTCATGGCGATGCAGACCAGCTCCGACGTCGAAGGCCGCTTCGAGATCGCGCGCCTTCCGGAGGTCGAGCTGGTGCTCAGCGTGTACGGCAACAGCAACCCCTCGTGGCCTCATGAGACCTACATGGAGACGCTCACGCCCGACGGGGCGCCCCTCGACATCCACCTGAAGGCCCTGCCGCGATGAACGCGCACGACTCGCTCATGCTGCTGCTCGCGCTCGGGCTGCTGCTGCTCGTCGGACGCGGGCTCGGGGAGCTGGCGCTGCGCTTCCGGCAGCCGCCGATCCTCGGCGAGATCCTCGCGGGCATCCTGCTCGGGCCCACCGTGCTCGGGCGCCTCGCGCCGGCGATGTCGGCCAGTGTCTTCCCGGCCGAGGGGCCCGTCGCGGTCGCGCGCCACGGGCTCGCGATGTTCGCGGTCACGCTGTTCATGTTCGTGGCCGGCATGGAAGTGGACCTCTCCACCGTGTGGCGGCGCGGACGCGCGGCGCTGGCCGTCAGCCTCACCGGCATCGTGGTGCCCTTCGCGTTCGGGCTGGTCGCGGCGCTGCTCATGCCCCAGGCGCTGGGACGCGAGACCGGCGCCGACCCGACGGTCTTCGTGCTCTTCTTCGCGACGGCGCTCTCGATCTCCGCGCTGCCGGTCATCGCGCGCACGCTGCTCGATCTCAACCTCTACAAGAGCGACCTCGGGATGGTCGTCATCGCCGCCGCGATCGTGGACGACCTGCTGGGCTGGATCATCTTCGCGGTGATCCTGGCGCTCATCGGCGAGGGCGGGCGCGACGTCGGCAGCACCGTGCTGCTGGTGCTCGGCTACGCGGCGCTCATGCTGACGCTGGGGCGCTGGCTCATCGACCGCTCGCTGCCCTTCCTCCAGGCGCACCTCTCGTGGCCGGCGGGCGTGCTCGGCTTCGCGATCATCCTCGCGCTGTTCGCGGGCGCGCTCACGGAGTGGATCGGCGTGCACGCGCTCTTCGGCGCCTTCCTCGCGGGCGTCGCGCTCGGCGACAGCCGGCACCTGCGCGAGCGCATGCGCTCCACCATCGACCAGTTCGTGACCGCGGGGCTCGCCCCGCTGTTCTTCACGACCATCGGGCTGAACGTGGATTTCGCCGCGAACTTCGACGCGACGCTGGTCGCGCTCGTGCTCGTCATCGCGTGCCTGGGAAAGGTGCTGGGCTGCGGCTTCGGCGCGCGCTGGGCGGGCACGCCGAAGCGCGAGGCGTGGGCCGTCGGCTTCGGCATGAACGCGCGCGGCGCGATGGAGATCATCCTCGGGCTCATCGCGCTGCGCGCCGGCATCATCGGCGAGCGGCTCTTCGTCGCGCTCGTGCTCATGGCGATCGCGACCTCGGTGATGAGCGGGCCGCTCATGGAGCTGGCGCTCGCGCGGCCGCGCCCGCGGCGCCTCGTGGACCTGCTCGTGCCCGGCATGTTCAAGAACCCGCTGCTCGCCACCACGTCGAAGGACGCGATCCTGCACCTCGCCGGCGCGATGGCGCAGGAGGCGCGCCTCGACGTGCCCGCCGTGCAGCGCGCCGTGCTCGCGCGCGAGCGGATCCAGGCCACGGGCCTCGGCGACGGCCTGGCCGTGCCGTACGCGCGCATCCCCGGCCTGCCCGCGCCACTGCTGGGCGTGGGCATCTCGCGCACCGGCCTGGACTTCGACGCGCCCGACGGCCGCCCGGTGCACCTCGTCTTCCTGCTGCTCACGCCGCCCGACGACGACGGCGCGCAGATCGAGCTCATGGCCGACATCGGCCGCATCTTCCGCCATGCCGAGATCCGCGAGCGCGCCATGGAGATCTCCGGATTCACGGAGCTGCGCGCCCTGCTGCGCGTGGACGGCGCGCACCGCTAGGCCGACGCGCGGCTCACGCAGTCCAGCAGCGCGTCCAGCAGCGGCTCCAGCAGGGCGTACGACGGGAGCGTGAACTCCGCGGCGGTGTGCTCGACGGGGCCGATGCGCACGCCGAGCAGCGGCAGCGCGCCGGCGCGCAGGAAGACGTCCTCGTCCGTGAGGTCGTCGCCGACGTAGAGCGCGGCGTCGCACGAGAGCCGCGCGAGCAGCGTCGCCAGGGCGTCGCCCTTGCACGGCGCATGCGCGCCGACGACGTTCACGACGCAGTGGCCGCCGAAGGCGCGCGCGCCGTGCAGCGCGGCCGTCGCCGCCTCGATGGCGCGCCGCGCGCGGTCCGGGTCGCGCGCCTCGCGGTAGTGCACGGAGAGCGACAGCCGCTTGTCCTCGACGCGCACGCCGGGCAGCCCGGCCAGCGACGCCGCGAGCTGCGCGGCCCACCCGGCGACGCGCGCGACCATGCGCTCCACCGGCTCCTGCGGCGCGCCGTGGTGCGCCAGCTCCCCCGCCGCGCGGGCCGCGACCCACAGCTCCGCGCCGTGATTGCCGGCGAGCGCCGCCAGCGGGACGCCGGCCAGCCTGGCGCGCACGTCGGCCAGCGCGCGCCCCGAGAGCACGGCGCACGTGCGGCGCTCCGCGAGCCGCGCGAGGCGCTCCCGCGCGCCGGCCGGCAGCGCCGCCTCCACGGGATGCGACACGATGGGCGCCAGCGTGCCGTCGAAGTCGAAGGCCAGCAGGCAGCGCGGCCCGCAGAAGAAGGGCAGCCGCGCCAGCAGCTCCGCGGGCAGCGCGCGCCGCGGGCCGTCCCCGCTCATGCCGGGACGCCCGTGGGCGTGCGCGCGCCGCTCCGGTTCTGGCGGCGCAGGCGCGCGGCGTCCTCGATCAGCCGCCCCGCCCAGCGGTAGACGTTGAACTCCGAGAGGTGCGCGCGCATCGAGGCCATGCGCTGGCGCTGCTCGTCGGGGCTCATGTCCAGCGCGCGCCCCAGCGTCGCGGCGGCCTGCTCCACGTCGTAGGGGTTCACGACCAGCGCCTCGCGCAGCTCGCGCGCCGCGCCGGTGAACTGGCTCAGCACGAGCACGCCCTGCTCGTCGTCGCGCGCGGCGACGAATTCCTTGGCCACGAGGTTCATGCCGTCGTGCAGGCTGCTCACGTAGCAGAGCGCGGCCGCGCGGCAGTAGAGCATGACGGCCTCGGGCTCGTGGTGCTCGCGCAGCAGGTGGATCGGCTTCCACTGCGGCGTGGCGAAGCGCTCGTTGATGCGCGCGGCCTCCTGCTCGAGCCGCGCATTCAGGTCCCGGTACGCGGGGATGGCCGTGCGGCTGGGCGCGCCGAGCTGCACGAAGACGAAGCGCCCCGCGAAGCGCGGCGCGGACTCCAGCAGCTTCTCGACCGCGAGGAAGCGCTCCTCGAGGCCCTTGGTGTAGTCCACGCGGTCCACGCCGACGCCGATGAGCGTGTCCGGCGCGAGGTGCAGGTCGGCCACGACGCGCGCGCGGCACTCCGCGGCCGGCGGCGCCGCGCTCGCGCCGCGGTGCGGCCACTCGATGGAGATCGGGTACGAGCGCACCTGCGTGCGGTGCCCGCGCAGGATCACGGCCGAATCGTCGCGGTCCACGCGCGCCTCGAGGCAGCGGTCCACGGATTCCAGGAAGTTGTTCACGTGCTGCGGCGTGTGGAAGCCGATGATGCTGGCCCCGAGCATCCCCTCGAGCAGCTCCCGGCTCCACGGGCAGATGGCGAAGCGCTCCGCGTTGGGCCACGGGATGTGCCAGAAGCTGAGCACGGTGGCCTCCGGCATGCGCTCGCGGACGTGCCGCGGCACGAGCGCGAAGTGGTAGTCCTGCACGAGCACGATCGCGTCGGGCCGGTCGGCCTCGTCGCAGACCGCCTCCGCGAAGCGCCGGTTCACGCCGCTGTACTGGCGCCAGTCCTCGGCGCGGAAGGTGGGCGCGGTGTGCGCGATGTGGCACAGCGGCCACAGGCCCTCGTTCGCGAAGCCGTAGTAGTAGCCCTGCTCCTCCTCCGGGGTCAGCCACACGCGGCGCAGCACGTAGGACTCCTCGCCGGGCGGCACGCGCAGCCGGTCGTGCTCGTCCACGGTCTGCGCGTCCGCCGAGCCGCCGCCGTGCGCCACCCAGGTGCCGGAGCACGCGCGCATCACCGGCTCCAGCGCGGTGACCAGCCCGCTGGCCGGGTGGCGCACGAGGACGCCGCCGTCCGGGGTGCGCTCGTGGATGTACGGCTCGCGGTTGGCGCACAGCACGAGGCGCTCGCCCTCCAGGTGGCGGTGCAGCGTGTCGCGCAGGCGCTCGGGGGTCCACACGTGCGGCGAGCCCTCGGCCTCCATGCCCGCCGCGTGCCACAGGCGGCGCGGCGCGAGGTGCATGGCCATGTTCGCCACGGAGGCGAGCGCCTCGCGCGAGACGTCGCGCACCCCGGAGAGCGCACCGGGCGCCGGCGCACCGGGCGCGCGCGCCCACCAGCCGAGCCCGGCGGCCAGCACCACCGCGAGCGCCGGCAGCAGCCCGTGGGTCGAGGCCCACGCGAGCAGCGCCAGGGCGAGCAGGACGAGGAGCGCCGGCACCACCCGGCCCAGGCGGAGATTCACGATGACATCCTCGGGAGGCGCGGTGGTTGAAAGGGAGCAGGCCCCGCGAGAACCCGCCCCGATGGAACCGTCGACCGCTGCCAGCAGTTCGCCGCGACTCGAGCAACTGGGGCTGATCGGCAACTGCCAGGCCTCCGCGCTCGTCGCCGACGATGGCGATGTCGTGTGGTGCTGCCTGCCGCGCTTCGACTCCGACCCGGTCTTCGCCGCGCTGCTCGACCCCGCGCGCGGCGGACACCTGCGCGTCGGCGACGCGGACGGGCGCCGCGGCGCGCAGTCCTACGTGTCCAACACGAACGTGCTGCGCACGGAGTACGTGCAGGACCAGGGCAGCTTCCGCGTCACCGACTTCATGCCGCGCTTCCACCAGCACCAGCGCTCGTTCCGGCCGACGATGCTCGTGCGCATCCTGGAGCCGCTGCACGGCACGCCGCGCGTGCGCGTGGACTGCGACCCGCGGCTGGGCTGGTCGGGGATCAGGCCGGCGCGCACCGAGGGCAGCCATCACCTGGAATTCGAGGGCTTCGACGGGCGCCTGCGCCTCACCACCGACCTGCCGGTGACCTACCTGGACGGGCGCGGCTTCGCGCTCACGGGCAAGCGCCACGTGGTGCTCACCTGGGGCCACCCGGTCGAGGAGCCGCTGCCCGCGCTGTGCCGCCACCTGCTGGAGGAGACCACCAGCTACTGGCAGCTGTGGGTCAAGCGCTGCAGCATCCCGCCGCTCTACCAGGCCGCGGTCATCCGCTCCGCGCTGGCGCTGAAGCTGCACTGCTTCGAGGACACGGGCGCGATCGTCGCGGCGAGCACCACCTCCATCCCGGAGGCGCCGGGCAGCGGCCGCACGTGGGACTACCGCCACTGCTGGCTGCGCGACAGCTACTACGTGCTGGACGCGCTGCGCCGGCTCGGGCAGTTCGAGGAGCGCGAGGCCTTCCTGCACTTCCTGCTCGACATCGCGGCGAGCACGCCGGACCTGGACCTCGCGCCGGTCTACCGTTTGGACGGCACGCGCCGGCTCACGGAGGTCATCGTCCCGGACTGGAGCGGCTACGAGGGCTCGGGGCCCGTGCGCCACGGCAACCAGGCCAGCGAGCACCGTCAGCACGACGTGTTCGGCGAGATGGCGCTCTCGCTCGCGCCGGCCTTCATGGATGACCGCTTCCAGGACGACCAGACGCCGGAGGTCCTCAAGCTGCTCGCGCGCCTCGCGCGCAAGGCGCTGTCCGTCGCGGGCACGCCCGACGCCGGCATCTGGGAGTACCGCGCGGACTGGCGCCCGCAGACCTTCTCCAGCCTGATGTGCTGGGCCGCGGCGGACCGCATGGCCACCATCGCCGCGCGGCACGCGCCCGGCGACGCGCGCGAGTTCACGGAGGCTGCCGCGCGCCTGCACGCCCAGATCGTGGAGCAGGCCTGGTTGCCGTCTCGAGGGACCTTCGTGGAGTCCTACGGCGGCGTCGGGCTGGACGCCGCGCTGCTGCAGATGGCGCCGCTGCGCTTCCTCCCGGGCGACGACAGCCGCCTCGTCGGCACGGTGGACGCGCTGCGCACCGCGCTGACGCACGACGGCTGGATGCGCCGCTACGACTTCGATGACGGCTTCGGCAAGCCGACGGTGGCCTTCATCATCTGCACCTTCTGGATGGTCGAGGCGCTGGCGATCACAGGCCGCGAGGCCGAGGCGCGCGAGCTGATGGACCGCGTGCTCCAGGCGCGCTCCCCCCTCGGACTGCTCGGGGAAGACTTCGACCCCGCCACGCGGCGCCTGTGGGGCAACTTCCCGCAGGCCTACAGCCACGTCGGGCTGATCCACGCGGCCTTCCGGGCTTCGCCGCGCTGGGCTGACGTGCTCTGAGGCGGCAGCGCGCCTGGGGCGGGGCGCCGCTCTTTGGCCGGGCGCGGCCAACGCTGCGCCGCGCACACACATGTTGTGCACGCACGCTGCACACGCACGCGGTGCCACATGCCGCGCACAAAAGGCGCGCGACAGCTGCGCGGGAGGTCCGTGCGGAGTCTGTGGGCCAGCAGAGGCCGTGTCTCTACTGGCCCATGAGCCACAGCGGACCCCGCGCGCGGAGGATGGTCATTCGCCTCGCTGTCGCAGCGGGCCCCCTCGCACCAGATGCGCTCCCCCGTTCCTTTGGCACACGAGCCGAGCTCTGTCCGAGCGCAACAGACTGCCCTCGACGGCGCACTTCACGCCCGGCCCGACTCGCCGTCGCCTGTCGTCGAAGGCGGGCAGCGCCCCGATCCCCCGGAACGGAACGGAACGGTCAGGGCGGGGGCGTCACCAGGTGGATGGTGCGGGTCGGGAAGGCGAAGCCGGTGCCGGCGCGCTCCACGACGTCCATGAACTGCAGCAGCACGGCCTGGCGGATGTCGCGGAACTCGCCGAAGTCCGGCGTGTCGAACCAGCACAGCACCTCGATGTCCAGCGAGGAGGCGGCCAGCTCCTTGAAGCGCACGACCACGGTGTCGGGCCACAGCCTGGGCTGCGCGCGCAGCACCTGCTCGAGGCCGGCGAGCACGGCGCGCATCTGCGCTCCGGTCGTGCCGTACACCAGGCCCACGGTCATGGTGAGGATCATGCGGTCGCGCGCCGCCAGGCTCTCCACCTGCATCTCGGCCAGGTGGCTGTTCGGGATCGCGACCAGCGTGCGCTCCGCGGTGCGCACGCGCGTGCTGCGCAGGCCGATGGACTCCACGACGCCGGTCTTGTCGCCCATCCGGATCGCGTCGCCCTCGCGGAAGGGCTGGTCCATGCTGATCGTGAAGGCGCCGAAGAGATTCTCCACCGTCTTCTGCGCCGCCAGCGCGAGCGCCAGGCCGCCGATGCCGAGGCCCGCGATGAGCGAGGCGACCGGGAAGCCGAGCTGGCTGAGGACCGACACGACCGCGAGGCCGAAGACGGCCACCTTGGCGACGCGCCGCGCGATCGGGATGAGCGAGCGCGCGCCGGGGTGCGTCGCGATCCACGCCCCCTGCAGCACGACCTGCCCCGCGATGTCCACCGCGCGCAGCAGCGACCAGAAGAAGGCGACGAACAGGCCGACGTGCAGCGCGCGGTTCAGGAATTCCTGGCCCGGCGCATACAGCCCCAGCCACGGCGAGAGCACGTAGACGATCGCGATGGCCCACACGAGCCCGAGCGGGCCCCGGATGCGCGCGAGTAGCTCGTCGTCCCAAGTGACTTCCGTGCGCGCCGCGAGCCGGCCGAGCACGGCGCGCGTGAGGCGGCCCAGCACGCGGCCGGCCACCGCGGCGACGACGATCAGGACCACGAAGGCGAGCCACTGCCACCACAGCAGGTCCGCGGGTCCGGGCTCCAGCAGGGCGGCGGGCAGGTGCTCCAGCACCCAGCGGTCCGGCAGCCGCGCGAACCACGTGTCGATCTGGCCCACGGTCGCGAGCGAGAAGCGCCACGCCGGCGTCCCGCCCTCGTGCCGCGCGAGGCGCACGGGTTCCTGCCCGCCCGCACTGCCCGGGATGCGCCCGATCTCCTCCGTGCCGGGAGCCAGGCCGTCGTCCAGCTCGCCCTGCGCGTCGGGCGAGACCTGCGCGAGATCGAACCACACGTGGCGGTCGAGCACGGCTTTCAGGCGGCGCGCCAGGCGGGCCGCCTCGCCGGGCTGCGCGGCGCGCTCGGGCGGCAGCTCCAGGTAGCGGCCGGCCTCGTCGAAGCGCCCGGCGCGCGACAGCTCGAGGTACTGCACGAGCGCGGCGCGCGGCGAGTCGAGGGCCGCGTCCTTCAGGCTGGCCTGCGTCTCCTGCGAGGTGGGCGGCGCCTCGACCGGCTCGACGGCCGGCTCGATGGTCTGCCTGGCGGGCGGCGCCGGCGGTGCGGGCGCGTGCTGCGCATCGGCGCCGGCGGCGAGGAGCGTGGTCGCGGCCGCGAGCAGCAGCGCGTGCAGGAACGGGAGCGCGTGGCGGGACATCGTGAGCGGAGCATCCGGGAGGCGGCGGGCGAGGGGCCACGGTACCAAGCGCGCGCGCCTCAGCCTGTGCCGGGCCTCTCCGCCTCGAAGTCGAGGGCGGCCTGCTCGCGGCGGCCTGAGGCCAGCGTGCGCACCTGCTCGTCGATGGGCTCCAGCTCCGGCAGCTGGTCGGCCTCGGTCGCCGGCGGCGCGAGCTCCTCCAGCTTGCGGCCCTGCGGCAGCACGCGCGTCTCGTAGCTGCCCACGGCCTTGTTGTACTTGTCGATCGCGCCGTCGAGCGCGCGCCCCAGGCCCTCGAAGTGCCGCAGGAAGCCGGTCACGCGCTTGTGGAATTCGCGCGCGCCCTCCCACAGCACCTGCGCGTTCTGCGCGAGGTTCTGCTGCTGCCAGTAGAGCGCGACGGTGCGCAGCAGCGCGACGAGCGTGACCGGCGTGACGATGAGCACGCGCCGCTCCATCGCCTCGGACTGCAGCTCGGGCGCGGCCTCGAAGGCCGCCGCGAGGATGGGCTCGCCCGGCACGAAGAGCACGGTGTAGTCCACGCGCGCGCCGAGCGCGCCGGCGTAGTCGCGCTTGCCCAGCGCGAGCACGTGCTGCCGCAGCGCGGCGGCGTGCGCGAGCAGCTCCGTCGCGCGCACGACGGGATCCGTGGCGTCCAGCGCGCGCATGTACGCGTCCATCGGCACCTTGGCGTCCACCGGGATCTGCCCGTCCACGCCGGGCAGCTTGACCACCATGTCCGGGCGGCTGCCGTCCTTGAGCACGACCTGCGTCTGGAAGTCGCAGTGCTTCGTCATGCCCGCCAGCTCCACGATGTTCTGGAGCTGCATCTCGCCCCAGCGGCCACGCGCGCTGCTGCCGCTGCGCAGCGCCGTGAGCAGCGTCGTGCTGCTGGCCTGCAGCGCCTGCGTGGTCTGCGCGAGCGACAGCAGCTGCTGCCGGATTTCGCCGTACGCGCCCTCGCGCTTCGTCTCCAGCGCCTGCGTGCCGGCCGCCAGCTTCTCGAGCTGCTCCTTGAACGGCGCCAGCGACGCGGCGATGGCCGCGCTGCGCTGCTCGAGCGTCGCGCCGGCGTTCTTCAGGAACTCCTCGCTCTGCGCCGAGACGACCTTGCGCGCGAGCGCCTCGAACTGGTTCTCGATGTCCTTGCGGCGCTCCGCCTCCGACACCTGGGCGGCGCGCTGCGCCGCCTGCCAGGTCTCCAGCTTGACGGCGGCCTCCGTGAGCTGGCCCAGCGTGTCGTGCAGCTGCTCGCGCAGGCGGTCGCGCTCGGCGCCCAGCGCCGCGGAGCCCGCGGCGTGCTCGCAGCGCAGCCGCTCGTGCTCCGCGGCTCCGGCGGCGCGCAGCCGATCCAGCTCCGCGTCGCGAGCCGTGCGGTCGCGCTCGCGCTCCGCGGCGGCGCGCTGCCTGGCCAGCAGCAGACCCGCGAGCAGGCCGGTGGCGCCGCCCAGCACGACCAGCACGACGACCAGCCCCGTCTCCATCCTGAAGCTCAGCTCCTGGCGGGCAGCGCCTGCACCCCGCCGTCGCATTCTATGCCGCGCGCCTCGCCGTCCGTCGACACGACGTACAGGAACTCCGTGTTGCGCAGGCGCCCCACGCGCCCGACCTTCTCGCCGCGCGGGTTGTAGATCCCGATCTGCGCGCCGACGTAGCGCGGGTTGTCGTGCGCGAGGACCGAGACCGGGCCGCGGGTCGAGAGCACGGAGACCAGCTCGTCGCGCGTGAGCCAGCCCTCGTCGCTGAACGAGACGACGAGCACGCGCGCATCCACGCCGGCGACGACGCGCTCCAGCACGTCGCGGAAGCGCGGCCGCGAGTTGAAGGCGCTCTGGCGCGTGCGGCAGTCGCTGCGCTTGCACGCCACGCCGTAGACCTCGGGCCGGTCCCAGCGCACGAGCGTCTCCCAGACGTGGTAGTTCCCCAGGTAGCTGTGCTGGTTGTATGGCGGGTCCAGGTAGGCGACGTCGCCGGAGAGGCGGCCGGCCGCCGCGACCGCGTCGAGCCCGAAGGCCGCGCCCTTGCCGTGCGCGGCGCGCGGCAGCACGTCCGGCACGCGCAGCTCCAGCGCGTGGCCCGCGCGCGGCGCCCAGGCCTTGAGGTACGCCATCTGCACGCCCGTGGTGCTGTCCACGCGGTCCGCCGCCTCCATGAGCGCGACGAGCAGCACGGCCTCCAGCTCGCGCGGCAGCGCCTTGCGCGCGATGGCCTCGCGCACGGCCTCGATGCGCGCGCCGTTGGCGGGCTGGAAGAAGCGCGCGCGCTCGCAGTAGGTCTCCGTGAACCAGCCCGGCGCGCCCGGCAGCGCGTTGAGCTCCGCGACGAGCAGGCGCGCGTCGCGCAGCACGTCGTCGCGGTCCGCCTCCACGTAGCAGCGCGCGAGCGTCTCGGCGTAGGCGTTGTGATCGTTGGACAGCACGCGGAAGCCGGCGGCCTTCAGCGCGTGGCCCACGCGCGACGTGCCGGAGAACAGGTCCACCACCGTGGCCGCGCGCGGCACCCCGGCGACGACCTTGACGATGGCCTCCAGCAGGCGCCGCTTGCTGCCCAGGTACTTGATCACGCCGTGGGCCGGATCTGCAGGCCGGGCTCCGCCGCCGGCGCCGCCGCCGGCGCCGCGGACGGATCCGCCGCCGGGTCGTGCGCGGGCGGCGTCGCCGGCAGCCAGTGCACGTCCACGGCCGTGACGGACGCGGCGGGCGGCCCGATGCGCAACCTGCCGAGCAGCGCCGCCACGAGCTCCGCGCCGCCCGCGACTTCCAGCTCCACGCTGCCGTCGCGCCGGTTGCGCACCCAGCCGCGCAGCGCGGCGCCCTCCGCCTCCGCGCTCTGAGCGCCGTTCAGCGGCGCCAGCGCGGCGGCCGCGTCGCGCGCGAACCAGCGGAAGCCGACGCCCTGCACCCGGCCGCGGACGATGATGCGTGCGGCGACGGCTTCCACGCGGACAGGCTCCCGGATCGGTGCGGCGGCGGCGTCGAGACTAGCAGCCGCGGCCGGCACTTCCTCGTCTCCCGCGCGGGCTC
>Ga0193753_10000580_pt1 | contig 35546 bp, 26 predicted proteins | sample H1c2metaG_FD_144925 | JGI IMG/M metagenome (GOLD analysis project Ga0193753, IMG submission 144925) | Soil microbial communities from a riparian zone of the East river system, Colorado, United States - H1c2 | ecosystem: Environmental > Terrestrial > Soil > Riparian zone | place: USA: East...
GCTGCTTGATCACTTCATCGCGGTTCGGCGCGTCGAGCGTCGCCGACTTCAGGTCGCCGTTGACGGCGCGGGCGGTGTACGTGAACGTTGGCATAATACCCTGTGTAATTCCGTGTCGCAGGCTATCCGCGGTGCGCGGACTGCACGCGGCGAATGCTGCCGATGCGGCGAGTCGCCGGCGACCCGCGCGATAATAGACGACCAGGGACCAGGAAAGATTACCGAACCAACTCCGCCGAGACCCGAACAGCGTCCGTCGTGATACCCATCACCAACGGATCTAACGTTTTCCGGCGCTCGAAGAGCTCGGCCGACCCGCACCGTCGCCGTCAGGCGAAATACCCACCATCCGCATCAATTCGTTCTGATCGTGGCTGGCCTTGAGCACCTCTTCGAGCGCCACGGTCTTGCTCATGTACAGATTGTAGAGCGCGTCGTTCATCGTCTGCATGCCATATTTCTTGCCCGATTGCATCATCGAGTAAATCTGGTGGATCTTGTCGTCGCGGATCAGCGCGCGAATGGCCGGCGTCACGACCAGAATCTCCGCCGCCATCGCGCGACCTTTCCCGCCGATTCGCGGCAAGAGGGTCTGCGTGATGATTCCCTCGAGACAAAACGCCAACTGCGCGCGCACTTGCGACTGCTGATGGCTCGGGAACACGTCGATGATACGATTGATCGCTTCGGCCGCGCTATTCGTGTGCAGCGTCGCAAAGGCCAAATGCCCGGTCTCGGCGATCGTCAGGCCCGCTTGAATCGTTTCTAGATCTCTCATTTCGCCGATGAGCACGACGTCGGGATCCTGCCGCAGCGCATACTTGAGCGCCGCCGAAAAGCTCTTCGTGTCCGAACCGACTTCGCGCTGATTGACGATACAGTTTTGATGCTTGTGAATGAACTCGATCGGATCCTCGATCGTGATCATGTGCCCTTTCAATTCCTTGTTGATCTTGTCGAGCATCGCGGCGAGCGTCGTCGACTTGCCGGAACCCGTGGGTCCCGTGACGAGAATCAGTCCTCTCGGCTTGTCGGATAGATCGGCGATCACCTTCGGCAACTTCAAATCGTCGAACGTCTTGATGTTGAACGGAATCTGCCGGATCACCATCGAAACACAGCCGCGCTGCTTGAAGCAGTTGCCGCGAAAGCGCGCGAGATTCTGAATGCCGAACGAGAAGTCGAGCTCGTCCTCCGTTTCGAATCGCTTTTTCTGATTCTCGGTGAGCACCGAATAGGCGAGTTGCAGCGTGTCCTTGGGCTGCATCACGAAATCGATGTTCGATCTCGCCATGTCACCGTCGATGCGAAGCATGGGTCGCTCGCCGGCGCTGATATGCAGATCCGAAGCGCCGCGCTCGATGACCTCTTCGAGCAGGACGCGAAGGTTGAGAGCTTGGGCGCCGGGAGGTGTCGGTGAGGTCATTCGCTGGTGAGAATCGGACAGCGGCGATAACTGGATGACTCGCCTAGAGTTACGCGGAGGTCGGTGGCGGCGCGGTCATCGACTCCTGCGACCGCCGGTTCCTTCGCGGACGCTGACTCAAGGACGACGGACGGACGAATCGGTCATCCGCCTGCGGTCGGCGTCTCGTCAGCCGCCCTGCGCCCCGTCCCCGCCTGCCACCAGCATGAATCCCACGCCGCGGCGCGTCTGGATCTCGACCCCCGCCTCCGCGCCCTCGAGCTTCCGGCGCAGACGATTCACATGAACGTCGATGACGTTCGAGCTCGGGTCGAAGTGCATGTCCCACACGCGCTCGAGCAACTCCGCCCGCGAGATCACCTCGCCGGCGTGCAACATGAATTGCTCGAGCAGGCTCAGTTCCCGAGGCGAAACACTGAGTACGCGACCGCCGATGAACACCTGTCGCGTCAATCGGTTCATCACGATCGCACCGGCGACCAGCTGCTCGCGCGCCTGCGGCCGGTCGACTCGGCGAACCAGCGCGCGCACTCGCGCCACCAACTCTCGCGGACGCACGGGCTTGACGACGTATTCGTCGGCGCCCGCGTCCAAGGCCCGAACGATGGTCGACTCGTCGTCCTGCCCGGTGAGAATGAGAATCGGCGTCGATTTGCCTTCGCGGCGCAGCTCCTGAACGATGGTCAGCCCGTGGCGGTCGGACAGGCCCAGATCGAGCAGAATCCCGTCGTACGCGTTGACGAACGCGAGCAAGCGACCCTCTTCCCCGGTCGTGACGAAATCGACGGCGTATCCGGCCGCGACCAGTGTCGCCCGGATGAGCTTCCCTACCGCCTCGTCGTCTTCGACGACCAATATTCTCATATGGATACTTTCATATTGCGCCGCCTCGTCTCACGGCGCATGATAGTCGTCGACCCTCGCAAGTGTCGCCGGAAAAGCCAGTCGCGGCGACCGTGATTGCCCCCTGCCGCGACGCCAGAGAAACGGATGATGGTACGCTCACCAGTTCCTGCTCCCGTGCCAAGGGGCTCTTTTGAATCGGCGCCGCGCGATTCGACCGATGGAGCGTCGCACGCGGAGGAACTCTCGGCACTCCGGCTCAGCGAAGCGCGCCTCGCCGGCATCGTTGGGTCGGCGATGGACGCGATCATCTCGATCGACGCCAACCAGAATGTGGTGCTGTTCAACGCGGCGGCAGAAACGTTGTTCGGCGTCCAGGAGAGCGACGCGATCGGCAGCCCGCTCGGGCGATTCATACCAGACCGGTCTCGGCCGCAAGATGTCTCCCCCTCCGCCGAGCCCACGACGCATCCGATTGGGGCATCCGGCGCTCTCACCGCGCTGCGCAAAGACGGCACCGAGTTTCCGATCGAAGCCACGATTTCGCAAATCACGGTGGGAGGCGAACGACTCCTCACGGTGATTCTTCGCGACGTCACCGAGCGGCAGGGTTTGGAGAATCAGCTTCGTCAAGCGCAAAAGATGGAGGCGGTCGGACAACTGGCCGGCGGGGTCGCGCACGATTTCAACAATTTACTCATGGTCATGCTCGGCAATATCGACCTCGCCGAGATGGACGGAACCACCGACGCCGACCGGCCGAAATATTTGGCCGAAGCGCGCGACGCGGCCAATCGCGGCGTCGCTCTCACGCGCCAACTGTTGACCTTCAGCCGACGCACGACACCGCATCGGTCCGCCGTCGACTTGAATACAATCGTCACGCGAAACGAGAAGTTGATGCGGCGCGCCCTCGGCGAGGAGAACACGCTGCTGCTTCAGCTGTCGCCCGACCCCTGCGTCGTCGTCTCCGACACCGGCGAGATCGAGCAGATATTGCTCAACCTCGTCGTCAACGCCCGAGACGCGATGCCGCGCGGCGGGAGCGTGACGATTGCCACGACGCATGTCGAATTTTCGGCGGCTGAACGGACGCGTTGGCCGACGCTCGCGCCAGGAAGTCACGTGCGGCTGACCGTCCGCGATACAGGGACGGGCATGTCCGACGAAACGCGCCGTCGCCTCTTCGAGCCATTTTTCACGACGAAGCCGCCCGGGCAAGGTACCGGGCTCGGCCTCGCGACAATTTATGGAATCGTGACCGAATCAAACGGGGCGATCGACGTGACGACGAACGAGCTCGATGGAACGGAGTTCATCATTCTGCTCCCCGCGTCGAAGCTCGAGGCGCGCGACTCCAGACCAGGCAAAGTCGGGACTGCGCACCGCGGCGGGACGATTCTTCTCGTCGAGGACGAGCCGAGCGTTCGGGCGACCCTCCGGGCGGCGCTCACGCGGCGCGGGTATATCGTCCTCGAAGCCCAACATGGCCGAGACGCACTCCTTGTGTGGGAGAGCTACCGAGAGCAGATCGATCTGGTTCTGACCGATCTGCGCATGCCTGAGATGGGAGGTCGTGCGCTCGCGGCCGCCCTCCGCGCAGAGCGTCCGCACCTGCCGCTGCTGTTCATGTCCGGATACGACGACAACGCTCTCCCCGAGCTCGAAGCCGCCGGCGCTGGCGAAGAAGTCCTGCAGAAGCCTTTCGCGACGGATGACCTGTTCGCCAAGATCGCATCGCGCCTGGCCGACAGATGACACGATTGTAATGGTCCATTCAAGGTCGCGTCATCCGGGTGACCGTATCCTCTCGGTCACTATCATGACCAAGATCATTCTCGTGGAGCAGGACCCGGTGTTGCGCGGGATCATGCGCAGCTCGTTGGAGCACGCGGGCCACGACGTCGTCGCGGTCGCCAAAGCGCGCGATGCCCTTCGGTGCCGGGCGGCTGGGGTCGTGGCGGATTTGATCATCGCCGACATCAGCCGTCGCGGAGCCTCGACGATCGACTATACCGACGCGTTGATCGGACATGCCGGCGACATCCCAGTTCTCGGAATCGCTCCGGCCGTGCGCGCTGACGTCGTCGCGACAAAGAACGATCGAAATGCCACCTTCGGCGTGACCGATGTGTTGACGAAGCCCTTCAGCGTTCAAATGCTGCGCGACACCGTCGGCCGCATGATTCGGCCAAGAGTCAGCGTTTAAGCGGACGTCTCACGGATCATTTGCTCGGTCGTGGTCAGGCCTTTCATGACCTTGAGCCAAGCGTCCATTCGAAGCGTGAGCATTCCCTCATCGACGGCGCCGTCTCGAATGTCGGCCGCTCCGACGTTTTGCATGACGAGTTTTCGCATGTGCGGGCTCATCACGAGCACTTCGTAGACGCCCTGCCGTCCTTTGAGACCGCTGCCGGCGCACTGCTCGCAGCCTCGGCCCTTGAAGAACCCGAGCTCTTTGATCGTCGTGTCGAGGCTGAGCGTTTCCAGGTAGGGCAACGCTTCTTTGGTCGCCTTTGCCTTTGCGTTGCGGAGCGCCTCCTCGGTGAACCGCAGCTCGCGCATCGTCGTCTCGCGCGTGACCTTCGCGGCGTCGAGCTCTTCTTTCGACGGATCGTACGGGGTGCGACAGTTGTTGCAAATCCGCCGCACGAGCCGTTGCGCGAGAATCAGATTGAGCGCTGACGCCACATTGAATGGCTCGAGGCCCATGTCCAGCAAACGCGTGATCGTCTCGGGCGCCGAGTTCGTGTGTAAGGTGGACAGCACCATGTGTCCGGTGAGCGCCGCCTTGATCGCGATGCCACCCGTTTCGAGATCTCGAATCTCGCCGACCATGATGATGTTCGGATCCTGCCGCAAGAACGCTTTCAGCGCGGCGGCGAACGTCATGCCGATGTCCGTCCGCACCAGCACTTGATTGATCCCGAACAGGTTGTATTCCACGGGATCTTCGGCCGTCATGATGTTGACGTCGATCGTATTGACCTTGGACAGCGCCGAGTAGAGCGTCGTCGTCTTGCCCGAGCCGGTGGGGCCGGTGACGAGCACCATCCCGTACGGATTCGACACTGCCTCCATCAGGTCCTTCTCGGCGCGCGGCTCGATGCCGAACGCCGAGAGGTCGAATGTCAGATTTCCCTTGTCGAGAATTCGCAGAACGATTTTCTCGCCGAAGAGCGTCGGCAGCGTCGACACACGAAAGTCGATGACCTTGTTGCCCATCTTCAGCTTGATGCGCCCGTCCTGCGGCACGCGACGCTCGGCGATGTTGAGCTGCGACATGATCTTGAAGCGCGACACGAGCGCGGCCTTCAACTTCATCGGGGGCTTCATCACTTCCTGCAGCGCGCCGTCGATGCGGTAGCGGACGCGGATCTCGTGCTCGAAACATTCAAAGTGAATGTCCGATGCGCCGCGCTTCACCGCGTCGGTCAGGATCGCGTTGATCAGCTTGACGACCGGCGCGTCTTCCATCTGCGCCGCGAGCGCCGCCTGTGAGACTTCTTCGTCGGTCTCCTCGACGACCTCGACGTCCGACTCGGTCTCGAGCTCGTTGATGGTGTCCATGAGCGACGCCATCTGCTGCTCGTCGCTCGCGCCGTACATCTTCTCGATCAGGTTGCGGAGCGTGTACTCGCCCGCGATCACCGGGAAGATGTCGTAGCGCGTGATGAACTTGAGGTCCTCGAGGACGCCAAGATTCGAGGGATCGGCCATGGCCACGGTGAGCGTGCGGCCGTCCCGTTTGAGCGGGATCACGAGGTTCTTTTGGGCCAAGTCCGCCGGGATCATCTTGGCGATTTTCGGGTCGACCTCGAACCGCGAGAGATCGACGGCCGGCATCTTGTGCTGCTTGGCCAGGACCTTGGTCAGCTCTATTTCCTGGATGAATCCAAGCTTGACCAGGTTGTACCCGACTCGCGTGCCGTTCTGCTTCTGCTCCTGAAGCGCTTTGCTGAGCTGCTCGGCGGTGATCACGCCCTCGCGAACGAGCAGGTCACCGATCCGTTCGAACGAGGAAGCGTTTGGGGCAGCCATGAATCGGAGCGAGGGAGAGGATACGGCCGAAGCCGCAGGCGAGAAGCTGAGTTTGCACCTTGGCGGTGTCAAGCTATTACAGACGACTCAAACCGTCCGAGAGCGCGTTGAAGGTTTCGGAGAGATCGCGGCGTGAAAGCAAACGCATGGGAGCGAATATAGTTGCTCCGCCCGAATCACCGAAAACCCGTCTGGGACGGATGTCGCTCGGACCTTTGAGCACCGCCTTTATAATGAAGGCTCGAGTGCATCCCCTGGGCCGCCTCGGCCAGGATTTGTTGGCGTGAAACCGAATTCCTCTGGCGCGAACGGGGTCGACGCGACAGGTTAGTGGCGCAATAGTTCGCGCGACGAACAAATCTTTTTGGTAACGAACTGTTTGATGTGACGCTCGGCAACTCCAATGGCGTTGATGGTGAGTAATCAAAACGCGCCGACCGAGTACCGGCCCCTGTTCACCTCCGGTTTACCCCCTGTGCGAGCGTTGCTCGCGATTCCAAGACCGAGTTTGTTCGTTGTACGAACAATGTAGGTCGTCGACCTATCTACCACGGAGATCGTCGAATGATCTGGAAGCGAGCCCGAATGTGTCTCGCCTTCGTCCCGCTCCTCCTCGTCGCCGCCGCCTCCGGCGACGCACAGACTGGGACCGGACGAATCAACGGCACCGTCATCGATCGCACGGCCGGGGCGCCAGTCTCCAACGTGTCGGTGAGCATCGTCGGCACGCAGATGGGTGGACGCACTGGAGCCGACGGCAAATTCTCGATCACCGGGGTGCCCACCGGCGCGCAGCGCCTCCGCGCGTCACGCATCGGCTACACGCCGATCGACCAGCTCATCACGGTCACCGACGGGGTAAACCCCGCGGTCACGATGTCGATGTCCGCGGCGACGATCACCCTCGATCAAATGGTTGTCGTGGGCTATGGAACGCAACGACGCTCCGATCTCACCGGCTCGGTCGCATCCGTCACGCCGAACGTTGACCAGACGCCGGTGCTCTCGCTCGAGCAAACGCTGCAGGGCGCGGCACCCGGCGTCATGGTCACGCAGGCGTCGTCCGCTCCCGGAGGCGCGCTCTCGATCCGCATTCGCGGCGGCGCATCGGTGACGGGCAACAACGAACCGCTCTACGTCATCGACGGCTTTCCGATCGAGAACGACCCCGACGCGCAGAACCCGAGCGACGGCGGACGCGAGGCAACGACGACCGTGCCGTCCAATCCGCTCGCCACACTCAACCCGAGCGACATCGAGTCGATCGAGATTCTGAAAGACGCATCGGCGACCTCGATCTACGGCGCGCGCGGCGCCAACGGCGTCATCATCATCACGACGAAGCACGGCATGACCGCGAAGCCCCGCTTTACGCTCGACACGTACAGCGGCACGCAGTCGGTCGCGCATCGTTACAACTTGCTCAACTCGCAGCAGTTCGCTGAATTCGCCAACGCCTGGTCGGTGAACAACGCCACCGGTGTGATCTTCACTGATCCCACCTCGCTGCCGAACACCGACTGGCAGTCCCTGATCTTTCGCAACGCACCACTCAGCAACGTGCAAATCGGCGTGACGGGTGGCGGCAGCGGCTCCAACGCAACGCGCTATGCGCTGTCCGGCGGGGTGTTTCAGCAGCAAGGCGTCGTCATCAACTCGGGGTTCAAACGCATTTCACTCCGAGGCAACATCGATCAGAGCATCGGTGACAAGCTGCGCCTGGCGAGCACTGTGACACTCTCGCGCGTGAACAGCAATTCGGTTCCCACCGACGGATCGCTGAACGGCGGAGCCGGCGCCGTCGGTGCCGCGATCGACTATTACCCCGTGCTTCCCGTGCGTCAGCCGAACGGCACGTACACGCTGATGAGCCCAAACAGTCCATCGTCGATTCTCGGCGCCACGAACATCGCCAACCCCGTATCGATGGCGAACGACGTCACCGACAAGCTCGGCGACACGCGCGCCCTCGCCAACGCGTCCGGCGAATACACGCTCGCCGACGGCCTTCGTCTCAAAGTCAGCCTCGGCACCGATCTCTCCAGCCGCAACCGCGACACCTACTATCCGCGGACCACGCTCATGGGATCGCAGGTGAACGGACAGGCGGTGCGCGGCACGACGTCGTCGACCAACTTCCTGAATGAGAACACGCTCGCGTTCAACCGCGCGTTCGGCGCGAATCACCTGATCGACGCCGTCGCCGGCTACACGCGGCAGCAGAGTGACCTCAACGCGAGCTCGATCAAGAACTCGAACTTCGTCAGCGATATCGACGTGTTCGAGTCGATCGGCAGCGGCACGCAAAACGGCGGACCCACGGTTGCGTCTGGCCACACACGTTGGACGCTCGCGTCGTACCTCGGCCGAGTGAACTACACGCTGGCCAATCGGTACCTGTTCACCGTCACCGGCCGCGAAGACGGCTCGTCGCGATTCGGTGCCGACCATCAGTGGGGATTTTTCCCCTCGGCCGCCGTCGGCTGGCGTGTGTCGGACGAACCATTCATGACGAAATACTCAAAGGTGGAGCTGCTCAAGTTCCGCGCGTCGTATGGACTTGCCGGCAACCCGTCGATCCGCCCGTATCAATCGATGGCCCACCTGCTCTCGCAACAGTACACGTTCGGCGGCACCGTCGTCCCAGGCTACTATCCCGCATCAGTCGGCAATCCGAATCTCGGATGGGAATCGACGAAGCAACTGGACATCGGCGCTGACCTCGGGCTGTTCAGCGGCCGCGTGAGCCTGACCGCCGACGTCTACCAAAAAACCACCGACGACCTGCTGCTCGCCGTCAATCTGCCGTTCGAGAGCGGCTTCGCGTCGGCGCTGCAAAACGCGGGTTCGGTTCGCAACAACGGTTACGAGCTCGGTCTCACGCTGACCATTCTCAACGGGAAAGCGAAGAATTCTCTCGGTTGGACATCGACCATCAACTACTCCCACAACAAGAATCAGGTGCTCAACCTCGGCGGTGTGAATCAGATTTTCGCGTCGAGCGTAAACAGCGATCTCAAACTGCTTGGAACATTGATTCAAGTCGGTCAACCTCTCGGCGTGTTCTACGGATTTCAAGCCGCGGGCCTCTTGCGCGACTCGGCATCCGCCGCGGCATACACAACGGCCGTCAAACCGATCAGTGGCACGTCATGGAAGCCTGGCGACGTGAAGCTGCTCGACCTCGCCGGCGTCGACTCGCTCGGGCGTCGCACGGGCCCCGACGGTAAGATCGACGCGAATGACCGAACCATCATCGGTGATCCGAATCCGAAGTTCAACGCCGGCTTCATGAACACGTTCTCGTTTCGCTCGTTCCGCCTGAGCGCGATGATGGACGCCGTCTCCGGCAACAAGATCCTCAACTTGAACAACGTTCGTCTCGAAGCCGGCAGCCCGGCCACGAACATCGTCGCTGATCGCTATCTCGACTCGTGGACGCCAACGAACACGAACGCGAAGTATCCCCGCATCAACTTCACGCCGGGCACGATCGGTTCCGACATCACGAGCGACCTGCTCGAAGACGGTTCCTTCCTTCGCCTGCGGAGCCTCACGCTCGACGCATCCCTACCCGACCGCCTCGTCGCGCGTTACGGGCTCACCGCCACTCGCGTGTACGTCACCGGCTCGAATCTCGTGACGTGGACGCACTACTCCGGATTCAATCCCGACGTGAGCAGCCTCGGCATCGGCAATGTGAATCGCGGCGTTGACGTGGGCGCGTATCCGCTGGCCAAGAGCTTCACATTCGGCATCAACGTCACGTACTGAACCCGCCGAGGAAACGCCATCATGAACAAGCGAATGACAATCGTCGCGGCGCTCGGTGCTCTTACCGTGGCGATCGCCTGCAACGACAAGCAATTCCTGACTGAGCAACCCTTCGACTTCATCGGGCCGAGCAACTTCTATCACAATTCGGGCGACGCCCTCGCCGCGATCAACGGCGTGTACGCCGACTTCATCAACAGCACCGGCGACAACTACTACGGCCGCAACTTCGTCATGCTCGCCGAGCACACGACGGAAATGTGGACGTCACGCTTGTCGGCGACGAACGAGCGCAGCCAGCCCGATGTGTACGCATTGCCCGTGAGCCACGCGTACGTCCAGTCGGTGTGGGCGTCGGCCTACGACGCGATCAACCGCGCCAACTCCGTGCTCGATCACGTACCCGGGATCGACATGGATACCACGCTACGCAGCCGCATTGTCGCCGAGGCGAAGTTCCTGCGCGCGCTGCACTACTTTAACCTCGTTCGCATGTGGGGCGGCGTTCCGCTCAAGCTCCACGAGACGCTCGGCCTCGACAGCCTTTCGATTCCGCGCAACACCGCGCAGGAAGTCTACGCGCAAATCGAGCAAGACCTGAAAGACGCCATCGCCGTCCTGCCGCAAGCAAAGACGTACGCCAGCACCGACGTCGGTCGCGCGTCCCGCGGCGCCGCGAAGACGCTCCTCGCCAAAGTGTATCTGCAGCGCGCAGGAACGGGCGTCGGAACGGCTGCCGACTGGGCAAGTGCACTCGCCATGTCCAAGCAGGTCCAAGCGGACGCCGAATACTCGCTCGTCTCCGATTACAAGACGCTGTTCGATTTCATCGGCGGCACGGTCAACGAGCGGAACTCCGAAGTGATCTTCGACATTCAGAACCTTCGCGCACCGGGCCTTGGCGGACGAATCGGGTCGCACGTTGCTCCGAACGCCACCGCCCCGTTCCTCGGCGCGTCGACGAATGGTTCGTTCGAGGCGGAGAGCATTTGGTTCGCGTCGTTCCGCACCGACGACAAACGCCGCGACGGCACGTTTGTTCTCTCGTGGAATCGCAACGGGACGACGGTCAGCTGGGCACAGAACAGCACCGCGTCGTCACCCTACGCGAGCGAAACACCGTTCCCGCGCAAGTTTCTCGATCCGCTCATGACTGGGACCGGTGCGGAAGAGCCAAACTACATCGTTCTGCGCTACGCCGAGGTGCTACTCATGATCGCCGAGTCGGCGAACGAAGTGAGCAGCGGACCAACTGCCGAGGCGTACGCGGCGGTCAACGTGGTACGTACTCGCGCCGGCATTCCAAGTCTGACACCCGGATTGAATCACGATCTCTTCCGCGATTCAGTGTTCAACGAGCGGCGATGGGAGTTGTCGCTCGAAGGGCCGAACGGCTACTTCGACAGTCAGCGCAACTGGACATGGTCGAAAGCACGCATTGAGCAAAGTATGAAGCTCGCGCGATCGAGCAGCAGCAAGTTCCCCAAGGCGAACAACTCACCGATTGCCGACCGGTACAAGCTGTTCCCCATCCCGCAGCGCGCGCTCGACCTGAATCCCAAGTTGACTCAGAATCCCGGCTGGTAGTGCAGTAGACCGGCGGTCGTCAGCGTGATCCGCTGACGACCGACCACGTCGGACATGCCGGCGGTGGCGCGGTTTGCCCGCGCGGAGTCGGCTCGGCGCGAGGCAGCGTGTCGGCGATCGCCACGAGCTCGACGTCGAAGATGAGCTCCGACTTCGGCGGGATCGTCGGTGGACGTCCCGACTCGCCATACGCAAGTTGGTATGGAATGAACAGCCGCCGTCGCCCACCAACTCGCATTCCCTCAAAGCCGAGATCCCATCCCGCGATGACTCGGCGTGCGCCCTGCGGAAAGCTGATCGGCGTGCGCGGCGTTCCGTTCGACGCCGTATCGCGCGACGAATCGAACTTCGTTCCGTTCGTGAGCCAGCCCGTGTAGTGCACGTAAAAACACTGGCGTGGCTTCGCAACGGCTCCGCCTCCGGGCGCGATCGCAATGAGCGCAACGACGCCGAGTCGTCTCATGGACTATGGCGCTTTAGTCGGTGCTGGCATGAAGTGAAAATCATACTCCAGCTTGATCGTATCGGCGACACTCAGCACGACAGGCACCTTCGGTTGAACGAGGCCGGCGTCCTTGAACGTGAACGCGGTCGTGGCAGTGCCAACGATGTCCTGGCCTTCCGAACGTGCGGTCACCTTCCACGTGGTCGGGTGCGCCACGCCGTGCACGGTGAGATCACCCACGACGTCGAAGGTCGTTGGAGCCGACCCGGGTCGTGCCGTGAGACCAACGAACGTTTTCGGTGCGAGCTCCGCCGTCGGAAACTTCTCCGTCTCGAGCGTTCGTGATTGCAGAAATCCGTCTCGACGGGACTTGTCACTCTTGAGGGTCTTGAGCCCAATGACGATTCGCGAACTGTCTCCAACGACGACACCTTTCGCGTCGACGACGATCACGCCGGTCACATCTTGGGTGACGCCGACTGCGTCGTTCGGAAGGTCGAACCCGGCCAGCTGTTCGCGTACACGATAGCGCGCCTCGTTCCCCGTCGGCGCAACGACAAAATGCAGCCGAGTTGGCGCGGCCGCCTTGGTTCGCTGAGCGTGCGCCGGCGAAATCGCCATCGCCGCGCCAAACGCGCACGCGATATACAGATTCGTTTTCATTGCCACTCCGTTGTCGGTTGAGCTTGCCCGAGTTCCGCGACCCGAATGATATCCTATGGTCGCGTCATTTCGGAGGGTTGCGAACGCGCGGCCCTGCGACTCAACCCACGCGAAGCGCGGCAAAACTCGGCGCCGCCACGAGCGCGACCGCACCCAATAGCCGATACTCGGCCGGATTGGCGTCGGGATACACGGGCGTCGCGCGCGCGGCATCGGTGAGGGTTTCCGACGCGAGCACTGCGCGAATGGACGGCTCCAACAGTCCCCACGCGGCCGTCACCTCGCCGCCGATATAAATGCGCTTCGGGTTGAATGCGCCGATCACGGCGGAGAGGCCGCGTCCAATCTGCCGCCCCGTCTCCGTCAACGCGGCCATTGCCGGAGCTTCACCACGCAACGCGCGACGGATGATCTCTTCGACTTGCGGCGTGGGCTCACGCGAACGTTCAGCAGTCGCGTCTCGCGACTCCGACACCGCTTCGATGTAGCGAGCGGACGTCGCCGAGTTGCAAGCAAACGCTTCCCAGCATCCGTGTTTGCCGCACGCGCAGATCGGACCGTTCGGATCGAGCGACACATGACCGAGCTCGCCGGCAGTATGATTTTCGCCGCGCAGCACTTCGCCGCTCATCACGATGGCGACACCGACACCATCGGACACGCTCACGTAGGCGAAATTGTTCACGGCGCGCGAATCGCCGGTCATTGTCCAGAGCCGCGCCAAGGCGCAAGCGATCGGCGCGCTCTCGACCCACACTGGAACCTGCAAGCGATCCATCACCGCAGCACGCAACGGCACGTCGCGCCAGCCGAGTCGCGGCGCGTAAATAATTTGGCCGGCGCGACGGTCGACCATACCAGGCACAACGATCCCGATTCCGTGGCACATCACCGACTCGCCGTCGGGCGACGTCCGCGCCGCAAGGATTGCCCCGACATTCGTCGCAATCTGCTGCGCGAGATCGTCCGGATCGCTGGGCGTATCGAAGGCGGCGCGATCCAACACCTCGCCACCGAATTCAGCCAGGGCAATCGACGTCCGTCCTGGACGAACGTCCACGGCGACCGCGAGCCGGCCGCTCGTTCGAACGCGCAACATCGTCGGCCGTCGCCCTCGCACCGACGCGGCCGGACCCGTCTCATAGACATCGTTGGCGCCGAGGAGATCGCGAACGATCTCCGTGAGCGCGGCACGGCGAACGTTCATTCGCCGCGCCAACTCCGCTCGCGAGATTGGCTGGTGTTCGCGAATCAGATTGAGCACGATTCGACGATTGACCTCGCGCGGCGTCGCGCGAGTGGCCAACCGATAGTTCCGCGTATTGATCTTTCGCATGTGCTACACGCAGTCGTTCGCCGCGATCACTGGCTCGTTTCTCCCAAGAGTGCCGCGCGCAACAACGCGGCGCCGGACCGCACCATGTTCGTGTCGCAGCTGAACGCAAACCGGATCGCGTCAGTGCACTGTTCGCCGAACGCGTCTCCGGGCGCGCTGCCAATGCCGTCGGCCGCCAACCGTGCGGACAACTCGTCCGCTCCGGCGACACCGAGCTTTGCGTATAGTGTCGGTTCGAGCTCGGCCCATACGTAGAACGCGCCGCGCGGAGTGAACGGCCGCACGCCTGGTATGTCGGTGAGCGCGTCGATCAATAGATCGCGCCGAGCGCGATACTCGCGGCGCATTGCCTCGAGATGGTCTTGCGGCCCAGTCACCGCTGCGACCGCGCCCCACTGCGCCAGACTATTCACGCCATTGATGGTGCAGCGGAGCAGCTTCTGAATCCGCTCCTGGAGGAGCGCGGACTTGGTCACGACGTACCCGATACGCAGTCCGCTCATCGCGTGACTCTTCGAGAATGAGAACACACTGATGACCCGATCAGCCCAGTCGCCGGCGATCGCGGCGACCGAGTGATGCGCGTGCGGCGCATACAGAACGTCTTCATACGCTTCATCCGAGACAATCCACAGATCACGCTCACGCGCGAGAGCGACGAGCGCCTCGAGTGTTTCGCGAGCGAGCACCGCGCCCGTAGGATTGTGCGGCGAGTTGATGAAGATGGCACGCGTCGCCGGCGTGATCGCGCGCGCGACAGCCTCGGGATCGTAGGTGAAGTCGGTGTTCGCTTCAACCGCGACGCGAACGGGAACGCCGCCGGCCAGGCGAATGTTGTCCGCCACTTCCGTCCACATTGGATCTGGAATCACCACCTCGTCGCCGGCGTCGAGCAGCGCGCCGAACGTGACATAGAGCGCGTGCATGGCGCCGTTCGTCAGAAAAACATCGCGCGGCAGAATATCAGCGATGCCGTTCTTGACCTTGACCTTTTCCGCGAGCGCCCGCCGAAGTTCCGGGATTCCGTCGTTCGGAACGTAATGCGTCTTGCCGGCGGCCCCCGCCTCGGTGATGGCATTCAATACATGCGGCGCCACCGCGAAACTCGGATCGCCCGACTCGAACCGGATGACGCGCGCGCCTTTGGCCTGCGCACGGAGGAGCGTTTCACGGATTTGGACGATCTTGCCCAGAGAGACTCGATCGAGCGGGTGGACGGCGGTGGTCGCTTCGGCGGGTGACGGCATGCGCTCCTCTGAGTGGAAGGTCAGGCGTGGACAAAACAATCCGTTCGAGCTCGGCGAACGATGAGGCCACAACGTCGGCGCCGTCGACGACATTGGTTCGCGTGACAAATCCTGTATAGGCAACGAACAGGTCGACGACGTCGCGCATGACGAGATCCGTCGCGCCGTCTCCTGCTGCCAACACGGGTCCATCGAGGTTGAGATCAGCGACAACCGTGCGCTTTCCGTCCGCGGTCGTGAGCGGTGAAGCCGCGTCGTACCCGCGGTACGCGCCGCCCGTGTCGAACTGGAGCGACACGGCATGCACGTCGCCCGGAGACAGTCCGAGATGGAGCGCCATTCGAAGCAACGCGTGCCGAAGACCGCCGCTCACGAGCATGATCTGCACGCCCGCGCGCCGCATGGAGGCAATCGACTCGACGGCTCCCGGCGCGAGCGCCTCGACGTACGCACGCGCGAGCGCGTCGACGTCATCACGCCGCGGACGGATCTCGCTCAAGCGGAGTCCATACACCTGCTCGAGCGGTACCCCGCCCTGCATTGCCTGCTTGGTGAGATCGGCGACCCGGCGCGCGATCACGTCGCCGCGGCGGGCGGCGAGCCAATCAATTCCTTCGATGCCGCTCACGGTCGAATCGACATCGAGAACGAGGGTGCGAAACGCCGGTTGAATCGGCTGGGTCACGCGACATCTCCTTGGGCCGCGTCGTCGACGACGAAGTCCGGATCAGAAAAATGGACGACCGTCACCGAGCGAATGTCGTTGATTTCGAGTAATCTCTTACGGAGCGCGGCGTCGACGATGCCGTCCACGGTGATCGCCGCCAACGCTTCCCCGCCCTGCGACGTGCGCGATTGATGGTATTCGGCGATGTTCACGCCCGCGTCGCCGAGCAGTGTTCCGACGCGGCCGATGACGCCCGGCACGTCGTCGTTGGTGAGCACGAGCATTGTGCGACGCGGCGTGACGTCCACGCTGAACGCGCCAATGCGAGTGATCCGCGGCATCGAGTTCGGCGCCGCGACACCGGCGACGACCATTTCGTCGCCGCCGCTCCGCACCGCGACCTGAACGAAATGTGCCGACACCTGTCCCGTAGCTGGCGCAACGGCGAGCGCGATGCCGCGTGCCTCCGCCTGCGCGCGTCCGTTGACGACGTTCAGCCGCGTTCCTTCGACGACCGCTTCGACGACGCCGATGGCTGCGGCCGACATCAGCAAACTGTCGGCGGCGATGAGCTCTCGCCCGAGCCGGAGCGTGAGATGGTCCACGGCGCGTCCGCCGCGTTCGGCAAGCAGTGCGCGCGCCATGGCCGCCGCGCGCCGCGCAAGCAACATCGCGCCACCGAAGTCGTCCCAGCGCAATTGCTCGCCGCCGGCAACATTGATCGCGCGCGAGAGCTCGCCGCTCAGGAGTGCATCGCGAACGCCGATGCAGACGTCGACCGACACGTTGCGCTGGCCTTCGACCGTCGACGCGCCGAGGTGCGGCGTGAGGAGCACGCGCGGCGACGCGCGGAGTGGATGATCGGCACCGAGCGGCTCTTTGGAGTACACGTCGAGCAATACGCCATGCAGCCGGTCGCGGGCGAGCTCGGCGACGAGATCCGTTTCGTCGATGATCCCGCCGCGCGCGAGGTTGGCGACGACCGCGCCGCTCGGAAGCAGCGCGAGCTCCCGCGCGCGAATCATTCCGCGCGTCTCGGCGGTGAGCGGTGTGTGAATCGTGAGCACGTGTACTTGCGGCAGGAGGTCGTCGAGCGACGCCGCCCTCGCCACCTGCAGCCGGTCGAATCGATCAGCGTTTATATATGGATCGAAGGCGATGATCTTCATGCCGAACGCGCGGGCGCGCGTCGCGATCTCGCCGCCGATGCGCCCGAGTCCGATGATGCCGAGCGTTCGTCCGCGAAGCTCTGTGCCGAGGAGCGAGCTGCGATCCCATCGGCCCTCGCGCATCGACGTGACGGCGCGCGGCAGATGCCGCGCGAGCGAGATGAGCAAACCGAAAAACAACTCGGCGACGGAGACGGTGTTGCCGGCGGGCGCGTTGATGACGGCGATGCCGAGTGCGGTTGCTTCGGGGATGTCGATGTTGTCGGTGCCGACACCGGCGCGGCCGATGACGCGGAGTCGGCGGGCGCGTCGGAGGAGCTCTGCGGGGAGTTGAGTCGCGCTGCGTCCGACAATGGCGTCGTAGTCGCCGATGACGTCCAAGAGGTCGTTGAGCGGCCTGGTCGGCTGCTCGTCGACGGTGAACCCTGGTTGGGCGCGAAGGATCTCGAGCCCGTCGGGGTCGACGTCATCGGTGACGAGGATATTGAAGTTTTGCATGGTGGTCCGACGGTGGTTGGCGCGGGCTCGCCGACACGAGAGCAATGAAGTGAGAAACCGGCCTTTTCTGCAAATTTTCTGGCGCGTTATTTTGTACGTCCGGCCTACAAAAGCGGACTGTACATCATTTTGTGCTCAATTAACATTTTTTCGTTGACATACTCGAGTTTCCGCGATATCTGCGCCCGTTCCGCCACGAGAGGTCGCCGGAGATCGCGTGAAGCTCATCGTGACCGTTGTTCACCCCGAACGACTCACTGCCGTCAAAGAAGCGCTCTTCCGCGCCGGCGTAGCTCGCTCGGCGCCGATTACGAACGCGCCGAGTCGCGGGTCGAGTGACTTGAGGGCATGGGCGACGAGCTTGGCGACGCTCGTCGCGCCGGCGACTGAGAGATGCGTGTCGTCCTGTCGGCCTTCCGGATACATCGTGGACGCGCCAGGCGCGACCCAAACGTAGAGGCGTTTGGAATTGTCCGGGCCGGCCGCGCGAACGAGATCGCTGGTCGACGCGAGAAGATCGATGAGCGGAACGCGGAGCTCTGTCGCGACCTCGCGGACGACGGCAGGATACTCACCATGCGTGTCCTGCAACACATCACGTGCGTCGAACTTTCGGCGCACGATCGGGGTCAATAGGACGGGAACGGCATGTTTCGCGCGTGCTTCGTTCACGAATCGCACAAGATTCGCGCGATATGCGCCATGTGGAGCGGCATAGCGCGTCGAATCGTCCGCCTTTTCATCGTTGTGGCCGAACTCGATCAAGACATAGTCGCCCGCCCCGAGTTGGGCGACAACCGCATTCCAGCGTCCTTCGTCGATAAAACTCTTGGTGCTGCGGCCGTTCACCGCGTGATTGTGCAGTGCGACGTGCGCATCGAAGAACTTTGGCAGCAGTTGTCCCCAACCGCGCTCGGGATTGACGTCGGGCGTCGGCTTGTCGGCCATCGTCGAGTCGCCGATCAAATACACGTTCACCGTTGGCGCGGCGATTTGGCCAGTGAAGACCACACCGGCGAGCAAGATGGTTTTCGCAATCCGTATCATGCGTTCACCGCGTTTTTGAAATCGCCGGCAGCCAACCGCCCAGCACGTTGCTCGACGTATAGCGCTTCGCGTCGTCTGCGTTGAGGGAACGGCGATTCGGACTTGTTACCGCGCCGGGACCCTTCGTATTGAGTTCGAAGAACCGCGCGCTCGACGGCTCGTACCACACTCTCGTGCCCGTGGAATCGACGGACGACATTCGATCCCAGCCGCGTTCCCCGATGTGATCGTCCATCCAGCAGTCGACGAAGGCGGCACTGCTGTTGACGGTCGCATCAGCGAACGGATGCCAGGGTCGCCCGAGCGTCACCGAATTGGCCGCCATCGCGGGCGATTCCTTCGTGAGCCGGCTGTGCACGAACAAAAAGCCGAACGGCTGGTCCCCTTTGGTGCTCGGCGCCGTGACATACCCGTTGTTGGTTTGACTGCCTCGGTCGCGCGACACGATGGTACACTCGTCGAATACCGCTTGCCCAGCACCGAAGATGAAATCAACGTGCCCCCACACTTCACAGGCGTGGAAGTAGCTCCGGCCGGAGTTGGGGAAGAGTGTATCCTGATAGCCGGTGATCTTGACGTTCTCGAATACCGCGCGATCGCTGCCCAGGTCGGTCATCAGCGCGACGCCTTGAGGATTCTTGAATTTCGTCTTGTCGCTGTCCGGCTTGGCGGCGTTCGCGGGATAGTCGAAGGCGTTTTCGATCGTCATCCGCTCTGCGTGGAAATCCGGCGCAACGACGCGCAGTGTGAAACTGCCGCGTGTTCCATATGAGCCGCCGGTCGGGGTCGGCGTATCGGACGCGGCATCGTACGTGAGGGCGGCGCCGTCGCGAGATTCACCGAGCAGTGTGACGCGCGGGCGATCGACGGTGAGCTTTTCGCGGTACAGGCCGTTGCGGATGAAGACGATCGCGCGAGACGAGCCGTTCGCGGGCAGGGAGGTCAACGCGCTGCCGATCGACCGGAAGGTTGGCGTGCCGTCCACGAGCGTGCCTTCAGTGCCGGTGAAGCGAGCGTCGACCACTGCGGCGTAGTCGCCCCCACCCTGCGGAATCGATGCTGCGTTTCTCGGGAAGGGCACGAACTTTCGTTCGCAGTCGAGCCGAGGTGCGTCGCTCGTGGCGCCCGTGACGGAAACGCCTTCGCCGGATATGACAAGATTGGACGGCCCGGGTCCTTTGGCGATCGTCGCGAAAGATGCCTTGATCTTGATATCGCTCGGTTTGTCGAAGACCACATCGTCCCACGACATGCGCAGCGGACGCGCGGCGTCGTAGCCGTCCAGGATCACGCTGCCGCCGTCGACGACCCGCACGCCTTTGAGCCGAATGTCGCGGAATTCCGGGATCAGCGCGCCCGTCGTCTGCGCGGACGCCGTGTAGTGCGTGTCCATCTCGATCACGTTCTTCGTGTTCCGAATGCAGACGTCCCGGTATTCGACATCTTGTACGAGACCACCGCGGCTGGCGTTCGACTTGATACGCAGACCGTTGTCCGCACCGTCGATCGAGAGGTCGAAGACGCGGATAGCGTGTGCGCCCCCGTCCGTCTCACTGCCGATGGACACACCATGCCCACGATAGAAATGATTGTGCGAGATCGTGATGTTCGAGCTCGGCCCGGTATTCCCGGCTTTGATGGCGACGTCGTCATCGCCCGTGTTGATGTAGCTGTGGGTGATCGTCACGTTCTTGGCACTCGCGGGATCGATGCCGTCGGTGTTGCGTGCGCGTTTGTCTTGCGTGTTGATGACCACGCCCCACGCCGTGAAGCCGTTCCCGCGATCGTACACGACGTGAAAGTTGGGGGAGTTCTTGAGTGTGATGCGATAGAGCGTGAAGTCGTCCGACCGGTTGAGCTGCATGAGACGCGGACAGCTCTGAAATTGATTCTTGACCTTGGCGTCCTGCGCCAGATCCCACCACGATACCTTTTGCCCGAGCAACTTGGCCCAACCGCGCCCGTCAATCGTGCCGGGACCCATGACGCCGGCACTGGTCGCTCGCTCGGCTGTGATGAGCGCTTTGCAGGCATGGCCGCGTTCGTCGACGGTGCCGCATCGGCCCGCCTCGAGGTCGTACTCGCGCGGGTTGCGCGACGCGAAGAGAATGGCGTTGGTGTCGACGACGAGCGTGACGCCGGCTTTGAGAATGAGCGGACCGGTGACGAATGCGCGCTTTGTCCCGGCCGTCTTGAGCACAACGGCGCGACCGGACGTGCAGTGGTCGATCGCCGATTGAATGCGCTTCGTGTCGAGCTTACTCTCATCGGAGTCGGCGAGCGTCGTATCCGCGACTGGAACCAGCTCGGCCGAGATGGAGACGCATGCGGATGGGACATGCGGCTCGACGACGGTTCGTGTGTCCTGCGCGTTCGCGGACATCGCAATGCCCGCGACGAGCGCGGCGGACGAGAGCGCGATGCGTCTCATCATAGCTGTGCCTCAGCGCCCGGCGCTTCGATTGCGATCGACGAACGTGACGGCGATCGGCGCGGCGAATCGTTGCGCCGCTTGGTCCAAATACGTCCACCAATCGCGCACGTCGTGAAAGTCGCCGCTGTCCGTCCATCCGGCACCGATGTAATACGTCACCGGTTGTCCGGACGTCGTGTGCGAGATCGCGAGATAGTGGTCGCTGGTTTCCTTCCAGTCGGATACGGCGGTACGAGGCAACAGCACTGCGGTTCCGAGCTCGCCGTGTCCGCCGTCCTTCGGGTTCACCGGCCCCCACATGGATAGCCACGCCCACGACTGCGCTTTGCTTTCCGAACCGATGACGCCCTTTCGTTTCACCAGCCCGGTGGCCCACGGAATGTTTGGACCTCCCGACTCCGCCCGAAAAATGCTCGTCACGCGATTGAGATTCTGACCGGCATCGATCGCGATGCGCTTCGTTTCCGTGACGCGTAGCCCGGCTGCGTCCCACGGTTGATACTGCAACTCGAAGATCGCGCGCACTGGACCGTTGGCGATGATTCGTTGACTCTTGAAATTCCAGGCTCGGTACAGCGAGTCGTTGCGCCAAATCGCTGTTCCGCCGGCGCCGAGCGTTTGTCCGACGTCGTAGAAGTCAGCGCCCTCCCCGACGTCACGATGGTAGAGGTCATGTCCCTTCTCGTACCACTTCTCGACGATCGGATCGCGCACGCGTTTGACCCAGACGTCTACGCCGCTGCTCAGCAACGAATCGACCTTCCAAAGACCTTGGCCGTAAATCCGAAATCCGATGCGGTCGCTTTCCCAGGCGACGTCGTCGCGCGGCATCATGTGGGCCGCGTACACACGCACCTTGTCCGGCCTCGCTTTCGGCGTGCCGGCCTCGATCACGAATTGCTTCGCTTCGCCGGGCGCGAACGTCGCTTGGAAGATGAGCTCATCCGGCGTGCCGTCGCCGTCGTTGTCGACGACCTGCGAGACCACCTCGCGCTCGGACGCCGGATCCATCACGAGCACTCTTCCCGGGACGGCTTGCGGCAACTTGGCGACGACGTCGGCCCAACGAAGAGCGATCGTCTCGTCCGTGCGCGCGATGGTGAGAGAATTGACGGCGCGAATAACCACGGGGGGAGCGGTCGCTTGGGCGTGCACCGGGCGGAACGGCAGGAACCCGACCACGAGGGCGGCGATCGGAAGCACTCTGCGTTTTGGCGTCATTTCAGTTCCCTCATTCTGATTGGCATGCGAGTTCCGGTTCAGCGGGCCATCCAGCCGCCGTCCACCACGAGGACGTGACCGTTGACGTAGTTGCTTGCACCCGACGCGAGGAACACGGCCGCGCCGGCCAGATCGGACGGATCGCCCCAGCGACCGGCAGGAATGCGCGCGCTGACTTCGGCAAAGCGCTGCGGATCGTCACGCAAACGCTGCGTGTTGTCGGTACCGAAGTATCCAGGCGCGATGGCGTTCACCTGGACGTTGTGCTGTGCCCACTCGTTGGCGAGGGCTTTCGTGAGGCCGGCCACGGCGTGCTTGCTCGCGGTATACGCGGGCACGGTAATGCCGCCACTGAATGAGAGGAGCGATGCGACGTTGATGATCTTCCCTGCGCCGTGACCGATCATCGCGCGTCCGAAATGTTGGCTGAGCAACCACACGGCGTCCAGATTCGTGCGGAGGACCCGATCCCACTCGGCCACGGGAAAGTCTGTCGCTGGATGGCGCGCGATCGATCCGCCATTGTTGATCAGAATGTCGATGCGTCCGGTTAATCGCTCGACTTCGGCGGCCATTGCGAACAACTGATCGCGGTCCGCGAGGTCGGCGCTGACCGTCCACGCATCCCGGCCGAGGCCACGAACGGCCATGGCCGTATCAGCGGCGCCGTTTGGTTTCGAGCTTGCGCAAACGACGGCGGCGCCGGCACCGGCGAGCGCCTCGGCGATCGCTCGTCCAAGTCCGCGGCTAGCGCCGGTGACGAGCGCGCGCTTCCCGGCAAGCGAGAACTGTTCGAGAACGCTCATCGCCCCAACTCGTGCGCCGCGAGGATGAACGCGCCCACGCCTTTGTAGTCGTTGGAGACGACGGGCTCGCTGACATAGTATTCGTACGAGCCGTCGCGCGGCGGGGTCCCGCCAAGTCCGGCAACCTTGCAAATATTCGTGATCGACACCGAACCGTCGCCCTCGACGACGACGAAATTCTTCACCATGCCGTCGAACGCGTGTTCGGCGAGCGTCCGGTAGCTCGGCGCCAGATACCCCATGCGGGCGCCCTTGGCAAAAGCATAGGTGAACATCGAGGAGCCGGACGCCTCGAGATAATTCTTGGCGCGGTTCGGTTGGTCGAGCACTTGCCACCACACCCCGCTCACTGGATCTTGCACGCGCGCGACCGCGCCCGCGAGCTCCTGAACGACGCGAATGAGCTGATCGCGATCGTGATGGGACCTGGGCAGATAATCGAGCACATCGACGGCGGCCATCAGATACCAACCGACCGCGCGGCCCCAGAAATTCTTTGACAGGCCCGTGGCGCTATCCGCCCACGCCTGTTGGCGGACGGCATCCCAAGCGTGGTAGTACAAGCCGGTCTTTGGGTCGCGGAGGTGTCGTGCGACGAGCAAGAATTGTTTGGTGACATCGTTCATCGACACCGAATCGTGATGACGCGCCGCATACTCGGCATAGAAGGGCGCGGCCATGTACAAACCATCAAGCCACATCTGCTGGGGATAGATCTTCTTGTGCCAGAATCCGCCCTCAAGGGTTCGCGGCTGCGTGCGAAGTTGTTCGCGAAGGGCGTCGGCGGCGCGAGCATAGCGTTGGTCGTGCGTCCGATCGAAGAGCGGAAAGAGTGCGCGACCTTCGTTGATCTGGTCGAGATTGTATTCCGATGCAGAGTAGGTCGCGATACTGCCGTCGGGATGAACGAGCGAGTCGATGCTCTTTTGGATGTACGCGGCGTAGTTCGCGTTGTGAGTGGTGTTGCCGACGCGATCCAGCGCTACGAGCATGAGGCCGGCGGTGTAGTCCCACTTCTCATAGATGACCGGACTGCGTCGCATCACGGATTCGGAGACGCGCACCGACCACGAGCTCGTTTGCGCGGCAACCGGAACGGCGAAGGCGATGGCTGCAAGACTCACGGCGAGACGCGTCGCAGACATCACTTGACCGCCGCTCCGTTGATCGTCGTGCCGCTCCAGTCGAGGCCGCGCACGTTCTCGGTCACATTTCCCTTCGCGACGTTGTCAAACGTGCAGTCGACGACGCGCACATTTTCGACGGGCGCGCTGGCGAACCCACGGAGGTAGACACCGTACGGGCTCTTGCGGCTCGTAACGTGACGTACCTCGATGTCACGCGCGACGGGCGTGAACGGCCCTTTGTCGCCTTCCTCGTAGAAGAAGTCGATCGACAAGACCGAGTCCGCAACCTGTCCGACCGCGACATCGCGCATGTAGATGCTGTGGAGCAGGCCGCCGCGCATCGCGTTGTTCTTGAGACGGAGCGCGCGATCGAGACGAGGGCTGTCCATGCGGCAATCGTAGGCAAACACGTTCCAACAACCGCCTGATATCTCGCTGCCGACGGTGACACCTCCGTGTCCATCGCGCATCTCGCAATTGCGAACGACGATATTCTCGCTCGGCACATTGATGCGACGGCCGTCGGCGTTGCGGCCGGACTTGATCGCGATGCAATCGTCGCCGGTATCGAACACGCATCGGTCGATGAGCACGTCGCGACACGACTCCGGGTCGCACCCATCGTTGTTCGGACCATGGCTGTCAATCTTCACGCCGCGGATAGTCACATTGCGGCAGAGCACCGGATGCAGCTCCCACATGGGCGAGCCGACGATGGTCACGTTTTCGATGAGCACGTTCTTGCAACGATACGGTTGGATAAAATTCGGCCGAAGGTAATCGCCGTCGCCAAACGTGCGGCTCGTCACAGGAGCCCCTTGCTCGGCCATCGCGAGCAAACGTTGACGCGATGCATTGTAGTTCGGCGTTCCCTTCACCCATCCAAAGTCCGCGCTCCCCTTCCACGGCCACCAATGCGCCGCATCGGATTGCCCGTCGAGCGTGCCTTCGCCGCTGATCGCGATGTTCTCCTGATCGAGCGCGTAGATGAACGGCGAGTAGTTCATCAACTCGGTTCCTTCGAATCGAGTCAGCACCGCGGGCAGGTAGTGCGCCGGGTTCTGGCTGAATGCGAGGGTTGCTCCGCGGTCGACGTACAAGTTCACGTCGCTCAGGAGATGCACTGGCCCCGTGAGAAAGCGACCCGCCGGCACGACCACTCGCCCACCGCCCGCCGCAGCACATGCGCGAACCGCCGAGCGAATCGCATTCGTGCAGTCGACCACGCCGCCGGGCTGCGCGCCGTATCGCGTGATGTCGAAATCGCGTTCCGAAAATTTCGGTGGAACAATGCGCGCGAGAATCTCAGGCACGAGGTCCCACCCCTTTGCCTGAGATCGTAGCGCGCCGCTATTGACGCTGGTGCGACACGCCAGCGTCGCAAGCGGCGAGGCGAGCATGGCGCTCGCGCTCAATTGGCGAAGGAAGTCGCGACGACCAGTCATTCGCCCCCGCTCGGTCGTGCGTGTGTCCGCGACCATTTCGCGAATAGCGCGAGCGTCTCGGCGGGTCGCGTCGTGTACCACGCGTAGCCCGCGCGTCGATCGCTGAGCTTGTTCCAGTCGTACAGTTTGACGCCGTCCCGATTGGCCATGATGACGCGATTCGTTCCGATCTCGTACAAGCGGCCCCAGATCGGAGGTGCGTCCGTCTGTTTCGTCAGTTGATAGCCGGCGTAGTGCAAACCACGGAGCGGCACCGCCTTCAACCAGTCAATACCGGCGTACACGGCGTGCACAACGCGATCGTTCGGAGCCGGATCCGTCATCAAACATTCGAGAATCAGTGCGCTCTCGAGCGATGTCAGCGACGCGAGCTCATAGCTGCGCGCGCTCGTCGCTTGGAGTGTGATCGGGTCGTGTTGCTGGCCCCATGCGGTCAGCGTGCCGCGCACGGAGACCTGCGCATCGAGAATGCAGTTGGTCCCGCGCGTAACGGCCGTTGCGGCGGCGGCCCGTTGCGGTTGCGTCGCGTACGGATAGCCGCCCGCCGCAACGTCGCGAAACAGGCGAAGCACATTCGTCGTTGCACCATCATTGAACGTCGCCGCGTCGTGATAGCTGCCTTCGATCGGATAGATCTGCGGAAAGCAACCATTCGGATATTGTGATGCAAGCAGATAATCGATCCCGCGTACGACGGCGGATTCGAATCGCGGGTCGCGTCGCGCGGTGTTTGCATGAGCGAGAAAATGGATCTCTTCCGTGGTTGCGTCGTTGTCGATCGTCGAAATCCACGACCACGTAGAGTCCTCGGCGAAGTAACTCTCGCCCGGTGCACGCGCATGTTTTGTGAAATCCACGTGCTTGGACCATCCGCCATTCGGCGCTTGAAAACTCAGAATGATGTCGGCCATTCGGCGCGCGCTATCGGTCGCAAACCAGGCGGCGGTCATGGACGGTTTGACGGAGAAGTCATGCGTGTACGGCGCACGAACCATTGACGCGCGATGCGACGTGCGCAGCTCGCGATTCATGGCGGCGGTGTCAACGGCATGCAGCGCTCGCGACCGATCGAAGTACGCGTTCCAGTCGCGTTGCATGGACGGCGACAGCGTCGCGATCCGCTTCGGCGTCAACAACGGCACCGTATCGAACGCAGACCGATAGGATGCTAGTTTTCTGATCGAATCCATTGGATTCGAACCGCCATTCTGCGCGCGGAGCGCGAGCGGTTGGACCGCCGTCGCGATGGTGACGAGCGCGCTGAGTGTCACACTGCTGCCCCGCACACTACGCCAGCCTCTCGGGTCGCAACACGACACGTTCGAGTCGCGGCACGAGCAGGTGAATGATCAGCAGGGCGGACACGTAGGCGAGTCCGCAACAGAGAAAGACCGGCGTGTAGTTGCTGCCGTTATGCTGGAGAACCCAGCCCGTACCACGCTGAAACAAGACACCGCCAAGCGAACCCGCGAACCCGCCGATGCCAACGACGGAGCCGACGGCATATCGCGGGAACATGTCGCTCGTCAGCGTGAAGATGTTCGCTGACCACCACTGGTGCGCGGCAGCCGCAATGCCGACGATCGTCACCGCGACCCACATGTTCGTTGCCGCCGGGGCGAACATCGTCGGGACAATGATCAACGCCGGAATGAGCATCGCCACCTTTCGCCCGGCGTTCACCGACCAACCGCGTTTGATGAACGCGCCCGACAACCATCCGCCATACACCGAGCCGACGTCCGCCAGCACATAGATCACGATCAGGGGCGCCGTCACCTGCGCGAGCTTAATTCCGTAGCGCGCGTCGAGGAATTTCGGCAGCCAATAGAGATAGAACCACCAAATTGGATCGGTCATGAACTTCCCGATCGCGAACGCCCACAACTGCCTGTGACGAATGAGCTGCGTCCATTTGACTGGCAATCTCGGCTCAATGGGATCGCTCTGAATGTGCGCGAGCTCGGCTGGACCGCACTTTGGGTGTTCCTGCGGCGGACGATAGATGAGCGTCCACGCAATCAGCCAGATGAAGCCGAGGGCGCCGGTGACGATGAACGCGGCGCGCCAACCCCACGTGAGCGCGATCCACGGCACCATGATTGGCGTAACGATCGCACCGACGTTTGAGCCAGCATTGAAAATCCCTGTCGCGAACGCGCGCTCGCGCACGGGAAACCATTCGGCGACCGTTTTGATCGCCGCCGGAAAATTTCCCGACTCGCCAAGTCCGAGCGCGAAGCGCGCAGCGCTGAATCCAGCAGTCGTGCGAGCGAAGGCATGCGCCATCGCCGACAGACTCCACAGCACGATGGAAGCGCCCAAGCCCTTCCGCGTCCCGAATCGATCCATGACGCGGCCGGCAAACAGAAATCCGAGACCGTAGCCGATCGTGAGCCAGGACACGACGTCGCCGAACTGCTGCTCGTTCCAATGCAGGTCTGCCTGCAGCACCGGTCCCAAGATGCCGATGATCTGCCGGTCGACGTAGCTGATCGTCGTCGAGAAGAACAACAAGGCGCAAATCGTCCAGCGGTAGTGCCCGATTTTCTCGCCGACGCGCTCGGCGGCCATTAGCGCTGCACCCGGCCGCTCGCGTCGCCGGACATCAGTGCCTCGACCTCCGCGACACTCACACGATTGATGTCGCCAAGGATGGAATGCTTGAGACAGGACGCGGCGGCGGCAAACTCCAAGGCGCGTTGGTCGTCGTCGCGATGGGCGCGCAACCCGTAGATGATTCCGGCGGCAAACGAATCGCCCGCGCCCACGCGGTCCACAATGTCCGCAATATCGTAGTGACGACTCGACAAGAACTCGCGGCGATTGTGCATTACGGCGCTCCACCCATTCTGGTCGGCGCTGTGGCTCTCGCGCAGCGTGATGACCTGCCGCTGAAGGTTCGGAAAGGCCGTGAGCACCCGCTCGGCAAGCAAATGATACTTGTCCAATCCGAGTGCGCCGCTATTGACGTCGATGTCGACTTCGATTCCCAGCGCCTTTTGACAATCCTCCTCGTTGGCGATGCCGACGTGCGCGAAGCTCACCAGCTCGCGCATGACCTGCGGCGCCTTCCGTCCATACTTCCAGAGATTCTTGCGATAGTTGTAGTCGCACGAGACGGTGAGGCCCTTCTCGCGCGCAACGCGCGCGGCGGCAATGGACAACTCCGCCGCAGTCGCGCTGATGGCCGGAGTCACACCGCTCACGTGAAACCAATCGGCTCCGTCGAACGCGGCGTCCCAATCGAAGTCACCGGCCTGTGCGGTCGATATCGAGGAGCCCGCGCGATCGTACGTGACGCGCGACGGCCGTTGATTCGCGCCATTCTCGATGAAATAGAGGCCAAGACGTTCGCCCTGCCGTCGAATCATCGACGTGTCGACGTCGAACGCACGTAGTGCGGCGACGCACGCATCGCCGACATTGTTCGAGGGAATCGCTGACACGAACCGCGCGTCCACGCCGAACTGTGCGAGTGACGCCGCAACATTGGCCTCCGCACCGCCGAACGTCGCCTCCAACGTTGGCGACTGAAACAATCGCTCGAAGCCGGGCGACTTGAGCCGCAGCATGACTTCGCCCAGCGTAACGACACGCGTCATACAGTCACCGTCAGTGGTTTGCCATTCACAACCTCCGACGCGCGACGAGACTCGTCGCGAATCCGGTCGAATTGTTTCGCGGCAATCCAATCAGCCGGGGCCATCCATGATCCGCCGCAGGCGACGACTCTGTTGAACGCGAGGTAGCTCGCGATGTTCGCGGCGTTGATGCCTCCGGTCGGCATGAAGCTCAGGTCGGGGAACGGCGCCGCAATCGCCTTGAGAAATGCGAGGCCGCCCATTGGCTCGGCAGGAAAGAACTTGAGGGTCGCGAGTCCTCGTTCAAGCGCCGCCTCGATCTCCGTCGGCGTCGCAATGCCTGGATACACGGGGATGCCGTGCTCCAAGCAGTAGTCGACGACACGCGGATTGAATCCCGGCGCGACGACAAACTGCGCGCCCGCGTCGCGTGCGAGCTGTGCCTGCGCCGGGGTGAGTACCGTCCCCGCACCGGCGAGCATGTCAGGCATCGCGCTGGTGATACGAAGCAATGCGTCCGCCGCGCGCGGCGTGCGGAACGTAATCTCCGCGCACGAAAGACCGCCGTCGCTCAGCGCGCGCGCGAGCGGCAACGCGTCGACGGGATCGTCGATGGTGATCACCGGCACAACTCGCACTGCGCGCAACCGTGCAAGCACTTCATCCGCGGAGTGGAATCCAGTCGTCATGTCAGGTCGTCGCTGGTTCGGTGAGGTGCGCGTCGAGCGATACACGCACGCCCTGCCGCACAATGCGAGTGAGATGGTCGGCGACGAGGTCGCTGAAGCCGTTGATCGTGGTTAGATCGATGCCCCACAACGATGCATCAGCGCACACCACGCGGGCGAGGTCGGCAAGAGCGACGTCGGAATCGAGGTCGACGTCGCGCCAAGCATCGCGAACGCGATCGCCCGAAGAGTCATCGGGGATTGTCGAGCCCGAACGGGTCCGGCCCAACGGATGTTCACCGCGCTTGAACTCCAGATACGACGCGAATCCGAACGCGAGAGATCCGGGGGCTCGACCCATGCGTTCGTAGTACGCAACGATCGACGGCACGACACGGGCGCGCATCTTGGCAGTGTTGTATAGCGTGAGGTCAATCAACGCGTGACGAATGTACGGATTGGAAAAGCGCTCGAGCACTCCACGCGCGAACTCTTCGGTGTCCGGAGCATCCACACTCGGCACGATCTCATCAAACACAACGCGCCGAAGAAAGCGCCCGACTCGATCGTCGTCACATGCGTCGCGGACCGTTTCCAATCCGGCGAGCAGCGCCACGGACGACACGACGGTGTGCGCACCGTTGAGCACGCGAACTTTGCGCTCGCGATACGGTCCAATGTCCCGCGCGACGATGATGCGTGCATCTTCGCCCGCAAAGCCCAGGTGGCCGCGCAAGTCGTCGTGTCCCTCGATGGCAAACAACGCGTACGGCTCGCACGCCGTGAGCAGCTCGTCGCGATATCCGACCGACGTGGCGACCGCAGTCGCTTCATCGATCGACACAATGCCTGGGACGATCCGGTCGACGAGCGTATTGCAAAACACGACCGCTCGGTCAGCCCACCGTTGAAAACGCCCGTCGAGTTGCCAAAGCTCAGCGAGCTCGCGGACGATGGCGGCCAACTTCGTGCCGTTCTCATCGATCAACTCGCACGGGAGCACGATCAAGCCGCGCTGCTCGTCATAATCAAATGCTCGTCCCCGCTCCGCCAGGAACCGCGTGAGCTTTCCGGGAAAGCTGCGCGGCGGCTGCGCATCGAACGTGTCCGCCGGGTCCAGCACGATTCCGACTTCCGTGCTGTTGGAAATGACGAGCGTGATCGCCGGATCACGCGCCACGGCGAGCACGGCATCCCACTGGTCACGCGCCGAGATAGCGCGGCTCAAGGAACCGATGACCCGATTGCGACGGAACGCATTGCCCTGCTCTACGCCTTGTATGGCCAGCGTGAACAAGCCGTTCTGCTCGTTGAGCTCCGCGTCGCGCGAACTACCCGTCGACGAGACGGCAACGACTCGCCCATTGAACGCACCGCGACGGTTTGCTTCGTCGACGAAAAATTCAGCGAACCCGCGCAGGAATGCGCCCGTTCCGAATTGCACCACTCGTTCCGGCAGCGCGAGCATTGCCGCGGACGGAAGCTCGAGGTCGACGTTGCGCACGCCGGCGAGCGAGGCGACAACTTTGCGAGACAGCCGTGGTCGCGCATCCATTTACAGCGTGACCCCTTCCTTCCAGATCGCGATCTCGCGATAGCCGTTTTTTTCGTTGTTGGCGAGCTGTCCCGACGCAACCGCGAGGACCGTCGCGAACAAGTCATCCTCCAACTGCGCCATGTTCTTCGTTCCATCCAACAGGGCGCCGGCGTTGAAGTCGATCCAGTGCGGCTTCTTCACGGCGATTTCGCTGTTCGACGACACTTTGATCGTCGGCACAGGGAAGCCAAGCGGCGTCCCGCGACCCGTGGTGAAGAGCAGGAGTGTCGCACCACTCACGATCATCGCCGTCGACGACACGCCGTCATTGCCGGGCGACTCGAGCAATGCGAGCCCTGGACCATTCAGCGGATCGCCATAACGCAGCACTCGGCTCACCGGTGCGCGTCCGCCCTTTTGAATTGCACCAAGCGACTTTTCTTCGAGTGTCGTGAGACCGCCGGCTTTATTGCCAGGCGATGGATTCTCGTAGATCGATTGATTGTGCCGGAGAAAATACTTTTTGAAATCGTTGATCATGCCGACGATATCACGAAACACCAACTCGCTCGCCGCGCGATTCATGAGAAATTGCTCGGCCCCGAACATCTCGGGGACTTCCGTGAGCAGCACACTGCCGCCAAGCGATGTGAGCCGATCGGCGACGCGACCGAGCAATGGGTTGGCGCTGATGCCGCTGAACCCATCGGAGCCGCCACACTTGTGACCAAGCACGAGGTCGGAGACGGGACACTCGGTGCGCCGGTCTCCGGCCATGCGCTCGATCAATGCGGCGACGGCGCCGGTTCCTTCTTCGAGCTCGTCGATCACGTCCTGCGTATTGAAGAACTCGACACGATTGCGGTCGACGTTGCCGGCCAGCGCCATCAACTCGCTCAGCTGATTGTTTTCGCAGCCGAGTCCGAGGATCAACACGCCGCCGGCATTGGGATGACGCACGAGTCCGGCGAGCACGCGTTGAGTATTCTTTAAATCGTCACCGAGTTGGCTGCAGCCGTACGGGTGCGCAAATGCATGAATGCCGTCGATGCGTCCCGCGTATCGCTCCGCGGCCTGCTTGGCGATTCGTTCCGCCGCGTGATTCACGCAGCCGACCGTGTTGAGCACCCACAGCTCGTTGCGTGTGCCGACGCGTCCGTCGGCGCGGCGATAGCCCTGGAAGGTCGGCAAGCGAATGCTGTTCTCCAGGCGTGCGTCTGCGACCGGCGCGTACGCATAGTCGACGAGCCCGGAGAGCGACGTCCGCAGATTGTGCGAATGCACCCAATCGCCGGTAGTGATCGGTGCACCGGCCACTCCGATCGGAACGCCGTATTTGACGACCATCTCTTCAGCGTCGAGGGCGCTGAGTGCGATCTTGTGACCGGCGGGAACATCTTGCCGCGCCACGACGGACTGTCCGTCGACATCAATCCGTTCGCCCGCAGAGAGCGGCCGAAGTGCAACCGCGACGTTGTCGTGATCGGCAATGCGGATCACCGCCGGACGGGCGGCGTTGACAGACCACGGCCGGTTGAGCGTTGCGGGATTCGTCATCGCACGCCCGATGTTGCGTGCGTCGGTGCCGGCGCCGGCGCGATTTTCTCCGGCGACACGAAGCGATACGTGTCGCGAGCCAGCTCGTACGCGAGCGCGCGCGCCATGACTCGCGCATCGTCAAGATCGATCACGTGCCTCGCGACGAGACCGCCGAGGAAGTTGGCGTCGACCCGGCGGGAGAGGTCGTGGCGTGCGGGGATGGAGCAGAACGCACGTGTGTCGTCGTTGAAGCCGGCGGTGTTGTAGATGCCCGCCGTCTCAGTGACCTGTTGACGATAGCGCGTCATTCCCTCGACCGAGTCGTGAAACCACCACGGCGGTCCCAGGCGGACCGCGGGATAGTGGCCGGCGATCGGCGCCAGCTCGCGCGTGTACGCTGATTCGTCGAGGGTGAACAACACGAGCGTCAAACGCGGATCGTTGCCGTAGGCGTTGAGCAGCGCCGACAGATTGCGCGTGTACTCGGTTGGGACTGGAATGTCCGCGCCGCGGTCGGCCCCGAAACGCTGCGCGATGAGAGAATTGTGATCGCGAAGCGCGCCGGGATGGAGCTGCATGACGAGCCCGTCGGCGACCGACATGCGCGCCATCTCGACCAACATGTTCGCCTCGAAGCGACGCTGATCGTCGGCGCTGGCCGCGCCCTCGAGTGCCCGACGGAAGAGATCGTCCGCATCGCGCGGCGCGAGGACCGCGGTATGTGGCTCGACGACCGCGTGATCAGTGGCGGTCGCGCCGAGCGATTTGAAGTACCGGCGGCGGCCTTCGAGTGCGGCGGTGAACGATGAGAAATCTATGATCGACTGTCCGTGCGCCGCGGCGAGGTCCGCCAGTTCCGCGCGCCACGCCGGCGCGGCAATGCGGAACAAGGCGTCGGGACGGAAGGTCGGAACCACCCGGCCGCCCCACGCCGAATCGCGGATCGTTCGATGCGCGTCCAACGGGTCGGTGGCCTTGTCAGTCGTCGCCAGCACTTCGATGTTGAACCGATCGAACAGCGCTCGCGGCCGAAACTCCGGCGACTGCAACTGCTCGGCGATCACGTCATAGACGTATTGCGCGGAGTCGCCATCCAGCTTGGTATGGACGTCGAACAACTCGACGAGCTCGTGGTCGAACCACGCGCCGGTGGGGGTCCCGCGGAATAGATCGTAGTGTTCGCCGAATCGCTGCCAAATCTTGCGGGGATCGCGCTCGAACGGCGTGCCATCGAGAGTCGGGATGCCGAGCGATTCCATAGAAACGCCGCGCGCGTAGAGCATCCGGAGGATGTAGTGATCCGGAGTGATGAGCAGCGCGGTCGGTTCAGGAAACGGAGCGTTGTCGGCGAGGAGACTGGGCTCGACGTGTCCGTGGGGACAGATGAGCGGCAGGTCGTGTGTTTCGGCGTACAACGCCCGGGCCGCCGACCGAATGCTGAGATCCGAGTCGAAGAAGCGGTCGTCGTGAAGGACGAGCGGTTGGTAGAGGCCCCGTCTCATGACTGAGGAGTCCGGCGGGGCGACTTGATGATTGGCCGCATTTGTTCATATTACGAACAAAATCGGTTTTGCGTTAGATACCGGAGCGATTTTACGCGCAAACCCGCCGCGCCCTCCACGTGCCAGAACCCTGGCCATCCGAGCTCAGCCAACCGAGGTTTTTCGATGGCCGCCCCACCCAGATGAGAAAGATCAACACCCGCAGCTTCGTCCGCGCCACCCGGTCGACGCCGCGTGAAATCAACCGGCAGATCCTGCTCAACCTGGTGCGCGAACACCAGCCCATCTCGCGCGCCGACCTCGCCCGCCGCATGCGCGTCGGCCGAGGCATGGTGACGGCCCTCGTCAGCGAGTTGCTCGAGGACGGTTCCATCTATGAAGGAACCACCGTCGACTCGCCGCGCGGCCGCAAGCCGATGATGCTGCACGTCCGGACGCACGACCGCCTCGTCGTCGCCATCGACGTGCGTTTCAGCAGCACGTACCTCATGCTCGCCGACTTCAACGGAACGCCGATCGCCCTCGAGACGTTCGATACGATCGTCGAACCCGGCGCGCTCGTCGCCACGCTCGCGAGACGAATCGCCCAACTACTCAAGTCGCATCGCGCCGTCGGCAAATGCAACGGCATCGGGCTCGTCGTCCCCGGTATGGTCGATCAACGCACCGGACGCGTGCTCCACGCCCCGCAACTCGGATGGCGCGACGTAGATGTTCGCGACTCGCTGGCCAAAGCCACGGGTTTCCCCGTCCACATCGAAAACGCGCCCATCGCCTGCGCTCTCGCCCAAATGTGGCTCGGCCAGCGCGGCGGCGACGCTCCACGCGACTTCGTGTATGTCACGGTCTCCGACGGCGTCGGCGCCGGCGTGGTCGTGAACGGCGAAGTAATCCGCGGCCACAACAACTCCGCCGGCGAGTTCGGCCACGTCCCAATCGA
>Ga0193753_10000581_pt1 | contig 35493 bp, 31 predicted proteins | sample H1c2metaG_FD_144925 | JGI IMG/M metagenome (GOLD analysis project Ga0193753, IMG submission 144925) | Soil microbial communities from a riparian zone of the East river system, Colorado, United States - H1c2 | ecosystem: Environmental > Terrestrial > Soil > Riparian zone | place: USA: East...
GTCCTTTTCCACTCCGTTCTCCAAAGCAATATGCATCGATGGCAATCACAACGAATCCCATTTGCGTTAACACTTCTGCGGGTACCTGTGGCGTATGATGCGTGGAAAAAAGCTCCGCCTTTCCCAGATCGTAATTGCCGCCGTGCCAGTGACAGTAGTAAATGGCCGGATATTTCTTAAGCCCTGTTTTCGGGATCAGTATCCAACCTGGTACCATAGCGCCCGCACCATTGTCGAATTCAAATTTCTCCAGCATGTAACTGCCCTTGTCTTCGCGCGATAATGTAGTGACGTTAGTTACCGGAGGTGTCGGTGGCAAGTCGCCCATGAGCTTAATCAACGTATCGCGGATTGCTTTGCGTTGGTGTTGCCATTCGGTTAATGACTGAGGGGTCTTCATTTCCAGGCCTGATTTGATGGGTTGAGCCATACCAGCTATTGGCGAACTCACAAGAAAAAAAATAACGATCCGGATAAACACGATGACGCCACGTGACCTTCCAGAACTGCAGAAATTTTGATATATAGGGTCCATAGAGATCATTGCAACGCCTGGGCTATCCCTTATTTTGAAGCCCTAATTCTTTGAGCTGCTCGGACGAAATGGTAGAAGGCGTATCGATCATAACATCCCTGCCTGCATTGTTTTTAGGGAAAGCGATGAAATCACGGATAGAATCAGCGCCACCAAAGATCGAACACAGCCTATCGAAGCCAAAGGCTATACCCCCGTGCGGCGGCGCACCGAATTCAAAAGCTTCCATCAAAAATCCAAACTGTTTTTTAGCCTCATCCTCGCTAAAGCCAAGGTGGTTGAACATGAGCTGCTGCGTAGGCCTGTCGTGGATACGGATGGATCCGCCACCAACCTCAGTTCCGTTGATCACCATGTCGTATGCATTGGCCCTCACTTTTCCAGGATCTGTATCCAGCATGCCCATGTCTTCCCGCTTCGGCGAAGTAAAGGGATGGTGCATCGCGTGGTAACGCTTGGTCTCCTCACTCCATTCGAGCAGCGGAAAGTCGATAACCCACAACGCCGAGAACTTTTGTTTGTCGCGCAGGCCCATGCGATCGCCCATTAGTAAACGAAGCTCGTTGAGTTGCTTGCGGGTGGTGAACGATTCACCAGCCAGCAACAGTATCAGATCTCCAGGATTACTCTGAAGTTTTTCAATCCATTGCTTCACATCTTCGGGTGAATAAAACTTATCGACTGACGATTTGATTGTCCCATCCAACCTGTATTGAATATAGACCAGACCCTTCGCACCCACTTGAGGACGTTTCACATAGTCCGTTATCTCATCTATTTGCTTTCTCGAATATTCAGAACACCCTGCGGCATTGATACCAACAACAATCTCGGCGTTTTCGAAGGCGGGAAAATTTTTGCCTTTTGTAAGCTCAGTAATTTCCACAAACTTCATCTCAAAACGCGTGTCTGGCTTATCTGATCCATAGAGGCGCATGGCTTCGTCGTACATCATCCGGGGAACAGCAGGAAGGTCAATGCCCTTAACCGTTCTGAATAGATGACGGATCAGTCCTTCAAACATCGTAAGGATATCCTCTTGTGTAATGAATGCCATTTCGCAGTCGATCTGAGTAAACTCAGGTTGGCGGTCGGCCCTGAGGTCTTCGTCTCTGAAGCATTTTACGATCTGATAGTACCTGTCGAAGCCACTCACCATGAGCAGTTGCTTGAAGGTCTGCGGTGATTGAGGCAATGCGTAAAACTCACCATGATGAACACGGGAAGGAACGACAAAATCGCGTGCACCTTCAGGTGTTGATTTGATAAGCACCGGGGTCTCCACTTCTATGAATTGTTGACCGTCCAGGTAGGTTCTGGTTTGTTGCGCCATTTTATGGCGCAGCTGAAGACTTTCCCGAACGGGATTACGCCGCAGATCCAGGTAGCGGTATTTCATCCGCAGCTCGTCGCCGCCGTCGGTATCATCCTCGATGGTAAAGGGCGGTAGCTTTGCAGCGTTGAGTATGTTGAGCTTGGTTACCTTTACTTCAATTTCTCCGGTTGCGATCTTGTCATTCTTGGATAATCTTTCCACCACTGTGCCTTCCACCTGGATGACAAATTCACGACCGACTTTACGCACCACCTCAAACAGCGCCGCCTCCGTTTTGCCTTCTTCGAAGATCAGTTGCGTGATACCATAACGGTCTCGCATATCAACCCATACTACGCTACCCTTATCCCGCGTTCTTTGTACCCAGCCGGCCAATGTGACCACCTTATTTATGTCCGCTAACTTTAATTCACCACACGTATGAGTCCGTAACATCTCAGTTTTAATTAATTTTGCACGTCGTCCGCCGGAGGCGGAATGGCGCGAATTTAAGAATACTTTGTCTTTGAGCCCCATATGCGAAAAATTAAAAGTGTTGTGCCCGTATGCGTTTTCTTCCTGGTTTTACTCTGTGTGGCAGCCGACAAACCAAAGCTGACCAGGGTTAAGGTGAATGATGACCTCAGTGTCCTTGTGCCTAAGGATTGGACGGCAATGGATGACCTGGATATTACGCAGCGTTACCCGTCCGTACGCGCTCCTTTGCTGGCATATACCAACTTTGAACGGGTTGCAGATTTCAGCATAAACGTTTCGGCAACGCAATGGCCTGATGATAATGTCGAACTGGCCAAGGAGTTCTTTAAGTCAGGTGTAATGAACATGTTCGACCGTGTCGAAATGATCGACGAAGGAATAAGGACCATCTCCGGCAAAAAGTTTATTTTTTTTGAATTTGATTCCCGTGTAAACGGCAACCGTCAGAAAGAAGAATTAAAGGATCCCATCCTGCGTTACAATCATATTCAGTACCTGATTCAGCCTGGTAAAGCATTGGTTTTCTCCTTCTCGTGTCCCAGACGGATGCAGGAAGAATTGCAGGCTACGGCCGGTGAAATGATGCAGGGCATTAAGGTAAAATAATGCAACTATTTTTCCACTCATGGTAGGGCAGCATTGTTGTTACGCGTTCTGCTTTTAGCTTTGTGACCCCATGGATCTGTACACGGACGATTATTTCATGCGAGAGGCCCTGAAGGAAGCAAGTAAAGCCATTGAAAGCAGCGAAATTCCGGTAGGTGCTGTAGTGGTTTGCAAGAACAGGATCATTGCGCGAGGTCACAATCAGACGGAGAAGCTCACGGATGCTACGGCGCATGCTGAAATGTTGTCCGTCACCGCTGCGGCAAATTATTTGGGGTCCAAGTATTTGAATGAATGCACTTTGTACGTTACACTGGAACCTTGCGTAATGTGCGCAGGAGCATTACATTGGACCCAGCTTCAGCGATTGGTGTATGGAGCATCAGATGTGCAGCGCGGATATAGCCTTGTGAGCACACCCTTGCTTCATCCACGCACGGAAGTTGTGAAGGGTGTTCAGGCTGCGGCAAGTAAGCAGTTGATTGACACGTTTTTCAAGGGCATCAGAAATAAATAGTAATTATACATCAACAGAAATAATGGAAGTAAAAGGAAAAGTAATTCAGTTGCTTCCCCAGCAATCGGGAATGGGGAAAAAGGGTCCATGGAAGAAACAAGAGTTCATCCTCGAAACCCAAAGTCAGTATCCTAAAAAAGTATGCTTGTCGGTTTGGGGCGACAAGGTTGAACAATACAACCTCAGCGTAGGCGATGTTGTGACAGTGGCTGTTGACCTCGAGAGCCGTGAATACAACGGTAAATGGTATACCGAAGCCCGCGCCTGGAAGGTTGATAAGAACAGCGCGGGACAGGCTCCGGCAGCGGATCAGGAACCTTTCTATTCGGAGAACACTTCTACAGAAGACCTTCCCTTCTGACAGCTTGCACTGTGGCATTGTGTACCCACCCTCTTAACCGGGAACAAACCACAGGGCAAATGAAATTTTCTGCAGCGGGTTATGGTTGTATATTTAACCTGCTAATTAATTGTTCAACCTTTAAAATGTTTAATACCTATGGCTTTTACACTTCCCGCGCTTCCCTACGCCTTTAATGCATTGGAGCCTCATATCGACGCGCGCACCATGGAAATACACCATGGTAAACATCATAATGCTTATGTTACCAACCTGAACAACGCCATTGCTGGCAAGCCTGAGGAGAACCTCAGCATCGAGGAGATCTGCAAAAATATTTCTAAATATCCTGCGCCCGTTCGAAACAATGGTGGCGGACACTACAACCACAGTCTTTTCTGGACGGTCCTCGGACCCCCATCAGGAGCTGCGCCTACCGGTACCGTGGCAGAAGCCATCAATGGAGCATTCGGGAACTTTGAAGAATTCAAAACAAAATTCGCAGCAGCTGGCGTGGGTCGTTTCGGATCCGGATGGGCCTGGCTGATCGTTGATGCCGGCGGAAAGCTTCAAATTACTTCTACCCCTAATCAGGACAATCCGATCATGGATGTTGCTGAAGCAAAAGGATCGCCGATCCTTGGTCTTGACGTTTGGGAGCACGCGTATTATCTCAACTATCAGAACCGTCGTCCGGATTACATCACAGCCTTCTGGAATGTAATTAACTGGAGTGAAGTTGCTAAGCGACTGGCCGCTGTGAAGAAGTAACATTGGGACAATCGGGAAATAATTTTACATTTTACATGTAGAGTTTTGCATTGGAAATTTCAACCGCAAAATGTAAACATCGAATGTAAAATGTAAAAGTTAGTGAACTCAAGAATTTTTAAGGAATAAAAAAGCTGTCTTAATCGGACAGCTTTTTTTTTCACCGCGAAGACGCCAAGAAGCGCAAAGTACCGCAAGGCAACAGCTGCGCTGTCAAGTGCTCATTCATAATTCATAATTCCTCACCGTCTCTTCCACGATCCCGATCCCTGCGACCGGTAAGAAGAAGACTTGCTCCGTCCGTTTTGCTGTTGTCTTGGAGCGCGGGGCTGCACAGGAACTGATGGCATCCCAACGTGGGTCATGTGATACGGATGATCCTGTATCACGGGAATTGATTTCTTGATGAGCTTGTGGATGTCGGATAAAAATTCCTTTTCTTCCTCATCACAAAATGACAATGATATGCCACTGGCTCCAGCGCGTCCGGTTCGACCGATGCGGTGAACATACGTCTCTGGAACGTTTGGAAGCTCATAGTTGATGACGTGAGAAAGATCTTCCACGTCAATACCGCGGGCCGCAATGTCCGTGGCAACCAGAACGCGGGTGTGCTGTGATTTGAAATTCGAGAGCGCGCGTTGACGGGCGCCTTGTGATTTGTTGCCGTGAATGGCTTCTGCGCGTATCCCGGCCGTGACCAGGTCTTTTGTAACCTTGTCAGCGCCGTGTTTTGTGCGCGCAAAGACCAGCGCCGTTGCAATAGATCTGTCCTGCAGTAAATGCAGCAGTAATTTCTTCTTGTTCTTCTTTTCGACGAAGTATACCGACTGCTGTATTGTGTTGGCCGTGGATGAAACAGGCGTGACTTCAACCCTAACCGGATTGGTCAATATGGTCCCAGCGAGTTTTGCAATCTCTGTGGGCATGGTTGCCGAGAAGAAAATGGTCTGACGTTTTGCCGGTACGCGCGAGATGATCTTCTTCACATCGTGAATGAATCCCATGTCCAGCATGCGGTCGGCTTCGTCGAGCACCAGCATCTTAAGGTTCTGCAGTTTAACAAAGCGCTGATCCATCAAGTCAAGCAATCGACCTGGTGTAGCGATTAAGATATCGATCCCACGTCGGAGGGCGTCTGTCTGCGAACGCTGCGAAACGCCGCCAAAGATGACGGTATGACGCAGGCGCAAGTGCCTGCCGTATGCTTCAAAACTTTCTCCAATTTGTATCGCCAGCTCCCGTGTTGGTGTGAGGATCAAGGTCTTTATCCCTTCCGGTCCTTTTACAAAAAGCTCATCCTGATGCAATAGCTGGAGGATGGGTATCGCGAACGCCGCGGTCTTACCTGTGCCGGTTTGGGCACATCCCAGCAAATCCCGCCGTTGAAGCAGAACCGGTATCGATTGTACCTGTATGGGAGTGGGTGTCGTGTATCCTTCCGTCTGTAAAGCCCGACGGATAGGCTCAATAAGGTCTAAATTGTCAAATGTCATAGAAAAATTTTGCAAAGATAGCGAAAGCAAGTGAAAAGTGAATGGTGAAAAGTGAAAAGGGTACGCTCGATCAGGTTTGATCAAGCTCGTTAGTGGGGTTCACGCTAGGACTATACGCATTATTGGCACTTTGGGTGCCCATTTGGCAAGTGGAATCAGAAAAGGTGAAAGTTGAAAATTAATTTGGCGTCACTTTTCACCTTTAGCTTTTCACTTTTCACTTAATGAGGTCAGTTTGGTGCATTCCAGCACTTCACGTTTGGGCGGACCGCTTTTAGAGGACCATTTGATGAGACGTATCTCACCATCGGCGATCTCAATGCCCGTAATATCGCCATCGTCGTAACAGCAGCAACCGGTGTTAAAGTAAACTGGTTTAATGTTCGCGAATTCCGGCAATGATTTTTTTTCGCTGCGCTGAATCCGCTCGTAATGAGTCAGCGATTCGAATACAGGCTGGTGGGTGTGACCTGTGATCAGCAAAAGATCTTTCTGTTGCGAACACCATTCATACATCATCAGGTTGTGAACTGTCTTCAATGTGGCGTTATAGGCCGGCGTATTGGGATTAATGTGCAGGTATGCCTGAAGTGGTGCCCAAATCTTTGAGACAAAGAATTTACTGAAAAGATTGCCATCGCTTTGCGCGTCACCCTGATGACCGTGCGTACAAAAAATTGTCACCAATTTACCTTCAATGGTTCCCTCCAGGATCACGCCTTCAAGCGCAATCAACGGGGCGCCATAGATAGCCTTCAGGTCGTTGCGTGCGTTTGGATTGATATCCCAGTCAAGGTCGTGGTTACCGAACACCTTCGTCAATGCGTCACGCATCAGGAATCTGCCCTCCGCCTCAAAAGTAGCCACGTTATATTTCCGTACTTGCATCAGCGTATTTTCCCACAACTCTTCTCCATCACCGAGTGAAATGAAATGGAACTGCTCGGCGTCGTAGTGGCCCAAAGCCGCTAAATAATTAGTTTCACAGGAGGCAAAATCATCTGCCCCGTTCCTGGTACCCTTATGCTGATCCGAGAATATGATGAACCGTGTCCCTACTTTGTCCAACGGAATGATAAAGCCCTTCTTTCCCGGTTCGTTGATGATGGCATTTTGCAACTTTGTCAAGGCATCGAATATCCGCTCGCGTACGGGTGCCGAATCAAACCGGGCCACCAGCCAAAGAATTGGCTTCAACAGGATGTAGCGAATTAGTTTACGCATACACAGACACTGCTCGAACGAACAAGCTGTTGGCACTAATCATCGTCGAAACCTTGATTTTCACCATCAATAAAATTTTTCGCAAGTACGGAAGAAAAAAGGAAGAGCGGCAATTGAGCAACGTAGGATTTATATAACTTCAATTGTTTAGTGCATCACAAACCCATACGAAAAGAATGAGCGAGAACTCAATGACTTTCATCCAGCGCTGGCCTTGTTCAACTAAAACTAAAATCTTCAAACCATGAAACTTACGCTTCTATTACTTAGCGCCTTGACCTTCACATCTGTAATTGCACAGGAAAATCCTGTTGGAATTTTTCAGGATCACATCGATGTGGGCAACCCCAAGATGGGTGGAACCGCGTCATACGACGAAACCTCTCAGGCCTATACGCTGAAAGGATCTGGATATAACATATGGTTTGCGCGTGACGAATTCCAGTTCGCGTATAAAAAACTAAAAGGAGACTTCATCCTCACGGGTGACTTTGAGTTTGTTGGCGCTGGAACCGACGGGCATCGAAAGATTGGTTGGATGGTACGCGAATCAAAAGATGATAATGCCTCCCACGTTAGTGCCGTGGCACACGGTGATGGATTGACCGTGTTACAATGGAGAAGGTTGAAGGGTGCCCTAATGCGCGATCCCCAGGATGAGATTTTTACACCGAAAAAGAATTTCCGCACCATCCAGCTGGAACGTGCCGGTAAGACGATAACCATGCGTGCTGCCCATCCTGGCGAGCCGTTCCAGGAGATCGGATCGATCACGTTGGATGATATGCCCGACGAAGTCATGGCCGGCCTGTTCATTGGATCACACAATCCGGAAGTGGTGGAGGAAGCCCGCGTTTGGAACGTTCGACTGGATCAACCGGTACCGGAAGACTATAATCCAAACAAACAGGGTTTCATTGGTTGCAGGCTGGAGGTCATGACTGTATTTGATGGCAAGCGAAAGGTCATCCATGAGGAAGCGGGCCGCTTCGAAGCGCCCAACTGGATGCCTGATGGAAAAAACCTGATCATCAACAAGGACGGTTCCCTTTTTAAAATACCCGTTACGGGAGGCGAGCTTGAAATGATCAACACAGGTGATGTGAAAAGAAATAATAATGACCACGGCATATCCTTTGACGGCAAATGGCTTGCGATCAGCAGTCACCGGGATGGTATGCCGGGCGGAGGTTCAACGGTATACATTGTTCCCATCGGCGGTGGAACGCCTAAGCAACTAACAGAAAAGACGCCCTCGTACTGGCATGGATGGGCACCTAACAACAAGGAAGTCGTATTCGTTGGGCAACGCGATGGCAAGAATTATGACATATATAAGATGGCTGTCAACGGAGGCGCTGAACTAAAGCTGACAAGCATTAAAGGCACTCACGTTGATGGACCTGAATATTCTCCCGATGGCAAATTCATTTACTACAACGGCAACCAATCAGGTACAATGCAAATCTGGCGGATGAAGCCAGACGGATCGGCGGCTGAACAGCTTACGTTTGACGAACACAACAATTGGTTCCCCCACATTTCACCAGACGGTAAATGGATGGTATTCATTTCCTTTCCACCTACGATACCAGTTGATGGCCACCCATCCTACAAACGCGTAACATTGAACCTGATGCCGGTAAATGGAGGTGCTCCCAAGGTGATTGCTTACTTATACGGTGGACAAGGCACCATTAACGTCCCTTCGTGGTCACCAGACAGCAAATCAATTGCCTTTGTCAGCAACGCCGGCAAATGACCGAATTCATAATTCATAATTCATAATTTCTCTTGATCTCGCTCCGCGAAATCACAGTTCAAAAAGGAGGGATAAAACTGCTCGAGGACTTCAGCTGGAAGGTTCTTGATGGAGAGCATTGGCTCATTACAGGCGCCAATGGCAGTGGCAAAACCACGTTGCTTGAAACCATCGCCGGACAACTTCACGTCAGCAAGGGGCAGATAGACATCGACTTCATCAAAGGCAATTCCTGGGATGAACGCCACGCGGAACGGAGGCGAACAATTCACTATCTGCCGGCGCACGCTATACAGACTTTTCTAAACCACAACCAGGAACAGTATTATCAACAGCGATACTACGGAATGGGCGACGAACGTACGCCATTGGTGAGTGATATCCTTGGTGAGGTTGGACAACTTGATGGTCTTGAACTGCCCGAAAGTTTTTCACTAAAACCGTTTTTATCGCTGGAGGTAACACGTCTCTCTAATGGGCAGCTCAAGAAATTATTGCTTTTAAAGATCTTGCTTTCGGGGATCCCGCGGGTATTGTTGTTCGACTATCCGTTTGACGGGCTGGATAAGCATAGCCGAAAGGACCTGTGCGATTTCATCGACTTCCTGGCTAGTAATTATAGGATACAGATCATTCTTGTGGATCATCACCACACCCTGCCGAAAGTATTGAACAGAAAACTCGTGTTGAGAAATTTTTCCGTCGAGGAAGAGTCATTTCCCGATACGGTTGCGCGTCACAGGTCGAGTACCAGCGCGATTCACCGCTCTGTAGATATGCCACTGTCGGAGCCAGTCGTTGAGATCGTTGATTTAAAGATTCAATACAACGACACAGTGATCATGGACAACTTTAACTGGACCGTACGAAAAGGCGAGAGATGGGCACTGATCGGAAGGAACGGCGCGGGTAAGACGACGCTGTTCAGCATGATCTTCGCTGACCATCCCAAGGCCTATACGCAGCAAATCTATCTCTTTGGCAGAAAAAGAGGAACCGGTGAATCCATTTGGGACATCAAACGAAGGATTACATACCTGGGACCAGAGTTGATGAGCTATTTGTCGCCCGCACACATAGCGCTGACTTGCAGGTCTTACATCCGCGCCACGATTAGAGGCGATCAGGAAAAGTTATTTGAGGATCTAACTGCAGCTTTTTCCGCAGATGCGTTCCTGGACCATCCTGTGCGCGCACTCTCTTCGGGTCAGCTTCAGGTGGCGCTCATCATCAAATGTTTTTTAAACAATACTGAAATGTTGCTGCTGGATGAACCATTTCAGTTCCTTGATCCCACACAAAAGGATAATTTGGTTAAGGTATTAAGATCTATGCTGCATCCTGAAAAAACATTGATCCTGATCACGCACGACGAACAAGATCTTATAACCTGGACCGATCACACGAAACGTATCTAAAAAACTCGCATTGCTCAGCGCGCTATTCTTCGGTACCTGCAGGCTTCTTGGCTTGTTTGGACTGCCGAATGCGATAGCTGAATGTCAGGTTGATCTGTCTTCTCCTGAATTGAAAATTTCCCTCCGTGTAAAAACTCTCGCCTTGTGTAATCGTTCGCATCCTGCGACTATTGAAAAGATCCAACACATTGAAGTTAATGGTTCCCCGGCCGTTAAAGACATCTTTACTCAGCGAGAGGTCTACGTAATACAGGGCCTTGCGCTGCCCCTGTGCAGTCTTCTGTGGCGCCTCGTAGTTTCCCCTGACCTGAGCGTCGAAATTCTTAGGCAACGTAAAGCGCGATGTCAGTCTCGTGAACCAGCTGTACGTCGTTGCCTGGTAGGTTTCAACAATATTGCTTCCATCAATTTGAGAGTGAAAGAAATTAAAATTGAAGTCTAGTTTCCACCATTTATAGGGTGTAAGTCCGCTCGCGAATTCGACGCCGTAAGCCTTTTCGCCATTTAGATTTTGAGGAAGTGTCGTTGCTAAACCTGTTGCAGGATCGACCGTCCTGATGCGCTCAATCTTGCCATCGGTGTCGCGATAGTATATGGAAGAAGAAAGTGTACCCTGTTCAAAGTATTTGATGTGACCGATTTCGTAAACATTACTGAATTCAGGATTGAGATCCGGGTTGCCGCTGAAATAATTCCGACTGTCAGAGAATGTCATGAATGGACTGAGATCATTGTAGAAGGGTCGGCGTACCCGTCGGCTGTAACTTGCTTGGATCGCATTTTCGTTACCTAGATCAACCGTTACGTGCGCACTTGGAAACAGGTTTACGTACTTCCTTGGATTTACTTCATTGGTTTCTTCCAAGGTAGTCTTTACGTCTGTCCATTCCGTTCGCAAGCCGGCCTGGTAGGAGAATTTTTTTGTTTTGTTACCCAGTATTCCATATACCGCATGGATGTTCTCATTGTAGAGAAAAACGTTGTCAAGACCCGGCAGGGGATCAAAACCACCATCGGTATTTTCTCTTGAAACGACAAAATCATTCACCATATCCCGGAAGCTTGTTCGCACGCCAGTTTCAAACTTACCGTCCTTTCCAATGGGCTTCACATAATCCAGCTGTACGAGAAATTGTTTTTCCGATTCATCGTTAATGGATGTTTCCAACGTTCCACCTGACGGAGTATCGTCAGGTTGAAATGTGTTTTGCGTAAAAGTTTGATTAGAACTTTCCCAATTGTCCAGGTATTTCACCTCGCCGGTAAACTCGTGCCCCTTTTGAGCAAAAGAGCGCTTGTAGATGAGCGAGTATTCGGAATTTGGTTCCACTTCTGTCTCATCCTGACGCCGCAGGGTATAACTCGACATAGCTGCCGATGGTGATGGATAATCTTCATACCGGATGTTGGTGATCCTGCCAGCGTCGCTGCGTCTGAACAGGTATGAACCCGTGAGAATGCTCTTTTCGTTGAAGAAATAGTCCAGGCCACCTCGAATATTGTTGCTGAATCCCGTAACATAACCCTCCGTGGTTTGATGGGTAACTTTCGTCATTCCCTGGTCGTACACTTCCTGATATTGAGAGCCCACACCCGGTTGCTCACGGTATGAGATCGCATAGTTGATAAAAAAATTGATCTTTTTGTGCCGGAAGTTCAGGTTGGCAGCGCCGCCATAATTTACGGGATGACCTGTTATAATATCGAACGACGCGTTGAATCCCTGGTTGCGTTCCTTTTTCAGAATGATGTTGATGATGCCTGCCATGCCTTCAGCTTCATACCTGGCGGAAGGGTTTGTGATCACTTCCACTCTTTCTATCATGCTCGCCTGCAGCTGCTGTAGTCCGCTGCCACCCTTGAAGCTTACCAGCCCTGACGGTTTGCCGTCGATAAGAATCCTGACGTTATCACTCCCCCTTAGCTTCACGGTGCCTTCCGGATCCACGGACACGGAGGGGATATTGGTCAATATATCGTTGGCGGTGCCCCCTGCATTCGCCAGATCCTGGCCCACGTTAAAGATCTTCTTATCCAGTGAGAGTTCCATTGAACTTTTCTCTGCCTGCACAATCACTTCATCCAGCGTTTTGGCAGAACTGTTTAATCGGACGTTACCCAGGTCGTGCGTTGGCCTTTCTTTTGAAAGGTCGAATGATGGAGAATGGTATGTAGAGTATCCGAGGAAGTCTATTTCTGCATAATAGCTGCCGTGAACAAGCTCAACGACGAATTCCCCGCTTTCTGTGGTGATCGCGCCATCAACGAGGGATTTATCGTTCGCGTGGAATACCCGTATCGTTGCGAAGGAAAGTGGTGTGCTGCTCAGGGAATCGACTACCTTGCCCAGCAATTTGAATTTCGCCGATTGACCTGCGGCATCATTTGCATGGAGCATCATCAGGCTGGTAACAATGCAATTGATCAGACCCAGTACCTTGAATTTGTTCCTCATCTTATCCGATTTTTTTTCGTTGTCATCTGTGGGTTAGTGCACAGTTGATGACATACGCAGTCTTTGCAGGATTAAAAATCGCGCTTTGTAAGGGAGAGAGAAAGACTTTCGGAATGTAGGGTCTATAACCTGATAGCCGGTTATAAGCCAGTAGGGGGTTGTCGCCTTTTCATAATAAGACTGTCTGGTGGATAGTGGGCTTTTAGCGTATCCATCTGAGCTTGTGCCCAGTCAATAAGCATTTTCCGTTGATCGTCCGTGAGATCTGCCTTGCCGTGCAGCCCGAACCATGTATACGATGGCAAAGGCATTCCATGTTCTTTCACTTCTTCTATGGTCTCTTCGAACTTATGATTTTGTCTCGCCAGATTGCTGGAGGCAAACTCCGAATAGTTCAAATGACGTTTGCCGTCTGTGACGTGGTGATTCAACCACCAGGCTACAGGCTGGATTTCCGCGTACCATGGATATTGGGTCCGGTTGCTGTGGCAGTCGTTACATGCCACCTGCAGGATGCGCTGCACAGAATCAGGTACGTGATATTTCGTTGAAAGAGCATATGTATCATCATTGGAGAGGTTTTTTGCAGGTCGTATGAACTGGATCAGGATCATGACGACCAGCAATGCAATCAGTAATTTTCGGATCATCCGCGAAGGGTATTAAGGTGGTTCAGCGAACCTGTGCCAAGTAAATAAATAATAAAGGAAATTGAAAATCAGCCTTCATGTAGATATCGATTAATCCGAAAAATGCTATACTTACGACGTTAAGATCAACCAAGTCCAATTCGATCTACAGTGAGCCAGGGAAAGTTTGCATACGTGAATGATAAGATCGTAGCACTGCACGATGCGTTCCTGCACGTGAGTGATTTGGCCATTCAGCGTGGTTATGGTGTGTTTGATTTTCTGAAGATTAAGAATGGACATCCATTTTTTATCGAGCATCACCTCGATCGATTTTTTCAGTCCGCAAAGATCATGAAGCTTACCATTGCTCATTCCCGTGAGGTATTAAAAAAAACTGTTCATGCGTTGATTGAACAGAATGAGATGCCGGAATCAGGCATTAAGATGATATTGACGGGTGGCTATTCCGTTGACGGTTATCAACCCGCTACTTCGAATCTCATTGTTAGTCAGCACAGCCTTACATTGCCATCTCTTGAGCAGGTTGAAAAAGGGATACACATCATCACGCATCCATACGCGAAAGAATTTCCCGAGGCCAAGACGATTAATTATACGATGGGTATCTGGCTGCTGGATCATCTGAGGGCCAATGCTGCGGCTGATGTTTTGTATTATGAAAACGAGATCGTTAGTGAATTTCCGCGGTGTAATGTTTTTGCAGTAGATAATAATGGAACGGTCATCACCCCGGCGAAAAACATTTTAAAAGGCGTTACCCGCACGAATGTTCTCACGCTCGCTGCCAGACGATACACGGTGATGGAATCTGACATTACCAGGAGTGATTTGTATGCGGCTAAGGAAGTCTTTCTGACCAGCACGACGAAAAGAATCCTCCCGATTGTTTCCATAGATAAGAAACTTATCGGGGACGGCAAGCCCGGACCGGTGGCGAAGCGTTTGTTGGAGGATCTGATCTCTTTAGAAATTGACGATTTAGTGAGTTAGTGATTTAGTGACCTGCCTGCCGGCAGGTTTAGTGATTGGGTGCACATCCAACGGGTTGGTGCAGCCATTCCTTTATCCATTGAACGCGATCAGCATTCCAACCACGGCAATAGCGATACCTATGACGATGACGATCGTTTTCTTCATTACTTCAGACTTATCTTTATTTTCACTTTTCATTGTCCGACATAGCGCCTCGCGAAGGAGGGCACCATTCACTTTTCACGCTGCATTTATTCCCACCTGCACCGCTGTGACGTTTGCAGAAGGGTCCTGGAAATCCACGTTGATGTATAATTCACGATTCAAACCACTTGGTTTGAGCCGCTGTGAAGCAAGGAAAACCATGATTTCATTATAGGTACCCGTCATATCCATCCAATTTCCTTCGTGCACGGCGGAAACGCATTTGAACGGTTCTGTGCGTTTGAAATGAAATTGTCCGTCGTAGTCTTGCGGGGTTTCGGAGATGGGCAATGCGATCTCCAACGCAAAGGGTTTGTCGTCGCCACCTTCAAAACCCTGATAATGCCAATGTATAGGTCCCGTAATGGTCAAATTGCGGACTGACGCCTCTTTGAATAACTCAGAAGCGACGTGAAAGAACTTGTTGAGTTCACTGAGTTTCGTGATGGTGCGAAAAAACAGGAAATTGATGGGTTTGACTGTTTTGATATGCATAATGTGTTTCTTTTATGCAAAGGAAGAGGGGAGTGTGACAACCCTATGTCAGGAGAAAAAATTATGAATTATAAATTATGAATTATGAATTATGAATTATGAATTCCGGACCCCTGGCTTGTTCGGTGTCTTCCCAATCACTAAATCGTCAATTCTCAAACGCCAGTCCTCAACATCATAAAATCACTGAATTCTAACAGTCAGACCATTCACCCAATCACCCAATTCTCAATGATTTCCCGATTCTACACCGCATTTCAGACGAAGGATTACCGTACCATGCAGGATATGTATCATCCGGAGGCGACGTTTAGGGATCCGGTATTTCAGGATCTGAACGCGGCCGAGGTGAAGGCCATGTGGCAGATGCTGATCATGGCGGGGAAGGATTTGCAGGTAACATTTTCGCAGGTTACGGCTACCGAAGACCGCGGATCGTGTTTGTGGGAAGCCCGGTACACTTTTTCACGGACAGGAAAACGAGTTCACAATATCATCAGGTCTTCTTTTGAGTTCAGGGACGGCAAAATATTCCGACATGTTGATGAGTTCGATTTTTGGCGATGGTCCCGGCAGGCCCTTGGGGTTTCCGGATTGCTGCTAGGTTGGACTCCATTTATCCGAAACAAGGTGAGAACAACGGCGCGAAGGGGATTGGACAATTTTATGCGAGACAACGCTGTCTGATTTGGTCATTAAAGACGCTACATTTGCCGAATGTTATTGGAAAAAGTCAGGCAGGTAGAGGAGGTGTTTGGACTGCTGGATGAAGAGATATCGCGATTTCAGTCTGCCACCTCGCTTCACTGCAAGGTTGGTTGTGGGAAGTGTTGCCACAAGCCCGATATTGAAGCTACAATACTTGAATTTGTCCCTTTTGCACACTTTTTGTATACACAGGATCGTGCGTATGAATGGTTGGAGCGACTGAAGATCGACACTTCTTCCATTTGTACCATTTTGGATCCTACGCGGGCCGGGGTAGGACATTGTTCTGAGTATAAATACCGTGGTTTGATTTGCAGGCTATTTGGGTATTCCGCCAGAACAGATAAGTATGGGAAAAGAGAACTCGTGACTTGTTCCATAATTAAGACCGAACAGTCGGTTAGTTATCAGTCGGCAATCACAGGGATCGATGCCGGCATCGACGTGCCAGTGATGAACCAATTCTACATGCGATTGCACGCGATAGATGCCGATCTGACCCGAGAATTTTTCCCCATCAATGAGGCCATAAAGAGAGCGATAGAAGTTATATTGCATTACTATGCTTACCGGGAGTAGATTTGCGCGAATAATTTGCATGTTAGGTCTGATCTTGGGAGCGCATAGTCTGTACGGACAGGCCTCAGATTCAGTGACGCATCCACCATTTGAACGATACTGGACTAAGTCGAGGATCATACCTAAAGTTGGTATTGGTGCGATGGACAGAGCATTCGTTGAGGTAGGCGTGCAATGGCACAGCATATACCGCCATCCGCTGACACTGCTGACACACGGACCATATTCAACGGTCGACGTTTTCATCAATAACAGTAATCTATTGCTCGGACCTAAGGTCGGATATGAATTTACAGCAGGGCTCGTGGGTGCCGCCGTTGATCTGACTTATTTCATTGATCACAATTACGATGGTGAGGGAGGGAACCGGCAGGCGGTGATGGTAACACCCAAGATCGGTATTTCGGTTTTTGGATTTGCTAACCTTTTTTATGGCTATTCGATCCCGTTATCAAATGAGACTTTAAGCACGATCAGTAGAAATAGATTTTCGCTGGTGTTCAATATTAACCGCGACTACTTCGACCTGAAAGAAGCACCGAGACGGAGAACTAAAAGCAAAGAGTGAAAAGTTAATGGTGAAAGGTGAAAAGTACTAGAAGCTGATCGCTGAGACTGTTGTTCCGATGATCTCGTAAATTACTTTGCTTACGGTTGGCCTGGAACTTCCAAGGTCGGAATTGGATGTCCTCAGCTTTTTCTGTGAACCCCAAACGGTTAATGCAACGATGAGCGCTACGCATACGCCGATGATGAGGGTAAATTCTTTATATGTAAATTTGCGGTGCACGTATTTACGGGATGCTAACAACGTGCCAGGCGAAATTCCTGCGTTTCTGGCATTCCTTTTAAGGTGTGTGGCGATATGTTGTTCATTTACGAACATTTCAATTTCATCTTTCGTACAATAATTACCACCAAGGATGGTAAAGGTTACGTTGCCGCTGGCAAAAATTTGCCGAAATCACGGACCTCTTTACTATTTACATTTGTTGAGCATTCATGATAACAATTACACAGACCAGGCGATTAATTCTGACACTTGGGATTTCCACTATAATGATCTTCTCAACGGGGATGGTTGTGGAGAGAGCAAATGTTGCTCCTGAAGGTGCCGTCAAGTGGATCACTTTTGAGGAAGCTCTTCAGAAATCAAAGACTGCAAAGAAACCCATCTTCATCGATGTATACACCGATTGGTGTGGCTGGTGCAAGGTGATGGATAAGAGTACTTTCAGCGATCCCGCCGTGGCCAAAATACTAAACGATAATTTTTACGCTGTAAAATTCAATGGCGAACAGAAGGAAGATGTTCAATTCGACGGCAAAACTTTTAAGTATGTCGGTGAGGGTGGCAGAGGATACCATGAACTCGCTGCTGCTTTATTGAATAATCAACTAAGCTATCCTACTGTTGTATTCCTGGATGAAGAGTTTCGTATGATCCAACCGTTGGCTGGCTACCGGAAGGCTCCGGAGTTTCACCCTATTGTTCAATACATCGGGGAAGGTCATTACAAGAACATGAAGTGGGAAGAATGGCAGCGACAATACAAGACGCCGTACTAAGAGTGAATGGTGAAAAGTGAAAGGTGACCTCCTTCGCGAGACGCTCGGGCGGATGCGGAAAGGTTAGTTGCCCGATCTAAGCGAGCGCCTTATGATAATGCCTTCCTAAAGTTTAATGCTCTTCCTTCTCTTTCTTGGTGGTCTTTTTGAAATCTACGAAGCCCATGGCTGCGCCGAATCCGATGAGGATGGCTGCAATGGCTATGAATATATTCGCGCCGTCTCCGATAAACTGATGAAACATAAAGTCTATTTAATTTGGCTCAAATTTATAAAAAATGGGGACAACCGATGAATAAACAAGAGTGAAAAGTGAATGGTGAATAGTGCCCTCCTTCGCGAGGCGCTACGGCGGACAAGGAAAAGTTGATTTGTGCGAAAATGCACTGTTAGAATCAAAAACAGGGTAAATGCCCTTTATCCGACGTTTTTTCAACCTTTTGACGTTCAACTTTTACCGTTACTTTTCACCTTTCACTATTACCTTTTCACTCTTTGCCTTTCTTATTCACTTTTCACTCGGGATTTCCTCGTTTTTTTTACGTTGACGTAATAGAAGTTGAACCCTCCAAGGACGCCCAATCCACCCAGGATGATGAGCAGGATGAACAAGCGGCTGTTGCGTAGCTCCAGCCGGTCGATCTCACTCTGCGTTTTTAGCAGGTCGTACTCCTTCTCTTTCTCCTGAAAATCGATCACCATTTCCATCTGAGCAATGTTACGACTGCTTTCTTCACCGTAGATCTTTTCACGCGCATCGTCATACCGCTGTTGCATTTCGAAGGCAGCCTTATAATTTTCCTGAGTTGCCTCGTTGGTGGCAATGGCTTTGTAGATCATGGGGAGGACCGAATAGGCCTGGAGTTCATTGCAAAGTGAAAGTGCCTCGTCAAGATATACTTTTGCCACCTTAGGCTGCTTTGCCTTGGCATACGTGATGCCGAGATTCGTCGCGACATTGAGGATCCCCATTTTATAATTCTTCTCCCGTTCGATGGTCAGTGCCTTTTCATAGAATTCGACAGCCCGTTGATAGTTGCCTTCATTAAAGAAAATATTGCCAACATTGCTGTATGGGTCGGCGAATTTCAATCCGATCTTTTCACTTCTTTCGGACGCCTCAATAAAGAACTTCATCGCCTTGTCGTTCTGTTGGATCTCGGTGTTCAGAATTCCAAGATTGTTCAGTGAACCAACGATCTTTCGCTGGTCGTCAAGGCCCAGCAAAAGATTATAGGATTCTTCCAGATAACGCATGGCTTCGGGATAATCTTTTTTGATCGAGTATATCGTGGAGATATTGTTTTTGGTGGTGGCAATGCCGAGTTTATGGTCAAGCGATTCGTAGATCTTCAGCGAAGTCAGGTAGTAATCGAGTGCCTTATCCAGAGCGCCCTGATTCCTGTAGATGATACCTAAGTTGTTATAGGAGGCGCCCATGCCCTTTTTATCGTTGATCTCTGTGGCCAGGTTCAGGGCCTCACGCGCATATCCCAGGGCCTTGACGGGATTGCTGTCCACATTGGCCCCAAACAACTCGTTCAATGTCTTGACTTTTCTGTCATTCCTGGCTGTATCCAGCACAGCATTGAGACTGTCCAGTCGTTGTGCACTTACGGTATCAATAGCCGACAAGTAAACCAGGAAGTAAACAAAGCAGTAAACGAATCTAAGCGGAAAGCTTCTTAAGATCATGGTTGGGAGATGACGCGTCTAAAATTAGTAACTTTCTCCATATTAGCATCTTTAATTCAACTCCACAGCCTTTTGAAAGTTCACGCTAATAATTCCATCATGATAAACGCAACAATAGCCGTCGTCCGCTTTTGCACCCTCTTCGTCTTTTTGCTTATAGCTGTTTCATTTGAGTCATTGGCGCAAACTTCCACTGAACAAAAAGCTGTCACGGCCACTATCAACCAGCTCTTTCAGGGGATGGAAAAAGGTGATAGCGCCATGGTGAGGACATCGTTCGCACCACAGGTTACCATGGCAACGATAAGAAGAGATAAGGACAATAAGCCACAGATTGATCGCGAGTCATCGATTGATGGCTTCTTGAAGGTGGTTGGAACGCCACACACAGAGACCTGGTACGAAGAGATCTGGAATCTCAAGATCAGCATAGACGGGGATTTTGCCCAGGCCTGGTGCGATTACGCTTTTTACAGGGATAACAAGTTCAATCACTGCGGCGTTGATGCGTTTCAATTATATCATGGCGACAAGGGTTGGAAGATATTTCACCTTGCCGATACACGCAGAAATACGGGTTGCGAGATACCAAGCGAGATTCAACGCAAACACAATACTAAATGACAATTTGAATGCGACGGCTATGGCCTTACTGGAATTTACATCAGACGGAATCTATTGTCCCCAAGCCGATGTATATCTCGATCCCTGGAAGCCTGTCAGGAAGGCGCTGATCACGCATGGACACGCTGATCACGCGAGGTGGGGCCATCAGCATTACTTATGTACTACCACCGCTGCGTCCATCATTCGCCATCGCCTGAATCTCACTGATAACCTCGAGACAATTGACTTCAACCAAAAGCTGGTGATCAATGGGGTGACGTTTTCATTTCATCCCGCGGGACACATTCCGGGCTCTGCACAGATCAGGGTGGAGTACCAGGGTGAGGTATGGGTATTTAGTGGCGATTATAAATTACAGCACGACGGCATCTCCGAACCGTTTGAACCAGTGCGGTGCCATACGTTTATCACGGAGAGCACCTTTGGGCTGCCTGTCTATGCCTGGAAACCACAGGTGGAGGTCTTTGATGAAATCAATGAATGGTGGCGACGCAATCAATCCGAGGGAAAGGTATCGGTTATCGCGGGATATGCCTTGGGTAAAAGCCAGCGCATTCTGAAGAATGTCGATGCGAACATCGGCAAGATCTTCGTTCATGGGGCGATCAATGCCATTACGACACTGTTTCGAAACAATGGCATGGAGTTGCCACCCACCACCTATGTGTCGCCGGAGATGAAGAAAAAAGATTTTGAAGGGTCATTGGTCGTGTGTCCGCCGTCTGCCCTCGGAACGCCGTGGTTGAGGAAGTTTGATCCCTATTCGTTGGGCATCGCCTCCGGCTGGATGGGTCTTCGCGGCGCACGGCGCCGGCGTGGTGCAGACCGTGGTTTTGTTCTTTCGGATCATGCGGACTGGCCTGCGCTTAACCAGGCCGTTGTGGCCACTGGCGCGCAACGCGTTTTTGTCACGCATGGCTATTCAGAAATATTTTCGCGATGGTTGACCAGCCTCGGGTTGGAGGCTGGTGAAGTGAAAACGCAATACGAAGGAGAATTGGCGGAGATAGCGGAATCAGGCATCGAGGAGGCAAAAGTGGAAGGAGAATGAAACAGTTCGCACAGCTGTTTACAGCACTGGATCAAACAACTAAGACCCTTGATAAGATCAAGGCGCTGGTTGCCTACTTTAAAAAAGCAAATGATCAGGACAAGCTGTGGGCAATCGCTATTCTGTCGCATCGCCGTCCTAAGCGGACAGTCAATGCAACGCTGTTGGCGACGTGGGCGTCTGAACTATCCAGGCTTCCGGGTTGGCTATTTGAAGAGTCGTATCACGTCGTAGGAGACCTTGCGGAAACAATAACGCTGGTCCTACCCGCACCAGTAGAAACTTCGAACGAGACATTGACGTATTGGATCGGATTCATCAGGGACCTTGAGTCACTTACCATCGAAGAGAAACGGGATCGGATCACTCAGGCATGGATGAAACTGGATACAGCGGAGCGGTTCGTGTTCAACAAACTGATCACGGGTAGTTTTCGCGTGGGCGTTTCACAATCCTTAATGGTGAAGGCGCTGGCGCAACACGCCGGCGTAAAAGAGAATATCGTGGCCCACAGACTCATGGGCAACTGGTCGCCCAGCCAGGACACTTATGCTGACCTGGTGTTGTCGGCCGATACGCAGGACTATTCACGACCTTACCCTTTTTATCTGGCCTATGCGTTGGAGGACGAAGTTGAGTCGCTGGGGGAACCATCCGAGTGGCAGGCTGAATGGAAATGGGATGGCATCCGGGGCCAGGTAATCGTTCGGAATAAAATGCTTTTTGTGTGGTCCAGGGGTGAAGAGCTTGTCACGGACAAGTATCCTGAATACGCGGGCTTTGTTGATGTCTTACCCGATGGCGTCGTGCTCGATGGGGAGATCTTACCCTTTATGGACGATAGCCCCTTATCATTTAATGTTCTTCAGACACGGATAGGGCGAAAGGTGTTAAGTCCCAAGATTCTTCGCGACGCTCCCGTGGCATTCATGGCGTATGATATTGTTGAATACGACGGTGAAGACATCAGGGGTTGGCGCATGGATGAACGTCGTGCGTTACTGGAAAAGGTTTGTGGTGGTCGGCATCCGTCGTTAAGGTTATCACCTGTGATCCAGTTCACGTCATGGGAAGCCTTGAAAGAGGAACGCAAGCGGGCGCGTGAACTATCAAGCGAAGGCATCATGCTGAAGCGCAAGGAGTCGGTGTATCGGGACGGCCGTCGCAGGGGTGATTGGTGGAAATGGAAGGTTGATCCCAGGACCATCGATGCTGTCATGATCTATGCGATGAGCGGGCACGGGAGAAGAGCAAATCTGTATACAGATTATACGTTCGCAGTGTGGAATGGCGATCAGTTGGTCCCGTTCACAAAGGCTTATACCGGCCTCACCGACGAAGAGATCCGTGAGGTGGATCGTTGGATAAGGCAACACACGATCGAGAAATTTGGGCCCGTGCGCAGTGTAACGCCCGCATTGGTATTTGAAATAGCATTTGAGGGTATCGCAAAGTCATCGCGCCACAAATCCGGGATTGCCCTACGTTTCCCACGCATCGCGCGTTGGCGGAAGGACAAGCCAGGCAAAGAGGCCAATACGCTGGCGGATTTAACGGAGATGTTGGAGAATACGTAGGTACGCACCTCACTTTTCACTATTCACCTTTCACTATTCACTCCTGCTCATTATCTTTCCTATATGAAAGGTGGCGTTGCTTTGTGTATACTCCTGGTGCACGTGGTGGTGGGAAATTTATTGGCCCAGGATGAACTGCGCAAGAGCATATACTTTGGAGGCGGCAGCTATTATGTTGACGAGATCCAGATAGAACAACTCTACAACTGGCTGGACTCCATTCCCAATTTAATGGACAAGTATGACATCTACCTGATCAGCCACACCGATCCTATTGGAGGTAAGGAGTACAATGACTGGCTTTCGAAAATGAGGGGAGAAGCGGTGCAGCAGATCCTCATTCAAAAAGAGATCCCCGACCACAAGATCAGCATCAAGGACTGGGGCCTCGAAAATCCTGTTTACAGCAATAATTCCTACCAGGGAATGGAAATGAACCGGCGCGTGGACGTCATCCTTTACCCCATTCTTTTCTGATTTTCATAACCGTCCGGAATAGGACACCTATTTGCACAATCGGACGAACCGCCCGGTGGCCTAAGGGAATTCCAGCCAGTCTGGGCAGCCCTGTCCGTTGGCATTATTGTTGGCTTTAAGGCCGTCCAGGGGGCGATACCCTTTGTTAACAAACCATTTCATGATCAAACTACAGGACATTGACAAGTACGTCGATTCCCGCTTCCAGCGGACATTTGTATTAAAGGGCATTAATCTGAACGTAGGGCAGGGGGAGTTCCTCACCATCATGGGTCCCAGCGGCGCTGGTAAATCCACGCTGATGAACATCATCGGCATGCTTGACGAGCCTTCAGCCGGAGAGTATTACTTCTTCGACGAGCCTGTTCACAAGATGAAAGAGAAGCAGAAGTCGGACATGCACAAGAACTACATCGGTTTCATATTCCAGGCATACCACCTTATCGACGAGCTGACAGTCTATGAAAACATTGAGACGCCCTTGTTATATAAAGGTGTAAGTGGCACCCAGCGTAAGAGCATGGTTGCAGAAATGCTTGACCGTTTTAACATGGTCGCTAAAAAAGATCTCTTCCCGGAACAACTCAGCGGTGGACAGCAACAGTTGGTGGGCATTGCCCGCGCGATTGTAGGTCAACCGAAGTTATTGCTGGCGGATGAACCCACGGGTAACCTGCACTCCGACCAGGGTAAACAGATCATGGAAATATTCAAAAAGTTAAATGACGAAGGTATCACCATTATTCAGGTAACGCACTCTGAGGAGAATGCGCGCTTTGGAAAGCGTATCATCAGGGTGGCGGATGGCGCCATCGTTGCGGATGAGCGTGTTACAGTAGAAGCTTGATGAAGATGTTTAAGGACACGTATATGAAAAAGATTGTACTGACGGTTGTCGGAGGTTTTATGTTGATGGCGGTATACGGCCAGAACCCACAGGGTCAAAAATTGTCGTTTAAGGAAGCTGTTAGTTTTGGTTTGAAAAATAACGTCGTTCTCAATCAGCAAAAAAATCAGCTGGAGTATACACAAGTAAACAAGATTTCGACCATACTACAAATGGGCCCCAATATCTCCGCGAATGGAAGTGTTTACCGTTCTGACGGAAATTCATTCAATCAGAATGAAGGAAAGGTTGTTAATGGGGTCATCGACTTTGTCAATGGATCTGTGAATGCTAACATGCCGTTGTTTAGTGGATTTACATATCTGAACCAGGCGCGCGCTGCGACCAACGCAAATGAAGCGCAACAATATCAGGTGGTCAGATCGAACCAGGATGTGATCCGAGACGTCGCCGCACAATTTCTTTCCTGCCTACTGGATCAGGAACTTATTAAGATCAACCAGGAAAACGTGAATTCGCAGACGGTGATTTACAATCAGATCAAGGAACAAGTTAATCTCGGGTCGAAGGCAGAATCTGATCTATTCACGCAGGACTATCAGGTAAAGAACGCCGAACTCGTTTTGTTCCGGTCCAATAACACGTTGCACAATGATATAGCCACATTAGCCCTAACGTTACAAATCGATCCGACCCTTTACTTCGAGGTGGAACAAGTTAACTGGGACATTAATGAACTGCTGACCGACTCCAGCGCCTATGATGACATGTACGCCACTGCTGTTACCAGACGAGCCGATCTAAAACAGGCGGAGCATTTCGAAAAAGCAGCCCGTTATTCGTACTCATCCGTCAAAGGGCGATACTATCCAAATGTGTCCGCTGGTGCGTCATATGGTTCGCGGTATAATTATATACAGGGCGATGTTAATCGCAGTTTCAGTGATCAGTTTACGAAGGACAATGTCGCGTTAAGCTATGGCCTGAACGTTTACATTCCGATCTTTAATGGCTGGTTATATAAATCACAGGCCGCTTTCAGCAGAGTCACTTACAAGAATGCCACCATCCGAAGGAAAAATGCAGAAGTTACCGTTAAGAGTGACGTAGTGCGAGCACAGCGGAATTTTACTGACGCGAAAACGAACTACCTGACGTCGCAGGCCCAATTAAAGGCCGCCGACCTGACCTACAAAACCGAAAAAGAGAAGTATGACCTTGGAACCTCCAACATCGTACAGTTGTCCACGGTTAACCAAGCCTATGTCAAGGCCCAGGGGGAATTCCAGAATTCGATGTTTACCCTGATGTTTCAGAAACTACAGCTTGCGTACGCCATGGGCACGCTCAGGCTCGAAGATATTCCATAACCAAATCCATCTCCTAACCATCAGAAGTCCCTTTTCAGGGACTTTTGTTTTGTGACGGGCCCATAGATTCAACTCTGAATCAGGCATGGAGAACTTCAGAATTTTTCTTATTTTTGCAGCCCCGCTTGGGTAAGCGGGCTTTCCGCCGCGGCGGAACAGTAATTATTCAACTAAAGTGCAGCAATCCGCCCATCTGTTGCATGTAAATCAGGGCAATTTCATGGCAAAAGTTTCAAAACCAGGCGAAAGGCCTAGAAAAGTGATGGCTGAATCAGCGGAAGCGAAGGCTGTCGCGAAGAAGGCAAAAGAGGAAAAGATCGACATTGACGAAGAAGATCCGTTGGCTGAGATCAAATCAGCACAGAAGGAAGAGATCACCACAGAGGCAATCCCCGTATCAGAACTGAAGAAAGCGAAGTACGAAAAGCAAATTCCCGGCGAATTTGACTTCGATGCTTTCGATACCAAAGGATTTGGTGAAGGGTACTCCAAAGAAAAGCGTGCTGAAATGGAGAAAATGTACTCCGGAACAGTTACGTCTGTGGACAGTGGTGAAGTGGTAAAGGGTACCGTTGTAGGTATCAACGACCGCGATGTCATCCTGAACATAGGATTCAAATCAGATGGTCTCGTGCCATTGGCGGAATTCAAGGAAATGACCAATCTGAAGATCGGCGACATTGTTGATCTTTTTATAGAAGAACGTGAAGACGCGATGGGCCAGCTGGTCCTCAGCCGCAGAAAAGCCAAGCTTGTTAAGGGCTGGGAATATGTTCAGACGGCTTTGGATAAAGACCAGGTTATCGAAGGTTTCGTGAAGCGCAGAACGAAAGGTGGTCTTATTGTCGATGTGTTCGGCATCGAGGCTTTCCTTCCAGGCTCACAGATCGACGTGAAGCCTATACGCGATTTCGATATTTATGTTAACAAATCTATCGAAGTAAAGGTTGTCAAGATCAACTATACCAATGATAACGTTGTGGTTTCTCACAAGGTGCTCATTGAGAAAGATCTCGAGCAGCAGAAAGCAGTTATCCTCACCAACCTTGAAAAAGGACAGGTGTTGGAAGGCGTTATCAAGAACATGACAAACTTCGGTGTGTTCATTGACCTTGGTGGTGTAGATGGCTTATTGCACATCACTGATATCAGCTGGGGACGCATCAACCATCCTGAAGAAGTACTCAAGCTTGATCAGACGGTTAAGGTTGTTGTTCTCGATTTCGATGGCGACAAGAAAAGAATTTCACTGGGCATGAAGCAACTTACGCCTCATCCTTGGGATGCATTACCTGTTGAGATACAGGTTGGCTCCAAGGTTAAAGGCCGGATCGTGAATGTAGCCGATTATGGCGCGTTCCTCGAGCTTCAACCAGGCGTAGAAGGATTGATCCACGTCAGTGAAATGAGCTGGTCTCAACACTTGCGCAATCCTCAGGATTTCATGAAAGTAAGCGACGAAGTACAAGCTGTTGTGTTGACACTCGATCGCGATGAGCGCAAGATGTCTCTCGGCATCAAACAACTTACGGAAGATCCTTGGACAAGACAGGACGTCCTTACCAAGTATGCCGTGGGAACACGTCACAAAGGTATCGTACGCAACCTGACCAACTTTGGATTGTTCATTGAACTTGAAGAAGGTATCGACGGACTTGTTCACGTATCAGACCTGAGCTGGACGAAGAAGATTAAACACCCTTCAGAATTTGTGAAGGTTAGTGACACCATGGAAGTGCAAGTGCTTGAGCTTGACGCTGCAAATCGCAGGTTAGCGCTTAGCCACAAACACATGGAAGAAAACCCTTGGGATACTTTCGAGACGATCTTTACCATCGGCTCAGTACACAAGTGTACTGTCATCAACAAGAACGACAAAGGTGCAGTGCTTGAGTTGCCATACGGCATCGAAGGTTTCTGCGCAGCGAAGAACCTTGCCAAGGAAGACGGTTCCAAGGCTGAGGTAGGGGAGTCACACGACTTCAAAGTACTAGAGTTTTCTAAAGAGGATCGCAGGATCGTTCTTTCACACAAGGCAATGTGGTCTGCGGAGGACGATCGTCCTGCAGCGGGTGCACCATCTAGTCAGGTGAAGAAGAAGCCAGCGCCTCAAAAAGGAAACACGGTTCAATCTATCAACCAACAGTCAGAGAAATCTACCCTTGGTGATCTTGAAGCGTTGAGTGCGTTGAAAGAGAAGATGACTGGCGAGTCAAAAGGCGAGTCAAAATCAGAATAATTTTTTCAGGTATACAGTGAAAGGTGATCATTGATTTGGTCACCTTTCTTATGGTCTCGTGTTCGCCGCGGCGAATAGGCAGATCCAATAAACATGGTCTTGTGTCCCGCCCTTGGCGGATAGCAGAGATCGAAAAAAAATGGTCTCGTGGCCGAGTGGCTAGGCAGAGCTCTGCAAAAGCTTCTACAGCGGTTCGAATCCGCTCGAGACCTCAACCCATAGAGCAGTTTGTTCTATGGGTTTTTTTATTTTATGGTATGGTCTCGTGTTCGCCGCGGCGAATAGGCAGAGCTCTGCAAAAGCTTCTACAGCGGTTCGAATCCGCTCGAGACCTCAACCCATAGAGCAGTTTGTTCTATGGGTTTTTTTATTTTATGGTATGGTCTCGTGTTCGCCGCGGCGAATAGGCAGAGCTCTGCAAAAGCTTCTACAGCGGTTCGAATCGTTCGCCGCCGAAGCGTTTCGCGAAGGAGGCCGCTCGAGACCTCATAGTAAACCAACCTCTTATGAGGTTGGTTTTTTTTATGATGTAAGCTAATTGAAAGTTTGGCTTTGAACACAAAATCACCCGGAGCTCTGAACGCGGCGGGCAAAATAAAATGGTGGAGTGATAAAAAGTACGACGACGCAGAGGTGTTATTAAGGGCGAGTCTTGCGGAAGAAAAGTCTGCCGTGATATTGGCGAATCTTGGTATATTTTACAATACCCAGGGAAAATCTGATGAGGCAAAACAGTACGACAAGGCAGAGGCGATCAATAAAGCGGGACATAATTTGTATCCTTCACATTCTGATGTTATCTATCGATTAGCTTGGCTCTATAGCACCAAAAGATATGAGGAGGTCGGAACCTTCTTGTCCCCAAAGGTAAAGAACATAGGGCCACGAGATCCACGCCCGATGGTTTATCTCTCTATTGCCAAGTTGAAGCTTGGCAAGGACAAGGAGTCACAAACATTAATCAACGAAGTTATTGCTTCCAGCAAAACTGGCCCGCCTGCTTACGATTTGAACTATTACATGGCAGTCTATTATTCACAACTTGTCGATAAAAGTAGAATGTATGAGTACTTGCAGTCATCCATTGCAGAAAATGAAACCAATCTTATTCGGTTGAAAACTGATCCGTTTTTTGAACAATTCCGTAGCGATCCTAAGTTTACTTCCACGCTTAGAAGAATAGGTTTTAAATAAGAACTCCTGCAACGCGGGACAAAGATGCAAGTATTTAGATGGATGCGTTTATTAAAGACGTTGTAAACTATTATCTTACTGTCTCCGGTCGAAAAATTTACAACGATTGTGACTTAATAAAATCAAGTGGTTTAACATCCAAATATGAAATCTGTTATTATGAAAAAGACAAGGCTTCTTGCTTTATGTATGCTGCTGCTTGCGGGCAGCTCCTTTGCTCAAACCTATGTTACACAAGTTAAGCCGTCAGGAAACAAAAAGTGGGGTTATGCGAACCTGAATGGTGAAATCATCATTCCGGCGCAGTATGATAAGTGTTATGAGTTTTCAAGTGATGGGCTGGCGATCATTTTCGATGGCAAGGCCAGGCAGCATTACTTCATTAATCTAAAGGGCGAAAAACTGCCCACTGAAGTGTCCGCCTTCGCTGTGAGAGAGGGATTTTTGGGTTTTGAACTGCAAGGGTTTCAGGATGGACTGCTTCCTATCCGCGTGGGTGAGAAATGGGGATACCTAAGTTCCTCAGGGAAAATGGCGATTAAAGCCAAGTATGATGACATAACTGATTTTTATGGTGGCTATGCTGTTGTTAAAAGTGGCGAGAAATATATAGTCGTGACTACTTCGGGGGAGGAAACGCCGGTGGAAGGATCGGGTCTGCTGGATGTTAAGCATTTTACGGAAGGCATGGCGCCGTTCCGGGCCGCCGACAAAAAATTCGGCTTCATCGACACAAGTGGCAAGGCGGTGATCAAGGCACAATTTGAAAGCGTGGGATATTTTGGCGATGGCGTAGCCTGGGCAGAAACAGCAGATAAAAAAATTGGATACCTGGATAAGTACGGAGCGTGGGTGATCAAACCGCAATTTGACGCGGCTAAAAACTTTGATAAGGAGACCGGCCTCGCGAGGATCAAGAATGGCAAAGCATGGGCATACGTAGCGAAGGATGGCAGCAAGGTTACCCTTTCAGGCACGGATATTTATGAAGACTTCTTCGATGGACTGGCACGTGGACGCCAGGATGGAAAATTTGGATGGCTGAATAGCAAAGGGGAGTGGGTGATCAAGCCGCAGTATGATGGATCGAGAGATTTCAAGAATGGTTACGCTGCGATACAGAAGGGTAAGATGTGGGGTATCATTGACAAGGACGGCAAGGTGGTTATCGAACCTAAGTTTGACGGCATTAAGGATATGGAGTTGGTGAAGTAGTCGCGTATTGCCGCAGATAGGGACATACGTTCCACATTGCGTTGATACTTAAGCATAACGACGGCACTTCATAACGGGGCAAACGGCATTCGGCTAAAAGTTCAGCTTTTTACGGGAATCATTGGCAGTTCATGAAGTGAGCTCGATTTCTAAAACTGTCGATAGTCCTTCCAAGCGAAATGCCTGCTTTCATGCATACAAATCCATACCAGTAACGACCCTCGGGATTTCCCTTACGGGATTTATCGTTTAGATCTTTCATATAAATTGGGCACACCTCGAACGACAAGGAAAGGCGCTTCTTAAATCGATGTTGATACCCGACAATCAGCCCGAGTCCAGGTCCATATCGCTCATACGTTCTAGCTCGGTCCATTAAAGCGTAAGTTGCCTCAAGGCCGACCATTGGTCCTTGCATTCGTCTCCCGGCATGCTTGGCGAGTGGGTAATATTTTAACTGATAGCCAATGGTTATGACTGGTGTAGATCCCTCGAAATCCTCGTATTCGATTCTTGGACCCATAGAAAATAACAAAGTTTTGCCCAACGCCATTTCATACTCTGCGTGCATGCCCAACCCGCCGTACGAGCCATCATGCGGGTAGACGAATGCGCCCGCCTTTACAATTCTGGGAAGGTCTTGCGCTCGTGAATCCAGAAGCGTAGAGATAATCAACGCAATGCACACGCTAAACACATTGCGACAGATGCGAAACAACTGTAAGCCCCGGGACATAGAATATTATTTACCTTTATCAGGATATGCTGTTGAGTATTTTATACAAACAGCCGTTGAGACGCCTTCCTTTAATTTTGACAACATCCCCTTTGGATCTCTATAACGTACAATTACTAAGATAGCAAATTGGTAACAACTAACACACCAACTTGCTCATTTGAGTAGTGGCTGACTTGTTCAATACGTCAGCTCGATGACCCTGTGATTTTTCACTGACGCCAGGCAAAGCTATTCCACCGGTTAGAGATTCATTGGTTCGGCTCGATGACTTATATCGATGCGTCATTTGGTAATTTTCTCATTCCCAGAATCAAGGGACTTGCATGTTTCTCCTTCAAAAACAAAGCTGAATATCCCTGAATACTTACAGATTTTTCCTGCTCGTAATGTCTCGCTATTTCGTTACAAATGCAGGCACCTCTGCCTGTGATTACGTTGACCGATTATAAACAAACCAAATAAGCGCATGGAAAACATAACTGCTCAACAGAATGCGACGCTGGACGAATTCCGAGTGTCCGGCCTTTCAAAACACTATTGGTCGAATGAACTTGGTGTAGCCTGGCACGCTCGGGGAGAATTCGGTGCTGTCGGCTCGGCACCGGCCGCCCCGATACAAGATTTCCTTTCAAAATGGGGTATTTTATTCGGTCCACCGGAAATCAGTTCAAGTCTGCAATTTATCCGAACGCGAACTGACAGTATTGGATGGAGACACGTTGAATTTCAACAAATGTATAGGATCGGACCTGCGCCTGCTCCAGGATCCGTAGGAGATCAAAGGCTGCGACTCGAAGTAGTAGGGGGCTATATGAGTTTTCATATCAGTCAGACCAACGAACTTGTAGAGGTACAGTCGAGCTGCTGGCGTGATGTTTCGGTAAGTACAGACACTCCAACGATTGATGAAAAACGAGCGCGACTACTTCTATCCTCGCTGTCTCACGGGCGGGCTACTGGACGACGTATAGTTGCTCCCAACGGCCCCACCCATGTACCGGGAAAACTCGTTGTACTTCCCCATGAGGGCGGATTCAAATTGGCTTGGAAAGTAGAAGGCCTGGTAACCGGCAAACAACGTCCAGAAGATTCTTTTCAGATTTCGCTTCCTGGTACGAACTTCATTGACGCACATACAGGAGAAAAGTTGAGGTCGATTCTGCATGGAGCAGCCGCCGAGAATCCAGACAATGGAAACGGCCTGAGCAGTCTGCCATTCGGTGGTCCTTACAACAATCGCCCGCTGAGCATCGTACGGATTAACGCAACAAATACGTATCGGCTGCGAGACACGACGCACTCGCGAGACATCATTACGTTCGATTGGGGTGGTGACGATCCAGACTACTTTGAAACTGCACAACGCATCACAGACGGATCGGTCCCATTGTCTTCCGATACCGATGGCGACAAAAACTGGAGTGACGTGGCTGCGGATACTTCAATGGGGGAGCTCATCGCTTCCCAACAGACTGAAGTAGATGCGCACTACGAAACAGGCAGAGTTTATGAATGGTATGACGCGATCGCGGGTGGTCGCGAAGGGTTTGATGACAATAATTATGGATCGAATGTTCCTTCGAATATGCCGGTTTATAATCTGGCGCACGTCAACGTCAGCAATGCCGAATTTTATTCAATGCCCAATGATGCCGGAAAGCGTGTTTCGTACTTGAGTTTCAGCGATGGCTCCGATGACGGCACAAGGGCATGGGCGGGATCACCCTTTGTGGTATGTCATGAATATCATCACGGGATTACGCAGCATAGTGTGGGAAGTTCCATTCCAGAGTATCCAACCTCGTTTAATGGCTGGTCACGGGCTGTGTCGGAAGGCTTGTCCGACGTGTTTGGCGGAATGTATTCAAAGCTTTGGTACGCTGGAGCGGAGATATCAGAGACAGGAACCATGTTACGAAATCTGGCTTTCCCCCGGGATTCGGACGCTAAAACGCTTGGTAAAGATCATTGGGCTGATCGCGATACGGATAGTGGCAATGCGTATCCACGTGGTCAGATACTTGCGCACTGCGCTTACCTTCTCGATCAGGGAGGTGTACACCAACGCTCGGGACGTACGCCGGAGCTTATTCCCGTTCATCCACTTGGAACGGAGGACCTCGGAGGAGTTCAGGTTTCTGTTTGCGCCAGGATCTGGTATCGGATGATGTCAACCCGATTTGCAACGGTAGAGCCATATGATGTGGAGGAATCCTTTGAAAAGATTCGCACGGAATGCGTAGCATCGGCAGTCGATCTTTATGGTTCAGGCAGCGATCAGCACCGTGCCGTCGTCCAGGCTTTCTATGCGGTAGGCCTGCATCCCGCCGGCGAAACGTATGGGGCAGACGTTACGGCCTTGCGGTGGGGAGCAAGCTGGTACTTTTCAGTGCCCTATTTGGGTATTCCTACGCCGAACTGGTCGTCTGTCGATCTCTTCATTAACAATGGCGGAACATCTGAGTGGAATGCCATCGTCAATGTAGAGGGCTCGGATGAGCTTGTGGAGAACTCGGTGTATTGCCGTGTTCGTAACATTGGAGATCAGGGTGCTTCGGACGTCAATGTAACTTTTGAATATGCGAAACATGGCACTGCCCCGATCGTTTGGACAGCAATGCAAGATGCCGAAGGAAACATTCAAACACTGAACATTCCATCGCTCGCCGCGGGTGAGTCGAATTTTAGCATGGATGAACAGGATACACCACCAGACACTGCGCGGGTGATGTGGTCAGTACCACCACATGCGCCCGACGAGGAAGTAGATCACTATTGCATTCGCGCATCGATTACTGCCAGCAATGATGTGAACCCTCAAAACAAAAATGTGCAATCGAACGTAGCCTATTTTGTGATGGCGAGCATGAAGATCCATTCCATGGGTTTTCACATCGGCAATCCAAAAAGAAAGCCGATTCGCGCTCGTCTACGAATAACCCATACGCTTCCTGAGGGTTGGGTAGTAACGATTCGGGAAAATATAAACAATATATTGCTTCAGCCATTGGCAGAGCAGTTGGTCCATCTGGATGTGAAGCGACCGGAAGGAACATCGGTCGATGACGACACAAGGTGCAGCCCACCTTACGACGGCGAGATCAGTGGCAAAGTGTGGGGATGCATTAGCGGGCCTGTGTCCGGGACGCTGACGCAGGCCACTGCCGATCTTTCACGTATTCAAGGTCATGTCGCGGTAAAAGTAACCAGCAGCTGTACACTGATCGTTGGCAGGTTTAAGGGACGGCTAGATTGCGAGAAGGGGAAACTCACCGGTACCATAACAGGTTCACATGCATGCGGTGGCAGTATGAAAAAGGTGTGTATTCCATTCGAGGGGTCTATCCGGCCTATCCGCAGGATTGAAATCGAACAATTTGATGATAACGAAATATTGGGCGGGGTTTCATTTCAACTTCAGCTTCCCGGATGATAGCGCAGTAACCTTACATTCTGCACGAACCTTTCTAATAGAGCTCTGCTTACCCAGCTAGAGCTCTGCTTCTGCAGCGGTTCAAATCGTTCGCCGTCCGTAGCGTCTCGCGACGAGACCGCTCGAGACCTCATTAGAAACCAGCCTCCCATGAAGGTTGGTTTTTTTTACACAAAAAAAGAATATCGGACTACCTAAAGAGCAGCAGTTTTGTATATTAGATTTGACGTATTCTCAACATAAAGCCCCTCTATGAGAAAATGCAATTGGTCTCTCCTGATTTTGGCCTTTTTAACCTATAGCGCAGCAAATGCCCAGGATGAAGGTACCCTCAGCAAAATGGACAGGGTGTCTACGCCAAATAGTTTTTATTTATTTGGAGGGCCCTCATTCAAATTTGCTGGTAACAACGGAGATTATTGCTGTGGCTTCAATTTCGAAGCAGGTTATCTAAAGCGGATAAATAGACTCGTTTCGATCGGTCCCGCAGTGTCCTTTACACGTTTCCTTTATGACGAATCAATATCGAATTCATTCGGCGATCCGGATGCAAGTGGAAACAATATATATCAGCTTGACGGCGGATATGAGGTATATGTGGTTGAGCTAAAAGGGGGAGATCTCAAATTTTTTTCAGCCGGGGTCAATTTAAAGATCGACTTTGTCCCCTACGAGGAGGGAAGGAAGATTTCTTTCTATGGAATTATAAAGCCGTATTTACTTGTGTCCAAAAGATCGGAGGTAACTGCCTCGGCCGACCTTTGGTTCGCGAATGAAAATAGCCCACTCGATAACCCGGCGAATTGGTCAGGTGGCGACAACTTCGATAACCTGAGTCCGAAAACACCTGGGTATGAACGATGGGCCGCCGACACTGAGGTCACGGCAGGGGCGAACCTTGGAATTGGCGCA